>ERZ827186.1977-NODE-1977-length-14993-cov-9.925157_pt1 | contig 14993 bp, 16 predicted proteins | sample MGYA00519918_ERZ827186 | MGnify/ENA primary metagenome ERZ827186 (study PRJEB31778, sample SAMEA3449275) | human gut metagenome | biome: human gut; feature: human-associated habitat; material: faeces | place: United Kingdom | collected 2010/2012 ... | reverse complement strand
CGCCGGAGTTAATGGCAGTTGCGAAATACTGGTTTGAACAGCATGGGGCGGTGCCTGCTGCCATGAGCCACGACGAGTTGGAGTTCCTGCTCCCGGCTCCCGTTCCCAAGGAGAAGGCTATGGATGCAGCAGTGGAACTGTATGGCTTCTGTCCCGATGTAATTGACCAAGGCCCAGAGGACGCCACCGTGGGCGCTCTGGCCGATGTGCTGCGGCAGTCCACTGTTTGGTACTTCTGGTGGGATTAAGAAGGAGGATGTGTCTATGAAGGAATATTTGAACATAAATTTTTCAGATATAGTTTATGGCGAAAATGGATTTCTTGTGGAACTGCGTTGTAATAATATCTTTCATGAGCAGTTGTTTGGAGAGATAAAAACCTACCTTCACAAAAAAGAGACAGAGTGGAAGGTAGCGGGAGCTATCCCTATCCCTGACGCAGTTGCCATATTTAATCTAATTGATCAGTTAGCTGGGGGAAATCGGTTTTGGGGCGAGGAAACAGGCCGCCAGGCAGAAGATGCGCTTTTTGAACTACAGGAAATAATCGGTTCATTAGAGGAATCGCCTGAGTGTGAGTGAAAGGAGGATTTTATGGGATACGATGTGAGTTTTCACCCGATTTCCCCAGAAGAAATGCAGGAATGGTATTTTACCCCGCTTTCCTGGGTCCAGCAGGGGCAGGAAGAAAAGGTGCTGGCTCTTGCCGCACAGAATGGGATAGAGGATTTCTATGCGGAAAAATATCTGGATACCTTGCGGGTCGGTGCGGGGACAGAGCCGGATGAATTGTTTGACAAGAGCCACGGCTTTTATATTGCGGTGATCCAGGGCTTTTTCCGAGATTACTATTACACTAGAGGGAGCGGTTTTTCCTTTTTGATAGAGGAGAAGCCAGAATATGCGCGCTACTTTACCTCATGGGAACAGGTGGTGCCAACAGCTTTTCCAAATCCGGCAGAAAATCAGATCATTGAAAACTACTGCGCCGGTGTCTACCTGTCTCCGAAGCAGGTTGTGCAACTTCTCCGTAATCTGGAGCAGGACCCCAAAGTGTGTGAAGATCTGGAGAGGATTTGGAGCAACGGACAGCTTGCTGTGCTGAAAAAGGCCCTCACTGCCGCGGCTGAACTGAGTGTCGGTCTGCTGGAAGCTACCGAGGTGGTGGAGCCTAACCCTATCCGCCCTAATGAGAGTACAAGCTACTCAAACCTGTACCACTGTGATAGGGATGGGGTGTATCTTTATATGGACACCGTCAGCAGACAGATCGAAGATGCCATCAGGAAAAGTGAGGAATAAGTATGAGCAATAAAGTGTTCCAGCAAAACCTGGATGACAAAAAAGGCCCCCGTCCCGGTGGTCCTTACATCATACAGATGCTGTTCAAAGAACCGGTGCCTATGCCGGACAAAGCGGCTATGACCGCTATAATGGAAAAGCATATCGGACCGGTGGAGTGCTTCTGCCACGATAAAAAGACAGCTGGCTTTGCCACGCTGGAGCATATAGCGGAATTCAAGGACGGCAAGGCTCCGGTGCAGCTGATGGTGATGGGGTGCAACAAATTTAAGGGCAAAGGCTTCGATGCATTCCTCATGAGCCAGATGTGGGACTGCCAGGAGGATCGGGAGCGGATCTTCCGGGAGTGCCGGTATCAGGTGGCCGCGGTGGATATGTTGGCGGCGGCGCTTCCGGCATTGGAGAGGGCCGACCTGGACATGGACTTCTTGGAGGCACTGGCGGAACTGTACCCCACCTGCGAGGCGTTCTACTTCCAGAACTGCGGAAAGCTGTTCCTGGCCGAAGATGTGCGTTCCCACCAGATCGAGGGACCGGACCGTTTCATCCGATTTGGGGTAAATGTCCGCTTCTTCAACATTCAGGACACCGAGGATATGCTCATTGACACGGTGGGCATGAGCACCTTGTTCCTGCCGGATCTCCAGTACCATTTCCACGACATGGACCCCAACTGGGTGGTAAACCATGCCTACAATGTGGCTTCGTATATTCTGGCGAACGACAACCCCATTGAGGATGGGGAGACGATAGACGGTGTAGTGGATGGCCAGATGAGCCGAGAAATTCAGTGGAAGTGCCAGTATGAGGACGCCCTGATCCAGCCGCCCAGAGGGGTGTTGGACATCAACATGGGCAAGTATGCTTCCGGAAGACGCTGACACATTTGCTTCTGTAAAAAAGGGGGATGAAAGTCATGCAAAATCAAACGAATATCCGCATTATCGAGCTGCTCCGCTTCCTATATCAGCAGACCGATGAAGCTAATCCAGCTACGGTGTCGGACATTCTTGCCTATTTGAAAGAAAGAAACATTTCCGCTGTCCGGCAAACGGTGTATGCTGATTTGGATGTATTGATTGCAGCCGGCATAGATATTGTGGTGGTCAAAAGTACCCAAAATCAGTATTTCATTGGAAGCCGCATTTTTGAATATCCAGAACTGAAGATGCTGACGGATGCGGTGGCATCCTCCAAAATCATCTCTGCCAGGAAGTCGGAGCAGCTGGTTCAGAAACTGTGCCGCCTGACCAGCAGGCCGCAGGCCGAACAGCTGCGCAGATTAGCAGCCTTGTCCAGCCGGGTAAAACCACAGAATGAAAAGGTCTATTACATCATCGACAGCATTCAAACTGCCATTTTAGAGGGCCGGCAGATTCAGTTCCAGTATTATGAATACACCGCAGAAAAAAAGAAAGTTTTGAAGCATGACAGCTACCGCTACATTGTGGACCCTTATGCACTGGAATGGAAGAACGATCACTACTATCTAATTGGGTTTTCCCATAAACACCAGAGCATCGCACACTTCCGGGTGGATCGTTTGGCTGGCGCAGAGATTTTGAATGCGGGCTTTTCTGCGCCGGAGGATTTTGATATAGCCGCCTACACCAACAAAATGGTGGATATGTTTGCTGGTGAACAGCCCATGCGTGTGGAGCTGCTGTGCGAAAATGACATGATGCGAGTCATCATTGATGACTATGGCGAGTCTGTCCCTGTCCGCAAAGTTGATGGCAGCCACTTTGTTGTGACGATTGAGGTCAATCCCAGCGGCACGTTTTACGGATGGGTATTTCAGTTTATGGGAAAGATACGAATCCTTGCACCTGAAAACTGTGCAGAGGAAATGAACCGGATCGCAAGAATATTTGCAGAAGACAGATGAGGTGTTAATGATTTTTAACACCTCATTTTCTATTGGGCCAAGTACATTGAATCCAAAGAGAGAAGCTGGTATAATATACCTATCCCGAACAGCTTGTTCGGCTTACGGCTTGGAGGAATGGCTTATGAGATATAAAAGCGAAGAAACGATGGACAGAATCGTGAAATCCGTTGAGCGGTTCTTTTTTGCCCATCACCGCTCCCCGTCCATTACAGAGATTGCCAATGACATTGGCTGTTCCAGAAGCACTATCCATGCATATTTGCGGGAGATGAACCAGCTTGGCAGGCTGCATTATGACGGGAAAACACTGGAAACTTCCGTCACCCAAAAGGCAGACGCAGAGTTCACCTTGTCGCCAGTATTGGGTTCCATCTCCTGCGGCCTGCCGGAATATGCAGAAGAAAACTTTGAGGAATATGTTGCCCTGCCTACAGCGCTGTTCGGCAGCGGCGAATTCTTCCTTCTCCGCGCAAATGGAAATTCCATGATCGAAGCGGGAATCGAACCCGGCGATCTGGTGGTTGTCCGGAAACAGGCAACAGCGGAAGAAGGAGATATCGTGGTGGCACTGGTAGAGAATGAAACCACCCTTAAACGGTATTACAAAGACCACCAGCGCCAATGTGTCCGGCTGCATCCGGAAAACAGCCGTATGAAAGACATCTACGTTCAGGAATGTACCATACAAGGCGTGGCACAGCATGTCATCAAAGCGCTGTAGCCGCTTGAAACAGGAGGGATAGAGATGCAGGTGTATGTTTCAAACAGGGAAATTGAGCAGATCGCTGAAGGACTGGTGGAAGTGTCCTGCGGGAAACCGCTGCCAAAATGCATCGATATCGACCGAGTCGCCCGGTTTCTGGGCGTCACGATTGTGTATGAACGAATTGCCGAGGATGATCCCGATAAAATCGGATTTGCGGCTGATGGGAACACAGCGCTGAAAGTGTTCCGGAATGGAGTGAAAAAGGCGGTTATTTTCCCAAGGGACTATGTGGTGCTGGAACAGTTTCTGCAGCACCCGGAAGAACGGAGCCGCTGCCGTTTTGTAAAAGCGCACGAAATCAGCCACATTCTTCTCCGTCGGGCCGATCCCACCCAAAACACCGCCTGTTTCAACAGGCTGTATGATACCGAGCGCACTTACAGCATGGCGGAACTGCGTGACCGCTGGAATCTGGGAGAATGTCAGGCAAACACGATGGCCGCCATGCTTCTAATGCCGCGGGCCGTTTTGACCGCCTCCGTTCGCAGGCATATGCATAGAAAGAAGATCCCGGTATACGGGGACTGTGTATTCCTGCCGGAGATGAAGCCTGCTATGCAGCAGATGGCGGACGAGCTTGGTGTGTCTTACTCGTCCATGCTGATCCAGCTCAAGAAATATGAGCTTCTGGAGCAAAGGGATATGCCGGAATACTTTCGGCTGATGATGAAAGGTGGTGACGGAAATGAATAACGGCCAGGGAAAACAGCGATATGACCGTCCGCCACCACCGCCGGACATACAAGCCAAGCTGGAACTGTGCGAAAGAGAAGCAGCCGGACTTTCTGTGCGGGAAGTAAGATGCCCCAAATGCCATTTTGTCATTGACCGGGTGTTTTCGGATGTCAGCGGACACTTCATTTCCAAGTGTCCCAAATGCAAATCGCAATATATCATGAACTTCGTCTACTTCCGGAAGCAAAAAGGCAGCCGGCGGCTCAAGAGAAAATACTACGGCGAGAACTACTTCAAAAAACTGAATAACAAATAACGACTTTCAATCGCGTATGCGGAGCCGATCTGATGATCGTGACTGCCCTTGCACCGTACAAAGCCGGAATCCGACAGGATAACCATGTCTGATTTGTGATTCCGCTTTTACGGTGCTTTTTTGTGTCCCCGCATCCGCTTTGTACGATGACGAGAAGTCCTTTCCACGGCTTTACCGCTGCGGAAAGGACTTCTTATGTATACAGCCTTTTGGCAGAGCGCCATAGCCAGGTACCCGTGATCTGGGATTTTGATTCACCCATCAAAATCTCAAAATCACGGAGGAAAGGCAAATGGCCAAACAATACACCCTATTGGTTTGGAATACCGTTATATCTCAATATGAGGAAACAGCGGTCTCGAAAGAGGTCTACGATGAATACCGCCGCAGTGAGTGGCGGATCAGCAAAAACAATGACAAGCATTCTGCCCATGAAACGCCTTTCAGTGCGCTCATCGGCGGCGATGACGGAAAGGTTGAAAATTTCCACGAATTCCTATCGGATGAGGAAGGGCCTGAAAAGCTCATCGACAAAAAAGGGTTAATGAACACACTGCGAAAGGCAATCCTTTCCCTGAATCGATCCGATCAGGAACTGGTTGAGGCGCTCTTTTTCAAGGGCATGAGCGAGCGTGAATATGCCGAGCATATAGGTGTGTTCCGCAATGCAATACACAAACGGAAGCAGCGAATCTTACGCTGCTTAAAAAAATATTTGGAAAATTGATCCTGCGGGGTGTGCAAAACCCGATTTTCATTCCTATACAGGTGAGAAAAGAATTTCTCTCTTTTCCCTGCCACTCCGGATGACCGAAGGGGCGGATCAGCACCTTGACAATTTCATACCAGCACATCTTTTACGTTCCTTTTGCTGTCGGGCACTCCCCGGCAAGCTATTTGAGCAAAGGCTCAGACGGTGCGGCGCATCCGCACCGAAGGCGATGACCAGCAAGAGGGATCATGATACTTCCGTCCAGTCCTAAAGCCGAGCGTGAAGCGGCATATCCGCCGCAAGCCGTCGCAGCAAAGGAGGGCGGCCCGGTGAGAACCACGGGGTGGTGAAATTCCAATGAGGCTGAATGCACAGCCGGAAGATGTGTTCCCGCCGGCCGAGGGGGAACGAGGTTAAATATCGGTCAATACGCAAAACGATGTTATGGCGCAAAGGGCGGAAAACAAGCCCGCTTTTACGGAACGATCCGCCCTTTGCGCTTTTACTTATGAACTTCGGAGGAACAACGGAATGAAAAACGTAAAACGAGGCGAAATCTACTACGCCGATCTGTCTCCCGCTGTCGGCAGCGAGCAGGACGGCGTCCGTCCGGTTCTCATTTTACAAAACGACACCGGTAACAAATTCAGCTCCACAACCATTATCGCCCCCATCACTTCTGTGCCGAAAAAAAGATCGCAGCCTACCCATGTCTTTATTGACTGTGATTTTCTGGAAAGCGAATCGGTTATCCTGTTGGAGCAGCTTCGCACCATTGACAAAAAGCGTTTGTCAGACCGTCTCGGACAACTTTCCGCAAAAGATATGCAGCGGGTAGAATCCGCCATGAGCGTCAGTCTCGGCATGGAACAGAGTCAGCCGGAGGTGCGCCATGAATGATAAAAACGGCGCCTCACTTGCCTACGGGCTGAATATGCTTCGCCTTCTGCTGTCCATGAAGCTGATTACCGAAGAAGAATACAACAATATCGCACAGTTGCAGGCGGAACATTACGATCCACAAAAAAAGTTATGTCTTTTCCTTTAATTCTCGCTATTCTCGCTGGATGTATGCGAACTCATGTGGTATCCTTCGTGTTGCCGCAGAGAAAGCGGTAATATGAAAAGCGGAAACAATCCGCAGAAAGGAGATCAACATGGGAAAAACAATTACCGAGCTGACAGCCGGAAAACAGGAACAGCGAATCCTGCGGTTAGCCCCCTACACACGGGTATCCAGCAATTCCGAAGATCAGCTTCACTCTTTCGCAGCGCAGGTCAAGCATTATACAGAATATGTTGCAGAACATCCCGAATACGAGCTGGTGGACATTTATGCCGATGAGGGCGTCACCGGCACACGCATGGACAAGCGGGATGATTTCAACCGCTTGATTCGGGACTGTAAGAAAGGAAAAATTGACCGCATCATTACAAAAAGCGTCTCCCGATTCGCCCGAAATACCGCCGAATTTTTAGCGGCAACAAGAGCGTTAAAGGAAATGGGCGTCAGCATCTACTTTGAAGAACAAGGCATCGACACGGGGACGGTTGACCTTGAACTGATGATGACCTTCCCCGGCATCGCCGCACAGCGGGAATCGGAAACCATATCCGAGAATATGCGGTGGAGCTATCAAAAAAGAATGGAATCCGGCGATTTCAACTGCTGCCGAGCCGCCTATGGGTACGACCTCATAGACGGCGAGCTTCAAATCAATGAAGCGGAGGCGCAGGTTGTGCGCCGGATTTTTCATCTCTACCTGCAGGGCTGCGGCAAGCAGGCCATTGCCAATCAGCTCAACGCAGACGGAGTGCCGAAACGGTATGGTCAGAAAACATGGCATCTCTTCACCATTGACTATATCCTAAACAACGAGAGGTATATGGGTGACTGCCTGCTCCAAAAGAGCTACACCACCGAAAGCCTGCCCTTTACCAAAAAGAGAAACCGAGGCGAAAAGGCACAGTATTATGTGGAGAACAGCAATCCCGCTATCGTCAGCAGAGAAACCTACCAAGCAGTACAGGAACTGCAAAAAAGCAAATCGAAAGGCAATCATGCCCCGAAAAACCGTTACCCATTCAGCGGTATGCTGAAATGCCCGATCTGCGGTCACAATTACCGCAGGCAGGTAGTGAACGGAACAGCATATTGGCTCTGCTCATACAAAGCGGCAGGCAGAACCGAGTGCGCCGGTGACCGAGTCCGGGAGGATGACGTGATGTCCGCGTTCATACGGATGAGCGATAAGCTCGCGCAAAACCGAGAAGAACTGCTGGGCGATTTAATCAGGCAGCTTGAAAAGCTGCAGAGCCGAACCAGTACAAGCGGCGAACAGGTGTATCAGCTCAATCGCCAAATCGCTGATGTCAATGCGCAGAGCCTTGTGGTTGCCCAGCTTTACAAAAACGGCGTTCTCAATCATGCCGAGTATGCCTCCAGATCGGGCGAGCTTGACCGGAAGGTCAGTGAACTCCGGTCAGAGCGCCGCCGCATATTGACAGAGGATGAGGATGACGAAATCATTGAATCTCTGAAAGAATTAAACGAAACCATTGCCGAATATGTTCCAACGGACAGCTTCGACACGGACTTGTTTGGACAAATCGTGGAGAGTATTACCGTAATCAGCAGGAACACGCTGCGTTTTCGCCTCGCCGGTGGACTGACGCTCACCGAAAAATTCGAGGAGAGGAGCGCATGATATGAAAACACGAAACATTCCCTTCGGCTATACAATGGAGAACGGCAAAATCATCTTTCACCCAACCGAAAGCCAAGCGGTTCAAGATATATTTTCCGATTATTTGGACGGGCAATCCCTATTGAAGATCGCACAAAGCCTGAATGAACGACAAGTGGAATATCTGTCCGGAACAACAGGATGGAACAAAGCCCGTCTGAAACGCATCATTGAGGATAAACGCTACATCGGCAGCAACAGTTATCCTCCCATTATAGAGCAAAGCGTATATGACAAAGCGCAGGCAGTCAGAGCCTCACGAAACACACAGAAATCCCTCGACCGCACAGCAGATATTTTCAAGCTGCAGCTTCCGGTTCTCTGTGAGAAATGTGGAGAACCGATGCAGCGCAAGCATGACAGCCGCACCACTTACCAAGAAAAATGGGTATGCATAAGCTGCGGTGGAGTTATTAAAATCTCAGACGATGCGTTCCTCTCGGCAATCACCGAATGCATCAACTATCTCATCGCCAAGCCGAGCATCCTGCAAAGCGAGCCAGCACCAACTGAGCCGCCCGTAGAAGTCATCCGATTAAAGAATGAAATCGGTCGACTGCTTGACAGTCTGAGCATTGAGAAGGAGCCACTGAAAAACAGAATATTTGAATACGCTTCGCTGGTGTATGAAACTTTAGATACCACCCAGCGTATCACAGAGATGATAAGAGCGACCTTGCAAAGAACAAGGTCGCTCTCTTGCTATAACGGAGAACTAACAGCGAAAATAGCCTCTGCCATTACACTCCATGCCGACAAAGCGGTCAGCCTCACCCTTAAAAACGGTCAGCAGATCAGAAAGGAGAAAAACGATGCAACAGACAGCACCCATACTGCAAAAGAGAGTGCGCACCATCGCTCCGACTATACAGCCGGTGAATGCGCACAGCACACAAAGCATTACCAAACGGGTAGCCGCTTACTGCCGAGTGTCCACCAAGCAGGACGAACAGCTTAACAGTTATGAGAATCAGGTGAACCACTACACAGAACGGATTCACAGAGAACCCGGCTGGAAGTTGGTAGGCATTTACGCCGACAAGGGTATCACCGGCACCAGTATGAAAAAGCGTGACGAGTTCAATAAGTTGATCCGCCAATGCAAACGAGGCCGGGTAGATATGATTATCGTTAAATCTATCAGCCGATTTGCCCGAAACACCCTCGACTGCATCAAGATCACCCGAATGCTGCGGGAAATCAAGGTGGATGTGTACTTTGAAGAACAAAATTTGCACAGCATCGATCCTGCCTCTGAGTTTTACATCTCCATATATGGCTCTATCGCACAGAGCGAATCCGAAAACATCAGCCACAATGTTGCATGGGGCAAGGCGCAAAGCGCAAAGGAAGGCAATGTGTCCTTCGCTTATAAATCCTTCCTCGGATACCGTCAGGGTGCAGACGGAAAACCGGAAATTGATCCCGCACAGGCGATAACAGTACGGCGAATCTATACGGAATTTCTCTCCGGCAACAGCCTGCAACAGATTGCCGATGGACTGACCGCAGACAGTATTTCCACTCCGATGGGAAAAGCCGTATGGCAGCCCGGAGTGATACAATCTATCCTCTCCAATGTAAAATACAAGGGTGACGCTCTGCTGGGCAAAACCTATGTCGAGGACTGTATCAGCAAAAAGGTGCGTATCAACGGTGGTGAACGACCACAGTATTATGTAGAGAACAATCATCCGGCAATCATCGATGCCGACACCTTCGCACAGGTACAGGAGGAACTGGCAAGGCGAGCCTCGAAACGCAAGGTCAAGCAGATCGGCACGACAACCGAGCAAGGCAAATACTGCGGAAAGTACGCGCTCACCGAACTGCTTGTCTGCGGAGAATGCGGAACGCCATACCGCCGGTGCACTTGGACGGCAGGTGGTCAAAAGAGAATTGTATGGCGCTGCATCAACCGCCTTGACTACGGCAAAAAATACTGTCACCACTCACCGACCATAGAAGAATCCCCCTTGCAAAAAGCGATTATGAATGCTATATTAAAAACAGCAAAAAGCAATCCCGACATTCTGCAAACATTGAAAATGCATATCCAAATAGGGCTTGGCGCTGAAGCTGGTGAGGACGAAAGCGTTGATATTCAAATCCGCATCGCACAAATCGATAAGGAATTCAATGATATCCTAAACACCGTAACTGCCGAAAATCCCGAAAGCCTGCTCACCGATCCACGCATCGAAGCGATGATGAGTGAAAAGAGGATACTTGAAAACAGGCTGACAGAATATATATCCGCTGAGCAGCATCGCAAAAGTACCAAGTCACGGTTGGAGCAGATTTTTACCATCCTCGATGGTATGAAAAATCACCCGCTGACCTTCGACAATGAGATCATCCGAAAAATCCTGCAATGTGTGATCGTAGAATCCAAGGATAAAATCAAGGTGGTTTTCATCGGTGGGCTCGAAGTGGAAGCTGAGGTGGAGCAATGATTTCAATCAAGATAAAAACGATTTCGATGGTTCAACTCCCACCTCCGAAAAGCCAAAAAAATCTTTTTCATGTGACTCTCACATAACTGGATACCAGTTTTGATACAATAAGTATTCAAAGTGGTATCCAGTTTTTATAATACGAAAAACAACCAATTACAGGAAAGGAAAATCTATGCGACTGTTTCATGTTAGTGAAGAGCCTGACATAAAAGTCTTTGAACCGCGCTTACCAACACGAAAAGATCTAAATCAGAATATCGGATTGGTATGGGCAATAGATGAAGCAAGATTTCCCAACTTTTTAACTCCCCGAGATTGTCCGCGAGTTGCTTATCATGTGGGCTACCAGACAACTGATTCTGATAAAAAGCACTTTTTCTCTTCCTCCGGGATTTCACATGCTATCGTGATAGAGAGCAAGTGGTATCAAACGATGAAAAACACAGTATTATATTTATATGAATTCCACACAGAAGATTTCATATTGCAAGACAGCATTGCCGGGTACTATGTTGCAACAACAGCACAATATCCAAAGGAAAAATATATGCTGACTGATTTGTTCGGTGAATTATTGAAGCGGAACGTAGAAATACGAATTACAGACAACCTATGGGATATGGCAGATGATGTAAAGGCCTCAACTTTGAATTGGTCTTTATGCCGGATGGCAAACGCCGCGCCGCGTCCTTGACAATTCACAGATGTGCACCTTTTCATTATTCCTGCACCTGTTCGGTTATGGCGACTTTTCAAGTCGCCTACACCCATCACGACGGCTCGCTGTCGCTACCAATTTTTTGCGAGTTCGAAAGTTCAACTCCCACCGCCGAAAAGCCAAAAATATCTTTTTCATGTGGCTTAGACATATATAAAAATAAGGAGCAATTCTCATAAGAACAGCTCCTTATTTTTTCTTTCGTTTTTTCCGGCAGGCTGCCGTTTTTCGCCTAAGGGCCGCAATCCTGCGCTCTCTTTTGCATTTCATCCCTTACAAAGCAATATATTCAACAACGGCGCTCTGCCTTTTCTGCGGTATTTTTATGCTTATGCCCGTGCGCAGCACGGCTCCCTCCACGGTGAATTCGCAGGTATTATAAAATTCATCCGACACCCGTATGCAATATTTCCCCTCTGCCGCCTCCGGCACATTTATGATCATGCTGTCATTTAGCGCCTGCTCCCGCCTGAACAGATAAAACACGCCGTTTCCGTTTTTTGCAAGCCGGTAGCCCGCCCATACCGTTTCGTCCGTCGTGATCTCCGTAAGAGGATAAAAATCTCCCAGCCAGTAATTGCGCAGGTGCTTTATCTCCGCCACCGCTTTTTTCGTAATATCGGGGTCATACTCCTTCCCCCAATAATCAAACTGACAGCAGGCGCCGCTGGTGCAGCCGCAGCGGCATTCATATCCGCACGCATCCCACGACCCCGAGCAATGATATGGCAGATACCGGCTAAGGGACAGCGTACAGTTCTGCTTCCATACCGTAACACGGTTTGTCGGGGTATCGGGATGACAGCCCATATCGCTGCGCCACAGCGACACGGTGCGCATAAGGGTCTCCGGCTCCAGCCGCCTGCCGCCGCTTGCACAGTTGTCTATTATAAGGTCGGGTCTTGCCGCGTGCAGCCTGTCCAGCAGCCTGTACCAGCCCGCCACGCATCGCAGCTCCGTTATTCCCCTGCGCCCCGGCTCATCATGCTGCTGCCAGTAGGCAATCGGAATTATATTATAATCTATCCGCAGTATGTCTATCCCGTTTTTGTCCATGGCGTCAAGCAGCGCAGAGGCAAGGTATTCCGCCGCTCCCGGCGCGGACAGATCATACAGGAAGCTGTCGCCGCTCTCCCCTTTAAGCATATATTCCGGGTGCGACGCATACATTTCCGTCCCCCTGCACACGCGCTCCGGCTCAAACCACACCAGAAACCTAAAGCCCGACTTATGCGCATAATCGCTTACCGGCTTAAGGGTGTAATCAAATACATCCCGTACGCTGTAATTGCCCACCCCGAGGGGAAAGGTCTCGGCATCCCTGAACCATGCCGCATCCAGCCACAGGGTGTCAAAGGAGCCTATCTCCTTCATCGCATCTGCCACTCTCATCTGCCCTTTGCGCGAAAAGCACTCATGCCGGGGATTCTCCCAAAAATACCTGTCAAAGGGGGAGGCAGCTATCGGCAGGCACCGCCCGCGCATAAAGCTGTCCGTTTTTTTCTTCAAAAAGCTGCGGAAACGGGCGTAAACCTCCTCGCCCGTGCCGGTTATGCATATAACCGAGGGCATACGCACCTCCTCGCCGGGCTTAAGATAAAAATCCGCCTGCGGAATTCCCGCCGTAATGCGTGTGCCTTTTTCCGTAACATGAATTTCATAGCTCCATCTGCCCGCCCAGCCTATGGCAAAAAGCTGCTTTACCGTGCCGTAGCGCAGGACAAACACCGGGAACACCCCCTCGCTGGGGCGGCCGGTGTGCGCACACACGCTTATGCTGTCCCCTGTGTTAAGCTCCCTGTATACCGGGAAAAACGATGCCCCGTCCGCGCTGTCCCCGTTTATGCTTTCATATTGCAGATGCGTCTCGGGCAGCAATATGTCAAGCGAGCGCATAAGCGTTATCTGCCCGCTGTTTTCACTGCCGTTGTTTTTAATAAAGGGAAAGTACAGTTTACAAGGGTCTACACAGGGTAGGTATCTTACGGGAGGGGTTCCGCCCGTCAGATTTTCCATGTGATGTTCAAACTGTCGCTTGTGGCGGCTATGATGGTACTCATCAAGTCCATCACCCGCCGCTTGTCGTCAAAGGATACATTCTCCCAGGTGTCGAGGTAGCCGGAAATCTGGCTGACCTGTTCCAGCAGTTAGCGAAGAAGATGATTAAGCAGGTGGGAAAGTAATCATAAAGAGTAAAGAGAAAAAAGGAAATAAAATTCTCGTTGTCCGCAAAAAGAGAGTGTGATATAATGCGGTTAGCTAAAGATAACTACGAAGGGAGCATTGTGTATGCCTTTTTTTCAAAATACTTGTAAGCCCAAAGGGATTGGTGGCAAAATTATGGTTAATATGATGAATATCGGACATTCATCTATGGCTGAATGGGGATTTACGCATATAGAAATTAGAAATAATTACATATGTCTGGATATTGGGTGTGGCGGTGGAGCAAATGTAAAAAAGCTATTGGCAAAAACTCCATACGGCAAAGTGACAGGTATTGATTATTCAGAAATTAGTGTAATAAAATCCCAAAAAATCAATAAGGCAGAAATAGAAAACAGGCGTTGCGAAATCTTGCAAGGTAATGTAATGAAACTTCCTTTCGGAAATGAAACTTTTGATATAATTACTGCGTTTGAAACAATATATTTTTGGCCTGATATTAATGAGGCATTTAAGCAAGTATATCGAGTTTTGAAAGGCAGCGGAACTTTTATGATTTGCAACGAATCAAATGGCGAAAATTCCAAAGAAGAAAAGTGGACTAAGATTATACAAGGAATGAAAATATACAATTCCGGACAAGTCAAAAAATCTTTAGAGGGTGCCGGTTTTACAGACATAAAAATACACAAAAATGAAAAAGGCTGGCTTTGCGTAGTTTGTAAAAAAGATAAAGATGTAAATTAACTATTGTTTTCTCAATAGCAAAGACAGCCGGGCCAGTCAACGGTCAAGATGAACGACGCATTTCATGCGCCGCCGTTGACAGTCCCGCCTGTCTTTGCTGATGGGAAATCAAGGCGGGAAAGCCCTAAGATGGCTTCCCGCCCATTTCAATTTTGAAAAAAGAAACGCTCCAAAATCAGAAAGAGGGCGGCCAAGTACTTCGGAGGATTGGCCGCCTTGTCCACCCATTCAGCGGGACGGTGGGCGGCGGTCAAGGCCGGGTGTAAACTCGTTCATTTCAGCCTTGACGCTTGCCTGCTGTCCTGCTACTTTTCTGGGAATGTGGCCACACTTCGGGACACTTTGTCCACAAGTCGGAGCGTAGGTCGAGGGACGGGGGCTTTCATATACGCCCTGTCTGCTGATGAAACCAGACCTGCGCTTGCGGCTCCACGCCACGCAAGCACAGCCCTGTTTTCCTGCCGCTTCAAATGCCCTTGCCCTCCCCGGCGGCA
>ERZ827186.1974-NODE-1974-length-15002-cov-5.548204_pt1 | contig 15002 bp, 10 predicted proteins | sample MGYA00519918_ERZ827186 | MGnify/ENA primary metagenome ERZ827186 (study PRJEB31778, sample SAMEA3449275) | human gut metagenome | biome: human gut; feature: human-associated habitat; material: faeces | place: United Kingdom | collected 2010/2012 ... | reverse complement strand
ATCTGAAGCAGGTTCGTTTTATCCGCACAGTCGATAATCAGGATGCCGAGAAGGTCTCCATTAACGTTGCGGGTGTGACGGAGCTGACTGCCGGATATATCTCGAATTACCTGTCGTTCTTCAAGGTGCTCAACCCCGACCTGGTGATCTGCCACCTGGCCCCGGGCACCAAGATGCAGATGACGCTCACGATCGGCAAGGGCCGCGGCTACGTGCCCGCGGAGGAGAACGCCCCCGCCGAGAGCGAGTTCGGAACGCTTCCGATCGACTCGATCTTCACGCCCATCAAGAACGTGAAGTACTCGATCGAGGACTACCGCGTCGAGCAGAGGACCGACTACGAGAAGTTGAATTTGGAAATTACTACCGACGGGTCGATTCACCCCAAAGAGGCTCTGAAAGAGGCCGCCAAGATTCTCATCCAGCACTTCATGCTCTTCTCCGACGAGAAGATCACCGTCAACATGGAAGATACGAACGGTGCCGAGGAGTTCGATGAGGATGTTCTCCACATGCGTCAGCTGTTGAAGACGAAGCTCTCGGACCAGGATCTTTCGGTCCGCGCCCTGAACTGTCTGAAAGCCGCCGACGTGGATACCGTGGGGGATCTCGTGAAGCTGAACCGCAACGACCTGCTGAAGTTCCGCAACTTCGGCAAGAAGTCGCTGACGGAGCTCGACGAGCTGCTGACCTCGCTCAACTTGAAGTTCGGTATGGACGTATCAATCTACAAACTTGACAAAGATTAATTAAATGAGACACAATAAGAATTTCAACCACCTCGGCCGTCAGGCGGGACACCGCAAGGCGATGCTTTCGAACATGGCATCGTCGCTGATCATGCACAAGCGCATCGAGACCACCGTTGCGAAGGCAAAGGCCGTACGGCAGTTCGTGGAGCCCCTGGTAACCAAGTCGAAGGAGGACACGACCCACTCGCGCCGTGTAGTATTCTCGTACCTGAAACAGAAGGAGGCCGTCACGGAACTGTTCCGCACGATCGCTCCGAAGATCGCCGAGCGTCCGGGCGGTTACACCCGCATTCTGAAGACCGGTTTCCGTCTGGGCGACGCTGCCGACATGTGCATCATCGAGTTCGTCGATTTCAACGAGGCTTACACGCTGGGCATCGCTCCGGCTGCCGCTTCGGAGGCGAAACCCAAGACGCGCCGTTCGCGCAAGCCCGCAGCGAAGAAGACCGACGCCGTGGAGGAGGCCACCGTCGTCGAGGGCGGCGAGGCCAAGAAGGCCGCAGCACCCAAGAAGGCTGCCGCCCCGAAGAAGCCCGCAGCCCCGAAGGCCGCTTCGGCCAAGGCTGCCGCTCCGAAGGTTGCCAAGAAGACCAACGTGGGCAAGAAAATGTAATTCGTGACAGCGGTGCATTTGCACCGTTTCCGTTGAAATCCGCGAATGGGGCGTCAGTCCCATCCGCGGATTTTTCGGATTGTATCATGGACGGAAGATCGCTTCGCTGTTTCGCAGGGGGCTTTCGTCCGTCCTTGCCGTTCTTTCCGCTTTCCGGACGGCAACGGCGAAATGAAAAAATCCCCTTTTTTAGGGATGCGTCCTGTTTTGCTATTCCGAATTAATATTATACCTTTGCACATTCTCTCCGGTGTCGGATAACCTGCCTCCGGAGCGTGCGAAAAGTCAAATGAATTCCGATCGGCCGGAGTCGCTTTTTTCCGGCAGGCGGAAATACTCCGAATCTATGAAACTGCGACTTCTGCTGCTTCTGTTGTCTGCATTGACCCCCCCCCTGCTCGTTCATGCGCAGAGTAGCGCTTCCAAACCCAGCCGGACGATAACCGGCAATGTCAAAAACGAGAAAGGCGAATTCATTGTCGGTGCCTCGGTCTATGTGAAATCGACGCCCCGCATCGGCACCGCGACCGACGCCAAGGGCGAATTCCGCCTGCAAGGCATTCCGTCGGGCAAGCAGACCATTGTTTTCACCTTCATAGGCATGGTCCCCTTCGAGGTGGAGTATGCCAACCAGCGCGATCTGGAAGTCGTGCTCAAAGAGGACGCCACGCAGGTCAACGAAGTGGTGGTGACGGGTATTTACAGCCGCGACAAAAACAGCTTCGCCGGTTCGGCGACGACCTACACGGGCAAGGAGTTGCGGGCCATCGGCACGAAGAATGTCTTTCAGAGTCTCAAAACGCTCGAACCGGCCTTGACGCTCGTCGAGAACCGCGCTTTCGGTTCCGACCCCAACCGGCTGCCCGATCTGGAGATTCGCGGCAAGACCAGTCTGGTGGGCGACCTCACCACCGAGTACGACAATACGGCCAATCAGCCGCTCTTCATCCTCGACGGCATCGAGGTGGAGATCGCCCAGATTCAGAACCTGAGCATGGACCGTATCGCCAGCGTCACGGTGCTCAAAGATGCCGCTTCGGCGGCCATCTATGGTTCGAAGGCTTCCAACGGTGTGATCGTCGTCGAGACGGTCAAGCCCGAGCCGGGGCAGCTGCGGGTCTCCTATTCGGCCGACCTGCGGTTCGAGTTCCCCGACCTCTCCGACTACAACCTGATGAATGCCGAAGAGAAGCTCCGCTACGAGGTGCTGGCCGGACGCTATGTCGGCGAGGACCAGGATCAGTTGGATGCGCTCTACAATTCGCGGCTGGCCGAGGTGATGCGCGGTGTGGACACCTATTGGTTGTCGGTTCCCCTGCGCTCGGTGCTGAACCACACGCACAGCGTTTATATCGACGGTGGCAGCGAGGCCATGCTCTACGGCGTGGGGTTGAATTACAGCAATCAGAAGGGCATCATGAAGGGCTCCGAAAAGGGGATTACGGGCGGCAATATCAACCTCGTCTACCGTACCGACAAGCTGATCTTTTCGAACGATTTCAGTTTCGATTCCGTGAAGAGCGAGCGCGAGCCGGTCTCCTTCTCGACTTTCGCCCAGGCCAATCCCTATTACCGCAAATACAGCGAGGACGGGGAGATTCCGGAGTTTCTGGAGCCTTATTCCGTGGCGCAGGAGTTCATCTACAACCCGCTCTACCAGCTCCGCCGCGTGGTCAACACCGACGTGACGAAGGACCTCGGACTGCGCAACAATTTCACGGTCATCTGGCGTCCCGTGACCTCGTTGCAGGTCCGCGGGCGTCTCGCCCTGAATAAGAGCATCTCCGAGCGCGAGGCGTTCAAGTCGCCCGCGCACTCCGATTTCAACGGTTCGACCTCCAAGGGCTCCTACACGACGGAAAAGACCGACCTGATGAGCTACAACGGCGATGTCACCGTCACCTACGGCCGGCTTTTCGGCCATCATCAGATCAATGCCGTCGGCGGCTGGAATTTCAGTTCGCGTACGCAGAAGAACACCGGCTACGAGATCTTCGGATTCACGAGCGACCTGCACCAGAACCCCTCGTTCTCCGAAGGTTTCCAGCAGGGCGACAAGCCGAGCTATACGGACCGGATCAGCCGCAGCACGAGCTTCTATCTCAACGGCAACTACTCCTACCGCAACCGTTATCTGTTCGACGCCAGCCTGCGTATGGACGGATCGTCGGTTTTCGGTTCGGAGAACCTCTTCACGACGACGTGGGCCGTGGGTGTGGGGTGGAACATCCACAACGAGGCGTGGTGCAAGGCCGAATGGCTCGACCTGCTGAAGCTGCGCTTCTCGATCGGTAACCCCGGAAACCAGAATTTCGACGCCTACACGGCTTCGGGAACCTACATCTACAACTCCACCTACCAGAATCTCTTCGGGACCAGCGCGATCCTCGAAAAGTTCGGCAACCCGAATCTCAAATGGCAGAAAACCATCGACAAGAACCTCGGTCTCGACATCGACATCTTCGACCGCGTGAAGTTCTCGGTGGATTTCTACCACAAGAACACCGACCCGCTGCTGGCCCAGATTCCCGTGCCCCCGTCGCTGGGCACGACGCGCATCTACACCAATTTCGGCGGTCAGATCTCGAAGGGCTTTTCGGGCAGTCTCAACGTGGTGGTCATGAAACGGCAGTACCTGCGCTGGAGCGTGAACGCCTCTTTCAGCCAGAACAACTCGGAGTACCGCAACATCGGCGACAAACTCGACTTCATGAACCAGAAGGGCAGCGCCACGACCTTCAAGCGTTATTACGACGGCGCCAGCCCCGACGACATCTGGGCCGTGCGGTCGCACGGCATCGACCCCTCCTCGGGACGCGAGGTCTTCATCCGCAAGGACGGCAGCTATACGTTCAAGTACGACGCCAACGACGAGGTGGTGGTGGGCTCCTCGGCTCCCGCTCTGGAGGGCATCATCGGAACCTCGATTTTCTACAAGGGCTTTTCGGCCAGCGTCAACCTGCGTTACAGCTTCGGGGCCGACGTATTCGCTTCGGCGCTCTACAACAAGGTGGAGAACATCTCCGAAACGGCGCTCTACTACAACCTCGACCGGCGCGCGCTGCACGACCGCTGGCAGAAACCCGGCGACAAGGCCCGTTTCAAGGCCATCAGCATCGACGACACTACGCCCATGTCCTCGCGCTTCGTGCTCCGGGAGAACTACATCGCCGGGGAGTCGATCTCCGTCGGTTACGAAACCTCGGCCCGCTGGCTGCATGTCGTCGGCGTCCAGGGCGCTTCGTTCCGCTTCTATATGAACGACATCTTCCGCCTGGCATCCTTCAAGGAGGAGCGCGGTACGGACTATCCTTTTTCGAAAAGTTTCTCGCTGTCGATCAGCCTGCGTTTCTGATCCGAAAACCGTATGCTTATGAAAATCATCAAACTATATTTCCTGATGGCGCTGGCGCTGTTGTCGGGCGGCTGCAAGGGCTGGCTGACGATCGACTCGTCGGACCGTATCATGGAGAACACCCTGTTCGAGACCGAGGAGGGGTTCTTCACGGCGCTCAACGGCGTCTATGCCGAGTTGCCGCAGGCGAGCTTATACGGCAAGTCGCTCGCGGCCGTCACGTTCGACGTGCAGGCCCAGTATTTCGATACCACGCAGCCTTCGACCCATACTTTCAACACGCTGGGCGCCTACTCCGCGGAGGCCCGCAAGACGGCCGTCGCCGATACGTGGGACAAAGCCTATTTCGTCATCGCCAACGTCAACAAGATTCTCGAACATTGCGAGAGCGACCGCGATGTGCTCTCCGACCGCGCCTACCACATCATCCGCGGCGAGATGCTGGGCATGCGGGCGTTGCTGCACTTCGAGATGCTGCGCATCTTCGGGCCTGTCTTCGCGGAGGCTCCCGCCCGGGTTTCGATTCCCTACCGCACGAGCAGCGAACTGACCGTCACGCCGCTGCTGCCCGCGAACGAGGTGGCCGAAAAGATCGCCGGGGACTTCACCGACGCGCTCTCCGAACTCGCTGACTGGGACCCCGTGCGCACCGAGGGGCGGTTGAACGGCGAAACGACCGGTTCGGTGCGTTACCGGAGCCGTCACCTGCGGCTCAATTACTTTGCGGTGAAGGCGTTGCAGGCGCGGCTGGCCATCTATACCGGCGACCGGACGCTGGCCGGGCGGCTGGCCGGGGAGGTGATCGACGAGGCCGGGCCGTTCTTTCCCTTCGCGTCGCGCGAGGATGTGACCGGACAGACCGCCGTCGGCGTGGCCACGCAGAACTCCGAGGACCGCATCTTCTCGTCGGAGGCGCTCTTCTCGGCGGTCAACTCGAAACGCACGAGCGACATCCACGACAAATTCTTTTCCAATAAACTCGAACAGGTCAACCTGCTCACGATGGGTGAACTGGCCGTGCACAACCTCTACGATTCGGAAAGCGACCTGCGCACCTACCAGTGGCAGACGCTCAAGAATACCGAGGGCGTGGACCAGCGTTTCTTCGTCAAATACGGGCAGGTGCAGGACATGGACCTGGGTTATGCCTCGATGGTCCCCGTCGTCCGAATGGCGGAGATGTACCTGATTGCCGCCGAGTGCGAGGACTCCAAGGCGACGGCCTACGGGTGGCTCAACGCGCTGCGCTCGGCCCGCAAGGCGACCTCGCTGCCCGCGACGGGAACGCTGAGCAACGATCTCACGGAGGAGTACATCCGCGAATTCGTCGGCGAGGGGCAGCTCTTCTGGTACTACAAGCGTCTGCGCAAGACCTCGATCCGGAAAGTGTACAGCAACAACGGCGGCTATTTGGAGTTCGACCCGGCGAATTACCTCTTCGCGCTGCCCGAGAAGGAACAGGAGCACCATAAATAGCGTTCGACATGAAAAATTACAACCGATACGGACTGATTCCGGCGCTCGCTGCCGCGGCCCTCGCGTTGGGGTCCTGCAACGAATCCATCCGGACCTACGACGGGCAGACGGGAATCTATTTCGCCATGCTGCAATCGGGCAGCGACGAGGAGAACCCGCGCTACACCGCCGATTCGAGCCTCCCGTTCGCGCTGCTGCCCAGCGGAACCGACGAACAGACCCTGCAACTGCGGGTCAAGGTCATCGGTTCGGTGGCCGACTATCCGCGCGCCTTTGCCTTCCGCACCGTCGCCGACCGGACCACGGCGCAGGAGGGACACGACTACGAACTGCCCGAGGGCGACTGCGTCGTCGCGGCGGGCGAGGTTTACGGTTACATTCCGATCCGGTTTTTCCGCCGGGCCTCGCTCGACGGGAAGGAGCTGACGCTCACGCTCGAACTGCTTCCCAACGAGCAGTTCGACCTGCCGCTGAGCGCCTGGCTTCCGGTGAACGGGACCGAGACCGTGGGTACGGACGTGCTGCGCCACACCGTCACGGTGAGCGACAAGTACGTGCGGCTCGACGGGTGGTCGGACCAGTTCTACGGACCCTATTCGGACAAGAAGATCAAACTCATGTGCAGCGTCTTCGACCTGACGCTCGCCGATTTCCAGCCGGACGCCCTGTCGTACGTCGAACGCAAGGTGCTGGGACAGAATTTCCGCCGCTACCTCGACGAGGAGGAGCGCGCCGGGCGGACCGTCTATGAGGACTATCTCGACGGGGAGGGCAATCCCGTCAAAATGGAATCCGGACCGGATTCGGCCGAATAATGATTCAGAGCCTATGAAAAAGAGCTGTTTGTTCGCGGTTTCCGCACTCCTTCTGCTGCTGGGCGGCTGCTACGGCGACAAGGGGAATTACGATTACCGCGAGATCAACGAAATCGTCATCGGGGCCCGGGGCTTCGAGGGTGTGGAATACAAATTGCGTTCGGGCATCGACGAACTGAAAATCAGCCCCTACATCACCGCGTCGCAGGACCCCGGGCTGACCGGGAGTTACGAATACGAATGGGTGGTCGTCGGTCAGGTCCGCAATCCGGGTGAGCGCACCACGATCGCCCGGACGCGCGATCTGGACTATGCCGTGAACCTGCCCAGCGACGACTATTCGCTGCTGCTGCGCATCACCGACCCCGCGACGGGGCTGATGTTCAGCCGCAGCACCACGATCTCGGTCAGCACGGCCTATACGCGCGGCTGGCTGGTCGCCGCCGAGGACGAGGAGGGCGCCGCCGTCGTGGACATGGTGTCGATCAGCCGCGACACGCTGCTTCAACGCGACGTGGTCAGGGACGACACCCGCCACCGCAATCCCCTGCGCATCTGGTGCGACAACAACGAGTACACTTCGCTGGTGCACGGGCGCATCTACCTTTCGACCGGAGAGGGGAGTTTCCTCTACGACCGCGAATCTTTCGGGACGGACGACTATACCGTCATGCGCAACTACTTCGCCAATCCGCAGTACCTGACGGAGACCGCCGCTTCGGATATGATCCAGATCGACGACAAGTTCCGCATCTTTCTGGTGGACGGCTACGCGTACGTATACAGCATTTCTTCGGTCAACACGGGCTATTTCGGCAATCCGGTCAACCGTTATGCCGAGAGCTACGACTACGTGCGCATCGGCGACCGGATCGCCTACAACCTGAGCGGCGGAAGCGGCGCCGGGTCCATCACCACCGTCATGCTCTACAACGACGACGACAAGCGCTTCTGCTACCTGATGCGCAACGACGAAACCCTGCGGAATGCCGCCGACACCGAATCGGACCTTGCCCTGTTTCCCTGGCGGACGGGGCTGGATTATGTGACGACCGTCAATTCGCGCTTCCTTTCGGGGCAGTCGGCTACGATCCTGCACGACGCCCCGGCGGGGAAATACTGGATCTACACCTACGCCTGCCTGCGGTCGGGTCCCAGCAAGGGGGCGCGTTACGAGATCGACGCTTCGGTTCCCGTGGCGGAGGCCGCGAACTGGTGCATGACCTCGCAGCACGGCTATATGCTCTACTCGGTGGGCGGCGTGCTCTACGGCTACGATTTCCGCAATGGCCGGAAGCCCGTGCAGCTGCTGGATTTCTCGCCCGCGGAGATCACGCAGATTCACGGCGACATCCACACCGTGGCCGAAGGCAACAGCGATTGCGTTTATGTCTGCACCTACGAGGCGGGCACTCCGGACAGCGGCCGCATCCGCAAGTATGCGGTGGCGGACACCGCCGACCGGATCGAACTCCAGGCCGACGAAAATACCGATTGGACGGGATTCCAGCGCATCCGTTCGCTGTGGTTCAAGGAACTGTAACACACACAACATCCGATGAATATGAATAAACAACTGATTCTGGCTGCAACCGCCGTGCTCTTGGCTTGCAGCCCGTTGCACGCGGAGCAGATGTGGCCCTTCTCCAGTAAGAAAAAGAAGGCCGCGAAGGTCGAGAAGACGGACTCCGTGAAGAAAGAGGACAAATTCGACAAGGCCGTCAAGGGCGCCCGGAAAGGCAGCGGCCTGTTCGACTACTATCTGACGAAGACGGGCGAACTGCTGCTGGCCGTCACGCCCCGCAACCTCAAAGCCAGCTATCTGCTGGCCAACCGGATTTCGGAGATCAGCCAGAATTCCAATTTCGTGGCCGGGCAGATGCTGGGCGATCCGTTCATGATCCGCTTCTCGGCCGATACCTCCAACGTCTATCTCCACAAGGTCAACCATTGGGAGCGCGTGGCGCCGAACGACCCCATCGAGAAGTCGTTCCGCCGCAACGTGCAGGACCCCATCACCCGGACCTTCAAGATCAAGGCTTCGCGCAACGACACGCTGCTGATCGACGTGACCTCGTTCTTCGTGTCGAACGACAAGCTGCTCACGCCGATCCGCCAGAGCCCGCTGGTTCCGGGCGAGATGAGTGCGACGTACGATGCCGCCGGATCGAAGCTCAAGGAGGTCAAGGTCTTCGAAAAGAACCTCGAAATCACCAGCATCCTCAATTACAACTCCGAGCCGGACGGCTACACGGTGACCGTGCGGCGGTCGATTCTCGAACTGCCCGAGGAGCCGATGAAGGTCCGCTGGCAGGACAACCGCGTGGGTTATTTCAGCTCGAAATATTACACCTACACCTCGTCGAAGGACAAGCTGCTGACGCATGAGATGATCCACCGCTGGCGCATCGAGCCGAAGGAGGGCGAATGGGAGAAATACTTCCGCGGCGAACTGGTCGAGCCCGAGCGCAAAATCGTCTTCTACGTTGACGACGCTTTCCCCGACAAGTGGCGCGAGGTGGTGAAGCAGGGCATCGAGGACTGGAACAAGGCTTTCGAGGCCGCCGGTTTCAAGAACGTGATGGAGGCCCGCGACTATCCCGACGATCCGTCGTTCGACCCCGACGACATCCGCTACAACTGCATCCGCTACGCCGTTACCGACGTGGCCAATGCCATGGGCCCGAGCTACACCGACCCCCGCACGGGCGAGATTCTGGTGGCCGACGTTATCTGGTACCACAATGTCATTTCGCTGGTGCACAACTGGCGTTTCGCCCAGACGGGAGCCGTCGATCCGCGCGTGCGCAAGCAGGTCTTCGACGACGACGTGATGCGCGAGTCGCTGCGCTACGTGGCCGCTCACGAGGTGGGCCACACGCTGGGACTGATGCACAACATGGGTGCGAGCTACTCCTTCCCGGTGGATTCGCTGCGCAGTCCGTCGTTCACGCAGAAATACGGTACGACTCCTTCGATCATGGATTACGCGCGTAACAACTATATCGCTCAGCGCGGCGATTTCGAGCGCGGCGTGCGGATGGTGCCGCCCCTGGTCGGCGTCTACGACATCCACGCCATCAACTGGGGATACCGCATCTTCGAGAAGACGCGCGACGCCGAGGAGGAGCTGCCGCTGCTCAACGAGCTGCTGGCTGCCAAGCGCGACGACCCCATGTACGAGTTCGGCGCACAGCAGATTTTCCTGACGCTCGATCCCACCGACCAGTCGGAGGACCTGGGCAACGACCATATCAAGGCGGGCAATTACGGTATCGAGAACTGCAAGTACATGATCGCCAACCTCTGCGACTGGTTCGCCGAGGAGAACCGCGACTATAAGAATATCCAGTCGATGTATGCCGCCGTGATCGGCCAGTATACGCGCTATCTGATGCACGTGATGCCCTATCTGGGCGGCGTGGAGTACAAGGACCTCGTGCAGGACGGACGCCCGCTGCGCGCCCTGAGCTACATTCCCGCCGAGCGGCAGAAGCAGGCTATGAAATGGCTGGTCGATCAGGTGCTTACGGCGCGTGCGTGGCTGCTGCCCCAGGAGCTGATGGACAAACTGGGCCAGCCCTCCACGATCCTCGACAACGCGGCTTCGGGTGTCGCCGGCAAGATTTTCAGCCCTGCGACCCTGGGCAGCATCTATCAGGGCGAGCGTTCGGGCCAGAAGGGGATCTACCGCGTGGACACCTATCTGAACGACGCCTACAATACGGTCTTCGCTTCGGCCGTCAGGGGCGGTTCGCTGACTGTCGAGGAGATGAATTTGCAAGGTGCCGCCGTGGCTGCGCTGCTCAAAAACAGCGGATTGACAGGCCCTTCGGGTACGGCGCTTCAACTGGGCAAGGGACTGGCCGACGACGGAAGCGCCCTGCTGGCGCAGCTGGCCGACGAGGCGCTGCCTCCGTTCGTCTGCAACCATCCCGAATGCCGCCACGACCACGCCTCGGCCGGGGAGATCTCCTACTATCGTCACGACATGAAAGGTCCGTCGCTTTCGGCGCAGGTGGGACAGCCGCTCTACGCAGCGACGCTTCGCCGGGTGCTGAGCCTCTACAAACAGCGCCGGGGTTCGGGCGACGCCCGCACGCGGGATTTCTACGAATTCCAGATCCTGAAGATCGAATCGGCGTTCAAGAATGCAAAATTATAGTCCAATTTTAATATTCGTTAGGTTATGAAAAAGATGAAATTTCTGATTCCGGCGTTCGCTTTGGTTGCGTTGACATTCGCCGGGTGTTCCGACGACGGCGACGATCAGCCCGTCGTGACCAAACTCGCGCTGGCCGATCCGGCGCAGGCTGCGCTGACGTTCGTGGCGACCTCTCCCGAGGCGCAGGTCATTGCGCTCGACACCGATGCTTCGACGGTCACGGTCGAGCAGGTGTTGGCCGAAGGCGAGGAGAAAGCCGAGTGGTGCGTGGTGACGGTCCAGAGCGCCACTCAGATCAAGGTGGCTCCTGCAAGCAACCTGACCACCGAGGAGCGTTCGGCCAAATACCGTATTTCGGCCGGAACGGTAACTCCCGTGGAGTTCACCGTGACGCAGCCCGGTATTCCGAACGATGAGTTGTCGATTCCGGCGGAATATGAGTCGGGGACAATCATGGGTAACGGCGAGTATGCATCGTATGAAATCGAGATTACCACGACTGCCGATTCGTGGACGGCGACGCTCGAACCCGATGAAGATAATCCCTATGCTTTCATGCTGGGTTATGGAACGGAACCGGTATCGGGTGAGAACGGAGAAACGCTGGATATTACCTTTAATCCGAACATGACGGAGATGCCTATCATGGCGACAGTAACTATTACGGCAGGAAACGCAACTCCGATTCAGTTGATGCTTTATCAGATGAACCAAACGAGGACCTATGCTACGGCAGTGACGGTGAAAAATTCCGATGACGAAGTATTAACGTCGCCTCATACGCTGGAATTCGGTGCCGCCGAATCCGGTACCAATGCACGTAAGGTATTCTCCATCGAGGCTGATAATGGCGGAGATTTTGACGTGAAAGTTCTCGACGGTACTAAATTAATAGCTTTGGACGATTATGCCGGTTGGGTAATGGCATATGCAGGTCTTTCGTGGCCGATTTATCCGATATCGGCCAATACGGGTGCGGTCCGTGAGGTAACTCTTGTGCTGGTCGGCGAGAACGATGCGGAACTGTTCCGCATGGTCGTGAAGCAGGCCGGAGCGTAAGCGGTTCGGTCCTGAAAACAGCGGGGCGGTCGTATCGAACGACCGCCCCGTTTCGTGTCTTGTCCCGGCGTGCTTTACAGGAAGAGCAGGAAGAGGATCGGCACGGCGATGCCCGCCGCGAGTTCGATGCCTCCCCGGCCCCGCAGTCCGTTGCGCCCCGGAACCATCACCAGCCCCGTGAGCGTGATGACGAGCAGCGATGCGGCGAAAATGTCGGAAAAACGGGTCCACCACCGGTTGGGGTTGTAGTGCAGACGGTTCATCGAACTGATGACGGGCCTTTTGGTCAGCTTTTCGTAGACCGCCCGGCCGTTCTGCATGTCCACTTCGAGTACGGAGCCCCCTGCGACGAAAACCTTTACCCGTTGTTCGCCGCTGGCGTAGTGCTTCACGTAGCGCGCTTCGGGATCGGCAGCGCGGAGCAGCTCTTCGGCCTGCTCTCGGCTGGTTTCGGCCGGGGCGGGATAGCTGCCCGGCATCTGCAATTCCGTGCGGCGGACCGAATAGTTGCTGTTGAAGTCGCGTTTGTGGTTCAGCACGATGCCCGATACGGCGTAAACCACCACCACGCCTGCGAAAAAGTAGGAAAGGTCACGGTGGATGATCCGCGCCCACCGGCGAATTTGCGAGCCTCGTTTAGCGCCCGGCTTCGTCGTCGATTGCATGGCAGGCGAACGTTTCGATGCGGTAAATGCTCCAATACTCCTTGCCTTCGCGTGCACGGCGGGCGGCGATCGAGTCGCGGAGTTCGCGGATCTGCCCTTTGAGCACCGCTACGGCTTCGGGATTGCCCTTGCCGCCCTCGATGCTGGCATCGAGGCGCATCTCCCAGTCGTCGAGGAACGGCAGTTCGACGCGCTGTTCCGCCACGACGCCTTCGACGGCTACCGTGCGGTTGGAGATCAGCGGATCGAACGACTGCATGCGTTCGTCGGCCAGCGCTTCGATCACTTGCGTCGTGTCGCTGCCCATAAGGGTGATGTGGGTGCTGCCGTGGCCGCAGGTGCTGACGCAGAGCCCTTCCACACGTACGGTGTCGCCCACCAGGGCGTCGGCGTCTGCGAGCAGTTCATCGACCGTCAGGGTTTCGCCGCCGGCGTTGGCGGTGCGGTTGCAGGCCGTTATGGAGATCGCGGCCAGCAGGAGGATGAAGATGTGTTTCATTTTCATGGAATCGGTTTTCGGCCGGGCAGGTCCGGGGTCCGGAGACCGTCTGCCCGAGCGCGGGTTTATGATACAAAGATAGCGATTTGCGGCCGAATGCACAAGCCGGAAACGCAGTTCTCCGGTGCCGTGGCTGAACATCTGTGCCCGGGGCGTCGGCTTTCTGTGCGCGGCATCGGAACCGAGGGGGCTGTCTCGCCGCATCCGCTTCGGGACGGGCGCCATGAAAAATCCCCAATCCGAAAAGGATCGGGGATTTGCGTTGCAGGGCGTGCGGATTACTTCGAGAATCCTTTGCCGATGGCGAGGAAATCCTCGGCTTTGAGGGCTGCGCCGCCGATCAGACCGCCGTCAACATCCTCTTTGGCGAAGATTTCGGCTGCGTTCGAAGGCTTGCACGAACCGCCGTAAAGAATCGCCGTCTCCTGGGCTGCGGCGCCGAATTTGGCAGCCAGCACCTCGCGGATGTAGGCGTGGATCTCCTGTGCCTGCTCGGCCGTTGCGGTCTTGCCGGTGCCGATGGCCCATACGGGCTCGTAAGCGATGATCAATTTTTTGAACTGGTCGGGAGTGAGGTTGAAAACAACCTCTTCGATCTGCTTGCGCACTACGTCGAAATGTTTGCCGGCTTCACGCTCCTCGAGGTTCTCGCCAACGCAGTAGATAGGTGCAAGGTTGTTGGCGTAAGCCTGTTCCATTTTCTTATTCAGCGTAGCGCTGGTTTCGCCGTAATACTGGCGGCGTTCGCTGTGTCCGAGGATTACATACTCGACGCCGAGCGAAGCGATCATCTGGGCCGAAACCTCGCCGGTGTAGGCGCCTTTGGCTTCGGTGGCGCAGTCCTGGGCAGCTACTCCGATACCGGTGCCGCGCGACAGCTTCACGATTTCGGAAAGGTGCGTGTAAGGGGGGGCCACGATGAAGTTTACGCACGAGCAAACCTCGCCTTTCTTGGCGGCAACCTCTTTGAACAGTTCGACACCCTCCACCGGAGTGGTGTTCATTTTCCAGTTTCCTGCGACAATTTTCTTTCTCATAGTCTTATTATCAGTAAATTAAATGCATTTTTATCGTTGTGGGCGTACATCCGGTTCCAATCCGGGATGCATCGCTTTTGTAGCTCGGTTCCACGGAGGGAGTGTGCTGGCTTGGCGTGGTCCGCTGCCTAGGCCGCAGCCGCCGGAAGCCGGTGTGAGGGGGTATTCCCCGATCCAACTGCGTACGTCTTCGATCGTCGGGTTTTTGAGGCCCAGTTTGTTTTTCTTGTTGAAGCCGCACAGGTCGTTGAAGAGCTTGCCCGGTGCGATTTTGCGCATGGCCTCGACGGTCAGCAGGCTCATTTTGTGCAGGACGGGGACCCATTCCGCCGGGACGCCGACTGCGCCGAATTCCTTCTCGCCGTCTTTTTGCGCGGCCTTTTCAGGACGCATCTGCGGGAAGAAGAGCACGTCCTGGATCGTGGTCTGGCCCGTCATGAACATCGTCAGGCGGTCGATACCCATACCCATGCCCGAGCAGGTCGGCATGCCGTATTCGAGTGCGCGGACGAAGTCCATATCGATGAACATCGCCTCGTCGTCGCCTTTCTCGCTCAGGCGCAGCT
>ERZ827186.1966-NODE-1966-length-15048-cov-3.570866_pt1 | contig 15048 bp, 14 predicted proteins | sample MGYA00519918_ERZ827186 | MGnify/ENA primary metagenome ERZ827186 (study PRJEB31778, sample SAMEA3449275) | human gut metagenome | biome: human gut; feature: human-associated habitat; material: faeces | place: United Kingdom | collected 2010/2012 ... | reverse complement strand
GTCTTTTTGTTGTTCCGTCCGACCTTTTTCAGGTGTATCATTATGGCACAGAGAAAAAAGGGAGGTTCAGAACATGAACACAGATAAGATCTACGCAGAACAGCTTGCAAATGAGTACGCCCCCAAAAAGACCTCAAAGGTCGTGGCGCTTCGTAAACTCGACGCCAAAGCAAAGTTGCCGGCAACGGTTTTCACCTATACGCTCGGGATCGTTTCCGCCCTCGTATTCGGTGTCGGTATGTGCCTTTCAATGAAGGTCATAGGCGACGGCAGTATGGCAATGATGATAGCGGGTATAGCAGTCGGTATCCTCGGCATGGCGGGAATGGGCGCTAATTTTCCGATCTACCGCAAAATACTTGCGCGCGGCAAGCAGAAATACGCTTACGAGATAATCGAGCTGGCGCGCGAGATAAGCGAGGAAAAGTAAGCCTTGGACCGCGAGGTGTGGCGGCGTGCCGCATACCGCATATTGCATCCCGCGCCGTGGCTGCCCGCGGTGCTGTCGCTTGTGTCGTTCCCGCTTGCGTTTTACTTTCTTTGGTTGGGGGACAGCTCATCGTGGATCGCGTGCACGGTGTACCCCTTGGCGGCATATTCGCTCACTGCGCTGTGCGTGGGGCTTCCCGACGCGATAGCGCACTTGCGCACGTCTGTGCGTGAAAGCAGACTTGTCCGCAAGCTCGGCAGTACCGAAACGGCGCGGCGAATGGCGTGCGACGGGGATTTCCGCCGTAGCGCGGTGATGCTTCGCGGCATCGCCGCCAACGCCGTATATGCGGCGTTCAGATTTTTTACCGGTCTGCGGCTGTCGTCGGTATGGTTTTTGTCGATAGCATTTTACTATGCTGCGCTCTATGCTTCCGCCGTGCGGCGGGACGCAGTGACCGCACGGAGTATGAGCGCCGGTGCATGGAAAAGATATCGCGTCTTGTGCTGTTGCTCAATGTGCCTATGGGTGTGATGATATTCCGGATGGTGATGAAAAACAGCTCATACAATTACCCCGGTTCGATGATATATCTTTCGGCGCTCCACACTTTTTATACCGCAGTCGTTTCGATAATAAACTTTGTCGGAACGCGCGCCGGGACCGGCGCGCTTGTTCACGGCGCAAAAATGATAGACTGCATTTCCGCGTCAATGTCACTGCTCGGACTTCAGACTGCGCTCCTTGCGCGCTTTTTGCCGGATGACATCGAATACAGGTTTATGATGAACGCCCTGACCGGTGCAGGTGTGTTTGTGCTTGTGATAATATTTTCGGTGCGGATGTCCGTATATTCAAACGTATATTCAAAAAAGATACGTAATGAAGGAAACAACCGGTAAAACCGCGCTGACGCAGGAGGCTGCTGCAATGGGCATGAACAGGAACGAAAGCAAATACTTCAATACTGCCGCGCGCATGGATGAGGCTTTGCTCGCGCTGCTTGAAAAAAGGATTTCGAGTTTATAACCGTAAGGGAGATATGCGAGGCGGCGGGAGTAAACCGTTCGACCTTTTACCTTCACTACGAAAATACGCGCGAATTGCTTGATGAAAGCGTCGGCGCTCTGCAGAAAAAGTTTTGGGAGTGCTTCGGACGCGAGCACAGCGATATCGGCTCGCGCATCGTCACTGCGGGGACCGACGAGCTTTTGTTCATTACGCCGGAGTACCTTGCGCCGTATCTTGAATTTGTAAAGCAGAACCGCCGCATTTATGCGGTGGCAATGCGGATGCCGGATGCATTTGATACGCACGGAACGCTGAATATGATTCGCGGCATAATAGACCCGATACTTTCGCGCTTTGGTGTGCCCGCCGACCGTCGCGAATACATGATGGCGTATTATCTCAACGGAATATCGGCTGTCGTGGGGGAATGGCTCAAAGACGACTGCCGCGATCCCGTGGATATGATGATATCGGTGATAGAGCAGTGCGTATTGGCGGGATATTACGGAAGAAAAGACGGGTTGTTAAAAAACTCAACGTGAGTTTTTTAACAACCCGTCGACATTGGTCTCGGCGGCTGAACGCCGCCGTTTTGCTGCAAAAAAATCGAAAAAACAGATACTGCGGGCAAAACCGACCAAGATCGCATTAAAAATGCCGGAATCCTGACCGTCATTTCCCGTGGGCTGTTAAAAAATCGATTTTTTTAACAGCCCCATATTTTTGTACTATTTTATGCCCGGCGGATCCACACCTGCATATCGCTTTTGCCTCGGTTGGCAAAGGCAAAGTAGGGAATAAATCTTGCGCTTATCGGCTCTTTTTCTATCGCGTCGGCGGATACGTAAAGTCCTTCCGCCTTTGCGGTGTCACGGAACGCGGGGAGCGTGATGTCGGGTACCCCGCAGAAGTCGCCGCCGCCGATCACGGCGGACGCCGCGGACGCGGGATCGACGGATATCCGGTTCAGTCTCGTGCCGTTGTCAACGCCTTCTATGCAGTATACCACCGGTCCGCGTGTTAGCGCTATGCGCCCCGCATCGGCGCGTACCATAGGATCGGCAGCGACAAACGCCGCTTCGATAGGGAAGTCCGCTTCAACGGTAAAGCACCTGCCGACGTTGAAGTATGCATATCCGTTATGCACGTCGGGTGTTATCGCGGAACCGTTGAGCCGGTATACGGGAGCACGGCGGCACCATTCCGGAACGCGCAGGGCAATTACGCCCGCGCGGTAGTCCTCGGAAGCTATCGTCATTTTTCCGTCGGCAGTGTATTCACCTGAAATGATTACAGTGCCGAGATCGCTGTGTATCACGGAGGGAATGTACTGGTCCACTGTCAGATGTCCATCCTCGGAGAGGCAGATGTAGCCGCCGAATTCCGAAAAGAAGCGATTGATGTTGGGCGGGCAGCAGGAGCAGCTGAAGACCTCGACGCGCTCAGGCGCGGGCAAACGCTCGCGCTTTTTTTCGGGCAGTCCAACCTCGCGGCCGTACTGCTCAAGCGCTATTTCAAGCGGATTTGTGTAGAAAAATGACCGGCCGTCAAGCGAGGTAGAGGAAAGCGCGGCGTTGAAAAGCACGCGCTCAACTGTGTGCGAGAAGCGCACATCGCGGTCAAGCTCACGCATACGCGTGCAGAAGAAGACCATCGCAAGAGCTGCGCAGCTTTCCGCATATGCCATGAAATTCGGCAGATCATACGCCACCGTGAATGCTTCTCCGCGGTACGCGGAGCCGACCCCGCCGGTTATATACATTTTGTGTCCGGTTATGTCGTCAAACACCGAACGCAGGTTCGCAAGCAGACGCTCATCGCCTGTCTCGGCGGTAAGATCGGCGATCCCGCTGTAATAGTAAAGCGCACGCACACAGTGCCCGTTCGCCTCACGCAAGTCGTAAATATCAACGTCGTCCTGACAGCCGCGCGGGTTATCGTCCTGTGCATATTTTTCGTTTTCGGCTTTGCCGCGGTTCTCAAGGAAGAAGCGCGCCATGTCAAGATATTTGCGCTTTCCGGTATGGCGGTAGAGCTTTATAAGGGCAAGCTCTATTTCCTCGTGACCCGGAGTTGTGAAGGCGGCTGTCTTTTCGGTAATGAATGCGCGTTCTATGCAGTCGCAGTAACGCTCCATTATGCGCAGAAAACGCGCCCTGCCCGTGGCTTTATGATATGCTATCGCCGCTTCTATGAGATGTCCGGCGCAATAAAGCTCATGCTCGCTACGGTGCATGAAAATGCCCTCCGGAGTCAGCTGCTGGTGCGCTGAATTGAGATATCCGTCCGGACGCTGCGCGCGCTCCATACAGTCGATAAGCTCCTCGCAAAGCGCTATGTTGTCGCGCATAGAGTCGCGGTCCTTTGAGTAAAGGTATGCTACTGCTTCCATCCATTTTGCAACGTCCGAATCATAAAAAACATGCGGGCGCTTGCCTGTTTTGAGAAAATTGAATCTGAGCGCATCCATGCGCCCGGTCTCCTCAAAGCGTTTTTTTACGTTTTCAATTGATACCGTACGGTTGATTTCGTATCTGTCGCGCCAGAAGCCGTCGGCAAGATCGACCTGCTCAAACGGTATAAAGCTGTATATTTCCATTTTTATGACTGTTCCTTCCTTTGTAATTGTATCGGTCATGATATCGTTGTGCCGAATGGCATGAGCGAGAGCTTAGCCAGCTTGAAGCACTGTTTACCTACGGGAATGCCGACTATCGTGATACACCAGAGAAGTCCGAGGACAAGATAGCCTATTGCCATTTCCCAGCCGAAAAGAACTATCCAGAGGATGTTTACGATAAAGGAAAAGCCTCCTCCGCCGTAGTTTATCTGCTTTCCGAAGGGGAAAAACGCGACTCCCGCAAGCTTGAAGCACTGTACGCCGACCGGTATCCCGATTATGGTGATGCACCAGAGACATCCCGCAAGCACGTAGCCGAGTCCGCCCGCAAGTCCGCCGAATATGAACCAGAGAATATTTCCGAGTGTGCTCATAAGTATACACTTCCTTACTTTATGTATTGCTGAATATTATATCAGAAAAAAACCACCGTTTCAATAGCAAAAACACAAATTTTTATGCTGCAAATACTTTTTTAACCGCGCGACTGACGACGGCATTTTTTCTGCGATTTTTGCCGAAAACCGTTGACCTTTGCAAATAATATGTTATAATAAATATCGGATTGCCTCAAGGCTGTACTGCATCTGCCTTGAACAATCCACGCTTGTGAAAATAAACTTGAAAGCAAAAGGAGACCAATGATATGACGGTTCCCAGAAACGAATACCCGCGCCCCCAGCTCGTGCGTAAGGAATGGCTCTGCCTTAACGGTGAGTGGCAGTTTGAAGCCGACAACGCCCAAAGCGGCATGGAGCGTGGCTTTTATGCCAACGATTATACCTTAAACGGTAAAATAAATGTTCCTTTTTGTCCCGAAAGCCGGCTCTCCGGCATTGGAAACAGAGATTTCATAGCTTCAGTGTGGTATAAACGCGCGGTCGATATCCCCGCGGTGTGGCGCGGTAAACGCATCATCCTGCACTTTGGGGCTGTCGATTATCATGCGATCGTTTTTGTAAACGGTACCCGCGTCTGTGAGCACCGCGGCGGATACACGCCGTTTTCTGCCGATATAACGGAATTCCTCACGTGGGAGGGCGATATGATATCGCTTTGCGCATATGATGATGTCCGCTCGCATGACCAGCCTGCCGGCAAGCAAAGCGCAAAGTATAATTCATACGGATGCTTCTATACCCGCACGACCGGTATTTGGCAGACTGTGTGGCTGGAAGCAGTGGGGAACTGCTACATAAAGGAAATAAAATTCACACCCGACGTGCCGTCGGTATCCGTCTCGGCAGGCTTTGTGCTTGAAGGCGATTTCCGCGGTGCGGAGCTTTCGGTTCGCGTGTCGTTTGACGGCTGGGAGGTAGGAAGCGCCGATGTTTCGGGCATTACCGCACGTACGGTCAACATTGCGATACCGCTCTCCGAGCGTCATCTTTGGGATGTCGGAGAGGGCAACCTTTACGACGTAAGCGTTGAGGTGCGCCGCGACGGAGCGGTGCTTGACAGCGCCGAAAGCTATTTCGGACTGCGCAGCGTCAGCCTTGACGGGCGCGTCCTCAGGCTCAACGGCAAAGTTGTGTTTGGCAGATGGGTGCTCGACCAGGGCTTTTATCCCGACGGAATATACACCGCGCCGACGGACGACGATCTGCGCGGCGACATAGAAAAATCAATGGAGCTGGGCTTCAACGGCGCCAGACTGCACGAAAAGGTGTTTGAACCGCGCTTCCTTTACTGGGCGGACAAGCTCGGCTACCTTTGCTGGGGCGAGCATGCAAACTGGGGACTCAATGTTTCGGAGGCGGGACAGATACAGCACTTCCTCCCGGAATGGCTCGAGGCTGTCGCACGCGATTATAGTCATCCGTCTGTGATCGGGTGGTGCCCCTTCAACGAAACGTGGGACTATGCCGGCAGAGCGCAGGATAACAGCGTGCTTTCAACGGTCTACCGTGTGACAAAAGCGCTTGATCCCACACGCCCCGTAATAGATACGAGCGGAAACTATCATGTCGAGACAGATATTTTCGACGTACACGATTACGAGCAGAATCCCGAACTTTTCCGCACATATTACGATAAGATACCCGAGGGTATCATCAACGACCAGATACAGCGTAATGCCGCCCGCAGGAACAGACAGAAATACGACGGCAGACTGCCCGTTTTTGTCAGCGAATACGGCGGAATAGGCTGGATGCCCGAAGGTAAAGCGGGCTGGGGCTACGGCAAGGGACCCGCCACAGAGGAGGAGTTCATCGCGCGCTACCGCGGACTTACCGACGCACTGCTTGACAATGAATACATCCTCGGCTTCTGCTACACCCAGCTTTACGATGTGGAGCAGGAAAAGAACGGACTTATGACTTATGACCGCAAATTCAAATTCGATCCGGCAATCTTCCGTGAAATAAACACGCGCACCGCCGCGGTCGAGAAAAACGATGCGGAAGCCCCGAAGAAAAAATGAAAAAAACATTTGAGACATCATTGCCGGATGGCTACCGCGCCGCATACGTTTTTGACGCCAAGGATAATAAAAAAACCGTCCTTGCAATGAATGTGGCGAATATCATCGTTACCGCTGCGGCAATCGCGCTGTTCTGGGCTGTCCTGAGGCCGCTCGACGGCATAAAGGACGGAAGCACGGATGTTTCCGGTGTGTTTGAAAATATACTCTCACGGTATCTGATATTCATAGTGACCATCGTGGCGTATCTTGTCCTGCACGAGCTGACTCACGGTGCGGCATATTGGCTGATAACACGGCAAAAACTTAAATTCGGTTTTACACTGTCGGTGGCATATTGCGGCGTTCCGGATATTTATGTTTACCGTCGCACGGCTCTTATCGCGCTGCTGGCTCCTTTCTGCGTCTTTATTCCGGTATTCCTTATCCCTATGCTGGTGTGCCGGAGCGGACTTGACCGTATTTTGGCGGGCATAATGCTTGCCTTGCATCTCGGCGGCTGCGTGGGAGATCTTTACGATACATGGCTGTTTGCGGTAAAATTCCGCTCGCCGGATACGCTTATGAACGACACCGGACCGCGCCAAACATTCTACGTAAAGCAGTGAGCGGCGAACCGGCCACAGCCGTTCGGCTTTAATGAAAATTGTATATAATAAAGTTCAGGGTGTGCTTCGCTGCGGCGAAGCACACCCTGAAAAAATGATAGGACCTTCTGCCTTCATTTCCGAGAGGGCTGTTAAAAGCAGTGCGCTTTTAACAGCCTCTTTGTGTGTTTTTTTATTCGCTTCTGAGGGCTATGACGGGATCCTTTTTAGCCGCAAGTCGGGAGGGGAGAAGTCCCGCAATAAGCGTCATGAGGATGCTTATTGCGATAAGCCCGAGCGAGCCGAGAAGCGGAAGGACCGCGCCGATGTTCTCCATTCCGGAGAAATGGTGGATTGCAATATTTGTGGGTATCAGCAATATGAGCGTTATGCCGATACCGATCAAACCGGAAACGCTGCCCACGATAAAGGTCTCGGCATTGAATACGCGGGATACATCCTGCTTCGATGCGCCCATGGCGCGAAGGATGCCGATCTCCTTTGTGCGTTCGAGCACCGATATATACGTGATTATTCCGATCATTATCGAAGATACCACAAGAGATATCGCAACAAAAGCGATAAGAATGCCGGAGATGACGTCGATGACCGTGGTGATGGAGGACATGAGCAGCTTTACATAGTCGGTATATTTTATCGTAAGCTCGTCGTGTCCTTCACCCTCGACCTTTTTGTTGTAGGCTTCGATCAGCTCGGATATTTTATCCTTGTCGCTGAACGTTTTTGCGTAAATGCTTATCGTTTTCGGCGAGTCGAGCGCAGCCCTGCCGAGTTTTTTCAGGTTGCCCTCGTAGGTAGCGTCCGTCGTCGGAATATACTGCTTGAACATAGCCACCACCTGCTCCTCTGTCATTGTGGCGATATATCCTTCAAGCTGGGCGCGCTGTTCCTCGGGGAGCGTGGCAATATATGCCATGACGTCCTCTATCGTCACCTCCGAGCCTTCAGAACGTGAAAAGGGAATACCGGTGAGGATATCGGTGTCCGGGTCGGCTATCTGCGCCTTTATGACCGCGCTGTCCTCGGTGCGCTTTATATATTCGCGCGTGAGAGCCGATGTGTAGACCACCGAGCCGCCTATCGAGGAAGCTACCGCCTCTGCGCTCGGACGTATTATTCCGACAACGTTCAGCTCAACACCGCGTTCTGCGAGTGCCGCTTCAAGCCGTTCGGTGTTCTTTTCGCCGTTCTTGTCGCCCTCTCCGCTGATATCCTCCCAGATGCCGCTTTCCGCGTTGTACGCGTAGCCGTCCGGCGTCGTCAGCATGGTGAACTTGAGTCCGAGAAAATCTTCATATGAATACACCGAGTCGGATGTCTCTATCTTTTCGCCGCGCATCATCTGCTCAAACATCTTTACGGCTTGTGCCTGGTCCTTTATGCCGAGGGTATAAAGCACAAGGTCGCTCACCGAGTTGTTTTTGTCAACGACTATCATGACCTCATTGTATTTTTCGGGCCAGCGTCCCGCGATGCAGTCGTACTGCGCATGCATCAGCGCTTCGTCGTCGATCATCTCCTCCCACACATTCATGCGGTACATAGTGGACGCCATGCCGCTCATCTCCTGCGTGAGAGACGCGCCGGCAGATGACATCATTTTCGCAAGCAGAGGGCTGGGATTTACCTTTATAAGTCCTTCCGCGGTATCGTTCCTGTAAACGTTGAGATCGATATCATACGTGTATTTCACCGATGAGACATACTGCGCAAATTCGTTGTCTGTGTCGTCGAGTATTTTTTTGAATGCCACGAGGTCGTTTGAGCGTATCTCGGAGAGCATCGTGTTTACCAGCTCTGTATAGATATTGTTGGCATATATCTTGCCGTCCTCGTGCTCTATAACGTCGCTATTCGGACGGCTCCCGCCTATCGAGGCGATGAGGCTTGTCATGTCAACGCTTTCCGCCTCTATCGTTATCGGGTAGGAGGACAGCGTGTCCTCCTGCATTCGCGAAATATACGCCTGAATGCCGGTCTGGAGCGACAGTATCAGCGCAATGCCGATAATTCCGATGCTTCCCGCGAATGAAGTCAGCAGTGTGCGCGCCTTTTTGGTCATAAGGTTGTTCAGCGAGAGTGACAGCGCCGTGAGGAAGGACATAGAGGTCTTTCCGCTCTGTCGCGCGCTCTTTTTTGCGTCGCTTCCCGCGCGCTTTTCATCGGAGCGTCGCTTTTCGTCTGCCGACGGTTCGTAAGGGTCGGAATCGTCGATTATCCTGCCGTCAAGCAGCCGGACAAGCCGCGTCGAATACCTCTCGGCAAGCTCGGGGTTGTGCGTGACCATTATCACAAGGCGGTCGCGTGCGACCTCCTTCAGAAGTTCCATTACCTGTACGCTCGTTTCGGAGTCGAGCGCGCCCGTCGGCTCGTCTGCAAGCAGAATGTCGGGGTCATTCACGAGCGCACGCGCTATCGCCACGCGCTGCATCTGTCCGCCCGACATCTGATTGGGCTTTTTTTCGAGCTGATCGCCGAGTCCGACGCGCTCAAGCACCGCCTTGGCACGGCGGCGTCGTTCGGCGCGGGCAACGCCGGATATCGTCAGAGCAAGCTCTACGTTTGAGAGCACGGACTGATGTGGGATCAGGTTGTAGCTCTGAAAAACAAAACCAACCGAATGGTTGCGGTAAGCATCCCATTCACGGTCGGGAAACGAATCGGTCGGCTTGCCGTTTATTTCGAGCTGACCGGATGTGTATCTGTCAAGTCCGCCTATGATGTTCAGCAGCGTCGTCTTTCCGCAGCCCGAGGGACCGAGAACGGACACGAACTCGCTGTCGCGGAATGAGAGTGACACGCCCTTCAGTGCTTCGACGGTCGTGGCTCCCGTGACATAGCTTTTTCTTATCTCCTTTAATGTTAGCATCAATACCTCCGGATACGGTCGGCGGGACCGTATCTATGAAATTATTTATAATGATAAATTTTAGAATTCATTTGTTGCCGTGGTATATACCGCGTATTAAATCAGATATTCTAATTTTGAAATAATTCTTTGTGGCGCCGGCACCAATTGCTACGGGGCATTAAAAACCCGGTTTGAGCTTTTAATACCCCGTTACATCATTTCATTTCCCGCGCCTGTTTTTTGAAGAACTGATACAGGAAGCAGGGGATCATTCCGTTGTACAGCTTGCGCACGGCGTCGGCGCGCCTGCCGTACAGCTTTTCAAAGTATTCGCACGAGGTGAGAACATACACCTGCCACGGCTCCATTGCGCGGAAGGTCCTGCCCATTGCGCGGTAAAGCTCCTCGGCGTCGCGCATGCTCAGCATGCGTTCGCCGTAAGGCGGATTGCATATGAGCGTTCCGCGGCAGTCGGGCTTTTTGATCTTCGTCGCATCGGCGGTGAAAAGCTCGATATACTTCGAAACGCCGGCGCGGCGCGCATTTGCGCGGGCTGTTTCGATCGCGTCCGGGTCAATATCCGAACCGCGTGCGCGGAAGTCGGTGTCCCGCACGGCTGCTTCCGCCTCGTCGCGCGCAGCCTCCCATATTCCGGACGGCAGTGCGGCGAATTTTTCTCCCGCAAAGGAGCGGAAAAGCCCGGGCGCACGGTTCGTCATAAGCATAACGCCCTCTATCGCTATCGTGCCGGAGCCGCAGAAGGGGTCCCAAAGCATAATGTCAGCGCGCAGTCGGGCATTTATGACGAGCGCCGCGGCAAGCGTTTCACGCAGCGGAGCGGCATTGGCTTCCGGACGGTATCCGCGCTTGTGAAGCGCCACACCGGAGGTGTCTATCATCAGTGAGGCTTCATCCTTGAAAATGAAAAATTCTATCTGGTATTTCACACCGGTCTCCGGCATGCGCAAAAGACCGTACTTCCCGCCAATGCGGTCGGCAATCGCTTTTTTTATTATGCTCTGGCAGTCGGGCAGAGAGGTCAGCGCGCTTTTTATCGAATGTCCCTTTACCGGAAATGCGTCGTCCCTTCCTATAAAGCGCTCCCATTCGAGCGATTTGGTCCCTTCGTAAAGTGCGTCGAACGTCGGAGCCGGAAAGCTGCCGACGAGAATGTACACGCGCTCGGCACAGCGCAGTCTGATATTTGCGCGCGCGCAGTCGGCGGCGGTGCCTCTGAATGTAACACGTCCGTCCATTGTCGATACGCGTTCAAGCCCCATGGCGTCTATCTCGGCTCCGAGAGGCTTTTCAAGACCGAAAAGACATGTGGCAACATATGTAAATACATCTTCCATCAATGTGTGAACCTTTCACGCCCGGACAGGGCAGTCAAGTGGATAATATATTATATCATACGTTGCCGCAGATTTCAAGTCCCGGCGGTCAGATGCCGCAAAACTGTGAATTTTTTCTGGATTGGGCTTGCAGTTTGCAATTTAGTTGTGATTATTTATCAGCGGGAGGTTGACAAGGCGCTGAAAATGTGATAAAATAAACATACAGTAACCACTGCTTTTAGAAAGGAAGCATACCTACCATGAAGAAAACCATTGCAATTATTCTTGCGCTTATCATGACGCTTGTTGTTTTTGCGGCGTGCAATAACAGCAATACTCCGTCTGGCGGCACCAGTGACGCTACCAAGGCGCCTGCGGCTCCCGGCACCACCAAGCCTGCCGACACCAAGGCACCGGACACTCACACGACAAAGCAGGAGACCACAAAGGCTCCCACTCCCACCGAGCCCGCTACCACCGAGGCTCCCGAGATTCCCGTTCCCGCTATTCCCGAGGGTATAATGGTTTACCATCAGGATTTCGACAGCTTCGCCAACACCGCTGACAGCGCAGAGGTCGCAAAGCTCCTCGGCTGGCAGATTCGCAATAAGGTCAACGGCGATCAGGATTTCGCTCTGACCGATAACACCACCACATACACCATTGAGGACGGTAAACTCAAGCTCGCCAACAATGTTGACGGTGCTACCGACTCCTATATGCTCATGGTCGGCGACAGCTACATGAAGCCCGCCGCTGTCGGTCTTTACACCATCCAGTATGACGTACATTACATCGCAGTCGGCTCCGCGACCCGTTATGTCTGCGTGCTTGCCAACTACAACGGCTACGATACATACAACAGCTTCCACCTCCGTGCCGACGGAAGCGCCAATAACCAGGTCCGCTTTATCGGCTCATGGTACACCTATGACGTTTACGGCGATTCCTATGCTGCGGGCAAAGACGGTGATACCGGAACATCCATTGTCAAGAAGCTCTACGGTCTTACCTACGAAAAGGGCGCGACTCCTCTTATTGACAAGGATCTCACCGTCAGATATCAGGTGACCGCTGAAGGTCCCATGGTATGGATCCGCGACAACTCTCTCCCCGGAGGCGAGTTCGTATGCGTTTCCAAGCCCGACGCTGCCGGTACCGGTTCAGGCTACTGGGGTCTGATCGAGAACTACGCTCTCTGCCTCAAGACCGGCGGTAAGATCGACAGCTATGTTGATAACATCTCCGTCTGGACAGGTCTCGGCGACGAGCCGCTCGACAACAGCACCACTGCATACGAGACTGCCATTGCAGCTTATCTCGCAGAGGTCGACAAGGCTCAGTAAAAATATTCTCCCGTATGACACGAGGAGTATAATAGAGTATTGAACCTCACCCTATCCGGGCACGCCAAGGTGCCCGGATAGGGTGAGTATTTTTTTGTTTTCGGTTGACACGACGGTGGGTCTGTGATAAAATATCCATATAAACATATTGAAGTGAGGAAAAACGGCAATGAGCGGAGACGCGGTATATTTCGACTTCCATACACATATACTTCCCGGTGCGGATCACGGTTCGACTGGCGCGGCGGATACCGTTGATGAAATGAGCGAGCTTTGCGATCTGGGAGCCGGAATTGCCGTTGCAACGCCGCATTTTTATCCCACAAGTACGAACGTCGATAAATTCCGCAGAGTTCGTGCCGCGGCGGCAAATGAATTCGAAAAAATACGCCGCCCGGAGTGGTGCCCCACATGCATCGGCGCTGAGGTGGCTGTGTGCAAGTACCTTGAACGCATGCCCGAGCTTGACGAGCTTTGCATAATAGGTACGTCGGTCATACTGCTCGAAATGCCGTTTTCGCGGTGGAGCGACGAGATACTTGACACGGTGAGCGCGATACGCGCGGCGGGGTTTACCATAATATTTGCTCACCTTGACAGGTACGATCCCGAGGCGGCGGAAGCGCTTTTTGCACTTGGTATGAAGGGACAGCTCAACCTTTCCTCCATAGGCACGCGCAATCCGTGGAAGCGCAAAAGACTGCTCGGCTGGATAGACAATGCCAATATAGTAGCCGTGGGCAGCGATATACATACCAGCGCCGTGCGCGACGACCGCGCCGAGACGGTGCGCGGCATTGCCGCATTGGGTGGCGAGCGGCTGGATTATCTCAAGCACGCCACGGGCAATCTGCTGCGCGGTGCAAAGGTGTTTGATTACAAAAAACGTCCGGAGGGCAACGGCACATCCGGAAGAAACGGCGGTAGAATTGAAAGCATCCGAAAAAAGCAGAAATAAAAAGAATATAGGACTGAGCGCGGCGGCGCTGATCCTTGCATGGCTTGCGGTAATGCTGACCCTCGGCGGATGTCTTCCGCAGGACGGCGGGGATGCTACCTCGGCGTGGACCGTGGACACCTCCGAGCCTGCGACTGGTGGGGTCACGACAGTCGAGCAGACATCGCCTCCCGAAACAACACTTCCGGAGACGACAGCCGAGGCGACTACCGAGCCTCCCGGAACAGATCCGCTGCCGCCGGATATCATTGTGAACTTTGCCGCGTGCGGTGACAATATTCTTTACCGTCCCGCAATATGGGAAGCTGCCGACCGCGCACAGGCAGGCGGCAGAAAATACAATTTCAGACCGATATATAAGAATGTCGAATCTATCATTGCCGCCGCAGACGTGGCGTTTATAAATCAGGAGACGGTCATCGGCGGTGCTGAATTCGGCTATTCCGGATATCCGCTCTTCAACAGCCCGCAGGATATCGCCGACGATCTTGTTGACCTCGGCTTTGATATCGTTTCGCTTGCCAATAATCATATCCTCGATATGCGCGAGCGCGGTCTTTTGAATACGATAAACTATTGGCGTACATTGCCGGTGGTGACTGTCGGCGCGTATCTTGACGCCGAGGACGAAGCCACGCTTCGTATTATCGAGCGCAACGGCGTGAGGATAGCCGTGCTGGCGTATACCTACGGCGCAAACGGACGAACGGTAGCCGCCGATTCGTCGCTTGTCGTTCCTTTTTACAAGGAGCCGCACAAGGATTCCCCGGACTACGGAACGATATTTGAGGAAAAACTCCGTAGCGAGGTGGCAAAGGCAAAGGCTGCCGCCGATGTGGTGCTTGTATCGGTCCATTGGGGATATGAGGATACGCAGAAGGTCAACGAGGAGCAGAAAAAGGTCGCACAGATACTCTGCGACGCAGGTGCGGATATAATTCTCGGTCAGCACCCGCACGTTTTACAGCCGATAGAATATATAAAAAGCACAGACGGAGAGCATACGGCGTTCTGCTCGTATTCGCTCGGCAATTTCCTCGGTATGCAGGGCTATGATTACAACGCCTTGTCAGGAATACTTACGTTTGATATCCGTGTCGGACTCGACGGCGTTGCGGTCGAAAACGTGCTTCTGACCCCCACGGTGTCATATTTCAACAAGGATTTCCGCGATAACGAGATATATCTTCTTTCGGATTTTACGGACGAGCTTTGCAGAACACACTGCGTGGCTGTGCGCGGCGGGGACGGAACGTTCGGCGGCGTGATAACGCTCCGCTCGCTGAGATATTACCTCAACAACGCGATAGCCGATGAATACCTTCCGCCGGAATTCAGGAAATAATGGATACAGCCGCGCTTTTGCGCGGCTCAGATTACTGACAAAGCCCATCTCAAGTGAGAGAAGGGCTTTGTATTTTTGCAAAAACAGAGAAGAAGCATAAAGAAAATGGAGGTACCC
>ERZ827186.1960-NODE-1960-length-15072-cov-3.273956_pt1 | contig 15072 bp, 10 predicted proteins | sample MGYA00519918_ERZ827186 | MGnify/ENA primary metagenome ERZ827186 (study PRJEB31778, sample SAMEA3449275) | human gut metagenome | biome: human gut; feature: human-associated habitat; material: faeces | place: United Kingdom | collected 2010/2012 ... | reverse complement strand
GCGGCAATGGCGGGCGTGACAGCGCTTTGCCTCTCCTGCCGCCGCAAAACGATGCTGCTCGGTTACATTTACGTGCTGCTGATGGCATTCTCCCGCTGTTACCTCATGGCTCATTACCCCTCCGATGTCATGGCGGCTGTCCTCATAGGCGGCATCTCGGCAGTCATTGCATTCTTCATTGCAAAGTGGATATTCATCATGCTTGAAAAACACCGCGAAAAGCGGCTTTTCGGATTCATACTTGACTTCGATCTGCAAAAAAAATAATAGAGCAACCGCCCCCGATCTTCCGTATGCGGCAGACCGGGGGCGGTCAATTTGTCATGTGTTGAGTCTGAAATCAATATATATCGGGCAATGATCCGATGCGGGGACCCAGAAATCACCGACAAGCGTATTGTAATAAAGTATCTCTGTATCGGGCGAGCAGGTGATATGATCTATGCCGAGCTTTGTGTTGTTCGTCACAGCCTCGCCGAGCTTGTGGTAGGTCTTTATCTGATTGTCGATCTTCTTGGCAGTGTATTTGGGGTCCTTGAAGCCGGTAAGCTTTATAAATGTGTTGAACGGCTCGCTTTCCTCGTTGCAGTTATAGTCGCCGCAGCAGAAAACGGGAACCTTGTACTTTGCCACAAGACCGTTTACCAGCTCTGCCATCTCGGTAGCCTGCTGTATGCGTATCGGTGTATGATCTCCCGTGTGGTTTGCGTCATAGTGAGTGTTGCAGACGATAAAGCGTTTTCCGCTCGACTTGGACTCAAAAAGTCCCCAGTTGAGCAGACGCAGGCGTGGGCTGTTGCCGACGGAATACAGCGTCATGCCGCTTTCAACAACACTGACCTTGCTCTTGTTGTAGATAAGTCCAGTGTAATTATACTGTCCTGACGGTATATTTTTGCCCACAAAATCATATTCCGCGCCGATAAGAGAGGTGAGCCTTGAATACCACTTCTCGGATATCTCCTGAATTCCGGCAACATCAGGTGAATAATTGAGTATCGTAGCCGCAACGCGGTAGTCGCGGTCTGCCATTACAGCCGCGGGGTCCCACTCCTCGGAAAGGATGTTGAAGGACATGATGCGCGTGTCGGCGTCATCTATGAGTGCCGGATCAGACGTCATTCCGCCGAGACCGTCAATCTTAAGGTCGGACGGAACATTGAACACCGGCGAGAGCTTGGGTGTTACGTACATATTTATGAATTCATCCACAGCCATTTTCTCCGATATCACTGCGTCTCCGCAGATAATATATATCTTTTTTTCGTTCACGGTAAATCTGTACCCGAATTTCGAATACACACCGCTCATATCGCCGAGATCCCCGGCTTTATTTCGGTTGGTTATCCCTATCACAAATTCGCATTCGGTGGGAGCCTCGGTGTCGCTCACGACCGGAATGTCCACGCCGTATGCGCTCTTCAGCTTCGCGGCAAGCTGTTTTGCGTTTTTATCCGACCCGCCGGATGCATAAACTATACGGTAATCCGCCAGTGTAGCGCCGTCTTTGCCGAAAAGGAATGTTCCCGTTCCGTCCTTGCGCACCGTAAGGGTGGACAGCACTATATCGCCGTTCTCGCTTTTTTTGACCATAGTTCTGAACACCGTCACAGCCTCCTCAAGCATATCATCGTTATGTGCGGCGATGATTATCTTGTTGCCGACAGGCTTTATGACATATCCGTCAAACGGGACCTCCTCATAAAGCTCGCGGCATTCCGCGCGGTCAACATTGCCTACCAGTATTTCCTTCAGCGATGCGGCGTCAACGTCGGGCATGAGCCAGTCATCGCCGATCTCCATACCCGCGTCAAGATCACTGTTGAAATAGTGAACGACCGACTTGAAGCTTTCAAGCGTTCTGTTTGTCGGATTGGACGGGCGTACTATACGGTAAACAGCTTTTCCGCCGGATGAAAGCACTATTGGCTCGGTGCTCTCGGTAGTCTCGGGAGCTTTGCTGTCACCTTCTCCGCCTTCTTCCTTGCGGCAGGATGACATGAGCGACACCGCGCCGAACAGCAACACCAGTGACATGACAAGAGATATCTGTCTTAATAATGTTTTCATAATGCAACCTCCATATTGATAAGTCAGAACAGATCGAACATCGAGATTTGCGCAGTCTCGCTGAGGCGGTCAAGTACTCCGTTCGTGCGCAGTATCTCTATAACGGATTTATTGAGCTTTGCACGCAGCTGAAGGTCCTCTACCGAGAAATACGGAGCCTCCTCGCGTGCGTTCATTATTGCAAGCGCGGCGTTTTCTCCCACGCCGGGGAGAGCCATGAACGGCATGCGTATGTTGCCGCCCTCGGGAAGGAATTCCTTGGCATGCGAATGCTCAAGGCTGACGGGAAGGAATTTTATGTTGCGCAGCATACATTCGTTGGCAAACTGCATAGCGCCGAAAAGATCCTTTTCCTTCTGCGTCGCATCGTTCCATCGCGCGTTGATATCCTGCATCGTTTCGACCACGGCGCGCCGTCCGCGCGCTACTACGGTAGCGTCAAAGCCATCGGGCGCAACGGTAAGTATAGCGCAGTAAAACGCAACAGGCTGATGCACCTTGTACCAACCGAGGCGGATCGCCGACATGACGTATGCTGCGGCATGCGCCTTGGGGAACATGTATTTTATCTTGCGCAATGAATCGATGTACCATTCGGGGACGTTTTTCTCACGCATTGCCGCTACCATATCCTCTGGTATCGGCTTGCCCTTCTTGTTCTTACGGACCATCTCCATGATCTTGAAGGACAGGTTCTTGTCAACACCGTACCGGATAAGGTCGAGCATGATACCGTCACGTGTTCCGACAACGTGTGAAATATCGCATATGCCGTTTTTGATAAGGTCCTGCGCGTTGCCCAGCCACACGTCGGTGCCGTGCGTCAGTCCGGATATCTGCATAAGGTCGGCAAAGTTTTTCGGCTTTGCGTCCACGAGCACCTGCTGGATAAAGCTCGTACCCATTTCGGGAAGTCCGAGCGTGCCTATCATAAGCCCCAGCATTTTTGTTTCCTTGTCGGTAACGTCCATCTGCGGTATGCCTATCGCCTCGGTCGTGGAAAAAAGCTCGTAAACGGTGCGGTCGTTCATAGCAACGTCCATTACGGATATTCCGCTGTATTTTTCAAGGAATTTATACTTGGTCGGAATATCATGCCCCAGCTCGTCGAGCTTGAGTATCGTATCATGCAGATAGGAGAATGCAAAGTGCGTGGTGATGATATCCGATTTCGGATCGTCGGCGGGATGCTGTATCGGCGTAAAGTCGTATACCTCCTTTTCGCGCGGTACAACTATAATGCCGCCGGGGTGCTGACCGGTCGTCCGCTTTACTCCCACGCAGTGGCTGATTATGCGGTCGATCTCGGCGCGGCATATCGACTCTCCCTTTGCCTCAAAATACTTTGCGATAAAGCCGTATGCCGTTTTGTCGGCAAGTGTTCCGAGCGTTCCGGCACGGAAAACGTTTTCGGCACCGAAAAGTTCTTCTGTAAATTTATGTACCTTGCCCTGCACCTCGCCCGAAAAGTTGAGGTCGATATCCGGTGATTTTTCACCGTAAAAGCCGAGAAACGTCTCAAAGGGTATATCCTGACCGTCCTGCGCCAGCTTTTCGCCGCAGACCGGGCACATGCGCGTAGGCATATCAAAGCCGGAGCCGACCTTGTCGGGGTTTGAAAAATCGCTGTAACGGCACTTGGGGCAGTAATAATGCGGCGGCAGAGGGTTGACCTCGGATATGCCAGCCATGGTGGCTACGAACGATGAACCGACCGAGCCGCGCGAGCCTACGAGATACCCCTGGCTCTCCGAAAAATGCACCAGCTTTTCCGCGATCACATAAAGCACGGCAAAGCCGTTTTTGATGATCGACCCCAGCTCGCGTTCAAGGCGCGATGATACAATCTCGGGCAGCTCGTCGCCGTACATGTTATGCGCGCGCGTCCAGCACTTTTCCGTAAGCTCCTCCTCTGCGCCGTCAAGATGCGGCGGGAAGGACCCTTCGGGGATAGGTCTGATCTTTTCTATCGAATCGTTTATCGCATTCGGACTGTCTATAACGACCTCATGCGCCTTCTCTTCTCCGAGATATGCAAATTCGCGCAGCATATCGTCGGTCGTATGGAAATATATCGGACAGGATTTGTCGGCATCCTTGAACTTCATGCCGGCGAGCAGGATATGGCGGTACAGCTCGTCCTCCGGCTCAAGAAAATGTGCGTCGGAGGTCGCGACCACAGGCTTTCCGAGCTTTTCGCCCAGAGCCACGATGCGGCGGTTGTAGTCGCGCAAAGCTTCCTCATCCGGGACCTTGCCCTCGTCGATCATAAAGTGATTGTTGCCGACGGGCTGGATCTCAAGGTAATCGTAGTAGGAAGCGATATCCTCTATATCGTTGTCCGAGCGGTTATCGGCGATCGCGGAGAACAGCTCGCCGGCCTCGCATGCCGAACCGATGATAAGTCCGTCGCGCAGACGGTCAAGCTCGCTTTTCGGTATGCGCGGAACGCGGCGGTAATACTTCAGGTAGCTGAGCGAAACGAGTTTGTAAAGATTTTTAAGTCCCGCAAGATTCTTTACAAGAATTATCATGTGATAAGTCTTGAGCGTGAGCGGGTCGGTGTTTGCGTGTATTTCGGAAACAAGCCGTCCGTAATCCTCGATGCCGAACTTTTCGAGCTTCTCAAGCATCTTGATGTAGATAAGTCCGAGCATCTCGGCATCATCGACTGCGCGGTGATGGTTGAAATCGCCGAGGCCGAAATATTTTGCAACGGCATCGAGCTTGTGCACCTTAAGGTCGGTATTTATATACCTTGAAAGCGCTACGGTATCGAGATACGGGTTTTCAAACGGTATCCCCTGCTCTTTTGCGGCATAGCGGATAAAACCGGTGTCGAATCCTGCGTTATGGGCGACGAGCAGGCTGTCGCCGGCAAATGCGAGAAACTCCGGAAGCACCACTGTGATCGGCGGCGCATCGGCGACCATCTCATCCGTTATCGATGTGAGCCTTGTGATCTCCTCGGGTATGTGACAGCCGGGATTCACGAATGTGGAGTAACGGTCAACAACAGCGCCGTTCCTTATCTTCACGGCGCCTATTTCGGTTATACGGCAGGTCGCGACCGAAAGACCCGTTGTCTCAATATCGAACACTACGACATCATCGGCAAACGGGCGCGCCCATTCTCCGAAAAGCGGACTGGCGCTGTCGTTTACAAAGTATGCTTCAAGACCGTAAATGACCTTCATGTCCGCCTTTTCGGCGGCGATCATAGCCTCCGGAAAGCCCTGAACGTTTGCGTGGTCGGTGACGGCGACAGCCTTGTGTCCCCACCGCTTGGCGGTATTCACCGCATCGGCAGGGGAAATTATCGCGTCCATTGCCGACATAGTTGTATGGAGATGAAGTTCCACACGCTTTTCATCGGCGGTATCCTCGCGCGGCAGGCGCTTTATTTTTGCGATATTCGTATAGTAAAACAGCATATCGGGCGAATTTTTATCCACCCTCACATCGCCATCGGCGGCAATTATCATACCGTTAAATATGATATCGGATATCTCCGCGGCATCCTCGGCTTCAAGGCGGCGCGTACGCGCCTCTATCGTCGCATTGCCGTCAAAAATACCGAAGGTGATGAACATTCCGCCGCCTCCGCGCGCCTCCTCACACTTGAATGAGCAGACCTCGCCGACGATGCAGACCCTGCGGCGCGCCGAACGCAGAAGAGATATCGACTGCGGTTCTATCTCAAACGGCTCGCCTATTATGTAATCCGGCGCGGATATGTCAAATGTCGCCGGACCTATGCGGCAGATACCGTCCTCGATCGTTGCTTCGGCATTCTCGTTATAGGCGGAATATATCCTTTTGAACTGCACCGCCTCGCCTTCTTCGCCTCCGTCCTGACCCTTTCCGCCGGGCTTCCCGCCCTGTCCGCCTCCGTCATCTCCCGATGCGGCGCGTCTGCGGCTTTCCGATTCGTATCTCTGCGCCGCCTCGGCGCTGCGCCTGTCCATATCCTCAAACATTGCATTGCGTGAGGCATCATAGATGAGCGGTGCTCCCTCAAGCTCGCGTATGACGACCGGGACTTTCACTCCGAATTCGGACATTATGATATTTTCAATAACAGCGGGCGTTTTGGCGTCGTTTATAAATCCCACACCGTTCGCGGTAAACGGAATGGCGATGTCAAGACCGCTATCGCTCAGCTTTGCCTCACAGCCGCTGAAAAATCCGCGCGCCACACACCCGACATGCTCAGCCTCGCGAAGCACCTCGGGTATGTAATCGTTATTCAGCAGGGACGACGGATATGACGGCATGAATTTTACGATATAGCCCTCATACGCCCCGGCGATCCCCGCCTCGGCGCTGTATATCGTATCTTTGTCGAATATCCGGTCAAGCCTGACCGATATCTCAAATATCGGTCTTTCCTTGTGCCTTTTTACCGTATATTCGCTGACAGCATCAAAAAAACGCCGTTCCCGTTCTCCGGGCGTGTACTTTGAAAAAAGCTCGCAAAGCGTACGCACTTTTATTCTCCTTCTTTGGGGAGCGTAATATATTTTTCTTTTATCCTCGCGCAAAGCGCGTCGATTATTCCGTCCTCCGGCAGTTTGCCGACTATTTCTCCGTGCTCAAAAAGCACAGCCTCTCCCGCGCCGCCGGCAATGCCTATATCAGCCTCGCGCGCCTCGCCGGGACCGTTCACGATGCAGCCCATAAGCGCCACCTTTATCGGCAGAGACATAAGCCCTTCGGCTCTTGCGCGACGGTCAAATTCCGCGGCAAGCGCGCAAAGGTCGATCTTTGTGCGTCCGCATGTCGGACAGCTCACAACATCAAGCCCGGTGTGACCCTCGCAGCCGAGCGCACGCAGGATATCCCTGCCCGCTTCGACCTCACGCTCGGGGTCGTCGGTCAGCGACACACGCACGGTGTCTCCTATGCCCTCCGAAATAAGCGCGCCGAACGCCGCCGCGCTCTTGATGATTCCCATACGGCTACCGCCGGCTTCCGTCACCCCGAGATGCAGCGGGTAGTCGCAACGCTCCGAAATATATCTGTAAGCCTCGACCGTTGCACGGACGTCAGATGACTTTACCGATATCACGATATCGTCAAAGTCAAAGCGGTTGAGCAACCGTACATGTCCCATGGCGCTCTCATAAAGCGCCTCTGCCGTAGGCGAACCGTACTTTGCAAGCAGGGGCTTTTCAAGCGAGCCGCTGTTCACACCGATACGGATGGGTATGCCGCGTCCGGCGCATGCCTTTGCCACTGCCTTTACACGCTCGGCGTCTCCGATGTTGCCGGGGTTTATCCTGATCTTGTCCACCCCGTACTCGGCGCAGCGGATCGCGATGCGCCAGTCAAAATGTATGTCCGCCACAAGCGGGATGCCGATACCCTTTTCCTTTATATATTTTACCGTCTCTGCCGAGTCGATGTCCGGCACGGCAATACGGATGATATCGCACCCGGCGCGTTCAAGCCTTTTTATCTGGTCGTAGGTTCCTTCGGCATCGGCGGCGGGTCTATTGGTCATAGACTGAACGGTAATACGGCTTCCGCCGCCTATCGCCACACCGCCGACGGTAACTCTTTTTGTGTTTTTACGTTCCATTTTATTTCCTGATAAGTGTAAGAATGTCCTTGAAAGCCACGAGCACCATAAGCCCCATGAGTATGAAAAGCCCTATCCCGTTTACGTATGCCTCTACCTTGCGGTTGAGCGGTCTGCCTATAATGCCTTCTATCAGCAGAAAAACGAATCTTCCGCCGTCAAGCGCGGGTATCGGCAAAAGATTTACCACGCCAAGGTTCATCGCAAGCACGACGAACAGGTAAAGCAGATTCAGAAATCCGCCCGTTTTCACAACGGTACCGACAGTATCCGTAATGCCGATGGGACCCGACACTGCGTCCATACCGTATCTGCCGCGTATCATGTCAATGATGGAATCCCATATCATCTTTATCGTTGAGATCGAACGGAAAAACGCATGCTTCAGCACTGTTCCGACGTTTTTTTGCTCGGCATACAGCTTGAAATCTGTCTCGCCGAAGGTGGCTTCGGACTCGGTGAATGTAGGAAATTCAACGCCCTCAAGCGTTATCTTCTTTCCGTCGCGCACGACCGTAACATCAACAGGCTCATACCCGCTGTTCATTATCTCGTACACAAGCTCGTTGCCTGTGTGTACCGGTACGCCGTCTACCGCCACGATCTTGTCGCCCGCCATGAGCCACGCCGAACTTTTGGCTTCATCGGCAAAATCGGCAATGACCGTAGAACCGAGCTGTCCCGTTGCAAGCACAAGTATCAGCATGCCGATAATGCCGGCAAGGATATTTGTGAGCGGTCCCGCAAGGATCGTAAGCATCCTGCGCCACACGCTTTTGTTGCAAAAAGCGTCGGGATTATCCGATTCATCATCTTCTCCCGTCATGCTGACAAATCCGCCTATCGGGAAAAGACGCAGCGAATACCGTATACCGCTTTTCTTTGAAACGCGGCTGAGTATCTTCGGGCCCATGCCTATTGCGAATTCCTGTACCTCTATACCGTTTGCGCGCGCCAGCAGAAAATGCCCGCCCTCGTGCACCAGTACAAGAATACCGAAAATAAATATTGTAAGAAGAAAATAAAGTATTGCCATTTGTTCTCCCCGGGCGCGCATTCAGCGCGCCGATTTCGATAAATAACCGCGTGCGCACTCACGTGCCGCCGCGTCAGCTTCCTTTATGCCCACAAGATCGGTAACGGACGGCGCCGATGCGGAAAATTCCCCGGTGACGTAAGCAAGAGTGTCTATTATATCGGTAAAGCCGCATCTTCCGGCAAGAAAATCCCATACCGCTATCTCGTTTGCGGCGTTTAGCACCGCAGCCGAGGCGCCACCCGCGATCTGCGCCTCGCGTGCGAGCCGCAGGGGCAGGAATGTATCCTCATCCGGCTCTGCAAAGCTGAGCTTGCCTATACGGCAAAGATCGAGCCGGTCTATCACCGCCGTGTCGCGCACTGGGCGGTTCAGGGCATACTGCACGCAAAGCCGCATATCGGGGACCGACAGCTGCGCTATCACCGAGTTATCCGCAAATTCCACCATCGAATGTATAATGCTTTCGCGGTGGACCACCACCCTTATCTTATCGGCTCCCACACCGAAAAGGTGCGCCGCCTCGATAAGCTCAAAGCCCTTGTTCATCAGCGTGGCGCTGTCGATGGTTATCTTCTGCCCCATGCTCCATGTGGGATGAGCCAGCGCCTGCGCGGCTGTCATGCCCTCAAGCTCCGCTCTTTTTTTACCGTAAAAAGGGCCGCCTGAAGCGGTTATTATGAGGCTTTTTATCTCGCCGTGCCCGCCTGCGCGAAGGCACTGGTCTATCGCGCAGTGTTCGCTGTCCACCGGAGCGATATCCACGCCGCGCTCACGCGCTCGGCGCATAACGATCTCTCCGGCAACGACAAGCGATTCCTTGTTTGCAAGCGCAAGATGCTTGCCGCTTTCTATCACTGCAAGCGTGGGGTCAAGTCCCGCGTATCCTATTATTGAATTTATTGCGGTGTCGGCATCGGAATCCGCTATCATTTCACATATACCGTCAACGCCGGAATACACCTTCGCATCAGTGTCGGCAAGCACCGTCCTCAGCTCCGCAGCCGCGCGCGGGTCTGACATTGCGGCAGCCGCCGCACCGAATTCGCGCACCTGTGCCTCGACAGTGCGCACATTGCTTTTTGCACAAATTGCACGGACAGAATAACCCCGTGCCCGTGCAACATCCGCCGCCTGTGTTCCCACCGAACCGGTGGAGCCAAGCAAGATCAGCTTTTTTTCTTTCATTGTCATTTCAGTTTTTCCCGTATTTCATCGGTATTCAGCGCATGAGTCCGAAAAACGACTCAAGCAGCAGCAATATGAGCGACACTGCCATGACCGAATCAAAACGGTCAAGCATTCCGCCGTGTCCCGGCAGTATCCTGCCGAAATCCTTTATACCATTGCTGCGTTTTATTGCCGACATCAAAAGGTCGCCCGCCTGTGCCACTGCCGAGGTAAATATACCGCCGATGATGAAAACTACATAATCCGGCTTTACACTTGCATATCTTTCAAGCACCAGAGCGTAAACGAGGAATGAAAGCGCGCAGAAAAGAATGCCTCCGAGAGAACCCTCAACAGTCTTTTTGGGACTTATGGCAGGTATCAGCTTGTGTTTACCGAATATCCTGCCGCAAAGATATGCGAATATATCGGTAGACCACGCTCCTATAAATATCAGAAGACAGATATAATGCCCCGCACTGCCGCTGTCGCAAAGCAGTACGATGGACATGAACGCAAGTATGACATAGCTTCCGACCGTTCCGGCGCCGCACGCAGCCTCAAGCGTGACCTTTCCTTTTGAAAAGGTAAACACCGTCAGCACTACAAGCAGGATAAGTCCCATTACCGCAAGTGCGCCGCCGAGGAACATCTCGCGCTCAAGATACCGGGCGGCAAAGGGCGCGGCGCCCGCCGCAATATACAGCGGAACGGATATTAGCACGTTCTTTGAAAGCCCGAAGCAGCGCAGAAGCTCAAACTCCGCCACAACGGCTATGAAGGAGAACAGAAGCGGAAAAAACACCGTATCCATTCCCCAGAGCATAAGTGGTATCAGTACTACCGCCATACAAAGCGCGGTTATGGTTCTTTTTAACATCGTCTGTTACGAAGACTCAGACTCCGCCGAATCTTCTCTTTCTTTTATTGAATTCCTCGACCGCAAGGTCAACGTCGCGCGGCGTCATATCCGGCCACAGCACATCTGTCGCATAATATTCCGCGTACGCAGACTGCCAAAGAAGAAAATTCGACAGTCTCATTTCCCCGCCCGTGCGAACTATAAGATCCGGGTCGGGCAGTCCGGCAGTATAAAGCGCGCCGGAAATATCAGCCTCGGTGATATTTGTTTTTCCTTCTTCCGCAAGGCGGTTGAAGGCGCGGACGATCTCGGCTCTGCCGCCATAGTTCAATGCGATATTGAGCTGCAGGCGATTATTTTTTGTCCGCTCCACAAGCGCGTTCGCGCGGCGTTCAAGCTCCTCTCCGAGACATGATATGTCTCCGAGAAAGCGCATACGTATGTCGTATTTATCCGCCGTTGATTCGCACTCTCTGAGGTAATCACGGAACAGCTTCATTATCGATCGCACCTCGTCCTCGGGACGCGACCAGTTTTCGGTTGAAAATGCGTACACCGTAACACATTCTATGCCGATATCGCCGCAATAATTTATTATCTCACGGAATTTTTTTGCACCCGCAACATGACCGGCACTGCGCGGCAGACCGCGCTTTTTTGCCCATCTTCCGTTGCCGTCCATTATAAACGCAATATGGCGCAATCCGTGCCCCTCTGCGGTCAAAACCGCAGAGGGGGATGTATTTTTTTCTGCCATTTGAGATGTCCTCAGATGGACATGATCTCCTTGGACTTTCTGGCAACTACATCGTCAACGACCTTGATGTACTTGTCGGTCAGATCCTGGACCGCCTTCTCGGACGCCTTCTGCTCGTCCTCTGTCATCTCAGAATCCTTTTTCATCTTCTTGCAGACATCGTTGGCGTCGCGGCGTATATTGCGGACGGCGACCTTGGCTTCCTCTCCCAGCTTCTGGACCTGCTTTACAAGCTCTTTGCGTCTTTCCTCGGTAGGCTGCGGAAAAACGAGGCGGATAACGTGTCCGTCATTTACGGGCGTAATGCCGATATCGGATGCGAGGATCGCCTTTTCCATCGCCTTGAGCGTGGAGGGATCGTAGGGAGCGATAGTGACGGTCTTGGCATCGGACGCCTTGACATCTGCCATATTGGTTATGGGGGTGGGGGCGCCGTAATATTCAAATGTAACGCGGTTTACCAGCTGGGGATTTGCCTGTCCCGCACGGATAACGTCAAGATCGCTTTCAAAAGCCGAGATCGACTTTTTCATTTTCTCCTCATATGCTTTGGTGTCGAGTTTCATATCAAGTTCCTCCTGTGTTATGTTATATGTTGATTTATTTTCTTACGATGACGGTGCCGCCGCATTTACCTTCAACGGCACGCTTGATGTCGGCAACATCCTCAAGTTTGAATGCCACGGCGGGCGGTCCGAACTCGGCGCCCATCGCGGATGCGGTGAGGTCGATTCCGTGCAGATCGCGTTTTACCATATCGGAATAACCGATCTCGTCAAAGAGCTTTGCGTCGGGATTTTTGCGCGGGTCGCTGTCGTATATTCCGTCTACATTCTTTGCAAGCAGAAAAGCATCTGCGCCTATCTCTATGGCGCGAAGCATTCCGGCTGTATCCGTAGAGAAATACGGGCACCCTGTTCCGCCTCCGAAAATGACGATCCTGCCCTCGGCAAGAGAGGCAAGCGCACGCTCCGGGCTGTAATATTCGGCATACGGCATCATATCGGTCGAGGTGTATACAGCCGCCTTGCCTCCGGCGCGTTCAACGGCATCGGAAGCCGCCAGCGCATTTATGACCGTGGCGAGCATGCCCATATGGTCGGCGGTGACACGGTTCATACCGCCGCCCTGTCTGCCGCGCCAGATGTTGCCCGCACCGAAAACGACTGCGGTCTCAACCCCTGCGGCGGATATTTCAACAAGCGTTGCGGCTATGCGGTCAAGAAAGTCGAAATCTATGATACCGTCCTTACCGGATATCGCCTCGCCGGACAGCTTGAGAAGCACTCTTTTGTATTTAGGTTCAAACATGTGGAAGCCCTTTCTGCATTCAAAATCACATACACTTATATTTTATATTATTATCGCGTTTTTGTAAACACCCAAAACGATATTTTTGCACTTTTTCCCGCTTTTTTTCGTTAATTTTCCCTGAACGCAGACAAAAAAAGGGTGTTAAAAAACTTAAATTGAGTTTTTTAACACCCCCATTGCGTCAGCGCGGCAACAGCACGGTCCCGATAATGATCGTTTCCGTCAAGGACTCCCCCCATCGACATGATTGAAGGGATATCTCTCGGCAGCGATGATTATCCGGCCAAGCCTTTTCTTCCGCTTGAGCTTGTGGCACGTGTGGGTGCGATATTCAGGCGCATAGAAATGGCTCGCGGCGGCAACAGCGGGATAGGACTGTCGGCTCGCACTCGCATCGGCAGAGCACATGAACGGTACGATACGCGCCCGCAACAAGCTGCCGCCAGAAAGCGGAGCGATTTTTGAACTAATCATCCCACTACTGCACCAAGCCTCGCGGTAACGCACCGGAAGTGGTTGTGTTTTAACGCTCACGACAATATCAGTGGGGCACGACAGCCGATGCCGCAAAAAGTACAAAAAGCATCCGGGGCAAAGACGAACAAGATTATATCCAAAAATGCCGGTATACGTACCGGCATTTTTTCGGGGCTGTTAAAAGCTTTGATGCTTTTAACAGCCCCGAATTTTATTTAAATCAGTTCTTGTGAGTGAGCTTCGCGATCTCGTCGGCGAAGTTATCCTCTCTCTTTTCGATGCCCTCGCCCTTTTCGTAGAGGTGGAACTCTCTTACGGTGATGGGGGCGCCAAGCTCTTTGGCGGTATCGGCAATGTACTTACCGACGGTCACGCCGTCATCAAGGAAGAACTCCTGCTCGTTGAGGCAGACCTGCTCATAGTATTTGCCGAGCTTACCGACAACGATCTTTTCAAGAATGTTCTCGGGCTTGTTGGCGTTCTTCGGATCGTTCTTCATAGCGGCGATCTGAATTGCCTTTTCCTCGGCAAGAACGTTCTCGGGAACATCCTCGCGCTTGATATATGTGGGAGGGTTACCGGAAGCGATCTGAAGAGCGACGTTCTTCGCCATCTTTGCGAACTTTTCGGTTGCAGCGACCTCGGGAGTGGTATCAAAACCGACGATAACGCCGGCAACACCGCCGCCGTGTACGTAGGTGCTGGTAATACCGTGAACAACAACAAAACGTCTGATGTTGATCTTTTCACCGATCTGGAAGATCATCTCTTTCAGTTTGTCGCTTACGGTGATATCGGAGCCAAGATATTTTGCGGCAAGAAGTGCGTCGATATCCGCAGGATTCTCGGCAACGATGGTCTTGAGAAGAGCCTCAACAAACTCACGGAAGGAAGCGTTCTTTGCAACAAAGTCGGTCTCGCTGTTGACCTCGATCATAGCGGAAACATCGCCGTCCTTCAGTATCTCAACGATACCGTCCGCGGCAATTCTGCCTTCCTTTTTGGCGGCAACTGCAAGTCCTCTTTCACGAAGAACCTTGAGAGCCTTTTCCATATCGCCCTCTGCCTCAACAAGGGCCTTTTTGCACTCCATCATACCGATACCGGTCTTTGCACGGAGGGCGGCAACATCTTTTGCGGTAATAGCAGCCATTTTATATCTCCTTATTTTTCTTTGATAAGCGGGTCCGGCTTATTCTGCCTCGGACTCTGCGGCGGTCTTCTCTGCCTCGGCGGTAGCTTCGGCATCGGCATCTACTTCAGCCGACTCTGCGCCCTGCTTGCCCTCGATAACGGCATCGGCAAGAACGGAGGAGATGAGCTTGATGGCGCGGATAGCGTCATCGTTGCCGGGAATGATATAATCGGCGTCATCGGGATCGCAGTTGGTGTCAACGATAGCGATTACGGGAATACCGAGCTTCTTGGCTTCCTTGACGGCGTTGGCTTCCTTCTTGGTATCAACTACAAAGATAGCTGCGGGAAGGTCGTTCATGTTCTTGATACCGCCGTAGTTTCTCTCAAGGTCAGCCATTTCCTTCTGACGTGCGGCAGCTTCCTTCTTGGGGAGCATATCAAAGGTTCCGTCCTCTGCCATCTTGGTCAGGGTGTTGAGACGGTTGATGGACTTCTTGATGGTCTTGAAGTTGGTCATCATTCCGCCGGGCCAACGGACGTTAACATAGTACATACCGCATCTCTCCGCCTCTTCCTTGATGGCGTCGGCAGCCTGCTTCTTTGTACCGACAAAGAGAATGTTCTTGTTGTCGGCAGAAAGCTCACGGACATACATATACGCTTCT
>ERZ827186.1955-NODE-1955-length-15126-cov-34.706257_pt1 | contig 15126 bp, 18 predicted proteins | sample MGYA00519918_ERZ827186 | MGnify/ENA primary metagenome ERZ827186 (study PRJEB31778, sample SAMEA3449275) | human gut metagenome | biome: human gut; feature: human-associated habitat; material: faeces | place: United Kingdom | collected 2010/2012 ... | reverse complement strand
ATTATAACTGCTACTGTACGGCCTATGATCTGGATGTCCAGCGGCAGAACATGGCACAGAAGGAAGTGCCTCACATGGAAATAGGGGGCATGATATGAGCATGGGAACGGCTTGTGCCAGAGGGCCTCCCGCACTGTCAGACCATTCTAAATCTTTCCGTTGACTTACGGATGGTTGTGTGGTAGTTGTTTGTGCTACCCAAAACACTGAAAGGAGAAACGCACATGAAAAAGAGGATCATGACCCTGATGACGGGGATGCTCCTGCTGCTCACGGCCTGCGGGCAGACGGGGGACCGCTCCGCATCGACGATGCTGCCGGTGGCGGCGGTACAGAGCGCAGCGCAGGCCATCGCGCCTGTCGAGGACAAGGTGCAGGAAGATACGGAGAGCCTGTCTGCTGAGGAAACTGTCGAGGAAACCAAGGACGTAGGCGATGAGGAGACTCCGAACCCCACTGAGGACGCGGAAACACCCTCCACCAAGGCAGAGGGAACACCGTCCGCACCAGCCGGCGAGAGCCAGCCTGCCGTGCCGGAGCAGCCGACTGTCCCTGGTCAGGCGGAGATTTCTGCACCGCAGCCGGAGCCTGCACCGAGTGAAGCCGAACCTACCCCTGCGCCGGTACAGGAGCCGGAACCTGCACTCGCCCCCGAACCTGAACCTGAGCCGGAGTATAAACCGGCGGACCGCTGGGCGGCTGTTGAGACGGCCAATGCCTATGCTGCTGCACAGTACGGCGTCACTACGGACAGTGGCCTGACGCTGAGCAACAGCGCCTACCGCTTCCCTGCCAGTGTTGCGGCAGATGCCTCACAGGAGACACTGGAGGGCAAGGCGCGTGACATGGTGGACTATACCTTCCGCCAGCTCATGATGCAGGCGGGTGTGGACACGCTGGCCGATGCCGGCCTCCGCTGCAACATCTGCATCGTGGCGGATAGTGCAAGCCTGCTCATCTACGTTCTCTATGCGGGCTGAGAAAAACCAATACGCAAGACCTCTCTGGAAACAGGGAGGTCTTATCTTTTGAAAAGGAGGAAGCCATTTGAAAGCATTCAAACACATGACAGCCCTTGTGCTGGCACTGGTCATGGCGGCAGCACTGGCGGTAACCGCTTATGCTGCTACTGTAACGGTCAAATACAGGGAGTTCGTGTATTCCAGCCAGATCACCTTCCGGCAGTATGACTACAGCCAAAGCACCTCCCCGACTGTCGTCAACATGACCATCTCAGCTACCAGCAGTCTCGGCAGCGGCAGCGCCCTGTACCACGTCAAGTACGCCAACGGAGCGGTGGCGTACTGCATCCAGCCCGGCGTCCATTCCGATGACAGCGGCAGCTATGTCCAGGGCAGCAGCGGATGTTGGTACAATCTGCCGGCATCCGTGCAGAGCGCTATCGCGCAGGCACTGGCCTGCGGTTATCCCAGCGCCGACTACGGTACGGCGTCTGGCGACCGGAACAGCAGCGCCATCGTCAACGCGGAAAAGTGGGCGGCAACACAGGCGATCATTTGGGAGCTTATCTGTGAGTACCGCAGCGCCTATACCTACGATGATTGGGGATACAGTCCGTTCTACGACTGCGTGGATACCAGCCGCTACCCCACCTTTGAGCTGTGGTACGATGAGATCGCGGCGGCGATGCAGTCGGCAAACGAGATCCCCAGCTTTGCCGCATACGCCGAGCTATGGGCCGATGTGATCGAACTAAAGCGAAACGCGGCGGGAAACTACACGGCCAGTGTTACGGATACCAACGGCGTCTTGAGCGCCTACAACTTCACCGCCAACAGCGGTAACGGCGTTACCTTCACGCGGAAGGGCAACACCCTGACCATCACGGCCACGGCTGCGGCGGCCAAGAATTTGCTCGGTGAGAAAACGTATTCCGCCACCGGCAGTGCCTTTGAAATGAATCCGGACGAGGCGGTGCTGTGTTGGTATGACAGAACAGGCCGGTATCAGGCGATGGCCAGCTACACCGGCGTCGGACGCGACCCCCTGCGGGTGTATATCAAGATCCGTGCTGTGGAGGAGAAAGGCAGCCTGACCATCAACAAGGTGGATGCGGAGACAGGTAAAGCACTGGCAGGCGTGACCTACCGCCTGTACGACAGTGCAGGGAAAAAAGTGACGGATGTTACTACTGGCGCGGACGGCAAGGCGGTATTCAAAGATTTACCGCAGGGCAAGTACAGCTACCAAGAGATCAGCGCTCCTTCCGGCTATGTGGTAGATGGGAAGAAATACACCGTGACCATCTCAGCCACAGCGCTGAATATCACGCAAAAGAGAACCAACACACCGGCCAAGGCCAGTATCGAAATCGTCAAGGTCGATGGAGACAATAAGACGCCGCTGCAAGGTGCAGGCTTCCGGCTGTACGATGCTTCCGGCAAGCAGGCCGCGGAAGGCTATACGGATGTCAACGGAAAGCTGACCTTTTCCGGCCTGCGGCTGGGCAGCTATACCTATAAGGAGTTCAAAGCGCCGGACGGATACATTTTGGACAGCACGGCGTACTCCGCTGAGCTGAATAAAAACGGGCAGGTGCTGAAAGTCACCCGCGAGAATACGCCGGTTAAGGGCGGTATCGAGATCCTGAAGGTAGATGCCGACACCAAGCAGCCGCTGGCCGGTGTTGTATTCCGGCTCTTTGATGCCAACGGCATCAAAATCGCGGACGGTACGACTGATGCCAATGGCAAGGTGACGTTCTCAGGGCTGAGACTCGGCAAATACTTCTACCAGGAGATCAGCACCGCGGACGGCTATGTGCTGGATGAGACAAGATACGATTTCAGCTTGACCACAGCAAATCTCAGCATCAAAGTCACCCGCGAAAACGTACTTGCCAAGGGCAGCATCACTGTCCGCAAGGTGGATGCCGCCGGCGCACCTCTTGCCGGTGCGGAGCTGCTGCTGGAAACTTCTGCGGACGGCAAGACATGGACGGAGGTGGGCAAAATTACCACCGACAGCACAGGCGTTGCCAAGTGGGAGAATCTTAAAATCGGCGCACAGTACCGTGTAACGGAAACCAAAGCTCCAGCAGGGTACACGCTGCTGACCGAGCCGCTGTTCACGGGAACGCTGGACAGCAGCAACCGAGATATTACCGTCACCGCCTGCAACAATGCAGGATTTGCCCTACCGTTTACGGGCGGCACGGGATTTACAACCTATTTCCTGCTTGCAGCACTCATGCTTTGCATGGGTGTTTATTTTTGCAAAAAAATCGAAATGAAGGAGAACACCAAATGAAAAAGATTCATCGCGTATTGGCAATGCTCATGGCCGCTATTATGGCACTGAGCCTCATCACCACAGCGTTCGCAGAACCGACCATCGACCCCAGCAAGAAAGCATCCCTTTCCATCTACAAATACGACATCACCACGGCCAGCGCAGAGGGTGCGTGGGATGCCGAGTCATACGTCAGCACCGGCCTACATGATGACGCCGTTGTTGACAAGCTGGCAAAGTACGCCATTCAGGGTGTGGAGTTTACCTGCCTCCGCGTTGCCGATGTTACCATGAACAACGAAGTGGTGGACGGTCAGCGCACGGTCGGTGTGCTGTATGGCTTCGACAGTTCCGACCGCAGCAACGCCGTGCTGTCTGCCATCGGCTTGACTGCCGCGGACGCTCACAAGACCGACAATGGCATCAACTACTTTACCAGCGATACTCTGAACAACAAGCTGTCTGCGGCTCTGACTGCCAATGCCACCACCGTGAAAAATGCACTGGAGGCCGCCGTCAAGAACGGCGGCATGGCGATGCCCGAAACGGATGCCGCCGGCCACACTTCTGCTTCCAATATGGAGCAGGGTTTGTATCTCGTCGTGGAGACCAGAGTCCCTGAAAATGTGACGTCTACCTGCAATCCCTTCTTCGTGTCCTTGCCTATGACCACCATCGACGGCACGGCGTGGAATTACGATGTGACCGTTTACCCCAAGAACCAGACCGGCAATCCTACGCTGGATAAGACCGTGCGTGAAGCAAAGAACTCCACCGGCAAAAATACCGGCAGCCTGACCGACATTACCGATGGTTACGCTCACACTGCCACCGCCTCCGTGGGCGACACCGTGGACTATCAGATTATTAGCACACTGCCCACCATCACCTCCAAGGCGTCTTCTCTCAGCGAATATACTTATGTTGATACCATGTCCAAGGGCATCCGCTACAACAAGAACGATGTGGTCATCGAGTTCTTCAAGGACGCTGGCTGCACCGGCAAGATCGCCACCTGGGCGGTGAACTCCGGCAAATTTACCGTGGGTTACGATGATACCGCCAACACCATGACCATCCGCATGACCGATACCGGCCTGGCGGAGATCAACGAGGCGACCACCGTTTACACCGACAGCGTGAAGCGCGGCTATTCCGATTGCACCATGCGGATCACCTACGCCGCCGCCCTGACCGCCGATGCCAAGATGGGCGATACCGACAACCCCAACGAGGTCGTATTGACTTGGAAGCGTACCAACACTACCTACTTTGATACCCTCAAGGATTGCTGCCATGTGTATACCTATGGTATCGACATTCTCAAGCAGTTCAGCGATAACGGCGGCAACCTGCGGAACGTGAAGTTCCGGCTGCACAACGATACTGACGACTGCTATATCATCGCGGAGCAGAAGGACGGCGTGTACTACGCCAAAGGCTTTGCTTCCAAGAAGTCCGATGCTACCACCTTTGTTCCCAACGGCAGCGGCCACATCGTGGTCAAGGGGCTGGAAGACGATGCTTACAGCCTGACCGAAATTGCTACCGACAAGGGCTATGTGCTGCTGAAGGACGCTGTCAAAATCGTTATCAAGACCGCTGAGAGCGGCCGGTGTGAGAAGTGCGGCGCGAAGATGCTGACCGCCTCCGCCACCGTCAACGGCAAGGATGTCACCATGAGCGACGGCAACGCCATTGTGCCGCTGACCGTGGTCAATAACCCCGGCTTCGATCTGCCCAAGACCGGCGGCTACGGCACGTGGATGTTCACCATCGGCGGCGTGGCGCTGCTGGGCGCGGCGGCGTTTATCGTGATCCGCAACCGCAAGCATAAGAACGAGCAGTGAAGCGCTGGCTACTGGCGGCGGTTTGCGGTGCTGTGGCGCTGGGGCTGATGCTTTACCCATTGGTGGGAGACCTCTTGAATGAAAAGTATCATTCCGATGTGGAAACCACCTACACCGCAGTTATCGCGGACACCGATGACGCCGAGCTGACCGCCCAGCGTGAAGCCGCAGAGCAGTACAACGCCATGCTGTCCGGCGCAGCCATTGCAGAGGGAGGGGCATCTGCCCCTCCCTTGGCGTATGCCCAGCAACTCACGGTGGGCGGCGTCATGGCCTATGTAGACATCCCCAAAATCAACGTGTATCTGCCCGTGCAGCACGGAACGGGCGCGGAAACGCTTGAAAAGTCAGTCGGCCATGTGGTAGGGACTTCCCTGCCAGTGGGCGGCAGCAGCACCCACGCGGTACTGTCGGCCCACAGCGGCATGGCGAGTTCCAAGCTGTTTTCGGACATTGACCAGCTTGCAACGGGCGATGTGTTCTACATCCATGTGCTGGGAGAGGTGTTGGCCTATGAGGTAGATGCCATCCACACGGTATTGCCGACAGATACGAGACTGCTTCAGATTGAGGAAGGCAAGGACTATGTCACGCTGGTGACGTGTACCCCGTTTGGCATCAACACCCATAGGCTGCTGGTGCGAGGCCACCGCATTCCGTACACCCCCGAACAGGCAACCGCTGCCGCCGTGGAAAAACCAGCGGCATCCTCATGGACACAACACTACCTCACTGGCTTGGGTATCAGTCTTAGCGTGGTAGCTGTTGCAGGCGGCGGATACTTCCTGATGAGGAGGAAACGCCATGCGTAAGACATCCCTTGTGCTGGCAGTACTGTTGGCCGTGGCGGGTATCTGCGTCATGCTGTGGCCGGTGTTCACGGGGAACAGACTCCAAAGCAGTGCCGCAACTGCTGTGCAGGAGTTCTTCGCCGAGCGTAACGAGCCGGAGCAGCAGTACCCTGAACTGCTGGCGGCTCTACAGGAGTACAACCAGCGTATCTATGCCGAAAAGCAGTGTAACCTCGTTGACCTCGAAGCCTGTGAAGAACCCGCCGCCGACCTGACTGCCTACGGCATCGAGGATGAGATCATAGGCGTCTTGGAAATTCCCACCATGGAGCTGACCATGCCGGTCTACTTGGGCGCGTCCGATGACCACCTTGCCGCAGGTGCGGCGGTGCTGGGCAATACCTCCGCACCCATCGGTGGCAATAGCACAAACTGCGTCATTGCCGGACACCGAGGTTGGAAAGGCGCGGATTATTTTCGGCACATCGACCGTTTGGCGGTGGGCGATACCGTTACGCTGACAAACCTGTGGGAAACCCTGACGTATACGGTATCGGACATCCAGATTATCCTGCCCCACGAGGTGGATAAGATCAAAATCCAGCAAGGACGCGACCTGCTGACGCTCATCACCTGCCACCCCTATGCCAGCGGCGGGAGGCAGCGGTATGTGGTGTGCTGCGAGAGAACGGAGGTGAGATAACTATAAGCATTTTCGGCAAGGTGACCTTCGTAGGGGACGACGATATCTTCTACGACGATGCAGACGCCTTCCTGGACTGCATCCGGGAGGAGCTTCCCTACCGCGATACCACAGGGTTTCGCTATGAAGTCCTGACAGACGATCCCGCTATCCGCAAGGCAGCAGATGACATCCTGTTTGACTTTCTTGGTGAGGAAAACCCCTGTGAGCTGGAAGACTACACACAGACGATGGGAGGAATTTAGTATGAACGTAAATCGGGAGATGCTGGCGTTTCTGCGGAAGCAGTACCCTGTGGGTACACGCATCCGGCTGGACTCCATGCAGGATCCGTACGCACCGGTGGAAGCTGGAACGACGGGGAAACTGGACTATATCGACGACGCCGGGCAGTTCCATGTGAAATGGGACAACGGACGGACGCTGGCGCTCATCCCCGGCGTGGACAGCTTTACCGTTTTACCGCCCGAGCTCAGTATGACGAAGCTATATATGCCGCTTACCGCCGAGCTTTATGAGCCGGATGTGTATGGCAATATGCAGGAAGAGCCGGAGCTGCTGACCGGACACGACCTGACCGCGTATGAGGACCATATCCGCAGCGCACTGGTGAAGTATCGGATGCCGGAGGAGGTCAACCGCGGCATCATGCACTGGTACGACGCGGCAGACAGTGTGAACGACAAGGTGCGTTCTGTCACCTTCGACGTGGAGCGGCGAAACGGCAAGCTGTGGGGTATCGCGGAATGTCAGATCAGCGGCGAGTTGTCGGCGGCAGAGCTGACCACGCTGAAGGAGTATATTGAAGGGCAGGCGTCGGACGGCTGGGGCGAGGGTTTCGAGCAGCATGAGATCGCCGTTGGACGTGGCAGCGAGCTGTATGTGCATCTGTGGCAGGATTACGGTTGGAGCATCCAGACGGAGCAGGAACGCTTCTGCGCCCACTTTGATAAGCTGCCGGAGATGTGCTTCACGCTGCTGCCTGGCACGGGACAGCTCATCTGTATCAAGCGCGGCGAAAGCGGGTACTACCCCAGCGATTGGTCTACCGGTGATGCCCACGAGAACCGCCGTATCGCGGATGAGCAGAACAGAAAGAGGGGTGTGACGCCCGCCCAAGAGGAGGCCATGAAGATCGGCAGCATGTGCGGCTGGGATGTACCCGGTGCAGACCCGGACAACTGTGAGGACATCGTGCAGCGGCGAGGAGGGATGGAGCTTGGATAGAAAGGTTATTTCCATATACATGGGCAATCCCGACAACAGCAATCACGCGGAGCTGGAGCTGCCCGCCACGCCGTGGGAGCTGCTGGATGCGCTGGACAAGCTGCGTCTGTCGGAGGGACAGGAACCCTATTGGCAGGTGGAGGACATGGGCCGATATGAATTTCTCGCCCCACATCTTGATGGGTACGATTTGTACCAGTTCAACGCACTGGCAGAGAAGCTCCGTACATTCAGCGATGTGGATGCCGCGGCTTTCGAGGGTCTGGTGCAGATGGAGCTTAACAATCTGTATCAGAACAACGGCGGTGAGCTGACGCTCCGGCGGGTACTGGATCTGGCATACAGCGTGGATTGCTGTCATGTGGTGCCGGGGATCACGGACGATGCAGCACTGGGACAGTTCTACGTGGAGAACGATTTTCTTCCGGCTTTGGCAACCGTGCCGGACAGCGTATTGGAAATGCTGGACTACGAGAAGATCGGCAGATCGATGCGTGAGGGTGAGGGCGGTGTACTTACGCCCCACGGCTATGTGATGCAGGAGTCCGAGCTGCGGCAGGCCCCGTCCAACTTGGGCAGGCCGCCACGAAAGCCGCCGTATATGATCTATTTCCTCTGCGTCAGCGACGTCCGTGCTGTAAAGTTGTACCTACCCGCAAAGCAGGCGGAGCTGGACGCCGTACTGGACTGCCTGGAGGTGGACAGCTGGCAGGAGGTGCGGCAGGAGGAGTGCGATGCCGCCATGCCGGAGATGTGGCGCTTCACGGATATGGCCTATGACAGCATGGAGCAGGCCAACCGATTTGCGCAGTGCCTGGAGGAACTGGACAGAAATAACGAACTGATAAAGCTCAAGGCTGTGGCCGGTCAGATGGACATCAGAAGCTTGGATGATGTATTTGCACTGGCAGAGCATCTGAGCGAATATGCCCTTGAGCCGGGTATCCATTCTCTGGAGGAATTGGCGAGGGAGGAGCTCTCCGTCATCGTGAGCGATCCGGATCGTGACCTGCTGACGCGGCATCTGAACATGGAGGCCTACGGGGCAGACCTGTTGTGGCGAGATCAGGGGCTTTTCAGTGACTATGGCTATATCTGCCGTCCGGATGGACAGCCGCTGCAAGTACCGCGGCAAGGCGTGGACATGACCATGCAGTAAAATTTAACAACAATGGGGCCGCTTTCCGAAAAGGGATGGCGATCCCTCTTTTTGCGTCCTTTTCGGTGAACGGTCACCGGAAGGGAGTGCAAGAATGACGAAGGAAACCATCGCCCTGTATCTGGAAAATGGATTTAAGGGGCGCAGAAATGTGATCAGCAGCCGGGAATTGGAGCGTGTGCTGGGCATCAGCGGGAACGAGCTGCGGCGGCGCATCAACCTTCTGCGGCGGGACACCGTACCCATCGCGGCAGACCAGCGGGGCTACTACTTCGCGGAAACGGCGGCGGAGGTCTATGATACCATCCGCGGCTTGCAGAAAATGCGCAGCGGACTGGACGCGGCTATCTCCGGACTGGAGCGTGCGTTGGAGAAATTTGATGCGTGACAGCCTGATAAAGCTCATGCCTTGGATGGGCGGTAAGGGACAGCTTATGTGGGCCATACAGATGCTCTTGCCCATCCACTATAAAACACTGGTGGATGTGTTTGGCGGCAGCGGTATCATCACGCTGAATACCGCCGTGCCGAAGGGGTGCCTGCAAATATATAACGACCTGAACCATGACCTGTATAACCTGCTTTTCTGCGTCAAGCACCGCCCTATGGCCCTGACGAAGGAACTGAGCTTTCTCCCCATCAATGCCCGTGACGAGTTTGATGTGCTGCGCAGACAGCTGCAGGGCGAGGACTTCACACAGCTGTATCTGGATGAGGAGCTGCAGCTGGCAGAGCAGATGTTCCCACCGCCGGAGGCGGAGGAGGTCAAGCGGCTGCTGCAAAGCCGTGCGGAGCTGTCGGATGTGCGCCGCGCCGCCGCTATCTACAAGCTGCAGCGATACAGCTATAACGGCAACGGCGACAGCTATGGTGTGAGCTCCTGCGATATACAGCGCTTTTTTCGGGATATTTGGGAGTGTTCTCACCGCCTGAAGGATGTAGCGCTGGAGAATAAGGATTTCGAGAGCATCATCACCACCCATAATGATCCGCAGACCACGGTCTATTGTGACCCGCCCTATTATGAGGCGGAGCGTTACGCGGTGGAATTCCCCCGCAGTGACCATCAACGGCTCCATGACGTGCTGGCGCAGCACACGGGCTTCGCCATGGTGTCCTATAACAACTGCGACTATATTCGCAGGCTCTACGAGGACTTTTTCATCTATGAGGTGGAGCGTCCCAACAGCCAATCCAAGAAGAAAAATGACATATACCGGGAATACATCATGACCAACTATGATCCCCGTGTTTTTGCATCACAGATGACGATATTCGGCGATTACAGCAGCGATGGGAAGATATGCCGACTGGTGCATATCCCGGAACGACCTTTGAGAACTTGAGGAGGATCTAACATGAAGAACGAAATGACATGGGATAAGAACGGCCTGCTCATCCCCAATGGGGAGCTGATAGAGCAGGGGCTGGACTGCGGGGAGCTGTCCGCCCAAATGACACAGAACCTTATCATGCTCATGCCGGAGGAGATGACGGCGGCGCAGGCGGCAAACGTGCTGGCGGGGCTGCTGGATGCGGCGTCGCAGATCACAGAGGCGGTGCTGGACGCCTGCAAGATGCCCTGCGGCAAACACTGTGACAAAGCCGCTGAGGAGTTTGACCTGGACGCCGTGCCGGAGATGATCCGTATCCTGCTGCTGAACAGCGGATGCTGCCCGTCCGGGCTGGCGTACCATCTGGAGGAGGGGGATATCATCTATGCTGTCAAATGAGGAGATGTACCCCTACACGGCAAAGGAGGCGCGGGACAGGGGCGAACTGGAGCTGTGGCGTGCCAATTTCCGCAGCAACTGTGCCTGTGCCGGTGCCATAGAGCTGGCCATCCGCAGGGACTTTGACGGGATGCACCTCAAGGAGGGCTGCGCCGAAAGCGTCATCGAGCAGTACGGTTACAAGCGCGTAGGCTATGTGCTGGCCAACACGCTGCAGATGCAGTCCTACGATGGACGCTACCACGAAACGAACAAGAGATGGAGTCGCACTATCTTCGTGCCCGAGGACGGCGGACACCGGCATACTTTCCTCATCAATAGCCATCCCGTCATACTGGACGGCTTCGTCAGTAACTACCGTGCGGAGCTGGCGAAGCTGCACCTGTTCGGCGCGGAGCACTGCGAACCTAATTCCGGGGAGCAGGATTTCACCGGCAGGGTGTTGGTGCTGTCGCCGGACACGCTGCGGGAATCCTGCTGGCAGCCGGAGAACCAATTGTGGCTGGCTTCCGGTGGCTTCGGCTGCCGCCCTCACGCTCGAGGCCGTTCGGTGTTCTGTACCTGTTTGGGCGACGGTGAGACAACGAGATGGAATCGCTCCGAGTTCGTGGGCATCATCCGCGACGAGTGCATCCCCGACTGGGCGGCGGAGAAGCTGGCCGAGCTGCGGCAGAGCCAGAACGCACCCGCCATGGGCGAAATGACAATGTGAAGGAGAACGCTATGAAATATGTGAAACGTGCGGTAATGGTCTGCGGCGCAGCGGCGCTGCTCTGCTGGCTGTTTTCCGTGGCGGCCTATGCCACAGGCAGCGGCGATGTGGCCGGTGCAGTGGAGAGCACATGGGCGGCGGCATCAGGGCAGATCAAGACCGTCGTCAACAATGTGGTGTTCCCGGCCATCGATATGATCCTCGCCATTTTCTTCTTTGTGAAGCTGGGGACTGAATATTTTGACTATCGAAAAACGGGACAGTTTGAGTGGACAGCGCCGGCCATCCTGTTCGCGTGTCTGGTTTTTACCCTGACCGCACCGCTGTACATCTGGGACATCGTGGGTGTGTGAGCGTTTGGTAAAAATATCCTTGCATAATAGCGTTTTGAGAGTATAATATAGTTATAAAACTGCTATGTGAGGAGGGCGAATATGAATATCAAGCCAAGCGCCGCCATTCGTCAGAACTATAATGATATTGCGGAACTGTGTAAGACCACCGGTGAACCTGTTTACCTGACCAAAAACGGCGAGGGCGATTTGGTCGTTATGGACATCGAGGCGTTTACCCGCCGCGAGAAAATGCTGAAGCTGCGGGAGGAATTGCTTGCCGTGGAAGAAGACCGTCTGCATGGTGCGCCGGACTATTCCGTGGACGAGGTGTCTGCCATGATGGAATCCGTGATCCGGGAGGTACGCCATGCCGGAGCATGAATCGTATCAGGTCGTTATCTCGAAGCGTGCTGCCCAGCAGCTGGTAGAGCACGCAGCGTTTATGGCACGGCTGGATGAAAAGCTGGCACACAAGCTGGTTTCCGATTTTCGGCAGGCGGCAGCGTCTTTAGAAAGACTTCCATTCCGTAATCCCATAATGCGTTCGGATGTCTTTGCCGTTGAGAAGTACCGTAAGCTCATCTTTGATAAATGCCACATTCTGCTGTATCAGATAAAGGGACAGGTAGTATATGTGGAGTATGTGATAGATGGGCGGCAGGATTATCAGTGGCTGCTTACAAAGTGAATGGGTAAGACGATGCAGTATACGCTGATGCACAAGAATATCGCGGTTGCCGATATGGAGCTGGATGAGGCGACAAGCTCTATCCAGCGGATCGGCACGGTGTACCGACCGGAGCATCTTCCGGTGGCTACGGTATCAAAACGGGACGGCGTGGATCGTGCCGCGCTCAATGCATGGTGGATCGACCGCTGCATCCCCGCCAGCCGCTCCGGTGTGCGAAAGGCGTTGGAAACGCTGAACCTGCCCAATACGCAGGTGCTGCTGACGCGCTGCTTCGGCCTGAGCCTCTCGGATCAGTATTGGGTCAGACCCTATGGCAGTGATCTCCAGTGGGAGCGCATCAACTTCTTCGAAAATCCCTTCTCGGAGGACATCGGTAACGTCCTGTTGGGCAAAACCACGGACGCGGTGAATTTCGATTTCAGTTCCCCAGACAACACGACCAATGGGTATCTGAAAAAGCGGTGGAAGATCATCGGCGGGAAGCGGTGTCTGCTGAAAGCAGGAAGCAATCCCTTCATGCAGCAGCCGTTCAATGAGGTGATCGCATCGCTGGTGGCGGAGAGACTGGACATTCCCCACGTCCCCTATACACTGCTCTGGGATGACGGCATCCCTTACAGCGCCTGTGAGGATTTCGTCACGCCGGACACGGAACTGGTCAGTGCGTGGCGCGTGATGCAGTCCATGAAAAAGGATAACAGCACATCGGTCTACCGCCATTACCTGAACTGCTGTGAGGCGCTGGGCGTTAGGGGCATGGAACACGCAGTGGATCAGATGATCGTGCTGGACTACCTTATCGCCAACGAGGACAGGCATCAGAACAACTTTGGCCTGCTCCGCAATGCAGATACACTGGAGTGGCTGGGAGCCGCGCCTGTCTTCGACAGTGGCTCATCCATGGGCTACGACAAGCTGACGCCGCAGATACTCTCTGCCCGTACCATTGAATGTAAGCCGTTCAAGAAGACGCATGAGGAGCAGCTCAAGCTGGTGACCTCCTTCGACTGGATCGACTTCGGTAAGCTGAACGGCATCGAGCAGGACATCCGCGGCATCCTGGATCAGGCTGGCGAATACATGGATGAGAGCCGCAAGACTGCTATCATCTCCGCATTCTCCTCCCGACTTGGGCAGCTGATGGTCTTGGCACAGGTGCAGCGGCAGGAGGATGACGTGGCACAGGATGTAGAACAGGACAGGGCGCAGGACTACGGCTTTAAGATGGAGCTGTGACCTGCAACATAATACGATAACAGGAAGCACCCTGCTGACGGCAGAGTGCTTCCTGCGTTTATGGAGGTGAGAGCTTATTTTTATTTGGGACTTTGTAGCCGATACGGTGCTGGGTCAGATCGTGGACTGGTTCTACGGTCAGATCGTGGGCTTTCTCGGCAATTTCTTTTCGGAGATGGGAAACATGGGCGCCGAGCTCTTTGCCATGAGCTGGGTACAGAGCGTGGTGTTGTTTTTCTCCTATCTGGGCTGGGCGCTGTTTGCCATAGGACTGGTGGTAGCCTGCTTCGAGTGCGGCGTGGAATATTCCGGTGGCCGCGGTAATGTCAAGGAAACGGCTTTGAATGCCATGAAAGGTTTTCTGGCGGTCTCCCTTTTTACACAGGTACCGGTGCGTTTGTATGAGCTGGCGGTATCGCTGCAGGCCGACCTGACGGCAGGCATCACCGGCTTTGGGACGACCAGCATCGGGGACGCAGCAAAAGCGGCGCTGGAGGATTTCAACGCCGTGGAGAGCCTGACATCTTCCGGACAAATCATTTTGCGGGGCTTTGGCCCGGTGACCAGCGGACTTATGGTCATCTTCTGCCTTGCGCTGATGGCCTACGCGGTCATTAAGGTCTTCTTCGCCAACCTTAAGCGCGGCGGTATTTTACTCATTCAGATCGCGGTGGGCAGTCTGTATATGTTCTCTGTACCGCGCGGCTATGGCGACGGATTCATACAGTGGTGCAAGCAGGTCGTGGGACTGTGTCTCACGGCTTTTTTGCAGGCCACTATCCTCGTAGCTGGCTTGATGGTGTTTAAGGATCACGCGCTGCTGGGCCTGGGGTTGATGCTCTCTGCCGGAGAGATCCCCCGTATCGCCGGTGCGTTCGGGTTGGATACCACCACGCGGGCCAATATCTCCTCGGCGGTCTACACGGCACAGAGCGCGGTCAGTATGGCGCGGACGGTGGTGGCCGCAGCAAAATGAGAGTTATCACCATGGGAAGTCTTTTCGATGGAATAGGAGGCTTCCCTCTGGCGGCCATCCATAACGGCGTTGTGCCCCTGTGGGCCAGTGAGATCGAACCGTTTCCCATCCGCGTTACAGCGGAACGACTGCCGGGGATGCTGCACTACGGGGACATCACGAAGCTGCGTGGGGACGAACTGCCGCCTGTGGACATTATCTGCGGCGGCAGCCCCTGTCAGGACTTGTCCGTGGCTGGAGCGAGGGCGGGACTTGCCGGTGAGCGTTCCGGCCTATTTATGGAACAAATCAGGATCATAAAGGAGATGCGAGATGCAGATGTTTTACGAGGACGAACAGGTATCCATGTTCGCCCCCGATTCATGTGCTGGGAAAATGTCGTTTATGTGTTGAAGTGCATAAGGCACGTTATGAGTTGTAAGCAATTATGAAAAGACCTCCTTCCAAAATATTGAAATTTC
>ERZ827186.1946-NODE-1946-length-15160-cov-3.867196_pt1 | contig 15160 bp, 15 predicted proteins | sample MGYA00519918_ERZ827186 | MGnify/ENA primary metagenome ERZ827186 (study PRJEB31778, sample SAMEA3449275) | human gut metagenome | biome: human gut; feature: human-associated habitat; material: faeces | place: United Kingdom | collected 2010/2012 ... | reverse complement strand
TGCGGTGTTCTGGCCCGTTACCGGCTGCCACCCCGATATCGACTGGCTCGTTGCCGAGTACTGGCCCCAGTCGCCCGACGACACCAAAAAGGCGGCGTTCCTGCGTGCCGGAACGAGCGAGGAGCTTTACGACGAGTGCTGCGCTCCGCATCTTGAAAATGTAAAGATACGCACTCATCCCGCTACCGACGAGTTCCTTGTGCGCTGCGTCTGCGACATAATCAGAAAGCACCAGCCCGACCTTCTTATGCTCCACACCGGCGACGTTGACAGCTACCGTCACAAAACAGGTCTTTTCACCGAGCAGGTCACAAAGGGCGTAAACGATACCGAAAGATGGTTCTTTGAAATAATCGAGGCGACAAAGGAAGCGGGCGTGTACGAAAACACCAACTTCTTCCTTGTGAGCGACCACGGACAGCTTGATATCGTCCGCAACATTAAGCCGAACGTAATGTTTGCCGACCACGGACTTATCGAGACCGATGCCGAAGGCAAGCTGACCGACTGGACCGCGTATTGCCATTCGACCGGACTTTCCGCTCAGATTAAGCTGAAAAACCCCACCGACAAGGCGGCGTGGCAGAAGACCTACGATCTGCTTAAATTCATGCGCGACGAGGGCATTTACGGCATCAGCGAGGTGCTGACGACCGAGGAGGCAGAGGCGCGCGATCATCTTTCCGGCGATTTCTCCTTTGTTATTGAGTCTGACGGATACACCTCCTTCTCGGAGGACTGGAAGCGCCCGATGGTCCAGCCCATGGACCTTTCCGACTATCGCTTCGGACGTGCCACGCACGGTCATTATCCTGACAAGGGACCGCAGCCTGTATTCTTCGGCTTCGGACCCGACATCCGCGAGGGCGTTGAGCTTGAGCGCCGCCCGACCGTTGACGAAGCGCCGACATATGCAAAGATCCTCGGCGCCGAAATGCCTTGGGCAGACGGCACGGCGATCACGGAAATATTGAAGGACAAAAACTGATATTCGGGTGTGCGCGACGCAGGAATGGAATCAGATTCCTCAGAACGGGAATCTGAACCCCCAATTCGCACTAAAGTGCGAATTGAAGAAGTTTGCACAGCAAGAGTTTAGACTTTATTGTGCTTCAGTGGAGTTTGTGCAGACTTATGGCTTTGTGCACACCCACAAACTTCCGGCGGGTTCTCAACCCGCCGCCGGCGCCAAAAAAGAAAGGCGCCTGAAGGCGCCTTTCTTTTTTGGAGCAGGTAACGGGAATCGAACCCGCATAACCAGCTTGGGAAGCTGGAGTTTTGCCATTAGACTATACCTGCGTCACTTCATATATTTTACCGCAAAAGCGGTGGTTTGTCAACCCCAAAAACAAATTTTCTTAGGAAAGGTCATAAAATGAGACTTGCAACTTCAACCTGTATTTTTCCCGGAAAGCGCGAGGGCGGCAGGACGCCCCTTGAGGAGTCGATCCGTCTTTGCTATGACTGCGGTTTCCGCGTTATAGATCTTAACTTCTGTTCCGCGTCCAACCCGAAAAGCAACAGCGAGCTTGTGGGCGATGACTGGGAACGCAATGTTGACCGTCTCGGCGAGCTTGCGGCGGAGCTGGGTATCACCTACAATCAGTCGCACGCCCCCTACGATTCAAACCTTTACCGCCCCGAGCAGAAGATCTCCGATGAATACCGTGCATGGTATGCCGAGAGCGTGCGCCGCTCTATAATCGCAAGCGCGCGTCTTGGCGTCCGCTACGTCACCACGCATGCGCAGACGGCTACCGAAAACGACGAGATGGGCTTTGAAGAAAACATGCGCGCCAATATTCATTTCTATACGCCTCTTCTTGAGCTTGCGAAAAAGCACGGAACCGGCATATCCATTGAAAACATGGCGGAATTTCATCCTCAGAAGACCAAGCACCGTTTTACCGCGACGGTAGACGAACAGATAGCTATAATCGACGCAATGGGCGATCCCATCTCCTGCCGCGCCACATGGGATTTCGGACACGCGGAGCTTGTATACCGCGATCAGGCAAAGCAGCTGCGCAAACTCGGCTCGCGCCTTTGCTCCACACATGTACAGGAAAATCGCGGTCTTAACGATGACCACTTCCTCCCCTACGTGCGCGGCAACACGGCATGGGAGGTCCTTATGCCCCTGCTCAAGGAGATGAACTATGACGGCGACTTCACCTACGAGGTTCACGGCTTTTACAACTCCGTTCCGCAGACGCTGCGTCCCGCGGCGGGCAGACTCGGATATAAAATAGGCGAATATCTTGTCGGACTTTACGATAAGGCTTGATTTTCCCGTATCATCCGCAGTCGGGGTGCATAAACTTTCTTCAGTTGCTTTTTTGAAAGGAGCGGTGCAAAATGACCGCAAAAGAAATTTTTGATATCTGGTACAAGCATGACGGACTTGAGCCGTCGGTAAGAGCCGAGCTTGAGCGCATAAAGGACGATCCCTCGGCAATAGAGGACTGCTTCGGGACCGAGCTTGCCTTCGGCACAGCGGGTCTGCGCGGCGTTCTCGGCGCGGGTCCCGGCAGAATGAACGTTTACACTGTCAGCCGCGCAAGCGCGGGATACGCCGCGTATATCGCCGCAAAGGGCGAGGATGCCTGCCGCCGCGGCGTGGTGATAGCGCATGATAACCGCCGTATGTCACGTGAGTTTGCGCTGACAACAGCCGGTGTTTTTGCCGCGCACGGCGTTCATGCGTGGCTGTTCGATTCGCTTCGCCCGACACCGGAACTTTCCTTTGCCGTGCGTCATCTCGGCGCGGCGGGCGGCGTAATGATAACGGCGTCGCACAACCCGCCGGAGTACAACGGCTACAAAATATATAATTCCGAGGGATGCCAGTGCGGTCTTGACGAGACTGCCGAGGTCATCAAATGCATATCCGCCGTCGGCGATCCGCTCGATATCCGTTCCCTTGGTATCGATGAGGCAAACGGACTTATCGGCATTCTTGACGACAGCATTGACGAGGAATACTACCGCGCGGTCGAGGCGATATCGCTGCGCCGCGTGAATACCTGCGACCTTCGTGTGGTATATTCCCCGCAGCACGGTACGGGCAATATCCCCGTGCGGCATGTGCTTGTCGACCTTGGCTACGATGTGGTGCCGGTCGAGAAGCAGTGTACGCCTGATCCCGATTTTTCGGCAACAAAAAGCCCCAATCCCGAGTCCCCGCTTGCGTATGAAGCGGCGCTTGAGCTTGCGGACAAGGTGAATGCCGATATCGTCATCACGACCGACCCCGACTGCGACCGCCTCGGCGTTGCGGCGCGCGGCAGCGACGGTACGCTCAGACTCATGACGGGCAATCAGTCCGGAGCGGTCCTTATCGAATATATCCTCTCCACTCACCGTTCGCGCGGCACTATGCCCGAGCGTGCGGTCATGGTCAACACGATAGTGACCTCCGACCTCGGCGACCGCATTTGCGAGTCCTACGGTGTAAAGGTCGAAAAGACGCTGACGGGCTTCAAATTCATCGGCGAGCGCATAGCGCGTCATCTTGCCATGCACGATGCAAACTATGTTTTCGGGTATGAGGAAAGCTACGGCTGCCTTATAGGTGATTTTGTCCGCGATAAGGATGCTGTCCAGGCGTCTCTTATGCTTTGCGAGGCTGCGGCGTACTACAAGAAACACGGAAAGACCCTTATCGATGTGCTGGGCGAGCTTTACGCGCGCTTTGGATTTTATCTTGACACCCAGTCGAACTTCTTCTTCCGCGGCGCCGGCGGGCAGAAAAAGATCGCCGCGCTTACGGCGGGACTCCGCCGCGAGCACCCGACCGAGGTCGCGGGAGCAAAGCTGAAACGCATGGAGGATTACACATCCGAGGAAACACAGGCAGAGGGCTTCCCGTCCTCCGATGTGCTGAGATTTGTGTTCAACGACGGCTGTTGGGTCGCGGTGCGTCCTTCCGGCACAGAGCCTAAGTGCAAATTCTATTATTGCGTGCGCGCCGATGACGAGGCGGCGGCAAAGGAAAAGCTTGCGGCGCTCAGGGCGGCATTTGAGCCTCGCGACTGACCGGAATATGATCGGGGAGACGTGCTTTTTGCCTCCCCGTGTTTTTTTATAAAAATTTTTTTGAATATCCCCGACATTTTGTGTTCCCCGGTCGTTATATAAGTAGTAAGAGAAAGGAGCGACGGTATGATCGACGCTGACGTATTCGGTGAATTCTATACGAGAAACTACAAGCTGGTGTATCGCGTTTGTTATACATACATGCAGAATCGCTTCGATGCCGAGGATTGCACCGAGGATGTGTTTGTAAAGGTACTGACGGGCAGGTACACCTTTCGCGATGTCGATCACGAGGCGGCATGGCTCACGGTCGTTTCGATGAACCTTTGCCGCGATAAGCTGAAGGCGCGCCGAAGGCATGCCGAGGTCTCACTTGACGATGTGGGCGACATAGCGGATGAAGATCCCGGTATCGACGAGACACTGCGGGAGGTCATGCGGCTGCCGCTGAAGTATAAAGACGTGGTGTATATGTACTATTACATGGGATATCCGACCGACCGCATAGCGGCGGAACTGTACAAACCGGCATCAACGGTGCGCAATCATCTGCGCGAGGCGCGTGAAATGCTTCGCGTGCGTCTTGCGGGAGCAAATGCATAAGGGGTGGAGTTAGTAAAATGAATGATGACAGAGAACGGATCAGAAAAGCGATAGACAGCATAGAGCCGGAGGAGGGCGCGCGCGAGCGCATGCTTGCCGGGATAAAGTTAAAGGCAAAGGCGGAGGAGCAACGCCGCCGCATGATGCGGTCGCGCAGTCTGCAGTGGCTCGCGGCAGCAGCCTGTTTTGGGTGTGTTCAGATTTTCGGGCGTGCTTGGCGGCAACAATGTAAATCCGCCGGACGGCACTGTGGGACAGAGTGACCCGCCTGTAATGTCCGGCAGTCCTTACGAGGATGTTGCGAATGCCGATGCTCTTTATGAGAAGACAGGCGTGCGCATCGATGCTCCCGCCGGAGCGGAGGATGTCATGTACTCCGTTTACGATAAGAGCATAGCGCATGTGATATTTACGCGTGAAGGAGTAACATATGTTGTTATGGCTGCGGCAAAGAGCGGAGATTTTTCGGGTGTCGGCGGCGAGATGTTAAGCTCGGAGATGATCGATGCAAAAACGAGCGCGGTGATGACAAAAGTGAAGGACGATTTTTCGGGAGAAAAGTGGAAGGTCGCGTGGACGGACGGAAGGATCAGCTATTACCTTACCTGCCCCGCCGCGGCGGATGCCGAGGCGGTGAGGAAGACGGCGCTTGACGTCGTAGCTCTGAGCGAAGTGCAAAGCTGAAAAAATATTTTGAAATGTCGGGATTTTTCCCGACATTTTCTTTTGCACGGTCGTTATATGTGTAGACGCAAATGAAAAGCGCGTAAAACAATAACAAAAGAGAGGTAACATTCAAATGAAACTCAAAAGAATTCTCGTTGCCGCACTTGCGGTACTCATGCTCATCGGTTGCGTTGCCTGCAACAATAATTCGTCGAATTCCGGCGACAGTCCGAAAAAGGACCGGACAACCGTATCGCCGGACAGTACAAAAAAGCCGGAAGATACCAAGAAAGCGGACGTGAACCTGACTCCCGCCGAGATTGAAAAGAAGATCGCCGACGCGATCGGCGCTGACAACTGTCTCTGCACAGTCGATCGCGACATGGACTTTTTCTATAACTACTACGGCTTTGACCGTGACAAAGTAGAGTCTGTCGTAGCCAAGGAGAACACAATAGCCGCTGTCAACCCCGACGGCGTTATAGTTATGAAGGTCAAGGACGGTTATGCCGACACCGCTGTGGAGCTGCTCAACAAGGGCTTCGCTCAGCAGGTGAGCTACATTCGCCAGTATCCCTTCAATGTTCAGAAGGTGCTCAACGCAAGAATAGTAAAAGAGGGCAACTATGTGATATACGTCGCTGCCGGCGCCAGCTATAACGGCGAGGACAGCGAGGCTGAACTCAAGCTCGCCGAGGCTGAATATGCCAAGATAGATGCCGTGCTTTCGGAGGTCTTCGGCGGTGAGATAAAGAATCTTGCGGTCGTTCCCGAGGGTGATGAGGGCAACGGAGGATTTTTTAACCAGGATAATCTGCTTATAGGCGGCTGAATCCCCCGCTGACAGAGCTCGGGAGGTGCGGAATGGTATTCTCAAGTCTTACATTCCTGTTTCTTTATCTGCCTTTGGTGCTGCTTGTTTACTTTGCGGTGCCGAAGAAAATGAAAAACGCTATCCTTTTCATATTCAGCCTTATCTTTTACGCATGGGGAGAGCCGATATATGTCGGGCTTATGATCTTCTCGACCGTGCTTGACTACTGCTGCGGCAAGGCGGTGGACAAGTACCGCGGCACGAAAAAGGCAAAGGTCGGGTTGCTCGTGTCTGTCTTTGTCAACCTCGGGCTGCTCTGCCTTTTCAAGTACACCGATTTCATCATCGGGACCGTGAACGGTATATTCGGTTCTTCGATACCGCTTCTCGGACTGCCGTTGCCGATAGGAATATCCTTTTACACCTTCCAGACCATGAGCTACACCATAGATGTGTACCGTGGCGACGCAAAGGTGCAGAACAATATCATCTCCTTCGGCGCGTATGTGGCGCTGTTCCCTCAGCTTATCGCGGGTCCTATCGTTCGCTACCAGACAATAGCCGATCAGGTGGACGAGCGTGTGCATTCCTTTGATAAGTTCGGAGAGGGCGCCAAAAGATTCATCTGCGGTCTTGGTAAAAAGGTGCTGCTTGCCAACAATATAGGTCTTCTCTGGGATACGATATCTAAAACGGAGATATCCAACCTGTCTGTGCTAAGTGCGTGGCTCGGCATATTTGCGTTTGCGTTTCAGATCTATTTTGACTTCTCCGGTTATTCCGACATGGCGATAGGTCTTGGCAAGATATTCGGGTTTGAATTTCTTGAGAATTTCGATTACCCCTACACCTCAAAAAGCGTGACCGAGTTCTGGCGGCGCTGGCATATATCTCTCGGCACATGGTTCCGTGACTATATCTATATTCCGCTCGGCGGGAACCGCCGCGGCAAGTGGATACAGCTCCGCAATATTGCCGTTGTGTGGCTGCTCACCGGCTTCTGGCACGGTGTGTCATGGAACTATGTCGCATGGGGCGCTTTCTACGGCGTTCTCCTGATAATCGAAAAATTTTTCCTGCTCGAAAAGCTCAAAAAGGCTCCTGCGTTCGTCGGCAGACTGTGGACCGGGCTTTGCGTGCTCGTGGGCTGGTTGCTGTTTGCCTTTGAGGACATCGGACACGGCATTGCGTATCTCGGGACAATGTTCGGCATCGGAGCGTCGCTTGGCGGAAGTAAGGCGCTTTATCAGCTTACAAGCTATCTGCCGCTTCTGGCGGTATGCGCCGTTGCGGCAACTCCGATCGGCTCACAGCTTTACAAAAGGATCAACGAAAAATGGAAAACGGGCGCGCTTGCCGCAGTCGATGTTGCCGGAATATCCGGTATCGCCTTCCTGTGCATGGCATATCTGATAAGCGGCTCCTACAACCCGTTCCTTTACTTCCGTTTCTGAGATGGGGAAGAAGAATATGAGAAACAAGATCATTACCGCACTTTTCTGCTTTCTGATAATTCTCGGCGTAGTGTCCGGGATAGTCGTCAAGGATAAATACTACTCCGAAAGCGAAAAGCGCAAGCTCGCGCAGTTCCCGCAGATATCTATATCAAAATTCATCTCGGGAGAAATGGCTGACGATATCGAAGAGTATCTTGCAGATCAGTTCCCGGCGCGCGACAGCTGGATAACGGTAAAAACGCTGTCCGAACTGATATCGGGCAAGCGCGATGACGGCGGCGTTTACTTTGCCGGCGGCGGATACCTTATTGAGAAATTCAACGGCTATGATGCCGAACAGTACAAAAAGAATATCGCCGCTCTCAAGGCATTCTCGGACAACGTGAAAAAAGAATACGGGGTCGGGGTCCGTGTGGTGCTTGTACCTACGGCTGTCGAGATCCTTTCGGACAAACTGCCGTCATTTGCGCCGCACGCAAGTCAGGCGGCAATGCTGGACTATGCAAAGTCGGCGGGGCTTGACATCGTTGACGTGACCGAAACACTGAAAAAGCACAGCGATGAGTACATATACTACAAGACCGACCATCACTTCACCAGCCTCGGAGCGTATTACTGCTATGCGGCATGGAAGGCGGCAAAGGGCGAGACTGCCGATCCGCTCAGCGCGTGGAAGAGCGAGATCCTTTGCGATAACTTCCGCGGCACGACATATGCCAGGGTGAACTATCCCTTTGCGCCGTACGATACCATAACGGCGTATTACAAAACGCTCACACACCGCGTTGATTACAACAGCGGCAGCTATGTCACAGATTCCATTTACGAGCGCAAGTATCTTGAGGGCAAGGATCAGTACGCAGCGTTTCTCAACTCCAATCAGTCCACCACTGTAATAAACGGAAGCGGTAAGGGCAAACTGCTCATACTCAAGGATTCGTATGCCAACACCTTCTCGCAGTTCGTCATTGACGAGTACGAGGAAACACATCTTATAGATATGCGTTTTTATACGCGGTCGATATCCGAATACATAAAAGCCAACGGTATTACCGAGGTCATGGTGATGTATAACATCCCGAACTTTGCGGGAGATACGGGGATCACATTTGTAAGATGACCGAAAAAAGCCCGGTGCGCAGTCAAAAAAGCGCATCGTGCGCTTTTTTACTTGACTTGCGGACAGATATGCGTTATAATTATCATGAAGAAATGTGAGGTCACTATGCCGCAATGAAGATAAAAGATATCGAGCTTCCGCACGGGCTTATGCTCTGCCCAATGGCGGGCGTGACCGACCGTGCGTTCAGACTCATCTGCGCGCGGTACGGCGCCGAATATACAGTCACCGAAATGGTGTCCGCCAAGGCACTCGTATACGAGCAGCGGGGAAGGGACGGGACGCCTGTACGGACGGCTTCGCTTTGCGCCGTTGACGACGGTATCCCTACGGCGGTTCAGCTTTTCGGCTGTGAGCCGGATTTTATGCGCGAGGCGGCGCGGCTCATATCTACCGGTGAGTACCGCGGCTTTTCGGGAAGGCTCCCGGCGGCGATAGATATAAATATGGGCTGCCCGGTCCGCAAGGTTGCTATGAACGGCGAGGGCGCGGCGCTCATGCGCGATCCGGGGCTGGCGGCGGCTGTCACTGCGGCGGTCGTCGAGGGTGCCGGCGGGCGCGTCCCCGTGACGGTCAAGATAAGAGCCGGATGGGACGGCGAACACAAAAACGCTCCCGAGGTGGCGCGTGCCGTCGAGGCTGCCGGCGCGGCGGCGATTTGCGTTCATGCAAGAACGCGCGAGCAGCTTTATCAGCCGGGGATAGACCTCCCGGTGATCCGCCGTGTGAAAGAGGCGGTATCGGTTCCGGTTTTCGGGAACGGAGATGTGAGCACACCGGACAGCGCTCTTGAAATGCTGGCGGCAAGCGGGTGCGACGGTATCGGGATCGCACGCGGCTCGATAGGCGAGCCGTGGATATTCCGTAGGATAGCGGCGGCGATAGACGGTGACGGGTATCCGGAGCCGGACGACCGCGAGCGCCTTGACACCGCGCTTGAGCATCTGCGGCTCACAGTGGCGTTCAAGGGTGAACGCCGCGGCGTAGCCGAGGCAAAGCCGCAGATAGCAAGATACATCCGCTCGGTGCCGGGGGCGGTCAAACTGCGCGATTCGATAATCCGCGCGGATACGCTTGCCGGTGTGGAATCGGTGCTTAACGCACTGATAGAAAGACTGTAAAAGGAAGGTTCTATCTGCATGAATGACAATAACGTAAACAATAAACGCGCGGGCGGCATACTCGTTGCCCCCGGCGGGCGCTCGTCGGCGCTTCTCGTGTACACGCTTTCGCACGCTGCGGTTGACCTTGCCTGCGGATATACGCTTTATTATATGTGGAGCAAAGGCGTTATGCACACCTCCGATGCGGTGGCGCTGTTCCTCCTGTATAATACACTTGCGTTCGGGCTTCAGTTCATACTCGGAGCCGTTTGCGATCGCTTCGGCGGCTGTCGCGCCACTGCGGTGACGGGCTGTATCCTTACCGCTGTTGGTACGGTGTGCGGCGGATATTCGACGTGGCTCGCCGTTGTGCTTGTGGGCGTTGGCAACGCCGCGTTTCATACAGGCGGCGGGTGCGACACCCTGCGCCATACCGATGGTATGGCGGGCAGCGGAATATTCGTTTCCTCCGGTGCGCTCGGGCTTGCCATCGGTATCCGTCTCGGTACGTCCGGTAAGCTTCCCGGTTACATAATTGCCGCCATGCTTCTTTTCGCAGCCGCCGCGATCGCGCTGTTTTGCGGAGAGCTGAATGCCGACGGGACTCCGGTGCCGCTCAGATGCATGCCTCCGGTGGATCCTGACCGCCGCAACGATCGCCGCATGCCGATAATGCGCGACGCTGCCGGCGCAGTCATTGTCTGCCTTTTTGCGATCCTTGTGCGTTCATATACCGGATTTATTGCGCCGTCGCCCGGCTTTTCGGGCAGATTTGCCTTCATTTACGTAGCCTTCTGTGCGTTTGCCGGAAAGTTTGCGGGAGGTATAATGGCTGATCTTATCGGCGCGCGCCGTGTCGGAATCCTGTCGCTCATGCTGTCTATCCCGCTTTTCTGGATCGGCGCGGGAAAGGGAATATTCTTCCTTGCGGCTATCTTCCTTTTTAATTTCGCAATGCCCATAACGCTTTGCACCGTTGCGCGGCGACTGCCGGGACACGAGGGATTTGCCTTCGGTCTTAACACGCTTGCGCTCCTTATCGGCTATATTGCCGCGTATTTCCCGGTGTCTGTCGGCGCCGCAAAGCTGCTTACGGCGGTGCTTACCGCGCTTGCCGCGGTCGCGGTGTCGCTCAGTGTGTCGGATGAGCGCCCTGCCGATTTTCCGCCGGCAGGCAAGGACGAATGAGCGGCATTCTTGCGCTCGCGCTCCCGTTTTTGCGCGCCCTCTGGATAACGCTCGCAGTGGAGCTTCCGCTGTCTCTTGTCTTTTTTCACCGTCCCGCGCGGGCTGTAACGTATGCACTTGTTACGGTGTTTCTTATGAATGTCATAACAAATCCGACGCTCAATATCATACTTGCGGTTGTATCGCGGTATTACGGATACGCCGCGTATATTGCGGCGGCGGTCGCGGGAGAGATTGCGGTTTTTGTCGCGGAAGCGGCTATAATGCGAAGCGTTCTTGATGCTACCCGGCGCCGCGCGCTGGCGGCGTCCATTGCACTCAATGCCGCATCGGTCGCGGCTGGCTTGATCCTGAAATAAAATTTTTATAAAATAAGGAGAAAAACAATGAAATCCATGGTATTCACTCCCTCTGCACTCGATGTGATAGTAGATCCCGTTGATGAATTTTTTACGTATAACGACGGTGGCTGGATAGTTCTCGGCGCCGGCGTGTTAGTTGTGGCGGCGATAGTCGTGCTTGTCGTCATATGCCGCAAAAAACGCAAAAAAACAGCCCAAAACGAATCGGAAAAAGAGGAAAAGTAAGCTCCTGCGGACGTCCCGATGCTACTGTACGTCCCGACGATGCTTACCTGCGTATTGCGGTGAAGCGTATGGCGTCCCGCATTGCCTGCCACCGCAGTCGGTATAATAATATTTTCAAAAAAGAAGGAAAAGAAAAATGTCAGCAAAGATTAAGGTGTTTACATTCAACCTCCGCGTTGAGGCAAAGGTGGACGGTATCAATACCTTCGATAACCGCCGCGGACGTATCCTTGATACCATACGCGAATATTCTCCCGACGTCATCGGCTTTCAGGAAGCCAATGATAAAATGCGCGAGTGGCTCATCGACTCGCTTTCCGACTACTTTGTGGTCGGATGCGGAAGACTTGGCGACTGGCGCGGCGAATCCACCGTTCTTGCGTTCAAAAAGCATATGTTCGAAATGATATCGCTTGAAAACCGCTGGCTTTCGGCAACTCCGGATATTCCCGGCTCCACCTTCGGCGGCGACCAGAGCAGCTGCCCGCGCATGTTCACGGCGGTGCTCCTCAAGCATCGCGAGGCGGAAAAGCCCTTTGTTTTCCTCAACACACACCTTGACCACAAGGGCGCTGTCGCGCGTCTTCTCGGCGCTGTTGAGATCATGCAGTATCTTTCGGAAAAGGGATATCATTTTGTTATCACCGGCGATATGAACGCACGCCCCAACGCACGTGAGATTGCAGCCTTTACCGATTTCGCGCCCTGCGGCTCGGCTGTGATCGATGCGACGGAAAAGCTCGGCGGTACATTCCACGGCTTCGGTAAGCTTGAGGTCCCGGTAAAGATAGATTATATTTTCACCGATATGCCCTGCGACCCCGACGAGTCCTTTATCGTTCCCAACGAGCCGATCGACGGCGTGTATATCACCGACCACTGCCCGGTCTGCTCTTTCGTGACCGCAGAGTGAGACGGCGAACGACCGGATGATGAAAAGATCGGTAAAAATAATATCGGCGGTGCTTCTTGTCGCCGTGCTCGCGGTAGCGGCGGCGGTTTTTGCCGTGACGCGTGAAAACGACGAACGCACCTTTACCGCCGAGTTTTCGCGCCGCAACAAGGTGTATTCGCCCAAGGAAACAATGGCAAAGGCGGTCACAACGCGCCGCCATGCTGCTACCTCAGCGCCGGAAACTACGGAAGCGGAAGTCACCACTGCGGAGACGACAAAAGCGCTCCCCGGACTTAAAAACGGCGCCTTCCGCGCTGTTCTGACAATGAATAAGACTGCGTGGGGAGCCGGCGAGGTCCCGGAGTTTACGCTTGATTTCGGTCTTACCGACGCAAGCTACGGCGCGGGTGACCTGGTGCTTCACATAGACTGCGACGGAATGAGGCTCTCGGACGAGCTGAAGATAGAGAATTACCTTTACGACGTCCATGCGTTTGACGGTAAAAAAGCACCCGACAGCGCAACGCTTTCGCTTTTGCGCGGAGGCGCGGAAGGCAAAGAGACAGATGAACTTTCCGAATATGAATACGGAATGCTGTACCTCTGGTTTGAGTTCATACCTGCCGAGGACAATAAAGTATTCGGAAATCTTATCAGTTACAACTACGATGATGACGACGAGGACGGCGAGCTAACCTATGAAAGAACGGGCGTGTGGGTCGGCGGCTTTTGGTGCGCGTATGCCGTAACGCCTGCGGGAACACGCTTTGCGCGGCATGATGCCGCCCCCGGGGACTTTTTTGCGGATACCGTAATAAAGCAGTACCGCGCGGGAAGCATAAATGACGCGGAGCTTTGCCGTGCATACTGGCAGCTGGCGCTGTCGGACGCGACCTGTCTTTCCGCAACTTCCCCGATATCCGACGGAACAACGGTCCTCGGCTATTACAGTCCGACGCTTCGCGCAGCTGCGCGCGAGCCTGTATCGGATGCCGATATTCTGTCTCTCGCCGCAAAATGCGGACCGTTCGGTGATCGCCGCGACGATGATGCAGTGATACTGAAATCGCGCGGTCGTGAGCTTGCCGAGGCGATACTCGGCGTACTGCGGGATCAGGGCGTTATCACCGCCGACGAATATGCGGCTGAGACCGAGCGTCTGCTTGATGCGCCGTCGTTTGTCAATACGATGCCGGAATTTGACCGCAGGTTCTCCAAATACCGCAAGCTCATAGAAGGAAATATCTTTACCAATGAATAACTCCGAATATATACCCGAGAGCCGCCGCGGTCTTACGACCGAATACGAGCGCGGCTTCAGCTACGATGTACACGTTGATATGACCATGTGCGGAGCCGGCGGCTGTGTAACGCCGTCCGGCTGGCAAAGGCTCATTGTCGGTCTGATAGAACGCCATCTTGAAAATATCGGCATGGGCGAGCAGGAACTGCTTGACCGCCTCGGTATGTCGTGGATACTGCTTTCGACGCATGTGAGACCTGCGCGCGGGGTGAAGCTCGGTGAGCATCTTACCGGTATAACGTGGAATTCGGGCGTGATGCCGCCTGTTTTCCGCCGCGATCTCAGACTTTTCGGCGAGGATGGCAGGCTCGTTGCCTCGGGCGCTACATATTCCACACTGTTTTCGGCGTCGGAGCGTAAATTCTGCACCGACCGTGCGGTCATCGGCAGCCTGTGGCTTCCCGAAGGTGAAAAGGTCATTGACGCACAACGCCGCGCGCCGCGTCTCGACGGTTTTGTACCTGTTGAGGAACGCCGTGCTCGTCCGTCTATGACCGACGGTATGGGACATGTGAACAACACCCGCTACGGCGAGTTCGTCTATGATGCGCTCACAGACAGCGAACGCGCAGACATCGGCAGTCTTTCCGCCATGGACGTGTGGTTCTTTACCGAGATGCGCGAGGGCTGTGTTTTCAGTGTTGAGCGCGCCGCGACGCCGGGAGGCACGGCGGTGCGCGGAGTCCTGCCGGACGGCAGCGTGTCGTTCCTCATGTGCCTCGGATTCGGACAAGCATGAAATTGCTGCGATGAAATAATGCAAAAAGCCCTGCGGTGCATATTTCCGCAGGGCTTTTTGTGTGCTTTTAATGATGAAAAATCGCAACAGCGAGAAGGACCATATGTGCAAATATCACAAAAAACATTTTTTAAGCCGTTTGTCAATGCAAGTTCACTTGACTTAATGCTGCAAACGTAATATAATATTATAAATAGCAAAATTCCGATCTCAGATCTGAAAGGTAAGGTGATCACAATGGATCGTGTATATAATTTTTCGGCAGGTCCTTCAATGCTTCCTCTTCCCGTGCTTGAACGCGCGGCGTCCGAACTGGTGTCATACTGCAACAGCGGAATGTCTGTCATGGAGATGTCACACCGTTCTCCGGACTATGAGCCAATAATCAAATCAGCGGAAGCATCACTGCGCAAACTCATGGATATTCCGGACGATTATGCCGTTCTCTTTCTTCAGGGCGGTGCATCGACGCAGTTTGCCGCGGTCCCGCTCAACCTCATGCCCGAAGGCGGAAAGGCTGATTATATAGTTTCGGGTCAGTTCTCCGGCAAGGCGTACACCGAGGCTCAGAAGTATGGGGATGTTGCGCTTGCAGCCACCTCAAAGCCGGATAACTTCACATACATTCCCGCAACAACGCGCGCGTC
>ERZ827186.1944-NODE-1944-length-15163-cov-2.923087_pt1 | contig 15163 bp, 12 predicted proteins | sample MGYA00519918_ERZ827186 | MGnify/ENA primary metagenome ERZ827186 (study PRJEB31778, sample SAMEA3449275) | human gut metagenome | biome: human gut; feature: human-associated habitat; material: faeces | place: United Kingdom | collected 2010/2012 ... | reverse complement strand
GCGCAGGTCGGAGTACACCGAGCCCTGCACGATGGGGAACAAGGCCTGCGGATAACCGTAACGTTCGGGATGTTCGGCCAGGTACGCCACGCAGCGGTCCAGCCAGCGGTGGGTCATCTGCATCGAGGCCTTGGCATAGGCATATTCACACGGATAAGGCGTACACTCGTCGAAAGCCATGATGATGTCGGCCCCGATCTTGCGTTCGATCTCCATGACACTCTCCGGGGAGAACAGGTGCGCCGAACCGTCGATGTGGGACTTGAAGCGGACGCCTTCCTCGCGGATCTTTCGCGTGGCCGAGAGCGAATACACCTGGTAGCCTCCGCTGTCGGTGAGGATCGGCCGGTCCCAGCCGATAAAACGGTGCAGGCCTCCGGCTTTTTCCAGAATGTCCGTGCCGGGACGCAGGTACAGGTGATAGGTATTCCCCAAAATGATCTGCGCGCCCACCTCCTGCTGCAAGTCGCGGTGGAAAACGCCCTTGACGCTTCCGACCGTTCCTACGGGCATAAAAATCGGCGTTTCGATCGTCCCGTGACCGGTCGTGATTACCCCGGCGCGCGCCGCACTGTGCGGATCGGTATGTGCGAGTTCAAAATTCATGAAGGGCAAAGGTAAATATTTTTTCGCGGATCGGGAAACCGTTTGGGTATTCCCCCAAAATCCCGTACATTTGTAAACCGTTTTCCGGGCCGGCGACGACCGCCGAGTGAAAACCCGTCCGACAAACGACGTTCTGGCAACCGGGACAGAATCAACGAAATACGTTTAAACCGATCGCATCGTGGAATACTTGGATCTCCTGTATAACGACCTGACGGCAAAGGGTATCGTCCATCCTTACTGGGTCGTGGGACTGATAGGGGCCGCGCTCGTTTTTTTCTTCATCCAACTGCATTACTACCTGGGGCGCTACGGCCGGCTGCCGCGGTTCCGCAACAACCGGGGCATCCGTCAGGACATTCCCTCGCCGCCGGTTTCGGTCGTGGTCGTGGTTCGTGGCAACTCCTTCTACTTCATCGAGCATACCTTGCCATTGTTGCTGGGACAGCAATACGACGAATTCGAAGTCGTCCTGGTCGATTGCAGCTACGACGACGAGATCGGGGAGATCTTGCGGGAAAAAAGCCTTGTCGTGCCGAACCTGCACGTAACCTGCATCCGGCAGCAGAGCCATCACGAACACAGCATCAAGCTGGCCCTGACGGTCGGGATCAAAGCGGCGCGTTACGAGCACCTGATATTCACGACGCAGGACAGTTACCCCGTTTCCGAGAAATGGCTGTCGCTGATGGCCAAAGGATTTATTTGCGGGGACGTGGTCATCGGTTACTGCGGCATCGAACCCAAAAAGGGCATGGCCAACCGGTGGATGCGTTGCAGTCGCCTGATGACCTCGGTGCGCTACCTGTCCGCCGCGACGCGGGGGAAAACCTTCCGTGGCACCGAGCACAACATCGGTTACACGAAAAGCCTCTATTTCGACAGCAGGGGGTTCAACCACCTGAATATGAATATCGGCGTCGACGACCTGTTTATCCAGAAAATCGTCCGCGCGGACAACGTCAGCGTCGTAATGAATCCGAATGCGACCGTACGCCAGATCCAGTACGGAGGCCTCGGCTGGTGGTACGGCGTCAACAAATATTTCGGGCACGCTTTTCGTTACTATCCGGCAAAGGCCCGAAGGGCAGTCCGCAACGAACTCTCCAGTCGGTTCCTGTTTTTCGCGACAACGGCGGCAGCGGCGGCGTTGCTGCCTGTCCGATGGATCGCGGTTCCATTGCTGCCCGCTCTGCTGAGGCTGCTGATCGTCGAACTGAAAATGCGCCGGATCGGACGGCGGCTCGGCGAAAAAAAATTTGGGGGAACTTACATCCTGTATGATTTCTGGGCCCCGCTAGGCGGCTTTTTGATGACGTTGAGCCGCCGGATACGGCCTAACAAAGCGATATGGCGATAGAAGATTACATAATTGCCACCGATCAGGAACTGATCGGGCGGGTGCAGGACGGGGATTCGACCGCTTTCGAACACCTGTTCAACCGTTACCGCGACTCGATCTACCAACTCTACATGCAGCGCACCGGGGGTAACGTGGACGACACCAACGACCTACTGCAGGAGACGTTCGTCAAAGTATACCTGAATCTGCAGCGTTACAGCAGCCGTTTCACGTTCGGCCAATGGGTCTATACGATCGCACGGAATACGTTCATCGACTACACGCGGCGCCGGCGCGACGATACGGTGTCGATCGACTATGTCGGCGAAGGGATCGGCGTATCCGGCTCCCTCGGAGGCCCGACCCCCGAGGAGCACCTGATCACGCACCAGAGCCAGGTTCAGTTGGAAGGATTGCTGGCGAAAATGTCGCCGCGCTACCGCGAATTGATCGAACTCCGTTTCTTCCGTGAATTCTCTTACGAAGAGATCGCCGCAAAACTCTCGCTCCCGATGGGAACGGTCAAAACCCAGATACACCGGGCCCGCGAACAGTTGTGCCGATTCATCACCGAAAACAAAGAATAACTTTCGGAGATTCAATAAGCCCCATGATTTTGATTAACGCGGCCTCTCAATCATTATCCGTATTACTAAAAAAACGTTTCACAACGTTCTCGAAATAAAAGTCCGTGATTTGCGGATGTAACTTATCGGGAATGAAGACAGCATGTACCGTACGATCCGGCATCAATAAGCAATAATAAGGAACCCCCTTCCGGTCGACATCGGAAAATTTTTCAACATTGTAGAAAAGAAAACGATCTCTGCCAAAATTGGCAACTGCATCTTTAAATGAATGCATATCAGAATATTCCGAAATAATGACAGGAGTCACTTTATATTTTTCCGCAATTTCCGCAATTTTCCGTAATGCAAAAACCACACAATCCGCGCAGTTCAGTTCACTGTATCTCAATATAAGCACAGGCCCTTTTCCCAGCGCCTGATCCAACGTATACTTTCTCTGATCCGCCGCTACCAATTCTGCATTAAACGCTTTTATGTCTTCATTCAAAAGCAAGCCACTGAAACAACTTTTAAGGTATTTCACTTCCAGAGAAGAAGATCGTGAACCTGCCTCCCGAATAATCGAATCCCTCAATTCGACCGCTGTTTCCGCATCCGAAACGCGTTTAACAAGAATAAGGTTCGTTACAATAAGAAAAACGACGGCTAAACCGGCCGCTATAAGATATATTTTTTTCAAAACAAAAAATTGACGAATGTTCGGTTTCGTACCCAAAGAAAGAATTGTCTTAACCTTAGCTCAATCTAACAAGGAGAATATGCAGTACAAGACTCATTTCCGGCTACGCACACAACCGAAGTCTTTTGAATCCAGCTGACACAACGATAATGACTAGCTCCTTGCGAATCCGTATAATCGAATTCCCATTTCGTACAACAATCCACAGAGATATAATACGGACTATAACGACCTTCCCCGCCGTCCGATTCTTGATCTGCCAAAGCTTCGACTTCTTTCAAAGACATAAGAACAGATGCTTCTTTCGTATCGACCAACGAATACGCCCCGACAGACATCATAATCGCAGTAACAGCTAATAAAAGATAATTTTTTTTCATAATTTTAATCATTTAAAATTTAATCATATATAACATAATCAAAACCATTAGTCCGTCTTATCCGGATCCTTAAGTTTGTAAAACACCAATACTGGATTACTTTCTTCCTTCAAACCTGCCAACTGAGGATAGTCATCCGCACAATTCGAATATCCCATTAACAGATAATACGCCGGTACGACAGCGACAAACCGGTTATCGCAAATACTTTTACTCTGCAACAGATCCACATCGAACCAACTGATCCTAAACGGATTATTGACTTTGCCGTCCCGCGTCAAAGAATATACTTTTTGTGTCCGTTTGTCGAAAATACGCTCCTTGATCTCCCGGTTCTCCGTGAATATAAACAAAGCGAACGAGTCGTTCTCCAGAAACCTTCCGGAAAAAAAATTATTATGATCTACCAGATCCTCATACTCATCCCGACTTATTCCCGCATCCATATGGGTAACTCCGCCTATGGCCGATATATCCACGTGATAATACGGTTCAAGCGAACCGGTACCGACTTTGTAAACCGTATCGCTGAAAGCCGGCGTTAAAAAAACGTCTCCGTTTATCTTCTTCAATTCAGGACGAAACGGAAAATTCGGATGCTCCCCATACATATTTCGCAGGCCTCCCGTCTCGATCCGGAAATCGCCGTCGGTAAAAATCATAAGATTCCCCTGCATATCCGCTTTTTTAAGCCCCGGATCATCCGCTCCGTAAGTAGTACAAACGACATGATCCTTGTCTATATACTCAAACTCGCTAAACCAGAAACTTACCTCTTTATGTTCCAGGAATCTGCCTTCCAGATCGAAAAACAACACTTTACTCCCCAAATTATCATAGATGGCTATCCGGCTCGAATCCGGAGTCAAAGTCGTGTAAGTCGGTGAAATATACTCTCCCGGCCCCCGGCCCTGCCTGTCGATAACCGCTTTGATTTTTCCGTCATAATCGAATATATAAACGCATTTCGAAAGCCTCTGATCCGACACGACAATCCGCTCCCGCGTAAACAATAAGTTATCCACCGCCCCGATCAGATGTTTTCCATCCGACTCCAACGGCAAAACGCGGATATCCTCGATGAATTTGGCGACCGGAAAAGGTTCCTGCGGTACAATCGTTACCGTTGTCAAATTTTCCCCCGTACCGTTTTCCTTGTCTGACGAATCCCGGCAACAAAGAAAAAAGCAGCAAAAGACAATTACGATCAGTTTCTTCATAATCACAATACAAGACAGAAGCGACTAGACGCTTCTCCGTTTATCACATTTAATCCACTGATAATCAAATTAGCAAGGCCAACTCGGAGTACAGGTAGAGCTACCTCCTGTACAATCATAACCAGACTTCTCCTCCATTCTTTTACATCTTAAATGGTCTACTCCTTGCGCATCCGTATAATCATACTCCCATTCGACACAACATTGCACTTTGATTTCTCTTGGGGCCCTGCCGCCGCTTTCGCCTTCGCTTCTAGCCAATGCCTCAACTTCCGACAATGTCATAAGGCCAACAACATTTTTCGTATCGACTAACGAATACACTCCTACTGCCAGCATTATCGCAGTAGCTGTTAATAAAAGAAAAACTTTTTTCATAGCTATTATAAATGTGAGAATAAAAAATATTTAAAATAAAAAATGTAATAATCATTACTACCACCCACAAAATTCCCTTCCGATTGAATGGCAAAGAATAAATTAAATCGTATAATTATACAAATATAATAACAAAAAAAGAAAAAATACTCTAAAACAAAATTTTACACAAAATAATCGGCTAAAAATATTGTCGAAGAATGGCAAAAGAAATTTCGTACTGTATAAGGGAATCGAACCCTTATTTGTAGACTGAGAATCTACCGTCCTAACCGTTAGACGAATACAGCATTATTTGATGCAAAGATAACTAAAAAAATATTTTTGCAAAAAAAACGAAATGCATTTTTACATAAAAAGTCCGGAGACTCCCAAACGAAGTCTCCGGACAAACGGATACGATTCTCTCCTACGGCTTACCAGTTCAGTTTCGCCCAGCGGGTATTCCATTTACCCCATGACTCCGGACTAAAATCGAGCGTATAGGCATAACTGATATATTGCTGAACACCGAGTTTTATGTGCCCCTGCTCGTCTCCGCTCCAACCGCAGTTATGCGCGCCCGGCTGCAATCCTTCCCTGATTTCGGCGATCTTCTCAAACTTGATCCCGTCGTCGGACTGCCACAGCACGATGTAACTATTGGCAGACATTCGGGCCGCCGTATGCACGGCCTGGAATTTCCCGATATCCTCCCGGTATTTTACATCGCTGTGATCCGCCCCGCCGATAGCGCCTTTATCCATCGCCGTTCCATGGAACACGAGGTGGCCGGGCCAGTTCGGATCGTCGGCCGACGCAGTCGCCACACGCGTGGTAACGCTCTGGTCGTCCCACGAATAATAGAAGTAAACCGTATTGTCGAGAACGACTATCGACGGTTCTCCGGCTCCGAAATTCACGGGATTGCCGTCGTAACGGATTACCGGTTGTACGTCCGTTCCGGTTGTCCAGCCGGAACCGTTCCATTTCTCCCACGGCCCGTTCGGGAATTTGGAGCGGGCTACGTAGACATGGTTTTCGACCATCGCTTCATTTTCGGTGGAGGTATATCCGATATAATAATAACCGCCCCACCGTGCAACTCCCGGATCGCATACGGAAAAATGATCGGACGAAAATTCGGTCGGCAACAGTACCATCTCTTCCTTCGTCCATGTCTTGCCTCCGTCGTCCGAATGCTGGTAAGAAGCCTGATCCCAGAAATTATAACCGCTCGTTTTGTCCACGCTGTACTGCGCCTGCCAGTTCCGGCCGCTCACGACCTGCCCGTTTTTGTAACTGGTAACGCCCGAAACGCTTCCGGTAGCCAGCCAAACGCCCGATTGCTCGGTCAGCCCTTTGGACAGCTCCCACAAATAAGTCCCGGCCGGAAACTTATCGTCGTTGGTCACCCCGATCTTTTCCCCGTCTTTATAATCTTTGAACGTCGCAGTCGCTACCGGCGTCTGTTGAACGACCTGGCTGTAACTCATGCTCGCATCGTCCCACTTGTACAAATTAAAAGTAAAACCGCAGGGCTTCCCGTTCCAATTCGGGCTGGTTACGCTGATACTCCAGAACGGAGTTTTTGCGGTAAACTTCTGTCCGACCGTATTATTGCCGGTAATACCTTGCGCCTCATGCGTTCCGCTCTGATTGAACAGGTAATTCCAATCGCCGTACTGACCGCCGGATGCGGCAAACCACGCATCGATCGAACCGTCGTCATGAATCATGATCGACGGCCCATAACGGTAAGTGCCGGCCTTATAAATATCCCATCCGTCGGAAATGGTGGGAACATATTTCGCTCCTTGCTTTACGGTAATTTTCGCGCTCAGATCGCTGTTTTTGTCTTTGACGAGGACAAAAGCGTACCGAATGGCGTCGGTCTTGTCGAAAGGATCGACTTTCAGATGCAGCACGTCGGTCGACAGGCCTTTCGATCCGACCCGGGTGATCCATTGAACGGTATCGGGGATCTGCACTTCGTAATCGACGTTCTGTTGAAGTTCCACGTCGATCGTTTCGCCGGCAGACGGAACCGTATAAAAATCCTGCGTCAGAATCAGCGCATCTTTCTGTCCGCGCGTCACCGTAACGGTCTCGCTCGCGGTTCCCGCCGTAATGACGACTTCCGCTGAAAAGTCGTCGTACAATTCATAATCTTTTTTTGCCGTAACGGTTATTTTCACATCGCCTGCTTTCCCCGACTCGGGCGATATACTGCACCAGGAGGAAGCCTTCGTGTCGTTTACTTTCGCGCTCCATGCCACATTGGTGGTAAAAGAGATAACCCCGTTCCCTCCGGCCGCCGGTAAATTCACCTCCGGGGAACCGGTAATTTCGATTTTCGGATCCGGCGCAGGATCGTCTTCTCCTTTGTCGCCGCATTGCCAACAGGCGACGGCAACGAACACGATCAAAAAAGCAATTAAATATTTTTTCATTTCATTAAATTTTATTATACAAAAATAACAAATATTTTCAGAGTTTTACCCCGATTATCCGAATCCGACAGGATGAAACGATTCCGATCCATCCCTGACGCTCCTTTCGAAAAATCCGGAACCGACCGTAAAATACCGTAATAAAAAAGCGAAGCCGGATCATTTGATCCGGCTTCGCCAAAAAACTACTAACCTAAATGACTTTTCGATTAATCATTGCTGATAATCTTAAAGTACCATCCCTGAGTACATACATAAGACATGTACTGCGTCTCGCCGGTAACACCCGATGCGTAGCGTGCGGATTTACTACCGTCGAACATTCTTGCATAAGCTACTCCGCCATCGGTAAAGGTCGTACCGTCGTCCGACAGCAGTACACAGGTTTGATTGCTCTTGACATAGGTTGCCGTGAACTGCCCATTGACAAACTTCACGTCCACATCCGTATTGCTGTCGAATGTCCAGGCATCGGCGCTTGCGCTCAACGCAGCGGGCCAGTTGTCTCCGGAGGCAGCCGTACGAACGACCAACTTATTCCCCTTCATGGTATACAAATAAATCTGACCGTTATTCTCAACCACAGATACAGGAACCTCGCTCGCAACCACGGAAGCGTAATCTCCATCTCCCCAAGCAGAGCCATCCCATTTAGCCCAAGAGTCTTTAATATTCGCAGTACGTGCTAACTTAACGTTGCCACCATCCGCAAAAGCCGCATAATAGTAACCGTCACATTTTACCACACGCAAATCCGTCGGAGAACATTTTTCGAGCCAACTTTCATTCAAAGAGAACACATAACTCTGATCTCTCCAGGTAACACCGCCATCCTTAGTTTCACGGTAAGCCGCACCTGTCTTACTGCCGCTGACATAATAGATGCGTACCTTCGGGCAATTGGACGATACGGCTTGGCCTGCCAAGAATCCCTGGAAACCGTCTTTAGCTCCTGCGGAAGCAGACCAAACTCCCGAACTTTGCTTCGTCGATTGCATTACAACCAGATATTCTCCTGCAGGATAAGTATTACCTTGATCCGCATTCAACAAACTAGGCCAACTATTATCCCCGTATGAAAGATCTTTTTTCTGATTCACGGGGTTGCGTTTAACAGTAGTAGCATAATCCGTATCCCAAACATACAAAGAAGCGGTCATTACTCCGTCTCCATGCTGTTGCGACCAAGTACAACAAGACACCTGCATGTCGGTAAATGGTCCGGCAGCTACGAAACGTACCCCGAATTCTCCATTTGCAGACAAATCAATAGGGCCTTGAGCATCTCCGTTCCACACATGCATTTCTTCCCTGTTAGCGCTGTATTGCTTAAACAGGTAGAATGCATTGAATGCATTTTCGCCCGTCTGCACGACACTCGGAGCCGTCAGATCCGAGCTCGATCCACGCATGATGAAATAACCGAAATCGCCTCTCTGTACGATTTCGATCCGGCGAGTTAAGGTCTCTTCCTTCTCATCGGCAACGATTTCCGTCACATACACATACCCCGTACGGGCATCCAACGCAGGATTGGACAGAACCGTTACGGTAAAGACCGAATCTTTCATCACCGCTTTGGAATCCGGCACAATGATCCAATCCTTGCAAGCGTCGTCCGCCTCAACGCTGAACGGGCGGTTCGTCTGTACGGTAAGAGCCACCGGTCCGCCGCTTTCGTCCACATTATAAGTGGTTTGCGGCAAGAACATCGCCGACGTAGAAAGCTGGGTAACTTTCAACGTTTTGGTTTCTCCTCCCGAAGTGATAACTACCTCGGCTTCGCGGTCGTCGTAATCCAGATTCTCGTTAAGGTTGAGCGTCAGGAACCAATGGCCCGCATTCCCGCTTTTCGGAGAAATCTCCAGCCATTCGTCGTCCACGGTTGCAGGAGCCACTTTGTATTTCACTTCAGCAGTCCAATCTCCCACGGTCGAAAAACCGATTACTTTCTTCCCTCCGATTTTCGCTGATTCGTACTCAGTCAGAGGAAACTTGAAAGAAAGCTCGCCGTCGTCACCATTCTCCTTGTCATCGTTGCATGCACCCAAGAGACCGGTAAGTGATAGACAAGCTATCAAATAGAACAATTTTCTCATAGTTTTTAGGTATTATAATAAAACAGTTATTTGTTAAAAATTCAAATTTCCTTTGAAAAGCGGGGAGCAACCGGTGCTCTCCATTAATTGCTCCCCGCTATAATACCGTCAGGTTTTATTCCACGAAAGAATAAGGCACCATCCTGGTCGGCCATGCCGTCTTGGAATACTGTCCGCCGTTCTGATAAATCATCAGGCGGGGAGTCGTCGACGTAATATGGCTCTGCTCGTTGCAGATGAAACGGGCATATTTGGCGCGTACGCGGATATTGTTCGAAAGCACGCCTTTCTGTTCCCATCCCGAGACGCCGTCTTTCGAAACCCATACGACCGAATAACTGTTCACATCCGCGATATTCACGCCGTGTACGGCTTGAAAACAATCCTGATCTTCGATATATCTTACGCTGCAACCATCGATGTTCAGCCCTTTGAAGGCCGTGCGGTCGATTACTTCGCCCTGATCGGTCATAGATGCCGGCCAGTTCGGATCGCTGGCGGCAGCCGTCATCAGCCGAACGTTGTAAATTTTCTGTTCATTGTCGCTGTACGTGTAGTACAGATAGATCTGATCTCCCTTCACGACCAGGCTCGGTTCTCCGGCTCCGAAGAACGTTTCGGTTGCCGAAAGCTCGGCATCGACCGCAGGAGCCGGATCTCCTCCCCACGACGAACCGTTCCATTTTTCCCAGTCTTTTCCGTTGATCGTCGCACTCCGGGCAACAAACACGTTGTTGTCCAGGCTTTCGTCCAGCGTAGCCGACCCGGTATAGGCCATGTAATAGTAATCCCCGACTTTCACGACCGACGGATCCTTGGCATAGTATTTATCCGCCTTATCCTTGGTCGGAGCTACCGCAATCACTTCGTCCTCAGACCATACGGCATTGATCGAAGCGGTAGGTGCGCTGTAATAACGAATCTGAGACGAGTATCCGACGTCGCCGGGAGCCGTATATTGAACGGAGTTCTCGTGCCCTGTTATACCGGATGTTTCGCTTCCGTTCACCCAGCAGATCATGCCATTAGCCGTGGCTCCGCCCCAGGCGCCCGGAGTACCTTCGGTTCTCTCCATATACAGCAGATAAGCCCCCATCGGGAATTTAAGACTTCCGGTCGCTTCGGTATAACCTCCGTTATCGGCGTTGAGTTCCAGCCAACCGGCTTCGCCGGCCTGGTCGTAATGCACGAATTCGTAGGTTGCGATCGGCGTACCGGTCAGGGTCGTCTGGTAATTCGTATCCCAGTTGTAAAGAGAGAAACGCATCGACGAATTCGGATTATCCCAGTTCGGACAGTGTACCGCCCAACCGTAAAACGATTGATCGAACATATAGTAAATCGCTCCGTTGCCCCCTTCGCCATGCCAGCCCTTGGCGCCGCCGCCGTCGCCGCTGCCGTTCAGTTTCGTACGCGCCGGCATACTTCCGTTCAGTCCCCCCGGAGTGGAATACCATGCGCTCATCGTACCGTCCGAATTTGCGATCATCGAAGCCGCATAACGGAAATTGTCGTTCGTAGGAGAGTAGATTACCGCCCCGCCATCGGTAATGACAGGTATCCCCGTTTCGACCACCTCTTCCGGGCGGGCATACTTATCCGAGATCGGACTCGGATCGGGCATACTATCACAGCTACTCATCTGTACCAGCAGCAGCGCAACTGCCGACAACTGTGCAATGTAAGTTAACTTTTTCATAATTAAAACTGATTAATGAACATTTAAATTTTAGTATTCGTTTTCGTTTTCGTTATCGGTAATGTAAGTAAGCCGTAACCCATCCGGCCGGATCTTTCCGGAAAAGCTTGAGCATTTCCGCGGCCGGCGTATTGCCCGACCGGTTTTCGGCGAACCCTTTCGCCTGATTGGCGATATCCACCTGCATAATCGCCTCGAAACGATCGATCAAAGCCTGCGGAATAGGATTCCCTTCGACGACATGCTTGCGCATCAAGTGAACCAGATTCGCTTCGCGGCAGTAGCACCGGATAGCGGTAATCATCTGTTCGAGCACTTCGATATCCTTTATATTTTCCGCCAAATAAGCGGCGTAAGGTTCGTCGTTCACCTGCTGTTGCGCTTTCCGGTAAAGATCGGCCGCCGCCAGCAATTTTTCGGAACTCGTCTCACAGCGCAGTTCGATATCTTCGAAGAACCACGGGTCGAGCGATTCGCTCTCGGTGGTCATAAACAAACTCCGGCGCGTCGATTTCCAACTCGGAGAAGGAGCTACGGCCCCTTCGATATGGCGATGTCCCAGCGATGGTACACTTCGATCCCGGCCGGATTCTCGGTCAACAACCGGAAACGCCATGTAGCGTCCCACGGGAACACGGCAAGTCCCGTCGCGCTGGCTTCCCAAGCGGAAAGCACATCCGCGGCAGCCGTTCCGAACGGCTCGGCCAACTCCGCCAACGCCTGTTCGTTCGGCACAGCCAAGTCATGCAGTTTGATCCCGGCCATCAACTGATTCGGATCGTAACGGTCGGGAGTAAGTCCGAAATACTCTTTTACGCCCTGGATATTCGGGACATTTCCCACGGCATCCAACTCTTCGGCGACCAGACGCGGCGCGGCGATATGCGTCAGCGGCTGCAACTCCTCGTTAGCGCTGGCCATAAAAATTTCACCGACTACCGGAATGCCGCGTTCGGCGCAAAGCTGCACCGTATTTTTAAACCAGACATCCACCGGCCGGCTCAGTTGTACTTCCGCTATGTTGGAATGCAGAAACATCCCGAAGTTCCGAGTCGGAAGCGACGGAATGCAGGCATAGATCTGTCCCGCGGAAATTTCCCACGGTTCCCACCAGACCATCCCGTCCGGACTCACTTCGGCCCAGGCTCCGGTCAAAGCTTGTAGAAAGGCGGGAATACGTTCGTGCAACGGGATATCCCGGTCGGTCGGGCCGTTTCCGAACTCGTTGGCGACCCATGCGTCCTGATCGAACGTATAAACTTCGATATCGTCCAGCTCGGGAACCTCTTGCTTCAGCCTTTTCAACAACGAAACGTATTTGTCGACGATCTCTTTTTTCTGAATGCTGTTTTTTTCGGTGGCGATGTCAATCAGATCCGGCGTCAGGATCTTATACAGCGAATCGACTCTCGGGGCGCCGAAATGGAACAACGTCCGGAATCCCCATTTTTTGGCGATCCGAGCCCGTTCTTTGATAGCCTGCAAACGCTGATCGGCTTTTTCCCGGCTGCCGATTCCGTCGACATAAAGGATATCCTCCAGATTCAGCGGTTCGTCGGCCGGACGGGCTCCCCAGGCGATGTTCAACTGCAACGTATTATACCCCAAATTCTTGAGAGCCTGCATCTGGGACTCGTCGTACCGGATATCGGGATTCGACGGATTGCCGATGATCGCGACCTTGTACCGAAACGGGTCCTTTTGCTGTTGTTTACAGCAGGACACGCCCAGCAGACACAAAACCGACAATACCGCCCAATACAGCCAAGGTCGAGGTTTATTCATAGAGTCGCGTTAATCGTTAAATCAATAGTTTTCAGGTTATTCCGTTCCGTTCACCAAATGCCGCATATCCCTCGCGGCCAATACGTAATCCCACGGGTTTCCAAAATCGCCAAGGAAAATATCCGTCTCCGCCCCGCTTTCTCCATCGCCTCTTCTTCACCGGAAGACGCACTTCACCCATCCTATTTTCCAGTCCTCTACACCTTAATTTATAGATAACTGGCTGTAAAACGCGTGTAGATACGTAACAAAGATAATAATTCAGTCATAAATAAAAAATTTTTTCCGAGTTTATTTTTACAATTTCAAACATTATTTTTCACGACCATTTTACCAGTCCCGTTAAAAAACGATAGTTTTGACACCGCGCGCGATTGAAAGTTTGCTTTTTCGAAAACAAAAAATCGACTTATAATGTCAAAAATAGCACCTTCGACCCGTTTTTATCCGTTTATTTTGCATTATCCTAAAAATACGATCTTATGAGAACCTTTCGTCTGAGCCTATTGTGCCTGTTTTTTTGCGTTACGGCCGTGGCGCAGGAGCCGTCCGAATTCAAAACTCCCCCTACGAAATTCCGTCCCGATCCGCTATGGTTCTGGAACAATACCGACATTACCAAAGAAGGTATCGACGCCCAAATGCCCGGCTTTCTGGAAAAATGCGGCTACGGAGGATTGGCGATTTTGCCGTTCGGCCCCAATCTGACGCCCAAGTACCTGACCGAAGAGTATTTCGAACGTTATAAATACGCCGTCGAAAAGGCCGCCGAACTGGGGCTGACTCTCTCGCTGTACGACGAATACGGATTCCCGAGCGGCAGCGGCGGAGCGATCAACGCGGACGGAGTTCCCCGGTTTCGGAACCGCTTCCCGAACCTCACGACAAAATCGAAGAAGAAACCCGGGGCGGGGCCACCTACGTCAGCCCGGTCAGTAAAACGGGTCAACTGATGGCCGCCGTGGCCATGAACGCCGACACGAAAGAACGGATCGACCTGTCAGGCAACATCACCGAGGAAACCATCGTCTGGAAAGTACCCGAAGGGAACTGGAAAATCATGCAGTTCGTCTGCGTCGCGGACGACGATCCGAACATGGATTATCTGAGCGAAGAGGCGGCCAAAGCCTACATTTCGATGACGCACGAGGCTTACTACAAACGGATGCCCGAATATTTCGGAAAGACGATCACTTCGACCTTTTTCGACGAACCGACGCTGTACCGCGCGCAGGCCCGTTGCTGGACGCCGACATTCAACGAGACCTACATAAAAAAATACGGCTCCAGCCCGGCGCTGTACTATCCGGCACTCTGGTACGACATCGGCCCGGAAACGCAGGCCGCGCGGAACGCCCTGTTCGGTCTGCGGGCCGAGCTTTACGCAGCGGCTTATCCGAAAGCGGTCAGCGAGTGGAGCAAAGCGCACGGCATCGTTGCGACCGGACATCAGGATAACGAAGAGATCGAAAACCCGGTCGGAACTTCCGCCGACCTGATGAAATGCTTCAAATACCAGGATGTTCCGGGAATCGACAAAATCGGAGGCGACCGGCCGGCCGAGAAATTCTACAAAATAGTCAGCTCGGCGGCCTACAACTGGGATCATTCGCTGGTCATGTCGGAAACCTACGGAGCGATGGGTAACATCCCGTGGGACACCCTCTACAACGTAGCGATGGATCAATACTCAAAGGGGATCAACATGCTGATCCCGCACGCGGTATGGTTCAACGACCGGGACGTTACGTTCGAGCCCGAGCTGTCCCACCGAAACAGGCTGTACAACCAGGGACTGTACGAATTCAACACTTTCCTGGCGCGGCTGAACATGCTGCTGCGCAACGACGACCGCTTCGTCACCGACGTCGCGATGCTGTATCCGATCGAAACGATGCAGGGGGAGCACTACTTCGACGGACCGCTGGGAGCTTACGCGGGAGGCGTGAAGAT
>ERZ827186.1932-NODE-1932-length-15257-cov-7.429812_pt1 | contig 15257 bp, 10 predicted proteins | sample MGYA00519918_ERZ827186 | MGnify/ENA primary metagenome ERZ827186 (study PRJEB31778, sample SAMEA3449275) | human gut metagenome | biome: human gut; feature: human-associated habitat; material: faeces | place: United Kingdom | collected 2010/2012 ... | reverse complement strand
TGTGCAACACCACGAAAGACTTCAAGGTGATCCGCCTCGGTACCAGCATCCGGGTGAGCAAGCAGAGCTTTGACGATTGGTTTGCAGCGGTCTAAGGGAGGGAATATCTATGGCATCTATTATGAAACGTGGCAACACGTATTCCGTCCGATACAACTACAAAGATCATGCTGGCAAGCCCTGCAAGGGCTGGGAAACCTTCAAGACCAAGGCCGAAGCGCAGGAGCGCAAGATCACGGTGGAGAAGGAACTGCTGGACGGCACCTTCCTCGTGCCCGACACCATGACGGTGGAGGAGATGCTGTACAAGTGGATCCCCATTCAGTCCAGCAAACACAAGTGGTCTCCCAAGACCTACACCCAATCTGTGGCGATGGTGCAGAACCTCATCGTGCCGTATATCGGAAAGCGGAAGGTGCAAGACCTCCGCACCTACGACATTGAGCAGTTCTACGCCACCCTGAGCCAGACCCCCTGCGGGCAGTATGTGCACGGTGTGAAGCAGGAGCTGACGGAAAATCAGAAGAAACGGCTGTTATCCAGCACGTCCATTCACGAAGTCCACACGCTCCTGAAGACCGCCTTTTCGTATGCCGTTGACTGGGATCTGATTCACAAATCGCCTACTCCCCGTGAAGCCCCCAAGATCAACACCGAAGAACGCACCATCTGGGATGAGCGCACCATGTTGGCGGCGCTGCAGACCATCGAGAACCCTGCCCTGCATCTGGCGGTGCACATGAGCATGATCCTCTCCTTGCGAGAGGGTGAGATCCTCGGCTTACAGCCGAGTGATTTGGACTTTGACGCAGCAGACGGACGGGGAACCATCTCGGTGAACAAAGCCCTGCAGCGTGCCGACAAGGTCGCCTTGTCCAAGATCGATCCCACCCAGATCTACCACACCTTCCCGGACAGACGAGAGGGGAGCAAGTCCTCGCTGATCCTCAAGCGGACTAAGACCAAAAAGTCCAACCGCATCCTGTACATGACCAAGCCCTTGAAAGAGGAGCTTCTGGCATGGCTGGAAAAGATGAAGCAGGACGAGCAAAGCGCCCCGGAAAAGTACAGCAACTACGGTCAGCTGTTCCGCTTACCAGACGGCTTACCCATTGCCCCGGACGTTCTGACCAAGTGGTACCGTATGTGGAGGGCGGAGCACCCGGAGTTTGAGAAGATCGTGTTCCACGGTCTGCGCCATTCCAGTGCCACCTACCAGCTGCTGCAGTCTGGCGGTGACTTCAAGTCGGTGCAGGGCAACACCGGCCATGCAACCGCCACCGTCCTGATGGACACCTACGCCCACACGCAGGACAAACCCCGGTTGGAGTTGACCGAGAAGATCGAAGCCGACTTCTACTCACAGAATGTCGGCAGCAAGCCCGGTTCCGCACCGGAAAAACAAAATCTGCCGGATGCCTCTCAAATCACCCCTGAAGTGATGCTGACAGTCGTCCGACAGATGAACCCCGAACAGCGGCGTGAGTTCACCCGCCTGCTGTTCGCCTGAAAAAAGTATGGAAAAATCGCTCACGATGCACAGAATGCAGACAATGCAAGGAAAAACACGGCTTTCCCGCCGGTGTGCAAAAAGTGTGCAAAAGTGTGCAGAGCCCCAGAAAAAGGAAAATCCCACGAGGAATCTTACGATTCTTCGTGGGATTTTGGTGCGCTCGAGGGAACTCGAATCCCTGGCCCTCTGATTAAAAGAGCCCCTCGGGCTGGGTACTCTGATTTTGAAACTTTCGAGTTTGCACCATTTTTATGCAAAGCATCGTAATTTTTCACATTGTAATTTCTGCACCCTTTGTCGTATTTTGCAAGTCAGAGTACCCATTGCATCCCTTGAAACCGTGCAAAAACAGTGCAGAAACCGTGCACTTACTCTTGGACAAATAAAAAATAATGATTTTTGATCCATGACTTGGTGGCGATCTGAGTGACCACAAAGGTAAATTTGATACACGGAAAGAAGAATGCCCACTCGTCTGAGGAGTTCTCAGGAGAGTGGGCATTTTGTGTAATAGCTTGTATAGGCAAAAAGAAAACAGCCCCATCATCTAATAGAACTGTTTCCTCAAGCCTAGGTTAATCAGATTCTTTTACAGCCTTCGTAAAATCGATAAAAGGAATGTTATAACTTCCATATCGAGACCAATTTGTTGAACTTGCAACGATAGGTCTTAAATAACTCAACAACAGTGAAGGGGCATTTTTACTCAGAAGACTTTCAAGCGCTTCATCACTGAATTGACTTCCGGACCAATCAAACGTTGCTTGTTCCGATGCTTCGAGATAAAATGGATCTTTTTCTGTCTTTCCACCTAAAGTTATAGTTAAGATCACTTCAGCCTTTGATTTTCCTTCATAAGGCTTTACGTCCGTGCTCAGATTTATACGCAATTGAATTTCAGATTCTTCACAAAAAGACTGATTCGTTTCATATTCTAAGTGCACCAACTCTGGATTAGAAAATCTGAAACCACTTTTCTTACTGTTCAAATCCATCTTTGCACCACTTTCTTTAACCAGCCAGCAGCATTTCGTCATCTCGGCTGACGGCAGATTCTACAGATGAAACTGTCGCCGAGAAAGAATCTACTGCAGTTAAACTTTGTTGCTCAAACGAATCACTCGTGTCCAAACAAATAAAGTTCATTTGAGATCGAAAAGAATGCAGATTGCAGACCTCGATTGTGCTTATAAACTTCTGGATGGTTTCTATACTATTGGCCCAATCCAAAGGTTCCAGTTCAAACGTAAAACCATCATCTGTTTCCTGATAGTTCACTTCATCAAGTGCCTTATCCCGTCGTCTATTCTCTTCCACTATTTTAGCAACATTGGGATGATGCAGATTATACACAAACTGCTTTGCTTCATCGCCTCGCAAAACGATATCTTCATTCACATAACGCATAAACTGCCCTCCTTCGTTTCATTTTTATATAAGATCATTGATACAGGCCTCTTCATACCGTTCCAATTCGGCCCGATCATGGTGATAACAGTCATAATACATTCGCGTTGTAAAACCAGCATTTTCAACTGCCATTTGGCGAATCGGTTCAAAGCCAAAACTTTTGTACCACGATACTAAATCATTTACCGCATCAATAATTATAAAACGAACAGGCCACTTTCGTCCAAGCAGAGAAATCTCTTTTAGTATACCATTCAGTATCGTACTTCCGATTTTTCTGTGTTGACACGTTTTTTCTACCGCAAGATAATGAATTAAGAGACATCCATACCTTAACTCGGAATTTCCAGACCAGTTGTGGTCATTCGTGTCTTCACTGATTTCTTCTGCCGATAGTGTAATAAATGCGATTTGGTATACCGCAATCACGCGATTATTCAAAATAGCAACATACGTATATCCTTTTTCAAGAAGTGTTTCGTAGTATGCTTTCTTGATCAACTCATCAATTGACGGCTCTCCACATGAAAATCCCATCAAGCACTCGGGATCTTTCAATAATTCAACTTTAACCGTTTCTTTCATATGTCAAAACAGTCCTTTGTATGCGTTGCCAATCTGGGTATACCTATTTCTATTATACCGGAATTGTTTACTATTTTCAAGTGAATTATTCAGATTTGTTCACTATGTTATTGTAAATTCGTTAATGGCATGCTCCACAGTATGACCCCAAGAAAACATTCTGACCTAGAACTTGAGGGTATCTTAAGTAACCAATCAGAGATTCAAAAGCGAAACAACCCACTCGTCTAAGGAGAACTCGGATTAGTGGGCGGTTCTATACAATGGTGGTTCTTATATGCCTCTTGCTGCATTTTATTTTAATGTTGCCACTTTTTCAGGGAACTTGCCACTTTTAGCATAGAGGTTGCCATTTTTGAGATGAAGTTGCCACTTTTCTATGGCAGGTTTCCGCACTTTCCGCATTACTTTCCACACTTTCCATATATCATTGGATATGCCCGCCTTGCTAAACTTCTATATGAAACATTGCTATTTGGATGTAAATTGAATATAATCTTAAATGGAAAGTGGACGTCATTCCGCTGGTGTGGCTGACACCTAAAATCCGATCTGATACAAGACGTAAGGGCTTGAGGCTGGCAGGCAGCGATAAAATCCGAAAGCGATGCAGGACATAGGAGTCTGAGGTTGGCGGACAACGATAAAATCAGTCACAAGGGGCATCGGACAGCACTGCGGTGTTGTAGATGTCCTTTTTATACTGTTGGCATTCAGTTCACCACCAAGTAACAAAAGAATGCCCGCCCACCGATGGAGTTGAATCTCCACAGTGAGCGGACATTTTGCGTTTTTGTTCGATTCGAGTGAATCTATTCGGCTTGTGGTTTTCGCTAAACCCACGGTTTGGCTCTACAACAGGCTGATGCCGAACCAGTCTATTGCTTCAATGCCACCCGATAGCTGGTCAACGCCGCTATCCTCTAAAAGTATTATACACCGTTGATGTGGCATTGCAAGGAAAAAACGCCATACACGATGATATGCTCAATCGAAAGTCGATACTTTCTTGAAGCGTAATATATCGAACTCGATACTTTCTTCGTCAAAGTCGATACTTTTTACAAGAGTATAGCGAGTTTCCGCCCTCCACAGGATATGCCTCCTCGCTAAACTTTTTCAGAGATTGCTACTTTTTAAGGCGTAGTTTCTAAATCTTGCCCAAAGGATGCTACATTTTGGCTCAAGGTCGCTAAACATAGCGCACAGAAAATCCCGCAATAATATAATTAAACTTATGATAATTTGGATTATATTACTTCCTGTAAACTGCATCTTCCTGAATCAGAATCAGGTTGGAGTTCTCCGCTGCCATTTCCACCAGTCGATCTGTAAAGCCGCTCTTGGAGAACAGTCCGTACACAATTTCGTAGCCCTTAAAGGCCGCTGTAAGTTCTTTGGACTGCCCCTTTTCTTGCAAGGCAGAGTAGACCGCCACATCCACAGGTTTCGCATGGTACTTACACTCACCGAGGAACAGCCGTTTGTGCTGGTTGTCCACAGCTGCAACATCGATCTCTGTGTCTCCCTCGTTGTCGTTACACCAGTAAGAGCCAATGCGTGAAGGTTCAAAGTCAATCTGCCCCTTTCGGCACAGCTCTGCAAAGATGTTCCGGCAGATGCTCTCATAAGCGAAAGCCACGAACTTTTGCTTAAAGTCTTTGCCCATCTCGTCCAGCACGATCTGCTGGTTATCCAGTTCCAACTCCCCCTTGAATGGGTACACATAGCGGAACCAGAAGCGGATGAAGTTGTCCGAAACATAATACAGGCTTTTCCGGGAACGCTCTGGATTCTTTTCGGTGATGGGAACGTTCTTGATAACAAAACCAAGGTCGATCAGTGTTTTCAGGTACGGCGTAATAGCTGACGTGTCCTGCTCCATCGTCATACCGATCTTGCTCAGCTTGTGGTTGCCGTCCGAAATCGCTTTTAGCACGGAGAAATAGTTGATAGGCGTCTGCACTTCCTCGTTGAGCAAGAAATCCGGTTCTTCATACAAAAAGCCATTTTTCGACAGTACCACACGCCGAATCTGCTCCACCAGCGGCTCGTCCGTCTGGAAAAACTCCATATATTTCGGTACGCCGCCCGTGATGGCATACTGCTCCACAGCCTGCTCAAACGACAGGTTCTGCGCCGCATACACATCCGTAAATTGCAGCGGCATCAGCCGAATCTGTGCCGTTCTACGGCCATAGAGCGGACTGTCGTAGGCAAGTGCGTGTTTTTTCATCATGCTGATGAGGGAACCGCAGAGAACCAGCATCACGTTATGGTCTTTCAGCACTTCATCCCATGCGTTTTGCAAGATGGACGGGAAATCCGGGTTCGTCTTGACCAGATACGGAAATTCATCAATGACAAGCACCTTTTTCTCGTCCGGGTGGTCGTCTGCTACCACTTGGAATAAATCCAGCCAGTCGGTGAATGTGACCTTGCTGAGCATGGGATTCTTCGTGGTACGGGAAAGCACTCCGGCAAACCGCTTCATGCTCTGGGCTTCACTTTCTGTGGTTGCCAAAAAGTAGAACGCACGTTTATCTTTGATAAACTCTTTGATCAGCGTCGTTTTTCCAACACGCCGCCTGCCGTAAATCACCACAAAGCCGCTGCCGTGCTCTAGCTCCGCATTCAGCGTTGCCAGTTCGGATGTTCTGCCGATGAAGTCCATACCGTTCACCTCTTGCTTAATATAATTTGAATTATGATAATTTCAATTATATTATAGCCGTTCGACGCAAGACCGTCAATAGGACGAAACATCGAATTTTCAATATCGAATTCATACAATGTAGAAAACTCCGGGCTTCCCCCTTTTGCAGATTGAACCGATCCCGAAGAAACGGTATAATAACAGTATAACAAATTATTGTTTGTCGAGCTCATTTTCTCGACACGCAGGAGGAACATACATGGTAACCGGAGAAATGAAAAGCAAAATTGACAGCCTGTGGGAAATTTTCTGGACGGGCGGCCTGACGAATCCCTTGGATGTGATCGAGCAGATGACCTATCTGATGTTCATTCACGACCTCGATGAAAGCGACAACACCCACGCCAAAGAAGCCGCTATGCTGGGTCTGCCCTACAAGAGCATCTTTGCGGGCGAGGTACAGGTCGGGGAGCGCACTGTGGACGGTACACAGCTCAAATGGAGCGTTTTCCACGATTTCCCGGCAGGCAAAATGTACTCCACCATGCAGGAGATGGTGTTCCCCTTCATCAAAAATCTCCACGGCGACAAGGATAGTGCCTACGCCAAGTACATGGGCGATGCCATTTTCAAAGTGCCCACGCCGCTGATGCTGGATAAAATCGTGACCGCCATGGACGGAATGTATGAGCAGGCGGCGCAGCTTTCCAACACTGACATTCGCGGCGATATCTACGAATACCTGCTTTCCAAGCTGGCAACGGCGGGTGTCAACGGTCAGTTCCGCACCCCACGCCACATCATCCGCATGATGGTTGACCTGATGCAGCCCCGTGCTGACGATGTGATTTGCGACCCGGCCTGCGGCACGGCGGGCTTCCTTGTAGCCGCTGGCGAATATCTGCGCGAAAACCGCAAGCAGGAAGTGTTCTTTGACCGCAAAAACAAAGACCACTATATGAACCACATGTTCCACGGCTTCGACATGGATCGTACCATGCTGCGCATCGGTGCCATGAACATGATGACCCACGGCGTGGACAATCCGTTTATCGAGTACCGCGACAGCCTGAGCGACCAAAACCCCGACAAGGACAAATACAGCCTGATTCTGGCAAATCCCCCGTTCAAGGGCAGTCTGGACTACGACATTGTTTCCACCGACCTGCTCAAGCTCTGCAAAACCAAAAAGACCGAGCTGCTGTTCCTCGCCCTGTTCCTGCGGATGCTGAAGGTCGGCGGACGCTGTGCCTGCATCGTCCCGGATGGAGTTCTGTTCGGCTCTTCCACTGCACACAAGGCGATTCGCAAGGAGATCATCGAGAACAACCGTCTGGAAGCCGTAATTTCCATGCCCTCCGGCGTGTTCAAGCCCTATGCGGGCGTTTCTACCGCCATCTTGATTTTCACCAAGACCGGCCACGGCGGTACGGATAATGTTTGGTTCTATGATATGAAGGCCGACGGCTTCTCTCTGGATGATAAGCGCAGTCCAACCACGGAAAACGACATCCCCGATATTATCGCTCGTTTCCACAACCGGGAGGCTGAAGCCACCCGTGAGCGCACGGAACAGAGCTTCTTTGTGCCGAAAGACGAGATTGCGGGCAACGACTATGATTTGTCCATCAACAAGTATAAAAAGACCGAGTATGTGCCGATGGAGTATCCTTCCACACGGGAAATTATGGCACAGCTGCGTGATTTGCAAAAGAAGATCGACGCAGAGATGGACGCTTTGGAAGAACTTTTGAAATGAAACAATTCTAATTTGTGGGAGAAAACAATGCGAGTCAAACTTGAAGATGTTTGCGAACGTGGGACATCCAGCTTGATGCAAAAGGACATCGTTGATAAAAATGGAAAGTATCCGGTATACGGTGCATCAGGTCGTATTGGAAGCATGGAAACCTATCAGCAGGAACATCAAACTGTTGCTGTTGTGAAGGACGGTGCGGGCATTGGGAGAACGATGCTTCTCCCTGAAAAATCCTCTATCATCGGCACGATGCAGTATCTTATACCCAAAAACTGTATCGAACCCGAATATCTATACTATGCTGTCAAATATATGCACCTCGAAAAATATTTTTCGGGTGCAACCATTCCACACATCTATTTTCGAGATTACAAAACCGAAGAATTTAATTTGCATAATAAAACCGAGCAACAGGAAATTATTTCTACCTTAAAAAGAGTAGAAGCTGTGATTTCAAACCGCCGAGAACAACTTGCCATGCTGGATGAACTTGTCAAAGCTCGATTTGTGGAGATGTTTGGAGATTTCAAAAGCAACTCCAAAGGATGGTCTATCGTCAAATTTGACGAGTTCGCCCAAATTGATGGAAATATGACCACCGACTATGAAAAATACGCTGATTATCCACACATCGGAATTGACAGTATCGAAAAAGAAACAGGAACATTAAAAGGTTATCGTACGGTAAAAGAAGATGGCGTTGTCAGTGGAAAGTATTTTTTCACTCCGCAGCACATTATTTACAGTAAAATCCGTCCAAACCTTAACAAAGTTGCACTGCCTGATTTTGAAGGACTCTGTTCAGCGGATGCATATCCAATACTTCCAAACCCGAAAAACTGTAATCGAGTTTTTTTGGCATTGGCTATGCGCTCCAACTACTTTTTAGACTATATTTTGCAGTTTAGCGCAAGAACCAATCTGCCAAAGGTCAATCGTAAAGAGATAGCCGGTTTTTCCATGCCGTTACCCCCTCTGCCCCTCCAAAACCAGTTTGCCGACTTTGTAGCCGAGGTAGACAAATCAAAAGTTGAAGTGCAGAAAGCCCTTGACCAGACACAATTACTCTTTGACAGCCTGATGCAACAGTATTTTGGCTGATAATAAGCAACAACAGGCACTTTGCCGGAGCAGGATGTTGGTACACCAGAAAAGGAGTGCGCCAATATGGAAGACAAAATCGTGAAGATCATCAACGAGATGGCAGAGTACCTGAATGTTGCGCAGATGAAAAAGCTGCAAGAGGTGCTGTTGCAGACGTTTTCTGAATCCGAAGCGCAGAAAGAGCAGATCTCCAACGAGGAATATCTAAAGCTGTTCCTTGATGCCAAGAAAATCGAGGGCTGCTCGGAACGCACCATCCAGTATTACCGCGTTACCGTGGAGCGGCTGCTGCAAACCGTGGACACGCCCCTGCGCAAGATGACCACCGAAGAGATCCGGCGGTATCTGGTGGAATATCAGAAGATCAACAACTGCGGCAAAGTGACCATCGACAATGTGCGCCGGAATATTTCCAGCTTTTTCTCGTGGCTGGAAGAAGAGGACTACATCCTCAAAAGTCCCATGCGCCGCATCCATAAAATCAAGACCAAGCAGCCCGTGAAGGAAACCATCTCGGACGAAGCTATTGAACGCCTGCGGGATAACTGCAAGTGTGCGCGCGACCTTGCCATGATTGATTTGTTGTATTCCACTGGCATTCGTGTGGGAGAGCTGGTGAATCTGAACATTTCAGAAATCGACTTTGAAGCCCGCGAGTGTGTAGTGTTCGGCAAAGGCGACAAGGAGCGCCGGGTTTATTTTGATGCCAAGGCAAAGCTGCATTTACAGGACTATCTGCGCTCCCGCACCGATGCAAACCCGGCGTTGTTTGTAACACTGGACGCACCCTTTGACCGTTTGAAGATCAGCGGCGTGGAGATCCGTCTGCGGGAGTTGGGCCGCGAGCTGAATCTGGACAAGATCCACCCGCATAAGTTCCGCCGCACCATGGCTACCCGTGCCATCGACAAGGGAATGCCCATTGAGCAGGTGCAGAAAATCCTCGGTCATTCGCAGATCGGCACCACCATGCAGTATGCAATCGTGAATCAGAACAACGTCAAAACCTCCCACCAGAAGTTTATTGCCTGAAAAGGCAACTTCTAATTTGTGGGAGAAACAGATGGCAAAATTAGGCGATATTTGTACAGTGGTGTCAGGCTCCACTCCGAAAACAGGAGTTGCGGAATATTGGGACGGCACTGTTAAATGGATTACACCTGCTGAGCTAAACGAAGACTCTTTTTATATCACAGATTCCGTTCGACATATTACAGAAGATGGAAAAGAAAAAACGGGATTATCATACCTGCCCAAGGGAACTGTAATTCTATCTTCTCGTGCGCCGATAGGAAAAACTGCGATTGCAGGTTGCGAAATGTGCTGCAATCAGGGATTCAAAAATCTGATTTGTTCTGACGCGGTTTATAATGAATATCTCTATTTTTTCTTGAAGTCGAAAACAAATTATCTCAATTCTTTGGGGCGTGGTGCGACATTTAAAGAAATTTCAAAATCTATTGTTGAAAAGATTGAAATTCCTCTTCCGAATATCGAAAAGCAACATCAAATAGTCAAAGAATTAAAAGCAACACGCAACCTGATTGCACATCGAAAGCAGCAGCTCACCAAGCTAGACGAACTTATCAAAGCTCGATTTGTGGAGATGTTTGGTGACCCGATTTCTAATCCTTTCGGTTTTAAAGTGAAAACATTGCAAAAGATGATAGATGATGGAACTATTATGTATCATTTAGACGGAAATCATGGTAGCGACTATCCTCGTAATGAAGAATTTGTAGAATGTGGAGTGCCATATATTAGCGCTAACTGCATTGTGCATAATGATGTGAATTTGAAGTTAGCGAAGCATCTTACCGAGGAAAGAGCATCTAAACTGCGAAAGGGAATTGCTCAAAATGGCGATGTACTATTTGCACATAATGCAACGGTTGGCCCAGTAGCTATTTTATATACTGACGATGAAAAGGTGATTTTGGGAACGTCATTGACAGCGTATAGATGTGATAAGGAACGCATGGTTCCCGATTATCTAAAAGCCTATATGCAAAGTGAAGGCTTTGTATGTCAGTATACAAAGGATATGAAGCAGACGACACGAAATCAGGTTCCAATCACCGCACAACGAAAATTCCTATTTGTTATACCTCCTCTTTCCCTCCAAAACCAGTTTGCCGCCTTTGCAGCCGAGGTAGACAAATCAAAATTGTTCGCAGAACTTTTTGCGCAAAACGCTTGCATTTTGGCTGAAAATCGTTCAAAATAGAAGCCGGGAGGTGTGAGAATTGACCAACTTTGACTTTTTGAAAGATGACCCGCAATTTTCCGGCTTTGCGGATGCCGCGATTGCTGCGGAGAGGATTCTGCCCATTGATGCGGCCACCGCTGTGCTGGACTGCCGCCGCGCCATGGAGTTTGCAGTCAAATGGATGTATTCGGTGGACAGCTCCCTCGTCAAGCCGTGGGATGATAAGCTCATCAGCCTGATGAGCACAGAAGAATTTCACGACATTGTAGACGATGATTTGTGGCGGCGGATGGATTTTATTCGCAAGCGCGGCAATGATGCCGCCCACGGAAGCCGCAGCATCAGCCGGGAACAGGCGGAACTTTGCCTCGAAAACCTGTTTCTGTTCCTTGATTTCGTGGCGTACTGCTACGGAACAAGCTATCAGGAAAAGAAATTTGACGCTTCCCTGCTCACACAACAGCCTGCTGCACCCGTTGCACAGCCTGCCCTGCCGGATGTGGACTTGGATACACTCATCAAGGAAAATGCCGAGCTCAAGGCGCAGCTGACCGCCCGCCGTGAAACACAGCAGCCCACCTATGTACCCAAGCCGCTGGAACTTTCGGAGTACAAGACCCGGAAACTGTATATTGACTCCATGCTAACCGATGCCGGGTGGGTCGAGGGCAAAAACTGGGTCAACGAGGTCCCTCTGCCCGGGATGCCCAACAAGAGCGGCACCGGCTATGCAGATTATGTCCTGTACGGCGATGATGGCCGTGCGCTGGCTGTGATCGAAGCAAAGCGCACCTGTAAGGATGTTGCAGTAGGCCGTCAGCAGGCAAAGCTGTATGCAGATATTCTCGAAAAGCAGTTTGGTCGCCGCCCGGTGGTATTCCTGACCAACGGTTTCGATACCCGCATTGTAGACAATATCTATCCCGAGCGCAAGGTCGCTTCCATTTACTCCAAGCGCGACCTTGAAAAATGGTTCAATCTGCAAGCCATGCGCACCAGCCTTGCCAATGTGGATGTAAACAAAAACATTGCCGGACGGTACTATCAGGAGGGGGCCATCAAGGCTGTCTGCGACAGTTTTGGCCGCAAGAACCGCCGGAAAGCCCTGCTCGTCATGGCAACCGGCTCCGGCAAGACCCGTACCGTCATTGCACTGGTGGATGTATTATTGCAGCATGGCTGGGTCAAGAACGTGCTGTTTCTGGCTGACCGCAACAGCCTTGTAACCCAGGCAAAGCGCAGCTTTGTCAACCTCCTGCCGGAGCTTTCCGTAACGAATCTCTGCGAGGACAAAGACAACTTTACGGCACACTGCGTGTTCTCAACCTATCAGACCATGATGAACTGCATTGATTCCGTTCACGATGCAGAGGGCAAGCTGTTCACCTGTGGCCACTTTGATATGATCATCTGCGATGAAGCACACCGTTCCATCTACAATAAATACCGCGACATCTTCCATTATTTCGATGCACCGCTGGTTGGCCTGACCGCCACACCCAAGGATGAGATCGACAAAAACACCTACGAGATCTTTGACCTCGAAAACGGTGTGCCCACCTATGGTTATGAGCTGGCGCAGGCCGTCAAGGATGGCTTTCTGGTTGACTTCCTCTCGGTGGAGAGCGAAGTAAAGTTCATGAAGAAAGGCATCACCTACGATGAACTTTCGGACGAAGAACGGGAAGCCTACGAAAACACCTTTGAGGATGAAAACGGCAACCTGCCGGCCAGCATTGATGCATCTGCTCTGAACAGCTGGCTGTTCAACAAGGACACCATTCGGCAGGTCTTGAATGTCGTGATGCAGAACGCCTTGAAAATCGACTACGGCAGCAAAATTGGAAAAACGATTATTTTTGCCAAGAGCCACGACCACGCAGAAGAAATCCTCAAAGTGTTCAATCAGGAATATCCGCACATGAACGGCTATGCCATGGTGATCGACAATCGGCTTAGTTATGCGCAGAGTGCCATTGACGAATTTTCTGACCCGAAGAAATTGCCGCAGATTGCCATCTCGGTGGATATGCTGGACACCGGCATCGATGTGCCGGAGGTTCTGAATCTGGTCTTTTTCAAAAAGGTTCTGAGCAAGGCAAAATTCTGGCAGATGATCGGTCGCGGAACCCGCCTGTGTCCGGGGCTTCTGGATGGTGAGGACAAGAAGAAGTTTTACATTTTTGACTTCTGCGGGAATTTTGAGTTCTTCCGCATGAACAAAGGAAATGCTACCCCGAATATGATTGCCGTTCAGGGTGCGATTTTCGGTTTGCAGTTTGAAATCGCGTATAAATTGCAGGATATGCAGTTCCAAACGGAAGAACTGAAAGCGTTCCGGACTTCACTGGTGGAGCACATGGTCAGTCAGGTGCAAAAGCTGAATCGTGACAATTTTGCGGTCAAACAGCATTTGAAATATGTTGAGTTGTATGCGGATAAAAATAGTTACAATGCGCTGACCTATGCAGATACCTTGATTGCCCGGGAAGAACTTGCCCCCTTGATCGAACCGGAACCGGATGACCCGAAAGCACTGCGTTTTGATGCTCTGCTGTACGGCATCGAATTGGCATACCTTGCCGGGAAGCTCTACACTCGTGGCCGCAGCGAGCTGCTGAAAAAAGCGAAAGCGGTTGCGAGCGTGTCCAATATTCCAGAGATTGATCAAAAACGCGCGTTGCTCGAAAAAATTATCCAGACCGACTATATCAAAACTGCCGATGTGAACGAGTTTGAGCACATCCGAAAAGAGTTGCGTGACCTGATCAAGTACATCCCCATCGAGCGGGTACGGTACACCACAGATTTCTCTGACGAAATTCTTTCGACAGAATGGAAAGAAGCCGAGCTGGAAAACGATGATCTGAAAAATTACAAGGCAAAAGCTGAGTACTATGTACGGCAGCATCAGGATAATGCAGCCATCGCCAAGCTGAAAGGCAACATCCCGCTCACTGCCGAGGATGTCAAGGAACTCGAAAAAATTCTTTGGAGTGAGGTTGGCACAAAAGAGGACTATGAAGCCGAATATGGCACAAAGCCTTTGGGAGAATTCGTGCGGGAAATCGTTGGTCTTGATATGGCTGCGGCGAAAGCTGCATTTTCGCAATATCTGGATGGTGCTAACCTCGACAGCCGACAGATTTACTTTGTCAACCAGATTGTCGAGTACATCGTACATAATGGTACGATGAAGGACCTCTCTGTTTTGCAGGAACCACCTTTTACAGACCAGGGAAGCATCGTAGAGGTCTTTACAGATTTGAGTGTATGGCTTGGTATTCGCAAGACCATTGAACAGGTCAACGCCAACGCAATCGCAGCGTAATAGAATATCTTCTAAAACGGTAAAGTGGATTTTATCCGCTTTGCCGTTTTTCTTTTTGTCTAAAATTGTGAAATTTTCAAAACTGTATTCCAAAACGGTCCTGCGGATTCCTATTAGTGTAGAGGCTTTCAAAATCTTTTGTAAAACGGCTTTCCGCTAGTTCTATAAGTGGATAATGAACAAAATCTATATTCTAAAATTAGGCAGTTCAACAAAATTTGAAAATCTGTATGCCAAACACCCATTTTAGAATGTTATAGGTATAGGAGGTTGTTTGAAAAAGTGAAAATTTTCAGAATTTTCATAAGCCCCCGTTTAAAAACACCCCTTTAAGTTTGTATAAGGTGTGGGAACTACTTTCAAAAGCAGTCTTACTCGCATTTTTGAAAGCCCTCAACTTCTTACAAAATCACAGTGCACCTTGAAAACCACATGATCGGCTGCAAGTCAATATGCTTTTTCGGGGAAGTGCCGCCACGACACGAGCGCACCAAGAAAAAGCCATACGCCGGAGGAAATCGGGCAGGAACCGCTTGCAGGCAGACCGACACCGAGGAAGAACCGGGCAAGCTGGCAGAGAGGACTTCACAAGTCTTGTCTGTCAGGTTGTTCGGCGCAAGAGTGCAGAGAGCGCAGCTCTTTGCGCGGGTCAAGGGCGGCAGCCTTGCCCAGTGGATGTGATGCTGTGCG
>ERZ827186.1925-NODE-1925-length-15344-cov-5.888351_pt1 | contig 15344 bp, 10 predicted proteins | sample MGYA00519918_ERZ827186 | MGnify/ENA primary metagenome ERZ827186 (study PRJEB31778, sample SAMEA3449275) | human gut metagenome | biome: human gut; feature: human-associated habitat; material: faeces | place: United Kingdom | collected 2010/2012 ... | reverse complement strand
GAAGGACCTGCGTCTCTATTTCGAAAACGACGTGCGGTTCCTCCACCAGTTCGACGAAGCGCTCTAAACCCCCGCCGCCCATGAAACGCCTGACAGCGACAACGCTTTTCTGCCTGCTCTTCTTTTCGGCGTTCGTCGCCGGGAAGGGCCCTGCGGAAACGCCCGGATACCCCGATTCGCTGCGCAGCGTGTGGCTCTACACCGAGGGCATCAAGCAAAACATCATCGCGGGCGACACGGCCCGGGCCCGGGAACTGTTTCTCGAAGCGGTCCGCAACGACTCGACCTATGCCCCGGCGTGGTACGAACTGGCCGGGAACCTTCTGAATTCGTCGCCCGAAGAGGCCGTCGAAATGGCCCGCCGCGCCTACCGGCTCGACACCGCGAACAAATGGTACCACCAGTTCTACGGACAGGCGCTGATCATCTCCAACCGCCTCGACGAAGCGCTGAAAGTCTACCGCCGCCTGCTGGAGAACGACCCGAAGGACCCAGACAACTACCGCATCGTGGCGGCCCTCTACGAACAGAAGCGGTCGCCGTTCATGGCCCTTGCGACGCTCGATTCGGCAGAGCTGCGTTTCGGACGCATCCCGCTGCTGAGCGCCATGAAACGGCAGATGCTGGTGGCCACGAACCAGATCGGCAAAGCCATTGACGAAGCCCGTGCGATGGTCGAAGCCGCGCCCTACGAAGCGCAGCACCACGTCGTGCTGGCCGACCTCTACGGGCTCGACGGCAAGGACTCGCTGGCCCTCGCCGAGTACGGCCGGGCGTTGCAGATCGACTCCACGAACGTACAGACGCTGATGTCGCTGGCCGATTTCCACACCGGACGGCAGGATTACCGCTCGCTGCTGGCCGTCACCCGGAAACTGTTTCTCTCGGACGCCCTGCCGCTCGAAACGAAGATCAAGCGCTTCGAACAGTTCACCTCCGACACGCGCTTCTACCGCGAATACTATTTCCAGCTGAACGACCTGGCCTCGATCCTGGCGATCCGCTATCCCGAGGATCGGCGCGTCGTGGAGCTCTACGCCAACCACCTGATCGCCTCGGGCGAACTGGAACAGGCCCTTACGCTCTACAAGAGCCGTCTCGGAGACCGTCCGCCCGTGGAGGACTTCTACCGGACGGTGATCGACATCGAAACCTATCTGCAACACCCCGATTCGGTGGAAAAATACGTCGGCAAGGCGCTGGAACTCTTCCCCGACAAGGTCGATTTCCACATCTCGAAAGGGCATGTGATGAACAGCTCGAAGCAGTACGGCCAGGCGGTCAAAGCCTACAAGGAGTCGCTCCGCTACGCCGACACCGACTCGCTGCGGGGCGTGATCTGGGGCATGATCGGCGACACGTGGCACCAGCAGGCCGCCGCGGGCATCTCCGAACAGGACGAGAGCCGCACGGCAAAGGAGGGCCGTTCGGGACCCTACCGCAAGGCCATGAAGGAGTGTTACAAGGCTTACGAGCGCAGTCTCGCGTACCGTCCCGACAACCCCTTGGTGCTCAACAACTACGCCTATTTCCTCTCGCTGGAGGAGCGCGATCTCGAACGGGCCCTCTCGATGTCGAGCCGCGTGGTGGCGCTCACCGACAACAATCCGACCTATCTGGACACCCATGCGTGGGTGCTTTTCAAGCTGGGACGCACGGACGAAGCCAAGAAGGTCCTGCAAAAGGCCGTGGCGCTCGACGGACAGAAGAGTCCCGAACTGATGGTCCACTACGGCGACATCCTTCACGAGCTGGGCGAACAGTTCATGGCCGAAATCTACTGGAAACGCGCCCTCGAAAAGGGCTACGACGCCCGACAGATCGAACTGCGGCTGAAACAGCCCGCCAAAAGCTCCAAAACCGCCGAATAACACGCCATGAGACCCTTCCGCACACTGACCCTCGTCTTCCTGCTCTTCGCCTTTGCGGCCGCCGCCCAGCACGACAGCCGCATCGAGGCGCAGAAAAAGGTCATCGCGGCCCTCGAAAAGCGGATCGCCTCCGAGGAGCAAGAGATCTCCAAGCTCCAAAAGGGCCGCTCGGCCACCGAAGAGCGGGTCCGCCGTCTGGCGCGTCAGATCGACTCCCGGAACCAGCTGCTCGACGAAACCGAGAAGCAGGCCCGCCTGCTGCGCGAGGAGATAGCCCGCACGGACAGCGTGGCCGGCAATCTCTCGGCGACGCTCGAACGCGACCGTGCGCAATACGGGGAGATGGTGCGCGAAGCATACCGCAACTACAAGCACAACAACTATTTGACCTTCCTTTTTTCGTCGCGCGACTTCGCGGACGTAGCCCGCAAGATCACCGCGCTGCGCGAAGTCGCCTCGCTGCGCGAACGCAAACTGCGCGACATCGAGGAACTGACCGTTCAGGTGCGTCACGAAAAGGAGGAGCTCGACCTCCGCAAACGGTCGCTCGACTCGGTGACACGAAGCCTCTCGGCCCAGCGCGCAAAACTCCAGCGCGACGCCCGCAACGCCAAGGCCAGTATCCGTTCGCTGTCGCAGAAGGAGAAGCAGGCCCTCCAGCGCAAGATGTCGCAGGAACAGCAGCTGGGCGTGGCGATCAGCGAACTGCGCAAGCTCACGAAGGGCAACACCGAAGGCGCCTCGTTCTCGACGAAGACATCGGGACTGCGGCTTCCCGTCACGGCCGGGCGCGTGAAACGCTACAAGGAGAACATGGCCGAAATCACGGGTCCGAAGGGCGCCCACGTGATCTCGATCTACGACGGCAAGGTCGTCGACGTGAAGCGCAACCGCATCACCAACAAATACGACGTTTACGTCGCTCACGGCGAATACATAACCTCCTATGCCAACATGGGGACGATCTGCGTCGAGAAGGGCCAGAAAGTGGCAAGAAACGCACAGATAGGGACCATCGGCTCGGCGGTCAACGTGATGACGATGGAAACCGAATACAAACTCGTCTTCGGCATCTACCCGCCCAATCCCGGGCAGAAGATGCGCGCCGAAGACTGTTTCAAGTGAAACCGCCGCCCCTGTACACCGAAGCCCCGGGACGGGCACGACCTAACAACGACGAAAAATGGCTGTCAGATACTATACCGACGACTGCTCCTACCGCCTCCCGCAGAAACGCCTCACGGCCCGATGGCTGCACGAGGTGGCACAGGCCGAAGGCTATACGCTGGGCGATGTCACCTATATCTTCTGCTCGGCGCAGCGCCTGCTGGAGATGAACCGCCAATACCTCGGGCACGACTACTTCACCGACGTTATCACCTTCGATTACAGCGACCGCAAAGGCACGCGGATCGTTTCGGGCGACATCTTCATCGATGTCGAGACCGTGGCCGACAATGCCCGTCAATACGGCTTCACGGCGTTGCAGGAGATGCGCAGGGTAGTGGTCCACGGGGTGTTGCACCTCTGCGGCCAGGGCGACAAGACCCCCCGCACCAATGCGCAGATGCACCGCAAGGAGGATAAATACCTGAAATTCTGGGAGAACTTTGCAAAATAACGCCCCGCACATGAAAAAGTTCATCCCGTTCATTCTCGCCGTTTCATTCTTCGCCGGCTGCCTGGGCCGCCGCACGCCGGACAGCGCCGCCGATGCGACCGTTGCTGATTTCAGCATCCCCGAAGCGAATGCGAAGCCGGACCCAGCGGGGGAGGGTAGCGATGCCGGGGACTGGATTTACCGGAACGGCGGCCGCAAACGGTGGGGGCCCTTCGTGGAGCGGGACACGACGTTCCTCTTCGTCGAAGAGTATCCGATCGGCAGCGACACGAACCATTACAGGGTCTTCATCCGGAGAGCTCCCCAACCGGCCGACAATGTGAATTTCACCGTCCTTTCGCCGCAGAACGAGAGGGACTGGAACGAATTCACCTCCATACTTCGCGGGATCAAAAAAAGCCATCCGGAGCCGCTTCCGCGCCATGCCGCACTGAAAGAACTGCCGCGCAGCTGGACACCGGTCCGCTCCTTCGGAGGGCGTTATTACGTCGATGGCTTCGCCCCCTATCCGGTGTGGATTTCCGATTCGCTGTTCGTCCGGCAATTCATGGACGGCCCCTGTCCGTCACCGATCGAAGCAGCCGAGCGCATCTCCCCCACGCATTATCGTCTCCGGACATCGGCCAGATATTCGGGTATCGACCGGGTGGAGATACACATCGTGGATACCGTACGCAAGATAGCCGTATTTGCTTTCTGCTACGAAAACAATAAAACCTGTTTTCACGCACTTTACGCCCCTTTCGAGACCGGACTCGAAATGGATATGGTCGATTTCTACTCCCTCGAACGGCACGCAGACGTGGTAAAATGGGACGAGATCGACTTCGAGGCGCTGATCGCCGGCAAGGCTTCGACCTCCGCCGGCGAAGCTCCGGAAGAATATAAAATCGAAGAACAATGACACTCGATTACGACATCATCGTCATCGGCGGCGGACACGCCGGATGCGAAGCCGCCTCGGCCGCCGCACGGTTGGGCTCGCGCACGCTGCTGCTCACGATGGACATGGGCAAAATGGCCTCCATGTCGTGCAACCCGGCAGTCGGAGGAGTTGCCAAAGGTCAGATTGTCAGAGAGATAGATGCATTGGGCGGTCAGATGGGCCGCATCACCGACCTAACGACCGTCCAGTTCCGGATGCTCAATCGTTCGAAAGGCGCCGCGATGTGGAGTCCCCGGGCGCAATGCGACAAAACCCGCTTCTCGGAGGAGTGGCGGCATACGCTGGAAAACACCCGAAACCTCTATATCTGGCAGGATGCGGCGACCGAACTGCTGTTCGACGACGCCCTGCGCACGGATTCCTCACGACCGGACACCCCGGGCGCAGAAGCAAACCCGAACCGGGACAACCTCCGGTCCGCCGCGCAAACGCACCGTATCACGGGGGTCCGGACCCGCATGGGCGTCGAATTCACCTGCCGCGCCGTCGTGCTCACCTCGGGAACTTTCCTCGGAGGACTGATGCACTGCGGAACTTCGCACGCCGAAGGCGGCAGGGCGGGGGACGCCGCTTCGCACGGAATCACCGAGTGCCTTCGCCGAATCGGTTTCGAAAGCGGACGCATGAAAACCGGAACTCCGGCGCGTCTCGATGCCCGGACCATCGACTTTGAACGGCTCGAACCCCAATACGGCGACGAAAATCCGGCCAAATTCTCGTTTTTACCTGATACACAGCCGGTTAAAGACCAACTTCCTTGTTTTTTGGTCTATACCTCCGCCGAGGTTCACGACATCCTGCGCAGCGGTTTCGACCAGTCGCCCCTGTTCAACGGAACCATCCGCGGCATCGGTCCGCGCTACTGCCCCTCGATCGAGGACAAACTCCGAACCTTCGCCGATAAAGATCAACATCAGCTCTTTCTGGAACCCGAAGGACGCACGACCAATGAATATTATCTCAACGGTTTTTCATCGTCGCTGCCCTGGGAAGTGCAATGGAAAGCGTTGCATAAGATTCAGGGATTCGAAGATTTGCACATCTATCGCCCCGGATACGCCATCGAATACGACTATTTTCCGCCCACGCAACTGCACCATTCCCTCGAAACCAAGCTGGTTTCGGGACTCTATTTCGCCGGACAGGTCAACGGAACGACCGGTTACGAAGAAGCCGCAGCTCAGGGGCTGATGGCCGGCATCAATGCACACCGGGCATTGGCAGGGGAGGAGCCCATCGTACTGAAACGCGACGAAGCCTACATCGGCGTGCTGATCGACGATCTGGTGACCAAAGGAGTTGACGAACCTTACCGGATGTTCACCTCGCGGGCCGAGTATCGCATTCTGCTCCGGCAGGACAACGCCGACATCCGGCTTACTCCGTTAGGATACGAAATCGGACTGATTTCGCAGAAAAGATACGACCATTTCGTCAAAAAAAATACGCTCGTAGAATCGCTTGTAGAGTTCGCGCGCCGGCAGAGCATCAAAGCAGCCGAAATCAACGACTATTTGAAATCGGTAAATTCAGAGCCTTTGACGCAGGGCAGGAAGCTTTACGACATCCTGATGCGCAACAATGTCACCTTCGAATCGCTGCAAAGAGTTCTTCCGAAGCTGAAAAAATTCATTGCTGATAACGAAATGAACGCCGAAATGATCGAGGAGGCGGAGATACAGATCAAGTACAAAGGCTATATCGAACGCGAGAAATTCATCGCCGAGAAGCTCCGTCGCCTCGAAAATATCTCCATTCCGTACGATTTCGACTTTCATTCAATGAATTCGCTGACCATCGAAGCCCGTCAAAAACTCTCGCGGATTCGGCCAACAACGATAGGGCAGGCGTCGAGAATCCCCGGAGTTTCCCCGGCCGACGTGAATGTCTTGCTAATAAAATTCGGTCGATAAAGGTTCCACGTGGAACAATAGATAGATATAGCACAGTAAATGTTCCACGTGGAGCAAAACAACAAGGGCCGCCTTTTGGCGGCCCTTATCAAATCATCAAAAGTAAAACTACAATACAACCATACACCAACCGTATTTATCTTCAGCTCGGCCGTATTGAATATCCTGTAAACGGGTATAAAGTTCCAGGCAAGTTTTACCGACTTCCTCTCCGTAGTTATACTCAGCTTTGGTCTGCATATCGTAAACAAACCCGATAGGGGAGATAACCGCCGCCGTTCCGCAGGCACCGCACTCCTCGAAAGTAGCCAGTTCTTCGACCGGAATATGACGTTCTTCGACAGTCAGACCCATATCGCGGGCAAGCTGGCGAAGACTCATATTAGTAATAGAAGGAAGCACCGAAGGTGATTTCGGAGTAATATATTTGCCGTCTTTGATACCTAAAAAGTTCGCAGCACCGCATTCTTCGATGTATTTATGCTCGGCGGCATCGAGATACATGATATTGGAATAACCCAGTTCATGTCCTTTTTCTCCCGAAAGCAGGCTGGCCGCATAGTTGCCGCCGACCTTCACATCGCCTGTTCCACGTGGAGCAGCGCGGTCCTGTTCACGATCGACAGCGACACGGATAGGCTTGATACCGCCCTTGAAATAGGCGCCCACGGGCGAGCAGTAAACGATCAGCAAGGCTTCCTTGGCAGGTTTAACACCTAATCCGACTGTCGTTCCGAACATCACCGGACGCAGGTAGAGCGAAGCGCCCGTCCCGTAAGGAGGGATGAAACGTTCGTTACGCTTGACGACTTCGACGCACGCATCGACGATCATTTCGACAGAAGGCACCGGCAGACAAAGACGCTCAGCCGACGATTGGAGACGCCGCGCATTGTCGGCGACGCGGAAAAGACGGACCTTTCCGTCAACGCCCCGGAAGGCTTTCAGACCTTCGAAGAGTTCGATGCCGTAGTGCAGGCACGAAGCCGACATGTGCATCTTGATATACTCGTCCTGCGTAACCTCCATCGGGCTCCATTTGCCATCGGTGTAAGAGTAGCGGACATTCCAATCGGTTTTGCAATAATCAAAACCCAAGGCGCTCCAATCTGTTGTTTCCATATCAAATCAGTGTTAAAAAATTCCAAAATTCATACGATTCATTTTTCGCCTATCCGACGACAGCCCCGTTGTTGGTCGGTTCTCCGGGCTGTAACAAACGCAATTTTCCCGACGCATCTTCGGCCATCAGGATCATACCGTTGGAGAGTATGCCCTTCAATTCGCGCGGAGCGAGGTTCACCAATACGAGGACCTGTTTGCCGACGAGCTCTTCGGGCGTGAAGTGTTCGGCGATTCCCGATACGATCACCCGTTTGTCGATCCCCGTATCGACCGTCAGTTTCAGCAATTTTTTGGTTTTGGCCACCTTTTCGGCCTCCAAAATCGTCGAAACACGAATATCCATTTTCTGAAAATCGTCGAATTGAATCGTATCTTTTTGAGGTTCAACAGATTGATTCATTTTGGCGGCTTCATTGGCGGCCTTCGTCGCGGCGAGTTTGTCCAACTGGCTCTGGATCACGTCGTCTTCGATCTTTTCGAACAGCAGGGCAGGTTCGCCGATCGTGTGTCCGGCGGGAATCAGGTCCATCGCTCCCAGCCGCTCCCAGCCGAATTTCTCCACGGCGAGCATCCCGAGGATCTTCGCTGCCGAGAAGGGCATGAAAGGTTCGATGGCAATGGCCGTATTCGCCGTAATTTGCAGGGCGATATTGAGAATGGTCTCCACCCGTTTCGGATCGCTTTTGATCACCTTCCACGGTTCGGTGTCAGCGAGGTATTTGTTACCGATGCGCGAGATGTTCATGGCGTCTTTCAGCGCCTCGCGGAAACGGTAATTTTCGATATTGGCCTCCAGCGAAGCCTTCACGGCGGCCACTTCGGAAATAGTCTGACGATCGTAATCGTTCAGCTCGCCGCAGGCCGGGACCTTGCCACCGTAGTATTTCTGCGTCAGCACCAGCGCCCGGTTGACGAAGTTGCCCAGCACAGCCACCAGTTCGTTGTTGTTGCGAGCCTGGAAATCCTTCCACGTAAAGTCATTGTCCTTGGTTTCGGGAGCATTGGCGCACAGGACATAACGCAGCACGTCCTCCTTGCCGGGGAACTCTTCGAGATATTCGTGCAGCCACACGGCCCAGTTGCGCGAGGTCGAAATCTTGTCACCTTCGAGGTTCAGGAATTCGTTGGCCGGCACGTTCTCGGGTAGGATATAACCGCCGTGAGCTTTCAGCATCGAGGGGAACACGATGCAGTGGAAGACGATGTTGTCCTTGCCGATGAAGTGCACCATCTTGGTGTCCTCCGACTTCCAGTATTTCTCCCAGTCGGGCGTAAGGTCCTTTGTAGCAGATATATAGCCGATCGGTGCATCGAACCACACATAGAGCACCTTGCCTTCGGCGCCCTCTACGGGAACCGGAATGCCCCAGTCGAGGTCGCGGCTGACGGCACGCGGTTGAAGCCCTCCGTCAAGCCAGCTCTTGCATTGCCCGTAAACGTTCGTTTTCCACTCCTTGTGGCCCTCCAGAATCCATTCGCGGAGGAACTCCTCATAACGGTCCAGCGGCAGGTACCAGTGCTTTGTTTCGCGTTTCACGGGCACCGAACCCGACACAGCACTGTGGGGTTCGATCAGCTCGTCGGGCGAGAGGGTAGAGCCGCACTTCTCGCACTGATCGCCGTAGGCGCGGTCATTGCCGCACTTGGGGCACGTACCGACGATATAACGGTCGGCCAAAAAGGTCTGCGCCTCCTCGTCGTAATACTGCATCGAGGTCTTCTCGATGAACTTACCCTCGTCGTAGAGTTTCCGGAAAAAGGCCGAAGCGGTCTCGGCATGGGTTTCGGACGAGGTCCGCGAATAGATGTTGAACGACATTCCCAGCCCCTCGAACGATTTCTTGATCAGCGCGTGATAACGATCCACGATCTGCTGGGGCGTGACGCCCTCCTTGCGGGCCTTGATGGTGATGGGTACGCCGTGTTCGTCCGACCCGCAGACCGAAATCACGTCGCAGCCCTTGAGCCGCAGGTAACGGGTGTAGATGTCCGAAGGTATGTAAACTCCCGCCAGATGGCCGATGTGCACAGGGCCGTTGGCGTAAGGGAGTGCGGATGTCACGAGGTAGCGTTTGAACTCTTTTGCCATATGTAAAATAGATACAGTATTACTAATTTCTGTCAAAATTACTAATTTTTAAGAGAATCGGGAACGAAAAGCGCATATTTTATGAAAGGTCCAAAGAAAAGAAAGCGCACCCCGCCGGGCACGCCTTCTCTATCTCACCGGAAAATCCGGTCTTTATTCGAACTGCAACTCGTCGAGCAGCCAGCCCGCACCGGCGAACTTGTCGATCACGAAGAGCACGTAACGCACATCCACAGCGATCGTGCGCTGCAATTCGGGTTCGAAGGCCACGTCGCCCGACATCGCCTCCCAGTTGCCGTCGAAAGCCAGTCCGATGAGCGATCCCTTGGCGTTGAGCACCGGCGATCCCGAGTTACCGCCCGTGATGTCGCAGTCGGCCAGGAAGCAGGTCGGAAGCTCCCCCTTGGCATTGGCGTAACGGCCGAAATCCTTGGCGGCATAGAGTTCCTTGAGCTTCGCAGGCACGGTGAATTCCGTCGGATTTTCGGGATTCTCCTTCTCCATCACACCTTTGAGCGTCGTATAATAGTTGTAGCGGATGCCGTCCGCGGGGTTGTAGGGCAGTATGCGTCCATAGGTCAGACGGATCGTGAAATTGGCATCCGAAGCCCACGCTTTCTTGGGCTGCATGCGCATCAGACCCGCGATGTAAAGACGGTGGCCGTCGGCGTATTTCTGACGCCCCTCCTTCTGGGCCTTGCTCAGTTCGCGCATCTTCCCGACGATCGACTCGCTCAGCACCGCCGCCGGGTCCTCCTTGAGCTCCCTGCCCGAAGCGACGGCCGCCAACGCCCGCTGTTCGTCGGCGAAGACCGAATTGTCGTAGAGATAATCCACATAGGCATCCGTATCGCCGCCGAAACGCTTGTCGATCACCTCGGCGAAGACCGAAGGCAGCTCTTTGCAGTTCTCCTTGACGATCCGGAACATCCGCTTGGCGACACGGCGGTCCGTGGGCATGTTATAGTCCTTATAGAAACCTTTCAGGGCCTTCTCCAGTTCAGCGCCTTTCAGCGAACCCGAATAGCGCGCCGGGGTAAGAATCTCCACGGCCCGAAGGAATGCCTCCTGCAAATACTGCAACGACGCATACGAGGGAAGCGTCTCCTCCACCGACTCGCGGATCTTGTCCAGCGCATCCACGTAGCCCTCGGTCGGCAGCGTGTTTTTGGCGGCCCATGTCCGGAAAGCGGCCTCCTGCTCCTGTTTGCGGCCCTTTACATCCAGCCGTTTGATGCCGCGCGACATGCCGATCGAATTCTTCCAGTAGTTCGACGACTGGGCGTATTTCGAGGCATACTGGATGCGGACCTTGTCGCTGGCGGCCATATCCTCCTTGAGGATCGCCTGCCGCTCGCCGCGGATGAAGATGCGCTGGGGATTCTCCACCTCCAGCATCCGGTCAATCTCATAGGAAGTCATGTAACGCTGCGTCGATCCCGGGAAACCCATGATCATAGCGAAGTCGGCTTCGTCGTAGCCGTTCAGCGAGACTTTCAGGAATTTTTCAGCCTTGTAAGGGCGGTTTTCGGGCGCATAGTCGGCCGGCTTGTTGTCGGGTCCGGCATAGACCCGGAAGATCGAGAAATCGCCCGTATGACGCGGCCACATCCAGTTGTCGGTGTCACCGCCGAACTTGCCGATCGACGTCGGGGGCGTGCCGACCAGCCGCACGTCCGAAAAGACCTCGATCACGAAGGCGAAGAACTGATTGCCTCCGAAGAAGGGTTTCACCGAAATCTCCATGCCGGGGTTCTCCGCCTCGAAGCGGTTCTTCACGGCCTCCGCATGCTCTGCGACCAGGCGCGAACACTCCTCGCCGCCGGCGATATCGGGCACGGCGCCCAGTACGTCGGACGTTACATCGACGATCTTGCGGATAAAGCGCACTTTGAGCCCCGGAGCGGGAATCTCCTCGGCGCGCGACATGGCCCAGAAGCCGTTCTTCAGATAGTCATGCTCCACCGACGACAGGGCCTGGATCGACCCGTAGCCGCAGTGGTGATTGGTGAAGAGCAGTCCGTCGGGCGACACGATCTCGCCCGTGCAGCCGCCTCCGAAGATGACGATGGCGTCCTTCAGCGAGGAGTTGTTCATGCTGTAAATCTCCTCGGCCGAGAGTTTGCAGCCGCGGGCCTTCATGTCCTTGGCATTCATCTTCTGGAGGTAGGGCAGCATCCACATGCCCTCGTCTGCCGCGGCCGAAAAGGTGACGCACGCAGCAGCAAAGAGTAAAAAGAGTTTCTTCATGTTTTCTTATTATTTTTTCAATTAGATTTTTATAAAAAAAGAAAAAGAATTAAAATCCGAAAGAAGAAAAAGTCTATTTGATGGCGATCATGTTCCGGATCGAACGCTCGGCGCTGCGGCGCACCTCCTCGTCGAGGACGATCTCGGGGGCTTCGTTTTCAAGACACGCACAGATATTCTCCAGCGTCACCATCTTCATATAGCGGCAGTTGTTGCAGGCGCAGGTCTCGTCGTCGGGGGGCGCCGGAATGAAGGTCTTTTCGGGGTAGCGCTTTTTCATCTCGGCCAAGATGCCCGACTCGGTCACGACGATGAACGCCTGCGCGTCGCTCCGCCCGCAATACTCCAGAATACCCGCCGTGGAACCCACGTAATCGGCCGCTTCGAGGATATAGGCACGGCATTCGGGATGCGCCACGACCTTGGCTTCGGGATGTTCCCGTTTGAGTTTCAGGAGCTTTTCGAGCGAAAACTCCTCGTGGACGTGGCAGGCGCCGTTCCACAGCACCATGTTCTGCCGTCCGGTCAGCTTCTGGATATAGGAACCCAGGTTGCGGTCCGGGGCGAAGATGACCGGCTGGTCGGCGGGGATCGATTCCACGACTTTCAGGGCGTTGGACGAGGTGCAGCAGATGTCCGTCAGGGCCTTGACGCCGACCGTGGTGTTGACGTAGGAGACCACCGTATGACCGGGATGCTGTGCCTTGAAAGCCGCGAATTCCGCGGCGTCGCACGACTCGGCCAGCGAGCAGCCCGCCTCGGGACAGGGTATCAGCACCTTTTTTTCGGGGCAGAGGACCTTGGCGGTCTCAGCCATGAAGTGCACTCCGGCGAAGAGGATGATGTCGGCATCGACCGACTGCGCCTTCACCGACAGGGCGAGCGAGTCGCCCAGGAAATCTGCGACGGCCTGCACCTCGGGAGTCGTGTAGTAGTGGGCCAGGATTACGGCTTTTTTCTCCCGTTTGAGTTCCCCGATGCGGCGGGTGAGTGCGGCGGAGTTTTCGACGTTCATTTTTTATTTTTATTCCTTTAATTAAATTAAATAATAAAGAAGAATAGATATAATGGCTGTTGATATTGTTGACAACCGGGAGTGTTATTTTCCAATCAACAATTTTTCTTTTTTTTGTTTCTTATTTCGAATTTTAATCTGTTAGAAATCAAAAAAATAGAAAAATAATCAACAATTGTTGAAAATAGTTGCGGACATACCGACAGCCATTTGTTTTCAACATTCCGTGCCGTTTCCGTCGGGTTCGGCCCCGGCATAACTTCTCATAAAAAAATTTGGTTTCGGGAAAAAACCGATTATACCTTTCCTCATTTCTGAAAAGCAAATTTTCGGGCCTCGATTTTTCACCTTTTTTCCAACGGTTATCGACAGGTTATCGGGGGAGTTATCAACCGTTTTTCATCACTTTTGAAACCACCTTTTCGGCGATTTCCCGGTAGTACTCTTCGACGCGGGGGTCGATGCCGGCCGCAGGGCGTCCCTCCTCCCCTCCTTCCATGATCGACTGCACGATGGGGATTTCGCCCAGGAAATCCACTCCGCTCCGCTCTGCGAAAGCCCGGGCTCCGCCGCGGCCGAAGATGTAGTAGCGGTTTTCGGGCAGCTCGGCGGGGGTGAACCACGCCATGTTCTCGATGATGCCCGCCACGGGGATGTTGACGTTTTCGTTGCGGAACATCTCCACGCCGCGCACAACGTCGGCCACGGCGATCTGCTGCGGCGTCGAGACGATCACCGCGGCGTCGATCTTCAGCTCCCCGATGATCGAGAGGTGCACGTCGCCCGTGCCGGGGGGCAGGTCCGCCAGCAGGAAGTCCAGCGTACCCCACCGGGTCTGGTGGATCATCTGTTTCAGGGCACTGACGGCCATGGCTCCGCGCCACAGCAGGGCGTCGGTGGGTTTGATGAAGAAACCGATCGACATCAGCCGGATGTCCATCGATTCGGCCGGGACGATGCGGTCCGCACCCTCCTCGGAGACGGCTTCGGGAACATACCCTTCCACGCCGAACATTTTGGGCTGCGAAGGTCCGTAGATGTCGGCGTCGAGGATGCCCACGCGGAACCCCATGTTCCGCAGCGCGACGGCCAGGTTGGCCGTGACGGTGGACTTGCCTACCCCGCCCTTGCCCGAAGCCACGGCGATCACTTTGGCGATGCCGCCCGTCGTGGTGTTCTGCTTGGGTTCGGGGCGCGGTGCGGCGCCGCCCTCCTTGACGACCACCAGCACTTCGGTGTCCGGAAAAGCCTCGCGCAAAAGAGCTTCGGCCTGGTTCTTGATCTTCACCGCGAACGGATCGCGGGCTTTGGCGAAGCGCAGGACGACCGTGACTTTCCCGTTCGCGGCGGCCGTATGTTCGATGAATCCGCTCGTAACGATGTCCTGTCCCGTTTCGGGATGGACGACCGCTGTGAGCAGGCGTTTGATTTTTTCTTCCATGCAGTAAGAAAGGTTTGTCTTTGACAAAGATAACGCATATTTATAGAATTAATGGTGTATATCTTACTTTTTTATCGAAAAACGATAAATTTTATTTGTTTTTCGTAAAATATCGTTATATTTGCTCCTGATAAAAAAGACTTGTGAACAAATAAATAAAGGATTATGAATTTTGTGAAGACTTTTTTGGCCGGACTTCTTGCGGTCATCGTGGGGACGTTCCTGGTGTTTTTCCTCTGGATTTTCATTCTGCTGGGCATCGCCGGGTCGATGGAAAAAAGCGTTGCGGTGCATCCCGAGTCGATCCTGAAAATCGACTTTTCCGAGGTGCTGACCGACGCTCCCTCGTCCGATCCGCTGGCCGGCATCGACCTGATGACACTCCAAACCACGCGGCAGCTGTCGCTGTTCAAGGCGCTCCGGGCCATCGAGGCCGCCGGGGACGTGGACATCCTGATGCTGGACAAAACCGGCACAATCACCCTGGGCAACCGACAGGCCTGCGAGTTTCTTCCGGTGGACGGCACTCCGGTGGGGGAGCTTGCCGATGCGGCGCAGTTATCCTCCCTGGCGGATGAAACACCAGAAGGCCGCAGTATCGTTATCCTGGCGAAGGAAAAGTTCGGTATTCGCGGACGACATTTAGGCAACATGCAGTTCATTCCCTTTACCGCCAAAACCCGTATGAGTGGGGTGGATTTTGACGGCAACGAGATTCGCAAGGGTGCCGCCGATGCCATGCAGGAATATGTCACCAAAACAGGCGGTTCCTATTCCAGGGAATGCGATTCGATCGTAAAATCCATCGCGTCACAGGGTAGCACACCGCTGGTGGTTTCCAAAAATCATAAAATTCTCGGTGTGGTCCACTTGAAGGACATCATCAAGCAGGGCGTAAAGGAAAAATTCGCTGATCTGCGCAAAATGGGCATCAAGACCATCATGATAACCGGCGACAACCCAATGACCGCGGCGGCCATTGCCGCCGAAGCAGGCGTAGACGACTTTTTAGCCGAGGCGACGCCGGAGGGAAAGCTGCAAATGATCCGTGATTTTCAGGCAAAGGGCCATCT
>ERZ827186.1920-NODE-1920-length-15380-cov-8.766829_pt1 | contig 15380 bp, 19 predicted proteins | sample MGYA00519918_ERZ827186 | MGnify/ENA primary metagenome ERZ827186 (study PRJEB31778, sample SAMEA3449275) | human gut metagenome | biome: human gut; feature: human-associated habitat; material: faeces | place: United Kingdom | collected 2010/2012 ... | reverse complement strand
ATGAACACAAGTTCTGATTGACAAAATTATCAGCAAAGTATAAAATAAACTATAGATGGTATTAGACCATCAGAAAGAGAGGAAAATTTATGGTAATCAATGTACACGCGGGACATAACCCGCACGGAAAAGTAGCTTGTGGTGCAGTAGGCTTAATTTCTGAATCACTCGAAAACAGGCGTGTAAAAGACTTAGTAATTGATGAACTCCGGCGCATGGGTCACACCGTTTATGACTGCACAGTCGAAAACGGACTTACACAGTCTGATGTGCTAACTAAGATTGTAAAGAAGTCAAATGCGCACACGGTCGATCTTGATTTGTCGATACACTTCAATGCATCAAGCTCTGCGGCGTCTAATGGAGCGGAAGCATGGGTGTATAACGATAAATCAAAAGCCGTGGATAAAGCTAACGACATTTTAAATGCAATCTGTTCGCTTGGCTTTAAGAATCGCGGTGTTAAAAAGTCGGAAAAGTTGTACTTTTTGCGTAAGACGAAAGCTCCCGCCGTCATTATAGAATGTTGCTTTGTAGGCTCTGAAAAAGATGTATCATTATACAACGTTGAGGAAATGGCGGCGGCTATTGTATACGGAATCACTGGTACAAGGTGCATTGGTACAGATGAAACGGAAAAAACATTGCAGAAAGATGAAGAGGACGTTGCAGAAATTATAGGCGTTGGTAAGATTTACCGCGTATGCGTTTTAGACCAAAAAGGCGCTTTTCACAATGCGCAAAATGCTGCAAATTTGAAAGTAGCACTTGAGAAAAGCGGTTACAATGTACTGATAACAGAATCATAAGGAGAAAAAAATGAACAAAAAGAAAATTATTGCAATAGCTAAAAAAGTATGTGAAAAATGGTATGGTGTCCTCGTGGACACCATAGCTATGTATAGTGATGGTTCGAGCGCTATAGTATTTGCCGTCGACACAGAAGTTACAGTACAATTTGTTACAGTAGAGGTAAACAAAAAAGAGAATGTAAACGACATTATAGAGAGAGCAAATACACGCATAGCATTTACTATATGCGCGGAAAGGATAAGGCATGTATAACAAAGACTATCTTTTATCTTTGCGTGGAAAACAGCGGCGTGAGATGTATAAACAGCTTGTACCGCTTGCAAATAAGCAAAAAGCGCGGATTGAAAAAGCGGGCTACAAGAAAGAAAGTGTGCTGAATGTGCTAAGGAAGAGGGATGAATGGAATATAGATAAGTACAATCAGCGCGCTTATCTGAAGCTTGTGCGATTTGTGACAGCAAAAAGTCACACATTGACAGGGATAAAAGAGATAAGGCAAGAGCGAACACAAGCACTTAGAAACTTAGGAATATCAGAAGAGTTGTTAAACGATCAAGATTTCTACGCTTTTTTACACTCTCAAGAGTATAAAAGCTTAAAAATGCGCAATCCATCAGAAGACATTATTGAAATATATGATTTGCTATACAAAGAGGGTAAATCAGCGAACGAAATAAAGTTAGAACTAGAGGAATATAGCTCGGCAATGCATACATATGTAAAAGGTAGAAGCCTATGGTAATACAAACATTTTATACAAAAAACGGGAAAGAATATACAAAAAATGAAACAGTTTATACAGTATACGATTACCCATATAACGTAATAAATTGGAATTATACTACAGTTAGAAAAAAAGGTAAAGGGGCTATAGCTTACATAGATAGACCCGCAACATTTGATATAGAATCTACAACAGTAAACAGTGAAAAGCCTTATGCGTTTATGTATCATTGGCAATTATGTTATAGAGGTAACGTCTGTTTCGGCACAAGGTGGGAAGAATTTACTAAGTTTTTAAGTAAACTAGGAGAGTACCTAGAATTATCAGCTTCAAAACAATTAGTTATTTATGTTCATAATTTAGCTTATGAATTTATGTTTGTAAAGGATTTTTTATATATAGAATCACTTTTTGCGCGTGAATCGCACAAGGTCATTAAATTTAATGCCTGTTTAAAGTCAGATTATTTAAAAACAATAAACAAATTGAATGTTTCACGTGAAACATTTCCGCATTTTGAATTTAGGTGTAGTTATTTTTTATCAAACATGAGTTTATCAAAATTTTGTGAAAACTCAAAATTTTGTGTACATTATAAGCTACAAGATAGATATGATTATAAAAAAGTGCGCACGCCGGATACACCGCAAACTGAAACAGAGTTAGCATATGATTATAACGATGTAAAAGGACTTGAGGAATGTATACTGTCAAAAATGGATGATTACAATGACACACTAGCAACAATACCTCTAACATCGACCGGATACGTGCGCCGTGAAATGCGCAAAGCTTGCAGAGAGGACAAACATTATAGGGAATTATTTGAAAGTCTCATGCCTACGCCGGAAGTATATACATTATTACGAAAAGCTTTTCGCGGCGGAAATACACATGCAAGTAGATACTACGCAGATGCAATAGTTGAGAATGTCTACAGTATGGATAGAGTGTCAAGTTATCCATCATGCATATGCTCGGACTTATACCCTATGACACCGTTTATAGAGTATGTACCAAAAAACTTTACACAATTATTATCTGATTGTAACAAAAAACAAAACGCTATCATTATGCAAGTAACGTTTAAATCTATAACAGTACATGATGATGTGACAGTGCCTTATATTGATTTTGCACACTGTACAGCATTTAGCAAGGAATACATAAACGACAACGGGCGCGTGCTATCGGCTGATTGGGTAACGTATGCATGCACAGAACTAGACTTTATCATTATTTGCAATCAATACCATTTTGAAGACATAGAGTGGCTATGCGGATATATGGCGAAAAAAGATTATTTGCCTGCACCAATAGTTAACACTATGTTAGAGTTTTATGACAAAAAAACTCAACTTAAAGATGTAGTTGGGAAAGAATACGAGTACATGAAAAGCAAAAACAGCTTAAATTCTGTTTTTGGCACGATGGTGACCGATATATGTCATGATGAAGTGGTTTACGATAATGGTGAATGGTCTAAGGTTACGCCGGATTTGATAGAATCAATATTACAATATTCCGCATCAAAAAACTCATTTTTGCTATATCAGTGGGGTGTCTACATTACTGCCAATGCTAGATGGGAACTACAGAAAATGATAGACGCGGTAGGATGGGATTTTGTTTATGCAGACACTGATAGTGTTAAATTTATAAATAAACAACACTTACAAAGTTTTAAAGATCGCAATGAGTATTTATTGACACAACATCAACGTTACAGAAATTATGCAGACCGAAAAAACGATGACGGAACGGTAACTAGATATTACTTGGGCGTATGGGATGATGATGGCTACTATAAAAAGTTTAAAACGCTTGGTGCTAAAAAGTACGCGTATATATCTGATGATAAAGATAAAAAAACAGGAGAAATAAAAAAAGATGTTTTGCATGTAACGGTATCTGGTTTATCAAAGCAAAAAGGTGCGGCAGAGTTAGAGCGCGGAAACGGCATAGCTGATTTTAAAATTGGAAAGCTTTTTACTGATTCTGGACGTACCGTGTCTTATTTTAATGAATCGAACATACATTCGATAACAATAACAGATTATATAGGTAAAGAATCAACATTTACAACAGCGTCAAATATAGCTATAGTAGATACATCTTACACTTTAGGCATTACAGACGAGTATTCAGAAATCATAGGAAAAAATTTTATAGATAATTGCGAATAAATGCTTGACATATAATTATCATAGGTATAATACATAATGTAAGGAAACAAAGTACAAGAAAGTGAGGAAATAAACATGAAAAGGTAAAAAAGAATGGCACAGTTGACACCAAAAAACTACAGATATGTATTAGAAGATTTTGGAATGTGGCGCGATTGCCTATTAAATATCTGGACACAACAAAAGCATACGGCGGATGGAAAATTATTAAAATTCCTGTTGAGTGGAAATAATCATGGAGGTACAATAGTATGAAAATAAGCAAAGAAGAAGCTGTGTATGCAGTGTTGAAAATGGTGGTTGATGATAAAATTAGTTTGCACATGATTTATAACGGACTATGGTTATATAATTTATTAGTAGGACTTGGATTATCAACCCCAGAAGTTATAGATGCTAACCTTGAGATAAAAGAAACAATTCTAAATTGTTTAAAAGAAAATTTAAAAATTTAGAAAAAACTTCTTGACATTTCCGGCAATAAGCGTATAATAGATAATGTAAGGAACATATAAACAACGCAACAAAACAGAAAGTGAGGAAACACAATGACAAAGAAAGAAAAAGAAATTTACGATTTTACAAAAAGACACATGAAAGAAAATAATTTAAGCCCTTTTGGTGGGTCAATATTTTTCTATATTGGCGGCGCATTTCCTGACGCTAAAATGGAAAATGTATTGAATGTTGTTAATCAGTTAATAGATGATAGTATTGCATTGAATAAATCGAGATTAGCAAGTTTCATGGGATTTTAAGAAAGTGGGAAACAACATGACAGTATCAGAACTTTACAACGCCAATGACACGTGGATAGGGGATGAAAAAATCTGTATATTCAATTCACACGGAAAATGCATTGAATTAAGTGAAGAGCTTATAACATTAGTAGTAAAATACGCAAAATCAGAAGTAAAACATTTCGCTAGTAATTATATAATTTTAGCTTGACAAAATAGACCAAACATGATATTATAATCATGTAAGAAAAACAAACAACAAAGCGCAAGAAAGCGAGGAAGTACAATGGTAAGAATATCAACAGAAACCCAGTACAAGCTTACACAAGCAGTCGAAAAAGCGAAACGCAATACACAAATTCAACTCACACATATTACTTAGATAAGATTTATACATCATTTCCAGAACCAGAAACGGAAGTATACGATGTTATCAGAGTTACAAGAAGAGCGAACAAAGATCTTGGACGCTTAGTAGAAGTGGAAGAAGTTGGATATATCAATTTCTATGTAGACAGGGAATTTCATAGAACCCAATTTTTCAGATAAAGCCGAAACGGGAGAGCCGCTCTCCCGTCACTGGAAAGATAGCTACTTACAGTCTGACGATGGCAAGCTATAACAAGCTACGCAGTTTCGCTACATTATTTAAAGAAAGAGAGGAAACAAAAATGGAAAAGGTAATTTCCAGAACTATCCCAAGAAAAGTATTATACCAGATTATGACGGTGTCGGCGGAAGACGGCATTAAAATGGGAGATATTGTAGAATGGGATCATAAGATTACCACAGTGGCGGAGAGAGACGAGATTTTAAAGTCTTTCGGTATTGCAAAGGGTAATCTGATCGAGGTTGGCCGGAAAGAGGAAACCAGATTTATGCCATTGTCCACGTTCATTGAGAACTCAATGACAGCAGAAGAGTATGATGCCTACAAAGCGTCAAAGAAGTAGAGATCACAGCAAGCAACACTTTAAAATGTTTCACGTGAAACATGCTTGCGCAATTATTCAAATCAAATCCAATTAGAGAACAGGAGAAAAAGATATGTTATACGCAACAGGTAAGGTTTATTCCACATTTTCAAACGATGGCAAGTTTTCCATCATGGTAGAGATCACAGATGAAGCCGCGGCGGAGTTGATCGAAAAAGCTTCTCTCAATACCGAAATTGACTGCCCTATTAAGACATCAGATGACGGCACAAAGCTTGTAAAGGCACATACCCAGTTCGACTTTCCCGTTTATCTTAACGGTGTTGAGCAGAACCCGGACGACGAAACAGCAATTAAGGCGGAAGAGATCGGCGCTGATTCAGAGGTAGAAATTGCGTTTAAGGTTGTTGAGGGTAAGTACAAGGGCAAGAAATACCAGAGCGCATACCTCAAAGGCATTGACATTTCAAAGCTTGTTCTGGCAGAGCCGTACAATCCGTTTAATCGGTAAGATCTCCGTGCAATGCCATTCACGGCATTGCACGGCGTAAGAATGGCATTTATGGCATGTACGGCAAAACCGGCATGGAGCGGCATGGCTTGCCATACATGGCATAAAACAACAATTTATGCGGTACTATTGCATAGACTTCAATTACGAAATTCCTCCTAATCCTTACAAAAAATGTCCTAAGTCCGCGTAATTGTAGTCTATGGAGTAGTACCGGATTGGTTTTTTGTGGGCGTAAACCGACGGGAAAAACCGTGCCCCGCGCCGTGGTTGGTGCGAGCCGATACCGCGAAACTCTAAAACTATTAACGCGGCGGTAATTCTGTTAATTGCTACCGCCGCAGAAAAGAGGAGAAAATGAGTATTGTAATTGTATTGCTGTTTATTGTGCTTGATTTTATCACGGGAATTGTTATGGCAATTAAAAACAGTAATTTTAACAGCTCGATCATGCGAGATGGACTTTTTAACAAGTTCGGCGAGATCGTCATTGTGGCTGTTGGGTTTTTGATTGACTACGGACAGAGTTTTCTTGATATGGGCTTTAGCGTTCCGGTGCTTGAGAGTATTTGTGTATATATTATTTTGATGGAAATCGGCAGTATTTTGGAAAATGTCAGCCGGATAAATAAAAGCTTAGTGCCAGAAAAGATAAGAGAGATCTTGGAGAAAGCGCCTAAGAAATAAGAAATGTTTCACGTGAAACATTATTGGCGCGTAGTTCAGAGGGAGAACAGTAGATTTGATTCTATAGTCACGGGTTCAATTCCCGTCGCGCTAGTTTGGGGAGGAAACGTAATGTCTTTTTATAGTCTTGATAGTATAAAAAAAATAAAAGACTTAGATAATGATGAACCAATTTTGAGAATGATTATTGGAAACCGTAGCGCCGGAAAGACAACGGCACTTTTAATTGAAAGTTTGAAAAATGTACAGAATGATAAACAGGTTGTCTTTTTGTATCGGACACAGGACGAAATTTCGAGCAGTGGAAAGATGTATGAAGATGTACTGGATATTTACCCAGAGTATGGAAAAGTTGTGACTAATAAAAGCATTGTAAAAGGGCTAATCAGTGCAATGATGTTACATGATAAAGATGATAATGCTAAATTACTTGGATATGCGGTATATTTCAACAATACTGATAAACTTAAAAAATATAGCCCAATGTTTAAAGACGTTGCTATGATTGTTTTTGATGAATTTGTACTTGAAAACAATGGCTATTTAAAAAATGAAATAACAAAATTTGAGAGTACGTTGAGAACGATCTGTAGAGGTAAAGGGAAACAGGTACGAGAAGTACCAACTTATTTAATGGCGAATTATGTAACGCTTTTGAATCCGTATTTTATTTATTTTGGCATACACAAAAGACTACGGGATAACACTAATTTTTTGCGGGGGCATGGATGGGTTGCACAATTTGTTATTAACAAGGACGCGCAAAACGCCATGAATGAAAGCAAATTTGCAAAGGTGTTTAAAAATAGCCAGTATCAGAAAAGTAGCGCGGATGGCGTGTATCTATGTGATGCAAGCGCTTTTGTGGAAAGTGTTAGCGGAAACAGCCGTTATATATTTACGCTCGTTTGCGGGAAAGATAGTTATGCAGTCAGAGAGTACCCAGAAAAAGGTATTGTGTATATTGACAGGACTGTTGACCAGAGTTGTAAATATCGCTTTACGTTTGACGCGAGCAGTCATAACGCCGATACTTTGATGTTGAGTAGCCAAAGTTTTATTTATGATTATCTTAAACGGTCTTATGACTTGGGATTGTTAAGATTTAAAGATCTGAAATGTAAAGATATTGTGCTTGATATACTTAGTGTGAGGTTGATGTGATGGGTAGACGATCTGATTATCGTGATTATGGTTACACTAGAGCAGTTTGGAACGGCTTATATAATTTAATCAACAACGAAATAGGCTTATCCGCGTTGCTTGGTAACTTATGGCCGGAGAGTGGAATTGTGCCTTATAGGTGCGAAAACGATAATAATAGTACAAATTTTTTTAACCGCAGTCGCATTTATACCAGTAATGTAGATAACGGTACTATAACTAGAGATCAATTTATTAATAGCGGATTAGATGGAGATAGAGACCACAAAGGATATGGTTTAGCGCAATGGACGTTTCCATCTCGAAAAGCAGGATATTATGACGCATGGAAAAGTGGCGGATATAGCAGTATCGGAAGTATTGAGTTGGCTGTCTATTACTTGGCATATGAGTTGCAGACCTCTTACGCGAGTACACTTGAGGTTTTGCGCAATGCTACAGATATGCGTACAGCGAGCACATATGTGCTTAAAAATTTTGAAAATCCAACCTTGCAAGGAGAGGACGTGCAAGAATACCGCTTTAATTGTAGCATGGACGTATTTGATGATATGCACGGTAATTTGCCGCCAGAAATAAAAGTGTTGACAATCGACCCGATTAGTAGTAGTATAATAGATGGAGGAAGCGTTAGAATTACCGTCAACGCTAACTCTGAATGGACTTATAATCTCGGTCAATATTTAACAGCAACAAAAGAAGATAATGCTTTGATTGTTAGCGGCAATGCAAACGGTGCGCAAGTTACAAGTGTTGTAAACTTTTGGTTAGTTGATGATCGGAGCGTTACAGCACAATGCCAGATTGGTATAAACAGACCCGCGCCGCCAGCGCCGGAGATTAACATTACACCCTATAGTCAGAGAACAAACGTTGGCACTGTTGTGAGGTTTAATGTACGATCTAATTATGACTGGGGTGTTAATGTGCCGAACGGTGCAGAACTTGTTAAAAAAGAAAGAGGTTATTGCTATATCAAAGTAAACGTTACAGCATTGCGACGTGTAATTATTCGTTTTTTTGTATTAAGTGATACAAATATTTACCAAGATTGTACAATCAATATATCTGGTGTAGCGCCTATTCCAAGCGCTAGAAAAACACCATTTATATATTATTTAAAACCATTTTTAGGGAAAGGTAGGTAGAAGAATGACAGCAGACGAAGCTTTAAAAGCGATCTTGGGAAAGATCGAAGCGCCGGAAGAATTGGACGAAGAAATCAATGTGATTACAGAATCTATCAGAAGCGGCGCAAATGTAACAGACGACGGCTACAAAGAACGCTATGAGGGCTTGCGCGAAAAGTACATTGCGCGGTTTGGCGAAATGTTGGCGGGACAGGAAACACCGAAAGCAGACATCGAAGAGCCAAAAGCAGATGTTGGCGTGGTAGAAAATCTAACGCCGGAAATGCTTGACTTTGACGGCAGTACAGAATAAGAAAGGAGAAAAAAATGGGTAACAAAATTCCGGCTACTAACGTAGCCATTTTAAACGCAGTAAGATCTATGCAGAGTTTGGAATATCAGAACAGGATACCGGAAGCAACAGCGGAGAACATCTCGAGCATTTACGAGAGTTTGCTTAATATCGTTCCGCTTAGAAATGCGTTTGCTAACGCTTTAGTCGAGCAGATCATGGAGCAGAGAATTGAAACCGTATTTTTTGAGAATCCGCTCGGAGTGCTTAAGAGAGACCCTATGCGGTACGGCGGCACAGAAGAAGAAATTTTTATCAATATGGCAAAAGGTAAGCAGTTTAATCAGTTTGCAACCGTTGCAGAACTGTACGCCTACTATCAGTCAAGCGTTATGGCGGCTTATCACAAGATCACGCCCGCTATCCAGTACGCGGTTACAGTTACATTTGATAACTTGCGTACAGCATTTAGATCAGAGTATGGTGTGCGAGATCTGATTAACGCAAAAGTACAATCACTTTTTGCGGCGGCGAACTGGGATGAATATTTATGCATGAAACGGTTAATCGAGAGTGCGAGCGCGTCAGATCAGCTTTACGCGGTTAATGTTGCAGACCCTACAGCGAGCGCAGAAAACGCTAAAAAACTGACAAAGCTTGTAAAAACTTACATCGGACAGATGAAATTTCCCCATCCAGAGTACAACATTGCCGGAGCAGACAGTTGCGCAAACGATCAGACGATCTTTTACATCACTACGCCGGAGATCGACGCGGAGTTAGACGTTGAGGTACTTGCTACAGCTTTTAACATGAGTAAGGTTGACATTACTGTTCGCAAGATCATCATTGACAAGTTTGACGACCCGAATATTAAGCTTGCGTTATTCGATATGCGATTCTTCAACGTACGCGAGAACTTCCGGACACTGACGGATTCGAGAAATGGTGCGGCTTTGACTTGGAATTACTTTTACACAATGAGCGAAATGTTTTCCTATTCTCCGTTTTTCCCATGCATTGTTTTTACTACGGACACTGTCGGTCTTACAACCGTAAGCGTTACGGACACTGCCGGAAACGTGGGAACAGACGTGGAGATCACAGCATTAGTAACCGGAGACAGCCAGTACACGCCGCAGATGCTCGATTTTGATGTTGAGGGTGCGACGAGCCAGTATACAAGTTTTATTCCGGGGTCTAATATCTTGCATATTGCAAATGACGAAAAAGCGGCAACGCTTACCGTTAAAGCGACATCAAGATATAATAGCGCGATCAGCGGAACAGGTACTGTTACAGTCAATCAGTAAATGTTTTCACTCGAAACATTGATTTGAGGGGAGCACAATGCTCCCCTAGAAATGAGGTTAGCATGGAAAATATGATTCCAATGCCAATGCAAAAAAATGTAGATGGAATTGCACCTATTGCACAAGTGAGGATATGCCGCGGTATTCCGTGGGATTCTTCTTATAATCATGTACGACTTTTTAACAGCCGAGAAGAACTTTTCGCATATGTTGATAGCAAGGCAATATATAGCACTGACAATGCCGCGCCAGTTAAAAGAGGTTATGCGGACTTTGCCGCGCCTGTCAATGAGTTGTACGCAGACAGCGCTAACTATATCGCATTTAAAAATGTAGGATATATGGATGACTGGGCATATGGCTTTATAACAAATGTCGAACCAATGTCTGTTAATTCATGCCGCGTGCATTTTATTATGGACGTATGGACAAATTGCCAATTTGATATGGTGCTTAATAAGTGTTATATAGAGCGGCAAATTGTGAAAAAGTCTGATGATGTTATAGGCAAGTACACTTTCCCAGAGGGCTTAGAAACGGGCGAATATATTGTTAAACAGGAGACAGAACAGAATTATGACGCACCGGAACTAAGTGATCGAAACATTATGAGCGTTGTTATCCCTAGCGCTTTTGACGAGAGCGGAAATTTTAACGGCGGAGAATTTAGAGACGGTGTGTATACTGCTATCACTTTTAACGTTTTCGATAATGGAGACGGTGTGAACGAATTTCTAATTGCGGCAAACGCTAACGGTACGATTGACGGAATTTTGAACGCGTTCATGATGCCTACAAGCTTTATTGCCGAGGAAACGCAATTCAAGCAATTAAATTTGCCTAAAAAATACGACAATATTGATGGATATGTACCAAAAAACAAAAAGTTATTTTGCTATCCTTATAATTTTTTATACGGAAATAACAATAACGGTACGGGTATCGAATACAAATATGAATACTTTTCCAGTAATGCTTGTAGTTTTACCTACACAGTAGCAATGACACCTAACCCGTTATTAGTATCTTATCCAATCCAGTATAAGGGTTTTGCACAGGATTATGCTGATATGCTTACTTTTTCGGATTATCCGAAATGTGCAATTATGACTGACGCATACAAAGCATATATTGCACAGATGACAAGCACAGCCGGAGCTAGTGCCTTAATGAGTAGCGGTAGCATTGTATCGCATGGTGTTGATACTGCCGCCGGAGTTTTTAGCGGAGTGGGAAAAGCATTATCCGGTGCGGGGTTTGGATTTTTAGGTGCGGCGGCAAGTGGAGCGGGAAGCGCCATAGCAACAGGAAGGCAAGCCGCGAGTGATGCTTTTAAGTCTAGCCCACTTGCGACACTTAGTAGCACTGATTGGTCGGAAGTCATTGGAAACGGTATAAAATCGGTAGTTAATCATTTTTTGCAACCGAGTGGAAACGTCACAACTGCTAGCGGTAATGCTAGTAAGATTATTGGAAACGACCACATTAGTTACTATCCTATGCAAATTCGTGCAGAGTATGCGCGCAAAATTGACGACTATTTTACAATGTTTGGGTACAAGATTGGAGAGATCGGACAACCCGCAATCAACAATAGATCGGCATGGGATTTTGTCAAAACACGTAATTGCACGATCAGCGGTAACATTGACCTTGATTACCTTGTTGTTTTACGATCAATATTTGATCGCGGTGTGACAATATGGCACACCAACGACATTGGAAACTATGGCTTGTCGAATAATTAAGAAGGAGTGTAAAGAATGAAAAATCAATCGAAAGACGCAGAATATTTCAGCGTGCCGCAGTATCGCAATTATTATATACGATATTTTAATATGCTACACGAAATGATTGTGAACCGCTTTGAGTGGCTAGGACTGCCGGACGAAATTCCGCCGAGAGTAATCGAAGATTATCTTTTTTGGTGGGGGCAAGCAGTGTTTTTTGAGGATGATGTGCTTGAAAAATATGCTGTTATGAAAACCAATATGGGCGGAACTGTAGATATTTACGGCGTACCGAACATGCGTTTTGCATATGCGCAACAGTATTTTAAAACTCTTAATAAAGCAAACAGCGTTATTGTTTGGGATAGTGCCATTGGTTATCCTAGCGTAGATTATGTACAGATGTATGCGGAGAGTTTGGCTAATATGAGAATGACAAGAAATTTAAACATTTACGCACAAAGAACACCTGTTATTATTGCAGGTAGCGATAACCAGAGATTAAGCACAAAAAACCTTTTTAAACAGTATAATGACTTTGTACCTTTTATTTCTGTCAGAGACGGCGTAAGCAACATTGACAATATAAAAGTGCTCAACCTAAACCCACCGAACGTTTTCGGCGACATAACAACAGCAATGCGGCAAGAAATTGCTGACTTTTGCATACAGTTTGGTATAAATAACATTGACGGCACAAAAAAAGAGCGTTTAATTACGAGCGAAATTGAACAAGATGCAGATTTGACGCTCATTAACCGCCAATCATTTCTCGGAGTGCGCAAGCGTGCTTGTGAACAGATTAACCGCCTTTTTGGGCTTAGTGTTGATGTGCGCTACATCGGCAGCGGACTTGGCGTTGAGAGAAAAGAAAACCTTGAGAGAGGGGGCGGAGAAAATGGCGACATATACAACCAGAATTAGAGACTACATTGAAAGCTTTACGGACTGGAAAGACATAAACGCTACTACTTATGACAAGATCGAAAAAGGTATACCAAAGCTTTTTGACTTTACGTTCCCGTGGTACAATGATGACGAATCCAGTAAAACAGAGTTTGAACGTATGTTTGTAATACACTTTTACATGTGTGAGATCGGTTTTGAAACGATTGGTCTTTTTAAGCTTAAACTTAATGATACATTAAGGCGCAACATGCCTAGATACAAAGCAATGTATGACAGTAATTTAAGCGTGGCGCAAATTTTAGAAAATACAAATATGACGTTTGACGATACTGACACAAGCAACGGAAACAACACGTCAGAAGCAGACAGAACCATGAACGACACTAACAATAGTAGCGCTAATGATCAACGTATTAACAGTGATAACCCACAAGTTAATTTTTCCGGTGCGGACTATGCGTCCGGCATGACTAGAGGTCAAAGCACAGGAGAGGACAGCCGTGCAGTTAGTGAGAAAAACACAGGTAAGAGTAATACATCAGTTGTAGACACTAGCCATCGGACAGAAAAAGGATGGCGTGGCAGTAAAATGAACGAACTTATTATGTACCGCGAGCACATTGTAAACGTTAATAATGCGATTATTGCAGATTGTGAGGAATTGTTTATGTCAATTTTTGATGATTTTTCCGAGCATGGCAATGATTTTAATATGGCGGCATACGGAAACCGCGGAAACTTAGGCTTATCTATTGATTGGATGCGATAGAAAGGAGAAAGAAATGGCGAACAAAATTAACCCGTTTGACCCTAACGTTAATTCCGGTCTGTACAACGTACACTTTCCTAACTTTGCGTTTTGGTTGCAAAAAACTCAACCACTTGTTTATGATGATGCGCTCTCGTATTATGAGGTATTATGCCGGATTAGCGCAATGCTTAATCAGCTTATTAAACAGGTAAACGATCTTACAGACGCACAAAAGCAATTTATTAAAGACGCAACAGACCTTTTAAACAAGATTATAAACGAATGGAACTCTATTGTCGATCAATGGAATAACATTGTGACAGAATGGAACTCTATTGTCGATCAATGGAATAACATTGTGACAGAATGGAATGGCATGAAAACCACGTGGGCGCAATGGTCTGCTACTTGGGCGCAGTGGGTGTCTACTTTTTCGCAGTGGACGGAAACTTTTAACAACATGGTGCAAAATAACAACCAGTTCCAAACAGATATTACAAATCAGTTCAACTCATATAAAGAAGAAATTAACAATATTATCAGCAACTTTGAGAATGAAGTGAATGAAAAAATCAAAGATTTTGTAACCGTAGGAATTTTGGAGCACGTTGTAACTTACGGCGGAATCTGGGAACAAGTTGTGAAGTTAGAGCCAGGTGCAAGCACGAGAATCTTACTTCCGGAAAGTATGCAGAAAGATGGATTGTATTTTCTTGCTAATGCAAGTATTGACTGCGAAGGTATCATTGTTAATGTTGACAAATGGACAGTTGTTGCTTACAATGCAAGCTCGCAAACGAGAAACCCAAACTTACAGGTGTATGCGCTTGGAGAGTTTGGCGTATTAAGTCAACAGGGAGGGATGTAAAAATGTATAAAAGAGATTATCACCCAGACGAAAATTTAATTTTTGAGACAGAACACTATAAGTTTCCGGTGTCCAAGAGTACCACGGAAGACCCCGATCTTGCAAAGACTGTAAAAATCGACGAAGCGCTCTACAATGAAGCAAAAATAAGATTAAACGAAGACACAAAACTAAACAAAAAAATTGATGATGAAACCAAAAACAGAGAAAACGCTGACCAGTCGTTGGAATCAGAAATCTATAAAATAACGCCAAGTATCAAATTTTTGCGTTTTGGTAGAGATGATTTTGCCGTATTAACCGGTTCTCCGGTAAATGTAGAAGTTTTTATAACAATGCTAAAGATAAATGATATTATTATTATGTTTCATAGAGTTGTATTTACTGGGAATGCTCCAAGTAATTTTATTTCTTACACTGCACAACTAGATCTGACAAAAGTAATACCGAGCGGCTACAAGGTAAGCAATTTTAGTATATGGCAATCTTTAATACACAAAGACGATAACATTTTAGCTATTCGTAGCAATGATATACAAATTATAAACAAAAATAAATATCTGTACTACCAAACGCAAGAACCTACTGGATGCGTTTTTTGCGGTACTACAATTTGCATGTTATCGG
>ERZ827186.1910-NODE-1910-length-15436-cov-3.590989_pt1 | contig 15436 bp, 10 predicted proteins | sample MGYA00519918_ERZ827186 | MGnify/ENA primary metagenome ERZ827186 (study PRJEB31778, sample SAMEA3449275) | human gut metagenome | biome: human gut; feature: human-associated habitat; material: faeces | place: United Kingdom | collected 2010/2012 ... | reverse complement strand
TGATGGATTACCTCCAGTTCGACGGCTACGCCTACCGTTTCGTGCCGATCCTCACCCCGGTGCAGAATCCGTGGGAGATCGGGCGCGTGGACGCCGATTATACGGCGCCGCTGCTGCGCGACACCTTCAGATACGGCAACCTCTCCGATCCGAGGGTATACGCCGACTACTTCATTCAGTATAACCTGAGCGCATCGCATGCACGCGACTCCTTCGCACGGGTCGCCAAGGAGCTGCTGCGGCAGAACCGGGCGCAGGAGGCGGTCGAGCTGCTCGACCTCGGACTCGAAAGGATGCCTACGTGGCAGATCCGTTTCACCGACACCAATACTTACCCCTTCCTCGAAGCCTATTACGCCGCTTCGGCGATGGGCGTCGAAGAGGCCGCCGCCAAGGGCGACGCCCTGCTGCGCGAGTATGCCCAAACGCTGATCGAATACATCGAGTACTACCTACGCTTCGAGGGAACGCAGGGCGACATGGTATCGCCGATCCTCGACGAGAAACTCGACCAGTTGGGCGACATCTACTATCTGGCGACCTACGCCGGACGCAAGGAAGTCGTCGCGGAGCTGAACACCTACTACCGTTCGCTCGGAGTCTCGGAAGATAACCTCGTGGACGTCGGCGACAAGCCCCGTCAGGCCGACACGACGCTGATTCCCAAAGGTATGAACGAATAAAGACCCGCAATACGGAAACGCACACGCCCGGCAACTGCATTGCCGGGCGTGTCTGTTTTCTCCGCAAGCCGTCCGGAAGCGGACAGACAGCGGTCGCAGACCGGTGCCGGAACCACGGCGCACCTGCATTCAGTCCGCATATGCCCTACCAGACCCGGATTCGCTGCCGTCCTTCCCTGATCTCGCTGAAAGGACCCGGCGCGGGATTATCCGTACGTTTATTGCCGAAATAGTCGCTGTCGAAAACAATGGGCGTTCCGTCGGGCTGCTCGTAAGCCTGCTTCGACAGTTTGGCCTTTCCGAGCAGCTCCGTGGTTATCAGCTGAATCTGAAAATCGTCCAGCCCTTCCACCGAGAACGAAAGATAGACATGCTCACCCTCGTCTTCGATAACGGCGTCGGGATCGAAATCCGGCAAAACGCGGTTGTTTTCCTCTTTGTCATAAGGTTTATTGTACTTGTAATAGACATTGCCGCTGACGAACATCGGATACGCGGCGGCATTATATTCCGAAAGGCCGTACCGGTAATTCTCCTCCGTTTTCTTGTGCTTTCCGTGCAGAAAGAGGTTGTTGTAATACCGGTCGTCGCCGCCCGGTACGATCGACAATCCCGCCACCTCGGTCGAATGAGGCAGATGGTAAGGCGTATAGCGCCCACGGTCGTTGGCCACGAGCAGCCGTCCGATCAGCAGGTTGTGGACATAAGCCCCGCCCTGCGAAATATCGAGCACCCCGACATACGAGCCGAATATATTGTTGTCGATCAGATAAGGGCCGTGATTCACCTCCATAAAAATATCCTCGCCGACATTGTCGTAGAACAGGTTCTTCGAAACCCGCGTCCCCTGCGTCATCCAGTCGAGCCATACGGACCTCCAAGTGTTGTGAATCCGGTTGTGTCTGATCTGCGTGTCGATAGCCCCGTGGAATTTGATGCCGCCGATTTCGGCGCCGTCATACTGACCCTTGACATAGATGTTGTAGATGTGATTGTGTTCGATGACACTGAACGCCGCACCCATGCTTCCGCAGATACCCGCCTGTTCGCAATTATAGATCGTATTGTTGCGGACCAGATGAGAACCGATATTGTCCCTGCTCCACCCACAGCGCAGCGCATTGAAGATCACTTCGATATAGTGCAGCGATCCGTCCAGCGACAAATCGGACAGCCACGTGTTGTGTCCCGAAGAGCGCTCCTTGCCCAGCGTGATTCCAGCGCATTTCGAATCGTGAATAATGTTGTTTTCAATAATCCACCCCTTGTTCCAGTGCGTCGCAACCATACCGATCTGCTCGGCGGTCGGAGCGCCCCACTGCGTGGCAGCCTGACTGAACTCGAAACCGCAGACCGTAAGATAGTCCACACCCTGTTTCGAAGGATAGAAGCAGGTATGCCGCGTCGTTATCTCAACAAGTTCCTTATTGGGATCGAATTTATGGAAATTCGCCCAGATGGTCGTATTGCGCTCATCGACTTCGCAACGCCACACATAAGTCGAACCTTCGGGATCGAGAATACCCTTATCCGCTTGGGGATGTACGATCTCTTCGTGCGACAGCTTTTCATAGAGGGACTTCCCGTTGAGAAAAACCTCGCCGATGTGGTGAATACGTCCGTGATCGTTGAACCAGTCGCCGCCCAGCAGCTCCTTGTAAGGATTATAATCGCCGAAAAACGTATTCGGAATAACGACTTTCCAGACGCCGTCTTCCGTTTTCGTCCAGCCCGTGACTATTTCAGAGCCTTTGATCTCGACTTTTTCTCCGGGCGCGGCCCGGTAAACGATCCGGTTAGCGTCGTCAGTACCTCCGCGAAGCGGGTCCACCCATTCGCGGTAGGTGCCGGCATGCACCGTGATCACATCACCCGGCCATGCGTAATACACGGCGCGGTTTATCGTCCTGAACGGAGCTTCCGCCGTACCCGTATTGTTGTCGTCGCCCTTGACGGAAACATGATACTCCCTGCCCTGCACGATACAGCACATCGACAGAAAAATTAAAATCAAACTCAATCGTTTCATTATTCTAATATGGTTTTGGCAAGTCGCCGGACAAAGAATTCTCCCTGTCCGACGACCTCCTGTTATTGATTTTCTTTCGACAAGCAGATAAAATGCAACCTATTCCGCCTCAGAATCCGAGTGCGACGTTCACGCCCTCAGGCGCGTTCTCGAACCGCAGCAGGCAGGTGTGCGACTCCTCGTCCCACTCGAAACCGGGATCAGCCACGGGCGTTCCGTCGCTTCGGGTCACGTCCGTCGCAACCGGCTTCCGGGGCAGCAGCACCCGCATGACGTTGGTCGTCTGCGCAGGACCTTTGACCATGAACGAGTAGCGGTTCCGCCCCACCCGCTCGGTCTCGACGCAGGCGGCGCACGCCAATACCTGCGGCCGGCCGGGATCGGCGACCTTGTCCAGATTGTAAAGCAGCGCCTGCGTACCGGGCAGCACCGCACGGCGCGTCAGCACCGGAAGCGCCGGATCGAACAGGTCGATGAATTTCCCTTCCAGCACGAAAGGCTCCGTGTCCGCATTTTCATCGACGACGGCCACGATCTCGTAAGGTCCCCGTTCGAGGTAGAAATGGTTTTTGAATTCGAGCGTCCCGACGTGCTTTCCCTTGCCGTAAAGCCCGCGCACGGCGGCAAGATACTCCGCATCGCCGCCGGCCGCGAGGACGAAATCCTTCGGAGCGCGGCGGATCACCGTCACGAAACCCTCCCCGCATGCATACTCGCCCGCCGGCGCGTCGAGCGGCATGCCGAGCAGTCCGAACAGATGCTGCGACGGCGCAGTGTAAGCATTTCCGCCGCGGTTCCACCACTCCTGAACGCGCTGGTAGGGGTCGGCGTCCGTGCCGCAGAAGAGCAGCTTGCCGCCCCCGCGCACCCATGCGGCGATATGCTCATGCGCCTTGGAGTCCATGGGTTTCATATTGGCGTACGACATCACGAGCACCTTCGCCTCCTTCCACGTCTCAGGATAGGCCGCATTTTCCAAATGGATGGTCTTCACGGGCACGCCGCGCTTCACGAGCGGGAAAGTCTGGCCGTAGAAGTTCGAAAACTGCGGATCGTCGTACCCCTCGTGCCCGACGCCCCGCTGGAACATCAGCGAATTGCACATCAGCACGCAGATACCGTCCGAACCGGAGACTTTGTTGTCCGAAACCGGCATGCGCCCCAGCGCGTCGATCATCACCTGCATCTGCGTCGAGTAGTCGCGCGATATGCGCTCCCGCTCGCCGGACGCGGGATTCAGGAAAAGCCCCTCGTAAATGCGGTCGGGCCACGGCATCACCTCGTAATTGGCAATGCGGGGGTAGAGCAGCTGCGCGGTGAAGGTCGCCTGATAGTTGACCCTGTAATCGGCCCAGTCGCGCGGCCAGTCCTCGATGGGGTCGGTCAGGAAGAAGAGTTTGCGGCCCGTCGGTTCGGTCATCGACTCCATGGAGCCGTACTCCAGATAGGCGTTCTCGAAGACGCGCTCGCGGCTCACGCCGTCGAAAAAGGTCGGCGCGCGCGAGGTTCCGGTCCACACCTGCGCGATATAGCCGTCGACGCACGACAGCGAGGCGAGACTCGCTTCGGGGCTTACGATCTCCCACGACGAATAATTGACCAGCGAATGGGTCGGCACGTAACAGCGGACCTCCATCCCCTTCTGCCGTCCGTACTCCTTGGCGAACGTAAAGACCTTGTCCAGCGCGTTGTAATAGAGGTGGTATTTCAGCTTGTTCGAAAGGTAGGTGTTTTCCGCCGATTCGTGCTGGGGACGCCAGTCGAAACCGTAATACTTCTTCCATTCGCGCTTGAACGCCTCGCTGTAACCCGCTCTGGCCCAGAATTCGGGTTCTTCGAGATAGATCGCATCGATCCCGGCGTCGATCACCCGACGGATATGCACCTGCTGCATGTAGGCGATAAACGACTCCGTCGGCACGAGATAGGGCACCATGTGCCCGTGCCAGAGCGTATCCCCCGCCTGCACGACCTGCCCTTCATCCAGATGGTTCACCCCGTCCCATTCGCCCGTAAAATAATCTTGGTAGCTTCCCCATGCGATGCCGGTCATAAAATGGGTCTTATACCCCTTCGACCGCCACGACTCCACGCGCTCCTCGAACGACATGCCGGGAGCGTCGTTCGTATCATAGATAATGGCCACATCGGCGCGATTGTCGGTTACATCCTTCCATGGCCTGCCGGTCTGAAACGCCGTTTTCTCGCGGTCGGCGTCGCGCGTGCCGGCCGGTGCGGCACACCCTGCCAGCAGGCATCCCGCCGCCAGCATCGAAATCGTCAAATTCAGGTTCATCATTTTCTTTTTCGGTTAAAAACAAGATGCCCGGAAAATTCCGGGCATCTCCTGTCTCAGCGCCCGCCTAAAGCGTTCGGGGCATATCGGGATGGTTCGGGCCGAAGTGCTTGAGAATCACCATCGGCTGGAAACGGCTGCGGTTTTCGATCACCACGCCCTGCTTGGCGGCGGCTTCGCTGACGAAGAATTCGTCGTTGCTGGGCTGTCCGAAGCGCAGCATCACGGACGCCTCGGCATCGTAAGCCCCGAACCTGCCGTGTCCCTGAATGATGATGCAGCCATAGGCGGCGCCGTCGCTCACCACCACCTTCTGTCCGGGCTGTACGGTCAGCTCCTTGGCCGCGATATAGTCGTTGGCGTAAGCCACCCACTTCTCGGCATAGCGGCCGTCCGAATTCGGGCACGCCACCGGCGGACGGAAATAGTGCTTGCGGTAATGCGGATCGACGTTCTTCTCCCAGTCGAGCAGGCTCATGACGTATTCGAGATTGCGTTTCTTGTCCTCAGGGCAGTTTTCGACCAGAAAATCGTAATCGTACACCTCGCCCGAAGCGATATTTTCGTAGACCGAATTGACGTCGCTGTTCCACTGGGGTTCGTAGGTCAGGTAGGAGCCCGGCGCGTGAATCACTCCGGGAGGGGTATACCATCCGGTTCCGAGCTGGATGCGGTAGGCGCGCGACAGCTCCGTGATGCGGTTGTCGCCCTTCTCGTACATCATCAGACGCTCCATCACCTCCTCCTTGCTGACGTCGGGATCGAATCCGAAATAGGTCGCCGGGAAAGTTCCGGCATAATTGTTCATTTCGGGCGGGAAGTAATAAGCCTCCGGCTTGCCGAGACGCCTGACGGCCGCCGCCGCGTCGAATCCCAAGTGCAGGTGGTGGAACAGCGGCACCTCGTAATCAAAAAATTTCGAATACATCGGCCAGCCGCCGTAGCGGGTCATCAGCTCGTCGCCGACCAGATCGCGGCCGAGCACGTCCACGGCCTCGCGCAGCGTGAATTTACCGGCCGTATTGCCGTCGAAAGGCAGTACGTAGCTCATGCCCTCGTCGGCGGGGGCCAGCGGACCGTTCATCGCGGGGATGACCGACGAAAACCAGCGTTCCTTGATCGAGCCGCGCTTGGTTCCCAGCGCATAATAATCGTCGGGGTGGAGCCGCAGGCGGAAACCTGCGCGGCTGAAACGCCGCGGCACGAAGACCGGCATCAGGCAGAAGATGCCCCCGCCTTGTTCGAATGTCTGTTTGATTTTCATATAAAATAGCTTTTTGGTTTGGTATTAATCGTTCAATAGAATCTCCATGTCGAGCTGATAGGAGCGGGTCTCGCCCGGCTCGATGTAGAGCATGGTCCCCTCCTGCCGGGCGCGGTCGCTGCCCACGGGCGGATGCGTTCCGGGTTCCAGTCCCACGACATATTCGTTTTTGCCGAAATGCTGCCAGTTGGTCAGCCACGGCAGTTGTCCCTTCTTGAATTTCATCTTGACGCCGAGGCCGAGGTTGTCGTTGTAAAGACCGCACTCGCCGGTTCCGCGGCGGTCGGCGTCCACGTCGATGAAAGCCACAGCTTCGCCGTCGCCGTCATGTTCGGGAATCGGCGGCAGGCACCGCCGGAATCCCTGCTCGTTCGCTTCGTTGAAGATAAAGTCGTCGCCCGGCCCGCCGCGCGACACCCAGCGTCCCTTCCAGATTATCCGCGTGCCGTCGTCCACGAGCGGATAGCCGAAATTGCAGTGGTAAAGCAGCATGTGAGGGGCGCGTCTGTTTCCGAGGTTGGTCACGCTGTCACGGACCATGATCTTCGAAGCGCCCAGCGTCGCGGAGATCGTGCGCCGGATTTCGAGATGATGGCCCAATGCCGTGGTCTGGAGCGTACGGCCGCAGATGCTCATTCCGTATTCGCCCCGCAGGGGATCGGGCTGCACCACCGATTCCAGCACCGCGGGAAGCATGCCGATACGCCCGTGAAGCGGAAACGCCCCCCGCGGACCGTCGGCCGCAGGTCCCACATGGTCCAGCCCGCAGGTCACGAGCAGGCCTCCGCCCAGCCCGTAAAGCCAGCTGTTGCCGCTCCGTGCATAGATATCGGGAGCCGCAACGCCGAGACGGCTTATCCACGCCAGCCCGAACTGGTTCATGAAAGCGTCGGCAATGTCCATTCCGCGGTCGATGACGACCTTGAAACGCAGTCCGCTGCCCGTATTGAACCATGCGATCCGCACTCCGTCGCCGGGACCGCCGCACAATTCGGACAACTCGATCCCGCCGACTTGGCAGGGGTTGGATATCTTATCCTCGTAGGAATCCAGCAGATAATAACTTTTAGCCATATAAGCCGTTACCGTTTTTTATTCGTTATCCTTCCATGCGGCCATCCGCTCCCAGACGGGTCCGAGCGACTCGACGGCGCAGCGGTACAGCGCATATTTCCGTTCATAGGCCGCGGCATGCTCCGCCACGGGCTCCACGCGGCGCCTGACCTTCACCATCGAAGCCGCCGCCGAAGCGAAATCGGGGTAATCGCCCGCACCGACGGCCGCGGCCATGGCGCAGCCCATCGTCCCGGTCTCACCGACATCGACGGTCTCGACCGGACACTGCATCACGTCGGCGAATATCTGCGTCCAAACCTCCGAATTGGCCACACCGCCGGCCAGCCGGATCACCCGGACGGGCGTGCGGCGCGAAGCCGTCAGGCGGTCGAAATGACGCCGGTGGCTGAAAGCCACCCCTTCGTAAAGCCCCCGCACCAGATGCGCGCGCCCGTGATGCCCCTCGACGCCGACAAAAGCCGCATGCGCGCCGGGCTGCTCGTTGCTCCCCATCAGAAAGGGCAGGAACAGCGGACACCGTTCGCCGGCGGGCAGCGAAGCGGCCATCGCATTGAGCCGGTCGTACACCGAGCCGTCCTCCCCCGCCAGCGCTTCCTTCAGTTCGGGCAGCAGCGTATTGACGAACCACTCGTTGTTGCCCGCAGAGGTCGGACTGCACTCCTCGATCAGGTAGTAGCCGGGAATGCAGAACAGCGAATTCATCATCACCGTGCCGTCGAGCACCGGGACCGGGCTGATATATTCGTTGATGCTCCACGTCCCGGCGATCATGCAGACGCGCTCCTCGTCGGCGGCATCCACCGCCACGGCGCAGGCGTCGATGTCGAACATGCCGCCGACCACGGGAGTTCCGGCCTTCAGGCCCGTGAGCGCGGCTGCCTCTTCGGTAATCCGGCCGCAGACATCCGTCGAAAGCCGCAGGGGCGGCAGTGCGCCGGCAACCGCCTCCAGCCCGAAAAGTCCGAGCAGCCGCGGATCGTAATCCCGCGTATGCAGGTTCATCAGGTTCGTGCCCGAATAATCCGTCACCTCGGCGAAAGCTTCGCCCGTCAGGCGGAACCGGACGTAATCCTTGCACTCGAACACCCAGCGGATATTGCGGTAGTTCTCCGGCTCGTTGTCCCGCAGCCACGCCAACAGGGCCACGGGCTGACAGGCCAGCACCCGCTGGCAACTGAAGACGAACGCCTTCGCCGCCGTGCCGTCCTCCTCCCAGCGCCGGGCGTATTCCGCGGCGCGGTTGTCCATCGAGACGATCCCCGCACGCACGGGTTTCCCGTCACGCCCCCAGAGGTACAGCCCCTTGCCGTGCCCGCAGCAGGCGACGGCACGGACGTCCGCGGGATCGACGCCCGCCCGGACGAGCAGCCCGCGCAGGACGTCGCAGTTCGTCCGCCACATCCGCTCCATGTCGCGCTCGGCATAGCCGGGGTGCGGCACGGCGATCTCCGTGGCCGCGGAGCATACGGCCACCTCCTCGCCTGAGGAGGTGTAGAGTGCGGCTTTGGTGAGCGTGCCGCCGTTGTCCAGACCGATATAATAGTTCATAAACCGATTTTTACGAGATAAACAATTCAAGGCCGCAGCGAACGTTCGTAGGCTTCTTCGAGCAGCGCCCGCGAACGCGCGATCTCCGCACGGTCGTCGGGTGCGGTCCCCGACCACATTTCGAGCAGGAAAGGTCCCGAATACCCCAGCGACCGCAAAATGCGGAACGCCCCGGCGAAATCCACCGTCCCCGCCCCCAGCGGCACGCCGCGGAACTCGCCGGACGATTCCGCCGTCACCGGGCGGGTCTCCTTGAGGTGGATGGCGACGATGCTGGCGATCCCCTTCTTCAGTTCGGCGGCGATATCGTTGCCCCAAGCCGTAAGGTTGCCCAAGTCGGGATAAACCCGGTAATAGGGCGAACGGATACGCTCTTCGTACCAGAGATGCTTGGTGATGGAGTTCATGAACGGCGTGTCCATGATCTCCATGGCGTGCATGACCTGATAGCGTTCGCCCAGCCGGGCCACATACTCCATGCCTTCGAGAAAGGCCGCGGCGCTGCGGTTGGTCGGAGGTTCGTAATAGACGTCGTACCCGGCCAGCTGGATGACACGGATGCCCAGATCGTCGGCGAACTGCACGGCCTTTTCGGCCAGTTCGCGGGCCTTGCCGCGCACCGAAGCGTCGGCGCTGCCGAACGGGAAGCGTCGGTGCGCGCTCAGGCACATCGACCGGATCGGCATGTCCAGCCGGTCGGTCAGCTCCCGCAGCGCCTTGCGCTCCGCCCGGCTCCACCACAGGCGCGCCATGCGCCCGTCGGTCTCGTCGATCGAAATCTCCATGTAGTCGAATCCCAGCTCGCGGGCCGCCGAGAGCCGGCGTTCCCACGACCATTCGGCCGGAAGCGCCTTTTCGTATAATCCCAACAGATGACCGTGAAACATAGCCGACGCTTTTTATCCGAGAAACTCCTTTTCGATCTGTTCGAGCGTCTTGCCCTTGGTCTCGACGATGCAGCGGCATACGAAGACCACGCAGGCCACGCACATCACGCCGTAGATCAGGAAGGTAAACCCGCTGCCCAGACTCTCCTTGAGGATCGGGAAGGTAAACGACACCAGAAAGTTCGCGGCCCACATCGCCAGAATCGAAACCGACACGGCGCGGCTGCGGATCCGGTTGGGGAATATCTCGCCCAGCAGCACCCAGACGATCGGTCCGAGCGACAGCGCGAAGAAGGCCAGATACCCCATCATCAGCAGCAGCGGAAGCATCCCGGTAAAGTTGCCGGTGAAGTAAGCAATCGAAATGCAGAACATGAAAAAGCCCATGCCCGCAGGGCCGAAGATCATCAGCTTGCGGCGGCCGACCTTATCAACAAACAGGATCGAAACCGTCACGAAGATCAGATTGACCATCCCCATTATCATCGTATAGTAGATCGCCGAATCATTGCCCATGCCCGTCGATTTGAATACGTCGGGGGCGTAATACATCATCACGTTGATGCCCGTCACCTGCTGGAATACCGAGAGCATGATGCCGATCAGCAGCAGTTTGAACATCTTCCCCCTGAAAAGCTCGCGGAACGTCCCTTCGACGCCGTGTCCCACCGAATAGCGGATTTCGTCCAGCTCGGCGCGGGCCGTCTCCGGGCCGCTGATGCGGCTCAGCACCCTGAACGCCTTGTCGTCGCAGCGGTTCGTGACCAGCCAGCGGGGACTTTCGGGCACGAACAGCAGGCAGACGAGGAACAGCACGCAGGGCACGACCATCACGCCCAGCATCCACCGCCAGTTGTCCACGCCGCCGACATCGACCAGCAGATGGTTCGAAACGAAGGCCAGCGCCTGCCCCGAAAAGATGGCGAACTGGTTGAGCGACACCATGCGTCCGCGCAGGTGCGCCGGGGCGATCTCCGAGATGTAGAGCGGCGAAAGCATCGAAGCCGCGCCGACCGAAACGCCGGCGATCATGCGGAAGACGACGAACGTCGTGTAATTGACGGCGAACGCGCAGCCGAGCGTCGAAAGCAGGAAGATCACGGAGGTCACGAGCAGCATCTTCTTGCGGCCGTATACCTGACTGGGCTTGCCGGCGCATCCCGCGCCGAACATGCAGCCGATCAGAATACACCCCACGGCCCAGCCCTTTTCGAGCGGCGTCAGGTGGAAGACTTCGGGCGACTGCATGAATTCGATGGCCCCCGAAATGACGGAGGTGTCGAATCCGAAGAGCAGTCCGCCCATCGCCGCGACGAGACAGACAAAAAACAGATACATTTTCATAATCGGTAGTTTTAGGTTGGCAGATTGATCGGAAGGCTCCCCGTCAGAGGATTCCCTTCTTGAGGATTATATTGGCGTAACGGCCCGACTCGCCGGTCGCAACGACGGCATAGGCCTGAGCCGTGCGGCGGTAGAATTCGAAACGTTCGAGCATCTCGAATCCGGCGAATCCGGGTTCCGCGGCACGGATTATCGCCTCGTAGCGGGGCCACAGTTCGGGCGTGTAGTCGTCTCCCGGAACGACGGACATCAGGGCCGCAGGCCGGGGGACGAAGGTGTCCAGCGGAAAAAGCCGCATGACGGCTTCGAGTATTTCGGGACCGCCGTGTCCGTCGGCACGCACCAGACGCCGGGCGGTGGACGCCGCGGGAAAATTGGCGTCGCCCAAAACGATTTCGTCGCCGTGCCCCATCTCCATGAGGATCTTCAGCAATTCGGGCGACAATATAGATGGTATGTTTTTCAACATGGCAAACAGTAAAATCAATTAATATCGGTCTATCCGGATGACGGACGTATTACAAAATTACAGACCCTCCACCGGCCTTACAGCTATAAATTTAACCAGAAGTAATACTATTTTAATATAAAATACTATATTTGCAATTAATAACCAACCATCCGCTCCATGAAACCGAAATACGAACAGGTCCCGCTGATAAAATCGCTCTACAACATCAAGAAAGAGTTTTTTTACAACGTCCATGTCCCGTGGCATATCCACCTCGAATACGAGCTGGTGTTCATCCGCATGGACAACGGCATCAAGCACGTCGGAAGCCATTTCGGCGGCATCGGCGGCATGGAAATCCTGCTGCTGGGGCCGAACCTGCCCCACAACTGGCTGGTAAACAAACGGAGCGCGCCCGTCGGGACCGACACCGACTATCAGGTGGTGATCCACTTCCCGAAAAGCGTTTTCGGCGCGGGGTTTTTCGAACTGGCGCCCTTCGCCGAGATCAACGAGCTGCTGAAAAAATCGGAGCTGGGACTCTGCTTCAAGGACGGCGAAACGGCGCGCATCGGCAAGGAGATGGAAGCCATGCTCCACATGAAGGAGTTCGACCGGAGCATGGCGCTGCTCGAACTGCTGCAGCGGCTCTCGGCCAAGGAGCACACCGTCCTCTCCTCCTACGGATTCAACAACGTCCTCAACGAAGAGAAGGTCAAGCGGATGAACAAGGTTTTCAAATACATCACCATCAACTACAAGGAGAACATCTCGCTGGAGGACATCGCCGGAATCGCCAACATGACGCCGCAGGCTTTCTGCAAATATTTCAAGGAGCGCACGCACAAGACGTTCATCGAATTCGTCAACGAAGTGCGTATCGGGCACGCCTGCAAACTGCTTTTCGAAGACAATTACAACATTCTCCAGATCTGCTACGAATCGGGGTTCAACAACCTTTCGAATTTCAACAGACAGTTCAAGAAGGTCATCAACATGTCCCCGGTCGAGTACCGGAAAAAGGTGTTGTCGGACTCCCAGAAGAACCAGTAGCGCCGGAGCCGGAACCCGGCCCCGGCGACCGGTCAGAATTCCGAAGAGAACGAATAGGGCGCATCCGACGGAGCGGTACCACGCGAGAGATCGGGACGGTCCGACATGCCGAATTCGAGTTTCCCGCCTGCGGTCAGCGTTCCGTGCGTCAGGTAGTTCTTCGAGGAGTCGCGTCCGTTGATCTTCAACGACTTCACATAGCAGCGGCCCGGTCCGTTGCCGGAGGCCGCAATGACCGTCCGCCGCCCGTCCTCATAGTGGACGACCGCCTTTTCGAACAGCGGCGATCCGAGCACGTACTGATCCGAACCGGGACATACGGGATAGAATCCCAACGCCGAAAAGACATACCACGCCGAAGTCTGGCCGTTGTCCTCGTCGCCGCAGTAACCGTCGGGCGTGGCCGAGTAGAACCGCTCCATCACCTGCCGCAGACGATACTGCGCTTTCCACGGCTGCCCCGCATAGTTGTAGAGGTAAATCATGTGCTGAATCGGCTGGTTGCCGTGGGCGTAATTGCCCATGTTCATCACCTGCATCTCCCGGATTTCGTGGATGACGCTGCCGTAATAGCTCTCGTCGAAGACCGGCGGCACGACGAATACCGAATCGAGCATCCCGGCGAACCGTTCCCGGCCGCCCATCAGGTCGATAAGTCCCTGCGGGTCGTGAAACACCGACCATGTGTAGTGCCACGAGTTGCCCTCGGTGAAGGCGTCGCCCCACTTGAACGGCGAGAAAGGTTCGGCGAAACTGCCGTCGGCGTTGCGGCCCCGCATCAGCCCGGTCTGAGAATCGAACAGATTGCGGTAGTTCCGGGCGCGCCGGGCGTAAAGCTCCACCTCCTCCTGCGGGCGGCCGAGGGCCTTGGCCATGCGGTAGATGCACCAGTCGTCATAGGCGTATTCGAGCGTACGGGCGGCGTTTTCACGAATCCCGACGTCATAGGGCACATACCCCAGCCGGTTGTAGTAATCGTATCCCCAGCGGCCCGTCGAGCGCACCGACGGATGCACCTTATTGGCTCCGTCCACGAGTCCCCGATAGAGCGTCGCCGTATCTTCGACGCGAACGCCCTTCAGATAGGCGTCCGCCACGACCGAAGCCGAGTTGTTGCCCACCATACAGTCGCGGTGCCCCGGCGAGGCCCATTCGGGATAGAACCCGCTTTCGCGGTAGGCGTTGACCAACCCCTCCTGAATTTCGCGGTTCACCGAGGGATAAACCAGATTGAGCAGCGGAAACAGACTGCGGAACGTGTCCCAGAACCCGGTGTCGGTATACATGTAGCCGGGGAGCACTTCGCCGTTGTAGGGGCTGTAGTGCATGATCTCGCCCGAAGCGGTCACTTCATAGAATTTACGCGGGAAAAGCACCGAACGGTACAGGCACGAATAGAAGGTGCGCATCTGCTCTTCGGTGCCGCCCTCGACCTCGATGCGGCCCAGCACTTCGTCCCAGCGCTCCTGCGCCTTGGACTTGACGGTCTCGAAGTCGTCGGCCCCCAGCTCCCTGAGATTCTGAACGGCCTGTTCGGGCGAGATGAACGACGAAGCCACGCTGGCGCAGACCTGCTGGCCGCGGCGGGTCGGGAAGTGCACCTTCGCCACGGCGTGTCCGCCCGTCACCGACTTGCTGCCGTCGGGATAGAGCAGGTTGCTGCCGGGTTCGTACTCGCCGGGAGCGTCGGTCAGCTCGACGGCAGAGAACGGCGTATCGAAGCGCACGACGAAGTAATTGCGGAAATTATCAGGAACGCCGCCACTGTTGCGCGTGGTGTAACCCACGATCGTGCGGGCGTCGAGCATGCCGATCTGCGAACCGCGGTCGAAGGCGTCGATCACAACGCCCGACTCGTCGCTTTCGGGAAAGGTGAAGCGCATCATCGCGGCACGTTCGGTCGGGGCGATCTCGGCGCGGATGTCGTGGTCGGCCAGATAGACCCTGTAATAGTAGGGCTTCGCCACCTCGGCTTGGTGCGAATACCAGCTCGCGCGGGACTCTTCGTCCAGCTTATCATTCCCGCGCACGGGCATCAGCGCGAACTGGCCGTAGTCGTTGATCCACGGCGAGGGCTGGTGGGTCTGCTTGAAGCCCCGGATTCGGTGCGCCCCGTAGGTATAGGCCCAGCCGTCGCCCATCTTGCCGGTCTGGGGCGTCCAGAAGTTCATACCCCAAGGCAGAGCGACGGCAGGATAGGTATTGCCCGTCGAAAGCGTGAAATCCGACTGCGAGCCTACCAATGTCGAAACATAGTCCGACGGACGCTGCGGGGATCGCTGCCCGGCCGAAGGGCACGAACAGCCGGCCAAAACGGCGGCGCAAAGGGCCGCGAAAAAGATATTTCTACTTTTCATTGCTGTCATTTCCGTTTAAAGTTCGTACCATAGGGCAGGCTCCGGTCCCATTTCGAATTCGAGCGTGCCGCCCGCGGCGATCTCTTCGAAACCGATATAGGGCTTGGCGTACGGCTCGCCGTTGAGCTTCACGCGCTGAATGTATTTGTCAGCCGCCGAATTGTTGTGCGCGATCACGGTGAACACGCCGTCGCGCACGCGCAGCTCGGCCTTGTCGAAGAGCGGCGAACCGAAGAAGTAGCGTCCTCCGGCCGGCTCGACCTGATAGAATCCCAGCGACGAAAGCACGTACCACGCCGACATCTGGCCGACGTCCTCGTTGCCCGACAATCCGTCGGGCTGGTCGTGGTAGAGCGTCGTCAGGATTTCGCGCACCTTGTCGGCGGTCTTCGCGGGCTGGCCGATCATCGTATAGAGGTAGACGACGTGGTGGCTGGGTTCGTTGCC
>ERZ827186.1905-NODE-1905-length-15472-cov-4.987157_pt1 | contig 15472 bp, 5 predicted proteins | sample MGYA00519918_ERZ827186 | MGnify/ENA primary metagenome ERZ827186 (study PRJEB31778, sample SAMEA3449275) | human gut metagenome | biome: human gut; feature: human-associated habitat; material: faeces | place: United Kingdom | collected 2010/2012 ... | reverse complement strand
GGCTTGTTTACGATTCTTCCAGATGTTGTCTCCATCGGAGGGGTTGTCGACACGGATGTTGAAAGAGATGGTTTCGATGACATAAGGCGAACGGGCCTCGTCAGCATCAGCCTTGCCGCCGGCTGTCAGCGTGATTGGCTTGTCCGATGAAACAGTATATGAAATCCCGTTAATGTCATAGATGGTCACGGAGTATCCTTGCGACAGGGTTACAGGCGCGAGCATAACCGGGATCAGTTTGATCTCAGCCGAGCAGTCCAGCGGTGTGGAAAACTTTACGGTAACACTCTTTTCCGATGCGCAAATAACACCGTCCTTAAGCCTGATTGAAGTTTCTCCGGCGATGTCTTCCCCGCCGTTGGCCTGTATAACGGCTTTGGCAATTGCATGGCTTCCCCAAACAGGTATATACATGGTGTTGAACAGGTGTTTCAACTCCATGTGCAACCCTTCGTAAGAGTCGATGCGACCTGTTGTTTGTCCGATCAGAAGTGGAGCGACGGTTCCTGTCTGCGTTGTGGGTATCGTCGTTTTCAATATGTCGTCCTCATATATGAGATTCGCATCGGCTGGGTAGAAAGCCACTAATGTTGCATTGCTATGTTTCGGGGCCTTGAAATTGAGCAGAAAAAGCGATTTCGGCGATTGTGTCTGAATTGGGGAGATGTTGATCTTCTGCAAAAAGTTGTCCCTGATGACGAAAATGCCGGCCTTATCGTCTTTTGTCCATGGATGAAGCGTTGTTTCTCCTTCGTTGTTGTAATATTCTGACTGGGTCAGGGTGATTTTTGCGGCTAATTCGATGTATTCCGAGGAATCGTTATCGGAGCAGCCCGCCATGAAATATGCGGTCATTCCGAATCCTATTCCGAACCATATTGATTTTCGAATTTTATTCAATGAAAAGCGTTTCATTGTTCAACGTTTTTTATTTTATTAAGAATGACTTTGCTGCAGGTTTTCATGACGTTTCCGGAGGTAAGGTTTCCTGCGGCGTGCCGGCCTGCTCCCCGCAGGCGGCTCCCGAAAGAGCCGCTGCGAAGATCAGCAGTTTGTTGATGTTTCGTATCATAGGTTATCGTTGGATTAAGTATTCGTTTTCATGTCCCAGTACGACCTGCTCGGCGACGCTGCGCAGGTAGGCGGCCTTCGATGCCTCGATGCCGCAGTCGGCGGGTGAGTTGCCGAACGCCTCTCCGTAGAGCACGAGGTAGTTGACGCAGGCTTTCAGATAGGCGCCGTAGACCGACTGGTGCTTGTTGTCGGTATGGTAGAGGTTGATGCCCGAAGAGCCTTCGCGCACGATACGGAACGCCACGCCGATCGGCGATACCCACGTTCCGGCGGCTTCGGCCATGGCGTGTGCGCCTTTGGCGTTGTAGTTTTCGAAGGTTGCGAAGTCGGTGAATCCGCCGTAGCTGCTGGCCGAGAAAGTCCAGGTCTGTTCGAGAATGACTTTGCAGGAGGCCGATTTCGCCCGGATCTTGTCCGCCAGCGCCGTGCAGTTGGCGGCTATCGACGCTGTGCCGTCGCGCCCGTAGGTCGCGGGATTCTGGCTCTGGTCCTGAATGAAGGCGTAATCGTAGCCTCCGATGTCGATGGCGTCGGTCGAGAACGACAGCTCCAGATGCTGCCCGAAATTCTGCGAACCCTTGAAGTGCCCTTTGACATTGAGGTAATGTCCCTCGTTCCAGGCGATCTCTTTGAGCATCCACGCCGGATTGCTGTAATAGGAGAACGAGTTGCCGAGGCAGAGCACCTTCTTCGTGTCGCCCGGGATCGCCGTGCCGAGGTTCTGGACATAGGAGCCCGAGAATCCGAACGGCGGCAGTAGGCTCGCCGAACTGCTCGCCGAGATGTTCTGCGTACCTCCCGAGCAGGTGTAACGTCCCACGGCGCGGCAGCGGATCTGCACCGCTCCCTCGACGGGATCGGCGAAACGGACGGTCTGCATGACGCTGGCGTGCTGGTAGCCGCTTCCCGTGGCTGTGCCCGAGCACTTGTAGGTGTAGCGGATCGAAGGGTCTTCGGGTGCGGTGAGCAGGTCCTCTTCGACGCTCTTCCAGACACCTCCGTCGAGATACTCCACGATGAAGTATTTGGGCGAATTGGCTTCGCCGGCCATCGTGGCGTCGAACTCCACGGCCGTGCCGGCTTCGAGCCGCTTCACGGGCAGGGTGTAGAGCCAGTAGTCGCCCTCGACCATCGTCGAGACGGCGGGTTTGTAGGAGTTGACCGTGCGGGTGAATTCCCGTCCGGCATTGGCCTCGCCGCGCACGACGGAGATGTAACCCGAGCTGCCTGAGGTGGCCGGGAGCATGTTCGACACACTCCACGGGGTATTGTACTGTCCGACTGTCGATGCCGAGAAGATCCACTGGCTCGGGAAGGCCGGGCCAGCCGCCTCCTGCGTGACCGATACGGTCGCCGTCTGCGTCAGGTCCGTGGAGGCGAAGGTAACTGTTGCGGACCGCGGCTCGGTCTGCGGGTTCACGTCGGCCGTGATGCGGATTTGCTGGACGTAGGGGCTTTTCGTGCCCGCTGCGAGCGGCGTGTCGTTCAGGTCGGTGACCTTCACCCATTCGCTGCCGCCCGTGCTTACGGTCCAGTCGTAGTCGGCGGCCGAGAGGCTCACGACGGCGGCGTCGGTTCCCAGGGCGTTCAGTCCGACCGATCCGGGAGCGACGTTGAAAGTCGCCTCGGCGGGAGTGGTCGATCCGGCAGGGTAGTAGAGGATGTTCTCCCGCGTGACGTTGACTGCCGCAGCGCTGTGGGTCCCGAGGTAGTCCATGTAGTTGTCGGCATTGATTCCGACCATGACGTAATTGCCGTCGTTGTAGGTTCCCACGTCGCCCTGCGCGATGCAGTTGCGGAATACGGCGGCTTTGTTGCACTGCCCGAAGAAGCTGCCTTTGTATTTGTTGTTGTCACGGTCGGAGATGACGCGGCCGTAGTTCTCGCATCCCACGAACTCGTTGTCGTCGTGGTTCACGAGGCACACGATGCTGCCGCAGCACCCTTCGTTCTTGCAGATCACGTCGCCGCGGTTCACGACCTTGGTGAATTTGGCGCCTGTGCCCGTGATGCAGGTGATGTTGCCGATGCGGGCGCCGCCTGCGGTGGCGAACTCGTTGAAATTGTTGCCGTAGTTGGCGCAGTCGGTCAGGTGGGTGTAGCGGTTGGCTGCCGCGACGATGCCTGATGCGCGGCCGACTTTGGTGGTGAGGTTGCCGCGGTTGACGCAGGCGGTGAACGCGACGGCGTTGGCCGAGCTGGCGTGGTTGGTGCTGAATCCACAGATGCCGCCGATCTGTACGCCGGTTGCATCGCTCTTGCTGTTGCCGCCGTTTTCGGCCGTAAGGTCGGCTTCGTTGGTCAGACGGTCGAGCACGATCCCTTCGTTGGCGAACGCGAGTCCGATCATGCCCATCGTCATGCGGACGTTGCCCGCCGAGCCGTCGAACGACATCGGGGCTTCGTTGGTGACGTTGCGTACGGCGGCGTCGTAGACCAGTCCGGCGAGGATGCCGCAGTCGGTGGCTTTCGAGGCCGTGATTTCCAGCGAACAGGAGGAGTCGAAGACGAGGTTTTCGACGACGGCTCCGGGACCCAGTGCGCCGAAGAGTCCCCAGGCGCGGTTGGGAGTGGCGTTGTCGCACACCATCCTGAAGTTGCTGATCGTGTGATCCTGTCCGTCGAAGAAGCCCGTGAAGGGGCGCCCTGAGCTGATCGTGAGGGCGTTGCTGGCCAGTGCGAAGGTCGCGTCACCGATCGGCGTCCATGTTGTGACGCCCGTCATGTCTATGTCGTCGAGCAGTACGACGACGCCCTCCTCGTTCTGCCACGGGGCGAGGGTTTCGCCCGCGTTGACCGCTGCGGCGAACTCCACGAGGTCGTCGGCCGTCCAGATGCCGCCCGGAGGTGCGAAGGCGTAGAGCGCTTTCGCCAGATGGCGGGCCGAGAACACGCCGTCCTTTTCGTTATAGGTGCGGATGCCCGATTTGTAGACGTTTTTCGTGTAGGTCTTGTCATCGGCGGTCGTCAGCGTGAGTTTCAGTCCGGCCGGGGAGGTGAAGCGTCCGACGGGGAATTTGATGGTCTGGGGCTTGGTCAGATCGGCTCCTTCGGGAAAATCCAGCGTCAGCTTCGTGCCGGTCCCGTCGGGTGCCGGGGTAAGGGCGAGCGTCTCGGGATCGACCGTGCCGGTGAAGGTCAGCCAGCCTTCGAAACCCTCCTCCGAGGCGGGTTCCACGCTGATAGACCGGGCCGGACTTTCCAACTCGCCGGCGTCGATGCGCAATTCGACGACCGAGAAGATGTTGCGGAACGAGACGTGCAACGCTCCGTCCGAGAGGTTGTTTTCGAGCGGCGTGCCGACCAGCGGCGCGCAGGCCGTGTTGATCTGTTCCGCACCCTGGAACGAGATCGTGCGCCGGACCTCCACGCCGACCGTGCCTTCGGCGGTCGTGGCAGGGTAGTAGGCTGTCAGCGGCTTGGACGCATCGTAGGAGGTGATGCCCGCTTCGCTGGTGAAGGTGGTCGTGGTGCCGGCTTCGGCGGCGGTGTATTCGTAGGCAGCGCCGTCGTATACGACCGTGATGCGGTCGCCGGCCTCCCAGGTGCTCTTGCCTTCGTTGATGTCGGTGCGGGTCACGGCGGAGCAGGCGGCCTTGATGATCAGCCCTGACGAGGCGGGAAGCGGGGCCGGGTCGGTGATTTCGGGGTCCCGGGTGCAGCCGGCGAGCAGCAGCGCCGCGCTTAACAGGATGATATGCAGTTTTTTCATGTCGGTCGGGATTTACTCTTTGTTCTTGTCGTCGTCGAATTCCGTATCCTCGATGCCGTTGTCGGGCTTCTCCTTGTCGATGTCCGACATGTCGGTCACGGCGTAGGGCGTTGCGAGGGCATAGCGTGCCGCCTGCAAGGCTATCGGGGCGTTGGCATCGGTGACGGGCGTCGAATAGCTGCCCGCCGTGGAGTTCGAGGTTGTGTAGCGGAACGTGTTGCCGTTGAGCGTCACGCCTCCGAATGCCGGAGAGATCAGTTTCTCGAAGACGGCGCACGAGGCGGCGTAACGCGCGATGCCGTAGTCCATGTGGTATCCGTCGCGGGTCATGTCCATCGAGTTCTGGAGCTTCGACGTGCGGAGGTTTTGCAGGACGGTTCCCGTGGCGATCACATCGTCGAACGAGACTTCGGCCATCACCTTTTTACCCTGCGCGACGATGGCGGCGTACATGTCCGCCTGCGACGAGGCGAAATTGTTGACGATCACCGTCTGCTGCGAGTAGCTGACGATCGCCGGGTCGCCGTAGGCTTGCGAGAGGATATAATAGAACTTGGGCATGGCTCCGGTCTGCGTCGATTTGACATTGTCGATCAGTCCCTGAAGGGCCTCCTTTTCGGTCGAAGTCCACGACCAGGCGTTGACCTTGCCGGTGTGCTCCTGGATGGTCACGATGTCCCATCGGTCCGATGCGGCGACCTCTTTGATCGTCTTGTTCATCAGTTCGGTCCATCCGGGGGCTCCCGGACCGCACTCGTAACAGCGGTAGTCGTTCACGGTGGCGAATCCGTTGTTGTACTCGGGGACCGTGCGGCCTCCGTAGTACATGTGCGTCATCTTCACCTTGTCGAGACCTGCGGCTTTCAGCATGCCCGGCAGGTGCTCCACGGCGTCTTTCGTGAAGCTGTTGCCGATGAAGAGGATGCGCAGCTCGGCATCGCCGCCCGTGCCGCCGCCGCCCGAACTGCCGATCTGGTAGACGATGTTCGTGAGCGTCGATTTCGTTGCGCCCTGCTTGCCCAGATAGTTGGCCTGGTCGGTTTCGGAGTAGGAGTCGAAGACGGGCGTGCCGTTGTTGTAGGTGCCGACTTTGCCGCCTGCGGTGCAGTTGGTCCACTGCGCCGCGCCGTTGTTATAAGCCCAGAACACACCGCGGTTGCCGTCGCTGAGGATCGTGCCGTAGTTGGCGCAGTTCTCGAACGTGGCGGTGTTCGACAGCGACGTGATGCCGCCGCAGCGGGCGCCGGTCGTCGAGGTGAGGTTCCCGTAGTTCGTGCAGCCGCTCATCGACGAACCCGTGCCCATGTTGCAGGTGATGTTGCCCAGACGCCCGGCGTCCTCCTTGGGGCACGTGTTCATCTGGTTGCCGTGGTTGACGCAGTTGGTCAGCTGGGTGTAGCGGTTGGCCGCGGCGACGATGCCCGATGTGCGGCCTGTCGCCGAGGTCATGTTGCCGTAGTTGATGCAGTCGGAGATGACGACCTTCTGCTGCGACTCCCCGTCGTTGGAGGAGAATCCCACGATGCCGGCGATGTGGTAGCCCGTGGCGCCTCCGGCGGTGTTGTTGTCGCGGTTTTCGGCCGTGATTGCGCCGTTGTTGTTCACGTTGTCGATCGTGACGCCCGCCGTTTCGGCGAAGGCCGTGCCGATCAGGGCCATCGTGATGCGGACGCTGCCCGCCGTGCCCTGAAAGTGCATCGGTGCGCTGCTCGTGATGTCGCGCACGGTGGCGTCGTGGACCATTCCGGCCACCACGCCGTTCGACGAACCTGCCGTGGCCGTGACGGTCAGCGAACAGCCCGTGTCGAACGAGAAATTCTCGACCACGGCGCCCGGGGCCAAAGCCCCGAACAATCCGTATGTCGCGCCCGCCTCGCTGCCCGCGGCGACCATTTTCAGGTTGCGGATGCGGTAGCCCTGCCCGTTGAAATGCCCTGCGAAGGGCGTTCCCGTGAGGGTGAGCTTGTTGCTTGCAAGTTCGAAAGCCGCCTTGCCGATGGGGGTCCACTCCGTGACCGCCGACATGTCGATATTGGTCAGCAGGCACACTTCGCCGTCCTCGTTCAGCCATTCGTCGAGCGATCCTCCGGCGTTGACCGCCGCTGCGAAGGCCACCAGATCGTCGGCGGTGCGGATGCCCTTGGCCGTCGAGATGTCGCCTCCGTATTTGGTGTTGGTCACCTTGTCCTCATTGCCCGTCTTGATCAGGCCGATGTAGTCCATGTAGTTGGTTTCGTCGATCTGCACCATCACGTAGTTGCCGCCATTGTACGATCCCACGCCGCCTCCGGCGGTGTTGTTGTCCAGTTTCGCGCCGTTGTTGATGTTGGCCACGAGCGTTCCGCGGTAGGTCGCCAGGTCGGTGATCACGTTGCCGTAGTTGGCCGAATTGACGACCTCGCTGTCGGCGGAGTTGGTCAGACAGACGAGCCCTCCGGCATGGGTCTTGGCATTGGTGGCAACGATGTCGCCGTAGTTCGTGCAGCCATCGACCACCGACGAGGTACCGAGGATACAGGTGATGTTGCCCAGGCGTCCGCCGCCCGATTCGCCGTAGGTGTTCAGCATGTCACCGTGGTTCTCGCATTCGGAGACGACCGTAAAGGTGTTCGCTGCGGCCACGATGCCCGAAGCGCGGCCCGTCGAGACGGCCATGTCGCCGTAGTTCGCACAGCGTGTGATGAGGTTTCTGAAAGTCGATGTGCGCGAGGTGTTCGAGACGCCCGCGATACAGCCCGCCTGCGTCGAGGTGAACCCGTTGGCGCTGGCGGCTCCCGGCACGGCCTTCATGGCACCGTAGTTCTTCAGCCCGATGAGCTTCGTGACGGTTTCGTCGCTTGTGCCGGCTCCGTAGACGAAGCCTACGAGGCCCATGGTCATCAGTTTGTTCGAAGCGCCGTTGCCCAGACACTCCATCGGGAGGTAGCTGGTGCACTCCTCGATCGTCGATTCGACGCTGGCCCCGGCGATGACGCCCGTCGAGGTGACGCCGTTGCCCGAGACCTTGAACGACCCCGTGTCGCCGTTTTCGGCTCCCAGCACGAGGTTCTTGACTGTCGCGCCTTTCAGCACGCCGAACAGGCCGTATGCCTGGTTGTCGCCCGTGAGCGCCGCTTCCATTTTGAGGTTGCGCAGAGCGTATCCCTGCCCGTCGAACGTCCCTTCGAAGGCGGCTCCGGAAGGGGTGGATGCCGCCGTGGTGGCGGCGAACGTGCCGTTGCCGATGGGCGTCCACTGGGCAACGTTTTTCAGGTCGATGTCGTTCATCAGCACGGCGGTCATCAGCTGTGCGCCCGTGCCGGCGTTGACATCGGCAGCGAATTGCACCAGTTCGGCGGCCGTCCGGATCTCGATGCGGTCGCTCGCGGCCTTTGCGAAGAAGACCGGGCGCAGCACCGTGTGCTCCAGCATGTCGTAGGCCACCGCGATCAGGTGTCCCGTGCTGAATCCTGCCGGGAACGTGACGACGATCTGCTGCTGCTCCTTGTCGAGCGCGGCTTCGACACCCTCGGCTGCGGCGATGCCGACCAATGCGTCGGCGGCGTGTTCGCCGTGCAGCGTGTATTTGACCGTCATCGGGGCGGATGTATCGACCACCGTGGTGTTGATCGCCGTCGAGAGCGTGAGGTTCAGCACCTGCTGGATGGGCAGCGTGACGACCTCCCCGTTGCCGAGCGTCAGCGACAGATTGCCGTTGGCGTCGCGGGCGATCTCCCTGAACAGACAGCTTTCGCCGTCGTTGGCCTCGATCGGGCGTCCTGCGGCGTCGTTCAGCCGTTCGCCGTTGACGGTCCAGAATCCCTGTTCATCGACCGACACCACGGGGGTGTGGCCGCTTACGGGAACCCGTTCGCCGTCTTTGTCCAGCAGCGGCGCGGTCTGTCCGTCGGCCGTCACCGTCCAGTAGTAGAGACCGCTTTCCGCATCGGGCTCCACGCCCAGCAGCGGAACGTTGAGCATCTGGTCAACGGTGGCCAGCACGACGCTCTTCTCCTCGTCCTTGTTGTCCTTGTAGGTGATGACGCAGTTGCCTTCGGAATCCTGCGTCATCGCGGTGATGACGTTGCCCGAGGTCAGCTCGCTCAGGTCGGCGAGCTGCTCGTTGAGCGATGCGATGCGGCTTTGGAGCCTGGCGATCCGCTCCTTGAAACCGTCGATGCGGCCGCCGAGTTCCGAATCGTCGTAGTCGCTGCAACCTGCCGCGAAGGTGACGGCGGTCAGAAGCAAGAAATATAGGAATCGTTTCATGAATGTCTGGATTAAGCGTTAGTAGTTCTGCGACGGATCGAAATATTCGCTGTTGCGGTAACACAGAGCGTTGTCGTTCGTGGCTTCGGGGGCGCCGCTCGGGTTGTCCTTGTAGGTGTCCCATTCGCCGACGCGGCCGCCCTTGGCGCATTGCGTGACGAGCCCCTTGGCGCTGTAACCGCAGGCCCATCCGGGACCGTGCTGCGGCGCTCCTGCGTCGTAGGTGATGTTGGCCAGGATCGTGCCCTTGTTCACGCAGCCGACGATCGTGGCCTGGTTGTGGCCCACGAAACCGCCCGTGCGGCATCCCAGCTGCGAGAAGACATTGCCGTTGTTGGTGCAGTACTCGATGCGGATGTTGTTGTTCGTCACCGTACCGCCTACCAGACCGCCCATGCGCTTGTAATTGTAGTAGTCCCTGCTGCCGCCGTACTGGCCCGCGGCGTCGTCCTGCACCGTGCCGTTGTTGACCGAGTTGCTGACCGCAGTGCCGTTCTCCTCGCTCGTCGAACCGCCCAGCGTGCCGACCAGTCCGCCGCCGCGTCCCGTCGGGGCGCTCACTTCGCCGTTGTTGGTGCAGTAGTCGATCTTGATGCCTCCGCCGAGCGTGAAGGCGCAGATACCGCCGACGTTCATGCCCGTGCTGCCGTTGGCCGTGTTGGTGATGCGCCCGGTCTTCACGTCGCCGTTGTTGACGACGGCGTCGGCTTTCGTTTCACCGCCGATGACCGTGGATTTGGCGCATCCGGCGATACCGGCGAGCATCATCAGCGTCGCATCGGGGTTGTCGCCCGTGAGGATGACCGAAACGTTGTTGGTGACGGCGGTGATCGTCGAACCTTCGGCGTATCCCGTCAGCGCACCGACGGCCACGACGTTCTGACTGGCCCCCGTGACGGTGATTTGGTCGCCCGCGGCGCCCAGCTTGAGGTTCTTGACCGTGGCGCCCTTCAGCGCACCGAACAGGCCGTGGAGGTGGGTCGTCTCGCTCTCGGCGTCGAAGGTCCACTGAATGCCGCTGATCGTGTGGCCCTGGCCGTTGAATACGCCCGTGAACGGGTTGACCAGCGTATTGTACGAGGGCGTTCCCGTGGCTTTGCCCGCTCCGATCGGAGTCCACTCGGTGAGCCCCGAGAGGTCGATGTCGTTGAGCAGCACCACTTCGCCCGAGGCGTTCTCCCAGCGGCTCGTGCTGCCGCCGGCGTTGACCGCTTTGGCGAATGCCACCAGGTCGGCGCCCGTTGCGATGCCCGGTTCGGCCGGAGTGTCGGGAATGACGGGCGACTGGCGCACGCCGAGCGTCACGGTCACGCCGTAGGGACGGTTCGAGAAGGTGATCGACCCTTTGCGGTCGGCGCCGCTGTCGTTCTCATAGTAGTCGGCCACGAACGAATGGGTCGTGGTGACCATCTGCGCGCGCGTCGCAGGGGCGGGTTTGAGCCACGACTGGCACTCCTCGGCGATCGTCACGTCGTATTCGATGTCGGCCGAGACTTTGATGTCGAACTCCGTGAATTCGCCTTCGAGCGCCACCTCGGTTCCGGTTCCGAACTGCGGGTCCCACGTCGGGGGTGCGATCTGGGCCGTTCCGTAGGTGAAGAAGAGGGGCTTGAGCACGGTGTTGCCTCCGGCCGAAACCAGAATGACCGTGTTGCCCTCTTCGGCTCCCTCGTCCAGTTTCACCGAGATCGTGCGGGTGTACTTGTCGATCTCGACCGTCACGTTCCAGGCCGTGAAATAGTCCACATACGCCTCTTCGGCTTCGCTGCCCGACACGGTGTACTTGATGTAGGCCGGAGCCGAACGGTCGGGGATGGCCGTCACGGGGGCGGCGTCGAACGTGATGCTCAGGGCCTCGAAAACCGGAATTTCGAACGAACTGCCGTCGGCGAGCGTGAAGCGGACCATGCCGCTCTCTTCGTCGGTCTCGACCTTTTGGAACAACGTGTTGCTCACGTCATTGGCAAGCACGGGCTTTCCGTCCTTGCCCGTGAAACGCTCGCCGTTGACCGTCCAGAAACCCTCGGCGTCGATGCCCATCGTAGGCGACACGCCGCCTACGGGCATCATTTCTCCCGCGGCGTCCAGCAGCCATTCGTAGGTCTCGCCGTTGTCCGCGGTCGTGCGCCAGTAGAGTTTTCCGTCGGAGAACTCCCCGGCCCCGACGATCGGCGCGGTCACCACGTCCTCCTGCGTGGCGAGGGTGACGGTTTTCGTTTCGCCGCCGTGATCGCGGTAGCAGACGACGTAATTGCCCTTGTCGTCCTGTTTGAGGTAGGAGATGAAGCTGCTGTTGACGAGCGCCGTGAGCGAGTTCATCTCGTCGTTGAGTTCCGCGACGCGCTTTTCGGCCACCGTAAGCTCCTGCTCGATGGCGTCGATGTTTTTCCGCAGCTGCCCGTCGTCGTACTCGTCGCATCCCCAGAGGAGGGCGAAACCGGCGGTAAGCAGTATGATGTTCAATAACTTTCTCATTGTTCTCTCGTTTTAAGGGTTACTGTTTGATCCGCACATGCATGTAGTTCATGCAGCTGCGTTCGCCTTTCGAGTCGGAGGGTTTGTTGACCACTTTGCCCGCGCCGTCGGTGTAGAGCCACAGGGTCGTCGAACCGCCGCCGTCGAAACGGGTTACGTTCCAGCAGCCGAATTTCTGGGCGATGCGGACCATTTCGTAGAACTTCACGCCCATCGAAACCCAGTCCTGACGGCCGTCGATGACGAAGAAGTGGATTTTCGTTCCGGCCTGGTCCACGCCCACGTACGTCATCGGGTCGTAGACCGACGAGGAGAGGTTTTTATCCACGCCGTCGGCCAGCAGGTGGTACATCGTAGAGTTCTGCGTGACGATGGGTTTCGTAACGCCGTCCACCGCCACGTCGGCGCGGATGCGGAGCGTCGAGCCCACGGAGAGTTTCGCGGCGAACGCTTCGGCGGTGGCTCCGGTGAGCTGTACGGCCCATTCGTCGAGGGTCGTGAGGTAGGGTGCCTCGGCAAGTTCCGTCGTGCGGCCGTCTTCGATGCGGGTCACGGTGGCTTCGAACCAGCCGTCGTTGACCGTCATGGGGTTCCCCGAGGTGTTCTTCGCAACGACGTAGAGCGCTTTTTTGAGCAGCGGGTTGGTCAGCGACGGGGTTCCGGGGTGGGGCGTCTTCTTGTAACGTGCGGTGTAGAGGTTGGCCTCCTGCGAGACGCTGCCCAGACGCAGGATCGTGTCGTTGATCGAGTAGTACTCGTACTCGGTGCCGCCGACCTCGATCTTGCCCGTGAAGACCTTCTTGCCGCAGCTTGCCGTGCGGTCCCTGAAGACGGTGAAAGCGTTGGCATGGTTGGTCAGCGATGTGCGCACGGTCTTGTTGTTGACGAAGTCGGGGCGTCCCTCCTCGATGTGCAGGCCGCGGGGGAATCCGTCGTGCGAGTTGAAGAAACCGGTGTTGAATCCGGCGACGATGTTCTGCCCCTCGGCGCGCTTGCGGGTACAGTTCTCCGAGAGGGTTTCGCGGATGTTCTTGCCGTTGTTGCCGTTGTTGTTGCCGTTGGGGTTGGGCACGATGTCGTCGGCCATCGAGGTTGCGATCTCCACGGCGTCGTTTGTCAGGTCCACCTCCAGTACGTGCATCTTGCGCGGCAGGTTGGTGAATTCGTAGTAGGTGTATTTCACGCCCGGGTGGAGCTGGACGGTCTGTTTGGACTCCCAGTCGTAGTAGGCCGGCAGCGACCAGTCAACGGTGTTCTCCTCGGTGTCGTAGTTCGACTGTTTGTGGCAGACGGCCGTGGTGTGCATGGCCGCGGGGGCCGTTGTCGGAGCGTCCTTGTAGGTGTCGTAGTCGCCGACGAAGCCGTTTCCGATGCAGCCCTTGATGAGCGATGCGCTCTGGTTGTAGCCGCAGGCCCAGCCGGGACCGTGCAGGTTCGAACCGTCGGTCGTCACGTTGCCGATAACGGCCCCGGTGTTCTTGCAGTTGCGGATCGTGCCGAGATTGTGGCCCGAGAAACCTCCCGTGCGGCATCCCAGGCGGGTGATGACGTTTCCGGCATTGGTGCAGTTCTCGATGATGCAGCCTGTCGTGGTCGAACCGCCGACCAGACCGCCCATGCGCTTGATGCCGTATTGGTCCTTCTGTCCGGCGTACTGCCCGGCGGCATCGTCCTCGACGAGGCCGTTATTCTGCGAATTGGCGATGGTTCCCTTCTCGAAGGTTCCGGCCAGCCCGCCGCCGCGTCCCGAAGGTGCGTTCACCCGTCCGTTGTTGGTGCAGTAGCCTATGAGATTGTTCTCCGCCGATTTGATGTAGGCGCAGATGCCTCCCACCTGCATGCCCGTCCCGCCGTTGGCGGTGTTGGCGATGGGACCCGTGGTGATGTCGCCGTTATTGACGCACGTCGCCGCTGCGGAGGTTCCTCCGATGGTCGTACCGGTCATCTGCCCGGCGATTCCCGCGAGCATCACCAGCACTCCGGCGGGGTCTTCGGCCTCGAACGAGATCGAGACGTTGTTGGTCACGTTTTCGATCACCGATTCCGTGGCGAACGCCGCCACACCTGCTACGGCCGTGCCGGCTCCGGCGGTTCCCCGGACGGTGAGCTTGTCGCCCTTGGCGCCGACCGTGAGGTTCCGGACGGTGGCCTGGTTCAGCACGCCGAACAGACCGTGGGCCGTCGATTTCGCGGCGTCGGCCGTCCAACCGATGTTTTTGATCGTGTAGCCCTTGCCGTCGAATTTGCCCGTGAAAGGATTCTCGGCCGTACCGATCGGCGTCCATTCCGTCGTGCCCGTCATGTCGATGTCGCCCAGCAGCACCACGTCGCCGCTCTCGTCGCGGTAGCGGTCGTAGCTGCGTCCGGAATTGACGGCCTCGGCGAATTTGCGCAGGTCCTCGGCGGTCTTGATGCCGTAGTATTCGGGCTTCGCGCTTTTGGCCGCGAGGCGCACGACGCGGATCAGGACGTTTTCCTCCGTGTCGCAGAGCATCACGGCGAAACTGCCCTCTTCGAACGCATCGCCGAAGGTGACGGCGATGGTTCCGGCAGCGGTGTCGGCTGCGGCCGTGAGTTTCTCGGTGCGCATGATTTTGAGGATCGTTTCGCCGGCCTTTTCGCCTGTGATCTCGTAGCCGATCGTGAGCGGCTGCGAGGCGTCCTCGACGACGTATTCGTCTCCGAGCACTGTGTCGCCGACCTTGAAGACGATGTTGAAGGCGTCGAAGACCGGAGCCGACACCGTCGAGCCGTCGCCCAGCGTGAAAACTGCGTTGCCGGCGGCGTCGCGCGAAATGCCTGTGATGAGCGATCGTTCCTTGCCTTCGGCTTTCAGCGGACTGCCTGCCGCATCGGTCAGCCGACGGCCGTTGACGGTCCAGTAACCCTCCTTATCGACAGCCACTTCGGGCGTGCGTCCGGCGACGGGGATTTTGGCCCCGTCGGTGTCTTTCAGGAAGTCGGTTTTGCCCCCTGCGGTGGTCGTCCAGTAGAGCACGCCGCCCTCCTCCTTCGTGCCGAGGATCGGCGCAGTGGTCACATCGTCCTTTGTGGCGACGGTGACGCTGTGTTCGACGTTGTCGGCGCCTTTGTAGCGGACGACGTTGTTGCCCTCGGCGTCCTGCGTGATCGAGGTTACGACCCCGCCGTTGACGACGGACGCGAGCAGCCGCACCTGGCTGTTGAGTTCGTCGGCCTGTTTTCCGAGTTCGGTGAGCTGGTTGTATATCTCATCGACGCCTTTCCACAGCGCGGAGTCGTCGAAGTTGTCGCTGCACCCGCCCGCGAAGAGGAGGACCGATGCCAGAAGTGTTGTTATCATGGTTCGTTTCATTGCCGTTTGTTTTTTCGTGGTTGCAAAAAGCATCAGTCGAAATTGGTGCTGTCAGTCCATCCGGGATTCTGGGTCAGCAGTCCGCCCGTCAGCACGCGCTGGTCGGCCGGAATGGGCCACAGGTAGTCGCGTTCTTCGTTCCAGGTGTATTTCAGGGCATTCCACGCCACGACGTAGCCGCGGTTGTCGGCGGCTTCGGAGAGGACGATGTCCGAACCGATTTTCAACACCGTCAGGCCGTCGGCCGGGGTGCTGGTCTGCTGTGTGGCGTAGAGTTCCAGATCGTTTTTGCCGTCGCCGTCCATGTCGTAAAGGCCCGGGCCGGGGAAGTAGATGCCGTGGTAGGGTGCCGTTTCGTTGACCATCTGCGCACCCTCTTTCCAGCGGAACATGTCCCACATGCGCTGGCCTTCCATGACCATCTCCACGGTGCGTTCGCGGCGGATTTCGAGGATTACGCCCGTGTTGGCGCTCTTCGTGACATTGGGGTAGCAGGCCAGGAGGAACGGATCGGGATCGGCGTTGGCGGCCTCCATGTCGAGTCCGCCCATGCCGGCGCGTTCGCGGATCTTGTCGATCGAAACGGTCAGGTCGTCCTGCGTCAGCGTGCCCAGCTCGGCCTTGGCTTC
>ERZ827186.1897-NODE-1897-length-15543-cov-4.819215_pt1 | contig 15543 bp, 7 predicted proteins | sample MGYA00519918_ERZ827186 | MGnify/ENA primary metagenome ERZ827186 (study PRJEB31778, sample SAMEA3449275) | human gut metagenome | biome: human gut; feature: human-associated habitat; material: faeces | place: United Kingdom | collected 2010/2012 ... | reverse complement strand
GAAACCTGCGTTATAAGTCGTTGTCTCTTCCCATTTCAGGTCTTCGTTATAAGCTTTAGGACGCATAGTGCCATAATAGGTATCCCCGAAAGGATAATAACCTCCGGCTGCGTTGACGCGGTACAGTGCCATATAAGGGAAATCATAATCGTCGCCTAAGTTCTGCTGACCCGTGATACCCCATCCGAGGCGGAGTTTCAGATCTGACAATACTTCTACGTTTTTCAGGAAATTTTCTTCTTTCAGTTTCCATCCCAAAGCAACAGAAGGGAAGCTACTCCAACGGTTGTCTTTAGAGAAACGGGAAGAACCGTCCTGGCGGAAAGTGGCTGTCAGCAAATAACGGCTAAGTAATGTATAATTTACGCGGGCAAAATAAGAAACTAATGTACTGTGATGTCCCCAGGCTGTTTGTGAGCGCAGATTCGGATTGTAGGCTTCGCCTGTTAACGGATTTGTTCCTTGTCCGACTTTATATCCGGTATAGTGGAAATGTTGCTCTTCACCACCCAGTATTACGTCGACATAATGATCCCCGATTTCTTTGGAATATTGTGCATAGGCATTCACCGACAGGTTATATTTGTAGCCGTAGTCAGTCCCGTTCCAACCATAGTAATAAGAGCCCGGGGCATAAGGTGAATTTACATTCTTTTCCTTACCTTCCGAGTAGTCACCGCCTACGTTAGCATGGATATGCAGGTCAGGGAGGAAGTGGAATTTATAGTCTACTTCTACATTGCTGATAAAACTGGTGTTTCTGGAAGTATGTTTCTTTAGTTTCAGTAGGGAAACAGGGTTGGCGGTTGAATTACTTTCCAGTGTAAGCGGCCATTCCGGATCGTTATATGAACTACCGTCACTGGTCGGTTGGTAGAATCCACCGAAGTTTTTGTACATGTCCGAAGAGTCATATACAGGTTGGGTCGGGTCCATGGTCAAAGCTGCGCCGATAGCCCCGTCGTCAGCATAACGTTGGTTGGCCCACATCATTTTAGCATTGATATTGAACTTCAGGTGATCTTTAAAGAAAGAGGGTGTCAGATTGACGGAGGCGGTATAACGCTCGAAATTAGATGTCATCAGGATCCCATTCTGATTGGTGTAACCGAAAGAAACACGATAAGGCATATTTTTCAAACCACCGCTTACAGTCACGTTATGGTCTGTACTAACGGCTGTCTGGAAAATTTCTTTCTGCCAGTCAGTGTTTGCTTCACCGAAGGGGCTTGGAGCATTTCCTTCACCATAAAGTTTGGATACGTATCCTTTGAATTCATTGGCATCCATTACGTCTATTGTCTTTTGCAGTATACCGGCGGAAACGTTACCTTCATAGTTCACCTGTGGTTTGCTGCCTGCTTTCCCTTTCTTTGTAGTGATGATAATCACACCATTAGAAGCACGTGAACCATAGATGGCGGTGGCCGAAGCATCTTTCAGGATTGTGATCTGTTTGATTCGCTCGATATCGAAGTCGAATACTTTTTGCATATCCACTTCATAACCGTCCATAATGAAAAGAGGATTATTGGATTTCCCTTCGAAACTCGATTTCCCGCGAATAAGGATTTCCGGCAATTTATTCGGGTCGGAACCGTATTCATTATTCTCGACGATCTGCAACGAGGGCTCATAAGCCTGTAAAGCCTTGAACAAATTCGTCGGACTGATCCGCTTCAATTCTTCTGCCTGTACGGTTACTGCCGAACCGGTATAAGAACTTTTGGTCTTGGTAAAATAACCGGTCACAACCACTTCGTCCATTTTCTGAGCTTCCTCCTCCAGCACAATATACAGAACCCTCTGTTCTCCAGGTTTTACGGTCTGTGTTTTATAACCGATAAAAGAAACCTGCAGCATCAGATCTTTTATTTCGCCTACTTCCAGTTTAAACTTACCATCCTGATCGGAGACAACCCCCATTTGAGTATCTTTGATACGTACCGTCGCTCCCGGCAGCGGGTTACCGTCTTTATCCTTGATCTGACCGGTAATCGTCACTGTTTTCAGTGCTTGTGGCAATGGTTTTCCCTTAGGGGAAATGACGATCACACTATCCAGAATAGAATAGCTCAGAGGCAGACCGGCAAATATTTTATCCAACATCTCATACAGCGTCGCATTTTTAAGCGACACATTCACCTGAATACCTTGCAGTTCGTTATCATTATATAAAAACTGCATATCGGTCTTTTGGCTGATCTCGGTCAAGACCTCTATCACGCTGGCATTTTGTTTCATCAGCGATAACCTGGTATTCTGCGAATAACCGTTTGCCGCCACCGATAAAAATGAAGCGAACAGAAAAAAGACACATAATTTCATCATTAACACCATTTTTCTCAGGCCAGGGAGTTTTCCCGACCTACCGTTTCGTTTTTTTTTCATAACTTTGTTTGATTTTAATCGTTTGTATTAGATCGACTTTTTATGCAGAAGGTGTTACGACCACCTTCTGTATTTTTTATTGTATCATTTCGACTACGACTGTTTTATCTGTCTTTTTGAACCGGATATTCGTCGTCAGTTCCAACATTTTCAATACCTTCGATAAATCCGAATATTTAGGAATACTCCCGGAGAATCGTTTTATTTTCAGGCTTTCCCCAGCAAAAAAGAAACTGACATCATACCAGCGTTCCAGTTTCCGGGTCACCGCTTCCAATTCTTCACTGACAAACACAAAACGGTCTTGTATCCAGGAACAATAAAGGGCGGCATTCACTTCTTTCACCTCGATTCCCTTTTCGGTGTATATCGCCTGTTGTCCGGGCTTCAATAATTGTTTACCCTTTTCACCGCTAACTTCGACACTTCCCTGCAACAAGGTCGTGTATATCCCCGGTTCTCCCTCATAAGCAGTGACGTCGAAAGAAGTTCCTAACACCTCGACTCGTTGTTTTCCCGATTGTACGATAAAAGGCCGGGCTTCATTCCGGGCAACCTCAAAATAAGCCTCTCCTTCCAGCGTAACATTCCTGTTGTATTTTGCAAACTGTTCCGGATAAGTCAATTTAGAATCGGCATTTAACCACACCCGGCTACCATCAGGAAGTAATACGAGTAGCTTTTCACCCCTTACAGCACAGACCTCCCGATAAACAAGGTTTGCCTCACTATGACTTTGATAGAAATTATATCCTACACCTATCACAAGCAAAACAATTGCACAGGCTACCGTCCACTTAAAGAACAATGGCATCCTTATTCTCCTGTTCTTTCGTTTTTCTTCCCGCATCACGGCTTCCTGAATATTCTTATAAATGCGATATTCATCAAAAGGAGGCAATTCTCTGTCGCCCAATTCGAGCTGTTTGCCTTCTATTATCCTCTGAATGTCGTCATCCATATATTTCCCGATGCCGTCAACTACTTCAAAGTCCTGATTTGTATGTTTCTTTTTTGATTTCATATTTCAATATCTATTAGTAATACACACTGTTACAAAAAAGTATTATACAGACTACGTTAAACCGTGTTAATTCAAAAGAACGTTCCATTTCAGCAAAAAGAGATAAAACTACATCATACAATAAAGCAACAATAGGCTAAGCTCTCCCACTGTCGCGCGAATCTGCTTCAAAGATTGGCTATATTGAAATTTAATTGTATTGATCGAAAGATTAAGTTTATCGGCTATTTCCTGATTGGAGTATTTTCCCGAAACTTTCATTTCAAAAACCTTGCGGCGTTGTGGCGAAAGTTGCTCAAGAGCTTGCTGTATGATGTTCATTTGTTCTTGTTTAAGGTTTTCGTTTTGAGAATTGTCTTCCAATTCCAAAACCATTGAAAGGCAATCCTCAAGTAAATAGATATTTTTCTTTGAATCTCTCAACGTATTGAGCAGATCGTTCTTCAACATCGTAAAAAGGTATCTGTTTATAGGTTTTGTTTCGTCGATCTCTTCTTTTTTCAGCCAGAGTTTTAAGAATAAGTTCTGCACAGCATCTTCAGCCAATTCTTTATTCAGCAAATATTTAAATGCCAAAGAAAAGGTCTGCGCCGCATACGTCTTGTATACAATACTAAATGCCAGCTGGTTCCCCTCTTTCAGAGCCTTAACCAAAGCTTGGGCTTCATCCTGTGAGTATTTCTGGGACATCTTAATCATTTTAAATATGAAAATAAAAAGCTTATTATATCAAGTCCTTACTTTCAAATATATTAATTCTTTCTGATATAGCATGATTCGCGAGCAACAAATGAAACAGGTCTCTTATTTATTTCACCAGTCTTTGATATTTGCTGAACAAAAAAGTGGAGAATGATAATAATCCGTCAGTTGTTGAATGAACATCTTTTCGAACATCCTTCCGATCAGTTGCATTTACCCAACCTTCTTCTATTTCTTTTAATTCATCTTCAAGTTGCTTCTGATCCACCTCTACACCTTCCCCAACTGCTTTGATAAATGTATCGATATACACCTCCCAGCGCTTTGCATAATAATCACTTATCAGTCCTGCCCACGAACGACTGGCATAATCGTTCAGGCTTCCACCCCAAGTAGTAATCAAGTTGCGAGCGTTCTTTTCATAATAGTCTTTCAATTGGGGAGAATCTCCCATCTTCCGCGCATCATCAATCCATTTATCCAGCGAACAGTAAGGATGAAAGGCATTCAGCTTATCCAAATCATTCAATATCTCCTTCATTTTTTCGCCGCAAGCTTTCAAAGCCTGATGGTCTTTAGCTTCAACCATCCTGTCAAACTCCATTTTCACATCAAGAAAGTAGTTTCCAAGCACCTGTCTGCCTACAGTTATCAAATCCAGGCGAAAAGCATCTCTCCGGTCAGAAGGTGCCTCATTCAGTTTTCTCCAGACCTCTAGTAGTTCAACATTGCTATACACATTACTTGTCCGTTTTTCACTGTTCTTATTCAATGCAGGGCGATACCCGGGTAAAGTACCCAATGTGCGCGGCACCTGTACATAAATGTCATTGAATAATCGTTTCCAAGCATCGCGCACAGACTGCGACACACATCCCACATGTCTGTCAGCCAGACATTCAATCCATTTATTATCATCTACATTCAGGTTCCATGCTTTCTCAAGAATGTATTCGTAGGGAAATTGCATCACATCCAATCCTTCCAGCGTAGAGCCGATTCCTTTAAGGTTGCCTCCACCGTTAATGAGAGCATTCTCAAGTCGTGCGCCACTTTCTTTGACGTTACCTGTCAAAGTCGTGTTTCCACCGAAATTGCCCAGATAACACCAAATATAGGGCTGATTATGAAAATGCTCTGTTCTTTTCCATAATTCAACATTTTCACAATGATAATCAAGTAATATCATTTTATTCTGTGGCACTCCTGTCAGCAAAGCCTTCATTCGCTCGGAAGTCCATTTATCTTTATCAAAATAAAACATCCACGTCATTTGCATCCATTGGGCTTTGGGATCGGCAGCCGTCAACGTAGCGTACATATCCGAAGCTATCTTCCGCAAATATTCGGGTTCGAAACTGGGCGGGTCAACCTCGTTGAAAGGATCTAAACCATAAATATGATCGGTTCCGAAAAGTTTTTTTTGTTCATCAAGAAATAGTTTCTGAATTTTCGCAAACAAAGCATCGTTAGGGTTCAAAAAGTTACAACGGTATGCATCAGCAAAGCCGGCCCATTTGCCCAAATGTTGAATATCGGCCTCGGGATAGATCCGTTTTAAATCGGCAGGTACATGTCCGGCGAAGGCTGGTAATACGGGCTTCATATTCAATTCACGCTCACGTGCGAGTATTTTTTTCTGCAAGCTTACCTGGTGTTCCAGCCATTCCATCGGCAACGGACCGTTCCAACGATCTATGTTAGCCATCCGATGCCAGGGCAGATACGGTGGTCCCGTGAAGTAAGAGCGTATTTCGATGTCCGACATTCCCATTTTCGACCAGACTTTATACCACACAGCTTCTTGTCCGGTAATTGCCAAAGGCATATTTATACCATTAAGGGCCATCCAGTCAATAAAGCGTTCCCATTCTTTCCATTGCCACCAAGGCATCGTGTAACCATACGTGCAATAATTCAGGAAAAAGCGAGTATCCACTCTCGCTTCCGAAACGACCTTCTCACCAACCATCGGCAATTCTTCAGGAATTTCAACGGCTATATCCGCATACCATGACACTGTAGTGAGACAGTAATATTTCAAGTAATGGTTCAGTCCCATCGCCATTGAATTGGCGTTGTTTCCACCGATTACAATTTTATCTTTTACGGACTCTATCGTAAAGCAGTCTTTCTCTCCTTTTAATTTTTGAAACTGAAAACTCTCGATGTATGACGGCAGCAAACGTTTCAATAATGCTTCCGCAACAGCTACGTCTTTGTCTTTAGCCTGAAGAGCCAACGACATAAGCAGCATAACCAGACACGTGTATACACTTTTTCTTTTCATTCTGATTTATAATTTTATATAGATTTTTCTTTTTAACAAAATATATCCCAACAGCCCATTGAACAAGAGGAAAAATACACCGTACATAAATGAACCGAAGTAATTTCCGAATAACGGGTTAAGCAAATTATTGAATACAGCCGTATGGATATGCCAATGCACAAGCAATCCTCCGGCTATGCAACTAAACACATAAATTACAAGCGGATTCGCTCCAAATGCTTCGAAAAATGAAAACCACTTTTTATTCTGCTTCACATCAATGATATAAAGTAGCAATGCCAATGACAATGCCGCAATCCCACAAGTAAGCAAAACAAACGAAGGAGACCACAAACGTTTATTCAAAGGACAGGCATAGCTTAACAAATAGCCGGCAAACAACAGCGTGGTACCTATAAGGAATAGATTCAGCATCCGGCGGTCATTATCTTTAATATCGATGATTATCTTTCCGCAAACAAAACCGATCATTACTTGAGACACAGCGGGAATCGTACTAAGTATCCCCTCGGGATCGACAAACTGGCGGCCCTGAAGATACATGTGGTTAGCCCCTAAAATAGCCGAATCAATCATCCCGACGATATTATCCGCACTCTTTTCAAATCCGTTTCCAAATAACTGAAAAATAAAGTAGACAATCAGCAAGATAATAGCTAATGGCATAAACCGCTTATGCGGTATTGTTACAGCCAACAGGGCTGTAATGCCATAACAAATCCCAAGCCGTTGCATAACTCCCATCAACCGGAGCTGACTCAAATCAAAATAGTTACCACTATCGATTGATGTAATGAACCACTCCATAACCAGACCTATAAATATTAATAAGAGACTTCTTTTTATGATTTTCGTAATGGCCGGTCGACACTGGAAGTCATACTTACACAAAGAGATGTAGGTCGAAATACCCATCAGGAACATAAACATCGGAAATACCAGATCGGCCGGCGAAAAGCCATCCCACTTGGCATGTGCAAAAGCGGCAAAGTTATACCCGCACTTTCCTGTATTGTTGACCAAGATCATCCCGGCAACAGTAATACCCCGAAGTACATCAAGCGAAAGTAACCGTTTGTTCGGATTCATAATATTTGATTCTTTTAATTACTTATTATATATAAAATAGTCGTTCCGGCAGCTAACACTATCCCTATAAGCGATTCATAAGGTATCAGCTTCAGACGTTCCTTAAAATTGAGTTCGCATACGCCTCCTGTCGCATGAAAGAACGAACCATGTGGCAAATGGTCAAGAACTGTAGCTCCGGAATTAATCATAGCCGCTCCCCAAACCGCAGAAATGCCTATAGCCAATATCGTTTCAGCGAACGAAGAAGAAGCCAGTGTCGCTCCGGCTGTTGTCGATGCGGTAGCCGCCGACATCAACGCGCCTGATATAGGAGCAATCAATGCATCACTCATATGAGCATGATCCAATCCTGTAAGAATCCAATCTTTCAAAGAAGAGTTCTTTATGATACCGGCAATAGTTCCGGTTCCTATCAACAGAATAGCTACCACAGACATCTTTTGCAGTCCATATTCTATACTCGGAAGAATATTTTTCCATTGTTTCATACAGATAGCACCACATAAACCACCTACCGGCAAAGCTATCAAAGGATCAATATTGATTCCTGCCGCAGGACGTAATGCCAATAAAACAATCGTAACAACAGGAGCAATCAGACTGGTTCTTAACGAGGGCAAATTTCTCTCTTCCTCTTTATCCTCTGTTTGCATCATCGTTTTTTTGTTTTTCACTGTTTGAGGCATCAGACGGACAATAACAAAAACAGTGAAAAACAAACCGATCACTGCCGGTAAAATATTGGCAAACATTACAGCCGATAGATCTGCATTAAAATTTCCGGCTGCTATAATGGTGTTCGGGTTAGGTGATATGATATTTCCACATTTACCTCCCCCGATCATAGCAATAAGTAACACAGATGGAGACAGGTTTAGACGCTTGCCTATCGAAAGAGCCACCGGCGCAACGGTTATCACAGCCACATCAATAAAGACGCCTACCGTACAAAGCAACATCGTTGCGAGTGCCAATGCCATAAATACCCGTTTTTCACCCATTTTGTTTATAATCGCATTGGAGATGACCGTGGTAGCTCCGGTTTGTATTAATATGCCTGACAAGACTCCGGCTGTCAGAATCCGCAATACCGCCGGGGTGACCTCTTTCACTCCTTCGGTCATCACCGTTACGGTCTCATTTAAAGATAGTCCTCCCAACAACCCTCCGACTATCGCTCCGATAATCAGACTGTATGTCGGAGAAAGCTTTCTTATGATTAACAGTATGGATAATGAAAGCCCGATTAATGCGCCTATCGCTGTCATTGAGTATTATTTAGTAAATTGTTTTATGATTCTCACCACCTGTCGCACCGTTCTCTCTATGTTTTCTTTCGTAAACTCCGGTTGCATCGCCTCTTCAAGTGTTACCGGAAAAGGTTGAATAGGCAGTACGGCAGTAAACCCCATCCTATTAAGCGCTTCGGTGGCTTCGACCGCTCCCCCCAACGCTATCACCGGAACCTGACATCTCTCACCGACACGTAAGATTCCGTCCAGCGCTTTTCCCATACAAGTCTGGTGATCCAGCTTCCCCTCTCCGGTCAGTATCAGGTCTGCCTGTCGGACGACCTCCTCGAAACGAAGCGTTTTCAATATAACTTCTATTCCGGATTGCAATTCTGCATTCAAAAACGGAAGTAAGCCGCCTCCCATTCCTCCGGCTGCTCCGGCACCGGGAAGCTGCGATATATCCATATTTGTATATTCCTTTATCACCTGTGCATAATGCCGCAACCCATTGTCCAACTCTATCACTTGCAAACTATTTGCCCCTTTTTGGGGAGCATATACATAGGCCGCACCCTCTTCTCCAAAAAATGGATTACTAACATCACAGGCGATCGTAAAATGACTTTCCTTCAATGCCGGATTTAATTGGGAAATATCTATTTGATGAACTTTTATCAGATTTTCGCCGACAGGCTCCAACTCACCGTTTCCGCTATCTAAAAAGCGTGTACCTAAAGCCTTCAGCATACCAATTCCCGCATCATTCGTAGCACTTCCACCGATTCCGATAATGAATTCCCGACACCCGCGTTTTAATGCGTCAGCAACCATTTCTCCAACTCCATAAGTCGTAGTCTTCATGGGATTTCTTCGATTTGAATCAATCAATGGCAGACCGCAGGCCGAGGCCATTTCGATAATAGCCATCGCACCATTGTTTACGATGCCATACGATACATCGATTGGCTTCATGAATGGATCATGCACCCGACATGACACCGTTTGGGCATGAAGGGCAGAGCATAGAGCTTCTGTAGTCCCTTCGCCGCCATCAGCTATGGGGAAACGTATAATCTGACAGTCGGGTAATTCCTCCTGAATCGCTTTTTCGGCAGCTTTTGCTATCTCAAAAGAACCGACCGAACCTTTAAACGAGTCGAATGCCAATACAATCTTTTTCATAAAAGCTATCACTTATTTGTTTTCTCTATTAAACTCAATGCAGCCTCGACCGGATCATCAAACGGAGTCGTACTGTTGCTCCAGGGAGATGTGATCCATTGCTCCTCCCATTCTCGGATTTTATTCCGGTCTTTTGTGAAATAGAGCTGTATACGAGGGATATAGTAGTCTTTAATCAGCCCGCTCCAGAAACGGGCAGCATAATCTTCCTGAATACCACCCCAACTTGTAATCAAGCGTTTGGCATTTGCTTCATAAGCATCTTTTTCCTGAAGAGTTGTTCCGCTATTGCGCGCAAGTTCCACCCATTCTTCTAATCGATATAAAGGATGAGAGGCCAACAGCCTGTCAACGTCCATCAACAAATCAACAGTTTGTTGCAGATTACGTTGCGCTGCGAGAACACGATTCTCCGAATCATCTTTCAAGGCCTGCTTATAAAAATTTTCAGCTTTAGCCGCTACATAATACGAAACAAACTCTATGAGGTCGTTTCTGTATAATTCAGAGCTTTTCAGTTCGTCAGCGCAACTAGCATACAAACGTATAGCCTGCAAGTAATCATCACTAAGGTCGATTTTACTGATCCGCCGTTGATCGGGTATTACGGTTTGCCAGGTAAAACGGGGGTATGAATATAAAGAACTATATGCTGTTTTCCGAAAAAGTTTCCAAGCTTCCTCCATGGCATCGGGATATCCTCCATAACGGGCCTCGCAGTATATCTTCATCCAATCGTCCAGGTCGATACTATCTGATGACCATCCCATATCGGCTAACAGTTCGTAAACAACCTCATTGTTTTCGAGTCCTTCAGGGGCAGAACCGAACCCAATCAAGTTACCTTTATTTGCGGCACGTAATGCTTTGACCGAGGAACTAGCATACATGTCCAAGTCTCCTGTCATGGCGTTTTTCCCACCAAAGTTGGGTACATAGCTGAATATCCATTTCTTTCCGTAAAATCCATCATGTACTTTCCATGTTTGCTCGGTGTTCCACACCCATTTCGGATAATCATTGCCCAAATCAATGATAATCATTTTATCATCAGGTACATTGCTTAACAAGGCTTTAAGCGATTCTTTATCCCAGAATGAATGTTGATATCCGAATGTCCATCCCTGTGTAACCCAAACGGCATCCGGGTTTCCGGCTGCAATTGATTTATAGATCGTTTCTCCATACCCGGCCAATAACTTATATTTCGCTTCTTTATCTTCCTTATCGATAGGCAGCTCCATCTCATTAAAACTATCCGAGAGATAATACGTATTTTCTCCAAACTCTTTTTCCCACTCTTCGACAAACAGTTTGCCTATCTCTTCGAAAAAAGGTGAATCCGGTGGCAATACATAGGCGTTGTACTCTTCATCAAAACCACCCCACCGCATGTGCCGGAATTGTGTGTCGGGATGTTTCTGCACAAATCCTTCCGGCACGAAACCTGCAAACGCAGGCGCTATGGGCTGCATACCCAACTCGCGCATACGGGTCAGGATTTGATGCTGCAAAGCGATTTGGTTCTGTTGCCATGCATCAGATAAGGGACCGTCCCACTTGTTCAAATTGCCCATGCGATGCCAGGGAAGGTGTGCAGGGGCAGTGAAAAACTCACGGATTTCTTCTTTGTTCAATCCCATACGCAGCCATACCCGTTCCGCAATGGCTTCGCTGGCCACGGTAGCCAAGGGCATATTTACACCATAAAGAGCCATCCTGTCAATTTCCTTTTCCCAACGCTCCCAGTCCCAGTAAGGAGTAGTGTAGCCGAATGTACAAACATTAAGGAAATAGCGCAACTCATAAGGGGACACTTGTTCATACAATTCATAATCGGGCCACGGCATCACCGACGTTATATGTTCACCGCTCCATGTTTTCATACTCTTGCAGGCCTCTTTCATGTACGTATGAAAAGCGTAACAGATAGCAACGGAGCTACTTCCCCTTAGGGTAAGCCGGCCGTCGCTTGCTATCACTTCGAATATATCTTTACCGTCGGATGGTTCGATATATTCAAAGTGGATAGACTGTGCTCTTTCCCCAATCTGACGTTCTATTAACTGTTTGGCGGGGGTGATAATATCCGTCTTAGGCTTGTGGCATGAGCAGAAAAAAAGCGTTGTTGAAATTAATAAATACTTGATTATCGTATGTATCATAAAAAATCAAAATGTTATAAGTGAGTATCAATATTTCTTTTTCGATGCTTCTTTCACATATTCCAGTTCCGTAATAATCGGTAAATGATCTGACAAAAGCGACCGGACAGTTTGTGTACTAATCACACGCCATCCTTTTTGCGGGTAAGCAAACAAGTAATCTATCTTAATCACAGGTTTCCATGCCGGCATTCCAAAATCATCGTTACTCGCGGCAAACCAACTATCCATACCACGTATGGCCTCGGAGTAGTGACGCGCATTGAAATCGCCTCCCAAAATTACAGGATATTTATAATTTTTGAAATGCCCGGTAATAAATTTTATTTGCTCCGCCCGTGTTTCTTGAGAGTTGACGTCCAGATGCGTAGAGGTAAAAACAATGGTATCATTACCCATTTCGAATAATCCCTCCAGCATGGCCCGCCTCTCATGCTCTTTGACCGGATGGGGCAGCATTATCTTTTGGACAGAAATATATGGATATTTACTTAACATCCCAATACCGTAATAACCGGTAGAATAGTCAATCGTTTTTCCGTAAAGCCCAAACATCCCTGTATGATAGGCAAGTTCGGATATAAAATCCTTCCCCTTCTGATGCGGGGTACGCTTACGGTCTGTTTTGCTATCCACTTCCTGAAGCGCCACAAAATCAGGTTTGAAGGATTTGATGTGATGAGCAAGTTCCTCTAAAGATGCCAGTTCGCCAAATCTTAAATTATAGGTCATTACCCGCACCCGTAGAGTATCTTGCGCATAGGCAACGCCCAAAGTCAGGCATAAAAACAATAATAAATATTTCTTCATTGAATACATGGTTTCTATTTTTTTATGATTACTTTTCCCAGCCCGGATTTTGTCCTAACAGAGGATTCTTCTGACGCTCGGGATTAGGCACGGGCCACAAATAATGTTTCGTTGCGTCGAAGTAGCGTGCTCCGCCTTCCGCGGTAGACTTTTCGTAGATAACATCACCAAACTCATCTACTCCGGTATCGGGATACGGGTTGGCGCCCAAATCATTCATACAAACTTTCAGGCTGGGACCGGTGATGGCACGTCCAAAGCGAAGTTCGCCTTCACGCCAGCGCATCACATCGGCGTATCTTGTTCCTTCACCTGCCAACTCAATGCGACGTTCTCTTCTCAATTCGGTTTCGAGATCCATCCCCCATGCGCCAAGTTCGTCAAGGTTCATACGATGCATATTCACACGATCTCTAAGCCTGTTGATGGAGTAATCAATCTGTGTTTGTGTCAGTTTCTTGCCTTGTAGTTCGAAAGTGGCTTCGGCATAAATCAGCAAGATTTCGGCAAAGCGGATGACATTGAGATTCCCATGCCCACCCACACTCGAACCGGCCAAATCAATATCGTTATACTTTTTCAGATAGAAACCTGTACGGCTATTTGCCCCCACACGGTTATTATCTTGCAATGAAGCAAAACGAGGCAGATTAAATATCTCGTTGGCCTTATCCGTATCAGGATCACCGTCATCTCCTCCCGGCCATTTGTCACCCGGAGCATATAAAGTCATCTTCATTCTAGGATCTCTGTTCTGGAAATAATCCACATAATGCTCTTCAGGCGACTTGTATAACGATGAGGTCTGCACACCGGTCTTTTTATAATATTCCAATCCGGTTTTTGCCGGTTTACCGTCTGTACACAGATAAGCATCCACTAACGACTTCGTTGGATTGAGGCGTATATAGTCTGTCGGACTGCAAGTTTCATTGGGCAGACTTTGTGTACGGATTTCAGGTACAAAAAGGCTATATACGATGGCTTCGATATTTTTCGGATCATTCTCGACATCCCCTTCGTGATGAAATAGTTTTTCATATTCATACAGGCCATAGGGACTGTTTTCGATGATATATTCACTCGTTTTTGCAGCCAGTTCCCACCTTTCGTTTTGCAAGGCAATACGTGCCAATATGGCTAAAGCGCCCCAACGGTCGAGTCTTCCCAGTTTATCGCCCGTATACCTTTCTTCAGGCATACGCTCCGCCGCCCATTTCAAATCCTCGACGAGCTGGTCGATGACTTTCTCTCTGGGAGTACGTTCGATATATGCATCTTCGGGCTGGATGACTTCTCCTACCCAAGGTACATCACCCCAAAATGTCGTGAGGTAAAAGTACATAAGCGCCCGGATGGTTTTTACTTCTGCGGCATAAACGTCCTTCTTATTTTGAGCTACCTGCGCTTTATTATAGTTGTCCAGAAAATTATTGCAGCGATAAATATAGCTATACGCTCCTGTCCAATAGGTAGTGAAGGGGAAGCCGTCAGTATAAGAGTGCTTGCCTCCCGAAACCTTACTTAGTCCACTAGTAATATTCCCCCACATAACAGTTTCGGCCGTCGATTCACTCCAATTCACGAGATAGTCTTTTTGTAAAGCTTCGTAACAGGGAGGCAAGGCATTTTTAAGCTGATCTTCATTCACCCAGAATGTTACATTGTCCGGCTCGTTAGGGTTCGTTCTATCCAGAAAATCACTACATGAGGTAACTATACCAAAGAAAGCAATGATTAAAAAGTATTTTGAGTATTTCATCTTTATAGTCGTTTAATAGGTTAGAATGTTATTGATAATCCAAAAACATAGGTTTTTACTTGCGGATAGACATCTCCGCTGGTGGTCCTCACTTCAGGGTCATAAGCTCCGAAGTAATCGGTTTTAGTAAACAAGTTATCTGCCGAAGCATATACTCTAAGACTATTAATGCCAAGAGGTGCCACCATCCGGGCAGGAAAACGATAACCTATCTGAATATTCTTCAGGCGCAAGTACGATGCATCCTCTTTCCAGTAATCACTGAAGAGCCTGTTGTGCTCCTGCGACTGATAAAGTCTGGGATAAGAAGCATTTGGATTCATAGGCGTCCATCTGTCAAGATGCTCTTTTTTAGGAATTGAGTAGTCATTGATAAACGCATGTCGAGCCTCATCCTCAAGGTAACCGGCAACTTTGCCTACGCCTTGCAAATAGAAACTGAAATCAATGCCTTTCCATTCCAAACCACCCTTGATTGCATAGGTGTAATGGGGCTCTTTCTCGCCAAACACCACTTTGTCGTAGTCATCAATTACCCCGTCGGGAGCGCCGTCAGGACCACTGATGTCCCGATACTTAATATCTCCGGGCTGTACAATGCCGTTTTGTGATGCAACAAGAGGAAATTTTGGTTTCTGGTACTTACCTGTAGTTGTATTCACCGATTCGAAGTCATACACTTGCGCCAGCCCATCAGTCAGATAACCATAGAAAGCACCTATCGGATCACCTACCCGACGATACGAACCGGAAGCCGTACTGGTCAGCGACTCCGGAGTTCCACCCAAATCGGTAATCTTATTACGGGCGTCCGACAGATTGAACCCGAGATTGTAATTTACACTTCCGATCTTATCACGCCATGACAGATTAAGTTCCCATCCTTT
>ERZ827186.1893-NODE-1893-length-15579-cov-19.114404_pt1 | contig 15579 bp, 9 predicted proteins | sample MGYA00519918_ERZ827186 | MGnify/ENA primary metagenome ERZ827186 (study PRJEB31778, sample SAMEA3449275) | human gut metagenome | biome: human gut; feature: human-associated habitat; material: faeces | place: United Kingdom | collected 2010/2012 ... | reverse complement strand
ACGGGATTCTCCTCGATTTCCTGCTTGATGCGCTGCTCGAGTTGCAGGGCCGGAAGCTCCAGCAGTTTGATCATCTGGATCTGCTGCGGCGACAGCTTTTGGAGCAATTTTTGAACTTGGCGTTGATTAAGATTGGACATAGCTTTTCAATTTTCAATAACTGATTCAATAGATTTACGTATCTTCTGTATAATTACAAAGATAATTATAAATCTATTGAAAGGCAGCCCGCAGAAAGGGGACTTTATAACAGGATAAGACTTATCTTATATCCTGAAACCGCCGTCCCGTGTGCAAGAATTTAACCCGGACTAAAACTCCGCGTTCTTCGGCGTCCGGGGGAACGGAATCACATCGCGGATGTTACCCATTCCGGTCACGAACAGCAGCAGCCGCTCGAAGCCGAGGCCGAAACCGCTGTGCGGAGCGCTTCCCCATCGGCGGGTATCGAGGTACCACCAGATATCTTTCTCGGGTACGCCGACCTCTTCGATGCGCCGGCGCAGTTTGTCGAGGTTCTCCTCGCGCTGCGACCCGCCGATGATCTCGCCGATCTTCGGGAACAGCACGTCCATCGCGCGAACGGTCTTGCCGTCGTCGTTCTGCTTCATGTAGAACGCTTTGATCTCCTTCGGGTAGTTAATCAAGATGACCGGTTTCTTGAAATGCCGTTCGACCAGGTAACGTTCGTGCTCGCTCTGCAGGTCGAGTCCCCAACTGACCGGGAATTCGAACTTCACGCCGCTTCTGACCAGGATATCGATCCCCTCGGTATAGTCGAGGCGGACGAAATCGTTTTCGACGACGAACTTCAGGCGGTCGATCAGCTCCGCGTCGTACATTTTGGCGAGGAACTGCAGGTCGTCCTGACAGTTATCGAGGGCATAGCGGATCAGGTACTTCAAAAAGTCCTCGGCCAGTTCCATGTTGTCTTCCAACTCGAAGAAAGCGACTTCCGGCTCGATCATCCAGAACTCGGCCAGGTGGCGCGGGGTGTTCGAGTTTTCGGCTCGGAACGTCGGGCCGAACGTATAGATCTGCGACAGGGCCAGCGCGCCGAGTTCGCCTTCGAGCTGGCCGGAGACGGTCAGGTTGCAGGGTTTCCCGAAAAAATCCTGGCTGTAATCGACCGCGCCTTCCGGGGTTTTGGGCACATCGTTCAGGTCGAGCGTAGTGACGCCGAACATCGCTCCGGCGCCTTCGGCGTCGCTGCCGGTGATCAGCGGCGTATGCAAGTAGAAAAATCCGTGGTCGTTGAAATATTTGTGGATCGCGTAAGCCATCGCATGGCGGATACGGAGCACGGCGCCGAAAGTGTTGGTACGCGGGCGCAAATAGGCTATTTCGCGCAAGAATTCGAGCGAATGGCCTTTCTTCTGCAACGGGTACGTTTCGGGATCGGCGGTGCCGTAGATCTCGATCGACGAAGCCTGTATTTCGACGGGCTGGCCGGAGCCGAGCGATTCGACCAGCGTGCCGGCGACTTTGACGCAACTGCCGGTGGTGATCTCCTTGAGGAGGTTTTCGTCGAATTTGGCTACGTCGGCTACGACCTGGATATTATGGATGATCGAGCCGTCGTTGACGGCGATGAAAGCTACGTTTTTATTTCCGCGTTTGGTTCTGACCCAGCCTTTGACGACTACTTCCGTACCGAACGCCGTTGATTTCAACAGCTCTGCAATTTTCGTTCTACCTCCGCTTAACATAATCTCTTATTTATAGAATTAAACCGAATGACAAATATCGCATTTTTTATTCAAAAGATGAAGTTTTCGGGTAATTTTTAGGGGTCGGAAACGCTCGTCCGGACGCCGACCTGCTCAGCGTCCTGCAATCCGGCGTCAAAAAAGGCTGGGCCTGCTGAACGCCCTGTACGACGCCCGGAGAGCCGAAAAAGACGAGCTTAAAGCCGAATAACAAAACGGAGCGGGGAGCGTTTTGGGACGCTCCCCGCTCCGTTTTACCCGGCCCGCATCCGCAGGCCGCACTTGCCTTAACAATGAATCACCCCCGATCCGATCAATTCCTCGCCGTCGTACCACGAGGCGAACTGCCCGGCCGTAACGCCGCGCTGCGGCTCGTCGAACACGATATACCCGCCCTCGGGCGTCACATGCAGCACGCCGTCCTGCAACGGCTGCCGGTAGCGTATCCGCATCCGGAACCGCGCGCTCGCGCCCGGCTGCAACGCCCGGTCGGGACGTACCCAGTGCATCTCGTCCGGCAGAATGCGCAACCCGCGCCGGTAAAGTCCCGGATGTCGCTGTCCCTGGCCGACGTACAGCACGTTGCGCTCCACGTCCGTCGCAATCACGAACAACGGCTCCGGCTTGCCTCCGACGTTCAGGCCCTTGCGCTGCCCGATCGTGAAGAAATGCGCCCCGCGATGCCGTCCGACGCACGTTCCGTCCGTCTCGCGGTACGCGTACGGCGCAGCCAACTCATCGAGCGTCGCGCCGTCGGCCAGCGGACGGTAGCCGTCCCACGAGGCCGGCACCTCGACGATATCGCCCTCGCGGGCCTCCAACCACTGTTGCAGGAACACCGGCAGATCGACCTTGCCGACGAAACAGATGCCCTGCGAATCCTTGCGGGCCGCCGTAGCCAGGTGCTGTTCGGCGGCGATCCGCCGAACCTCCGGCTTCAGCAGGTGTCCGATCGGAAACAGCGCGCGCGAAAGCTGCCGCTGGGTCAACTGACACAAGAAATAACTCTGGTCTTTGTTCGGGTCGCTGCCCGCCAGCAGACGGTGTACCGTGCGCCCGTCGATCTCGACGTCCTCGCGGCGACAGTAGTGACCCGTAGCCACGTAATCGGCCCCCAGGTCAAGCGCCGCTTTCAGGAAGGCGTCGAACTTGATTTCGCGGTTGCAAAGCACGTCCGGGTTCGGCGTCCGTCCCCGGCCGTACTCGGCAAACATATAGTCCACGACGCGGCGGCGGTATTCATCGCTCAGGTCGATCAGATGAAACGGGATGTCGAGCCGCTTGGCCACCAGTTCGGCGAACATGTGGTCGTCGTACCACGGGCAATCGCCTTCGAGCGTCCCGGTCGTATCCTTCCAGTTGCGCATGAAAAGCCCCACCACATCGTATCCCTGCTCCTTGAGCAGGTAGGCCGCCACGCTCGAATCGACGCCTCCGGAGAGGCCCACCACGACTCTTTTCACGGTAGAATCACAGGTTTGGGTTATTACAACGGACAATCCGGGGCCGCGGGCAGGGCGAAAAGCCGCTTCCCCGCGTTCCCCGGATTTTCAGAAAAAACTCAACGGTCCGACAACGCCAAGCGAAGCACGTCGTCGTTGGTCCGCACGTAATCGAACGTCAGACCCTCGAGATACTCGGGCTTGATCTCCGAAATGTCCTTGCGATTGTCCTCGCTCAGGATAATCTCGTTGATACCGGCCCGCTTGGCTGCCAGTATCTTCTCCTTGATTCCGCCTACGGGCATCACGCGTCCGCGCAGCGTCGTTTCGCCGGTCATCGCCACGCGGTCCCGCACCGGACGCCCCGTGAACGTCGACACGAGCGAAGTCACCATCGTGATACCGGCGCTCGGCCCGTCCTTCGGAATGGCGCCCTCGGGCACATGGATATTCACGTCGAACTTCTCGAACTTCTCGCGGTCGATGCCCAGCTCCTCGCCGTGCGCCTTGACCCACTCGAGCGCGATCGTCGCCGACTCCTTCATCACGTCGCCCAAATTGCCCGTCATCGTCAGGCCGCCCTTGCCGGGCGTCAGGATGGACTCGATATAGAGAATGTCGCCGCCGACCTCCGTCCATGCCAGCCCCGTCACGACGCCGACCATCCCGGCGATCTCGTACGACTCGTTCTGGTAGCGGGGCACGCCGAGAATTTTCTCAACATCCTCGGCCGTCACCTCGGGCCGGAATTCTTCGTTGAAGCCGATATTCTTGGCTCGCGTGCGGACGATCTTCGCGATCCGCTTGTCGAGCGTCCGCACGCCCGACTCACGCGTATACTCGGCGACGATCTTCTCGATGGTCTTCGGCGCGATCCTCAACTGCTTGGCCGAAACGCCGTGCGCCTCGAGCTGCTTCGGGATCAGATGCTTGCGGGCGATCTGCACCTTGTCTTCGAGAATGTATCCCGGTATGTTGATCATCTCCATACGGTCCCTCAAGGCCGGATTGATATTGGCGATGTTGTTGGCCGTAGCGATGAACAGCACCTTCGACAGGTCGTACTCGGTATCGAGGTAATTGTCGTGGAAGGTCGTGTTCTGCTCCGGATCGAGCACTTCGAGCAGGGCCGACGACGGGTCGCCATGGTTGCTGACGGTGATCTTGTCGATCTCGTCCAGTATCACGACCGGATTCGACGAGCCGCAGCGCTTGATCGTCTGGATGATCCGGCCCGGCATCGCGCCGATGTAGGTCTTGCGGTGTCCGCGAATCTCGGCCTCGTCGTGCAGACCGCCCAGCGCAATGCGTCCGAACTTACGCTTGAGCGCCCCGGCCACCGATTTGCCGAGCGACGTCTTGCCGACGCCCGGAGGACCGTACAGGCACAGGATAGGCGACTTCAGATCGCCCTTGAGCTTGATGACGGCCAGATGCTCCAGAATACGCTCCTTCACCTCGTCCAGACCGAAATGGTCGCGGTCGAGCTGTTCGCGGGCGCACTTGAGGTCGAGATTGTCCTTGGTCGTGTCGTTCCACGGCAGTTCGAGCAGCAGCTGCAGATAGGTCATCTGCACCGAATACTCGGCTACGGCGGGGTTCAGCCGCTCGACTTTCTGCAGCTCCTTCTCGAAGGTCTCGCCGACCTCCTTGGGCCAGTTCTTCTTCTTGGCCTCCTCGCGCATCTTCTCGATGTCGGCATCGGCGCCGTCGCCCAGTTCGTCCTGGATCGTGCGCATCTGCTGCTGCAGGTAATAGTCGCGCTGCTGCTTGTCGATCTCCTGCTTCACGCGCTCCTGTATCTGGTTCTTCAGCTCGGCCAGCTGCTGTTCGCGGATCAGTATTTCGAGCAGCTTGCGGGCACGGGCCAGCAGGCCGGGGGCCTCCAGCAACGACTGGCGGTCTTCGTCCGTAAGCTCCATGTTCGAGCAGATGAAATTGATGATGCCGCGCTTGGAGTCGATGTTCTTGATGGCGAAGGCCGCCTCCTTGGGCATCGACGGCGAGACGTTGATGATGTTGAGCGCCACGTCGCGGATCGAATCCACGAGGGCCTCGAACTCGATGCTCTTCAGGTCGGGCGTCGTATCGCGCAGGGCGGTCACCCGGGCCCGGAAATAGGGCTCGGTCGTAATGTATTCGCGTATTTCGATCTTCTCCAGGCCGTTCAGGATCACCGTGAGGTTCCCGTTGGGCATTTCGAGGATTTTGATGATGCGCGCCGCGGTGCCGACCTTGTACATGTCGTCCGGCGCGGGGTCTTCGACGTCGCTCTCGCGCTGCAACACGGCGCCCAGGATGCCGCCTTCGGCATTCACGGCACGTACGAGGCTGATGCTCTTGTCGCGTCCCACGGTGATCGGGGTGATCGCACCGGGGAAGAGCACCGAACTGCGCAGCGTAAGGATCGGGATGATTTCCGGCACTTCGACCTCCTCGGCGACCTCGTCGCCGCCGGTCACGATCGGAATCACGTGGTGTTTGCCGTCGAGCAGCTCGGGAAGCAGGCTCGCATCTTCGACTTCGATGGTTTCGATTATCTTATCTTTTTTACTCATAGTTTACAGATACAAATATATAATGGTGCAAAGGTAACGATTTTTTATAGATATTTATTTTATCTTTGACAGAATGTTAATAACTTTGCAGGCCAAATAACGAAGCAAAACATTCACACCTTTATGCAAATCGCTGATAAATATTCGCCGCAGGAGATCGAACAGAAATGGTACGACTACTGGATCGACAACCGGCTGTTCCATTCGGAACCCGACGGACGCGAACCCTACACGATCGTCATCCCGCCGCCCAACGTGACCGGCATGCTCCACATGGGGCACATGCTCAACAACACGTTGCAGGACGTGCTGATCCGCCGTGCCCGCATGTCGGGCAAAAACGCCTGCTGGGTGCCGGGCATGGATCACGCGTCGATCGCCACGGAGGCGAAAGTCGTGGCGATGCTGCATGAAAAGGGCATCGAGAAGTCGTCGCTTTCGCGCGAGGAATTCCTCGAATACGCCTGGGAGTGGAAGGAAAAATACGGCGGCATGATCCTCAAGCAGCTGCGCAAGCTGGGCGCCTCGTGCGACTGGGAGCGCACCTGCTTCACGATGGACGAACCCCGCACCGAGAGCGTCATCAAGGTATTCTGCGACCTTTACGAGAAAGGCAAGATCTACCGCGGCGTACGCATGGTCAACTGGGATCCCGCGGCGCAGACGGCGCTGTCGGACGAAGAGGTGGTATTCAAGGAGTCGCACGGCAAGCTCTACTACCTGCGCTACCTGGTCGAAGGCTCGGACAAGGCGGTCATCGTCGCCACGACGCGCCCCGAAACGATCCTGGGCGACACGGCGCTGTGCGTCAACCCCAACGACCCGCGCTACGGCTGGCTGCCGGCCGGGGCGCGCGTCATCGTACCGCTGGTGAACCGCGCAATCCCCGTAATCCGCGACGAATACGTCGACATCGAGTTCGGTACGGGCGCGCTGAAAGTGACCCCGGCGCACGACGTGAACGACTACATGCTGGGCGAGAAATACAACCTCGAGGTGATCGACATCTTTAACGACGACGGCACGATCAACGACAAAGTGGGGCTGTACGTCGGCATGGATCGTTTCGACGTCCGCAGGAAGATCGAAGGCGACCTGGCGGCAGCCGGCCTGCTGGAGAAGACCGAGGATTATACCAACAACGTGGGCTATTCGGAGCGCACGGGCGTGGCCATCGAGCCGAAACTCTCGATGCAGTGGTTCCTCTCGATGGGACAGCTGGCCGAACCGGCGACGAAGGCCGTCATGGAGGACGCGATCCGCTTCGTGCCCGAAAAATACAAGAACACCTACCGCCACTGGATGGAGAACATCAAGGACTGGTGCATCTCGCGCCAGTTATGGTGGGGCCAGCGCATCCCGGCCTGGTACCTGCCCCAAGGCGGCTTCGTAGTGGCCCCGACGGCTGGGGAGGCGCTCGAAAAGGCGCGTGCGAAAACCGGCGACGCCTCGTTGCAGCCGTCCGACCTCAGACAGGACGACGACGTGCTGGACACGTGGTTCTCGTCGTGGCTGTGGCCGATTTCGGTCTTCGACGGCATCCGCAACCCCGGCAACAGGGAGATCAGCTACTACTACCCCACCAACGACCTGGTGACGGGCCCCGACATCATCTTCTTCTGGGTGGCGCGCATGATCATGGCGGGTTACGAATACCGCGGCGAAAAACCTTTCGGAAACGTCTATTTCACGGGCATCGTCCGCGACAAGATCGGCCGCAAGATGTCCAAGCAGCTGGGCAACTCGCCCGACCCGCTCGACCTGATCGCCAAATACGGCGCCGACGGTATGCGCATGGCGATGCTCATCTCCTCGTCGGCAGGCAACGACGTGATGTTCGACGAGGCGCTCTGCGAACAGGGACGCAACTTCGGCAACAAGATATGGAACGCCTACCGCCTGGTGAACGGCTGGTCGGCGGACGGCAATGCCGCACAGGACGAGAACAACCGTCTGGCGGTCGCATGGTTCCGCCAGACGCTCGGCGTCGCTTTGCGCCAGATCGCCGACGATTTCGGTTGCTACCGCATTTCGGAGGCGTTCAAGACGACCTACAAGCTCTTCTGGGACGATTTCAGCGGCCTGTACCTCGAGATGGTGAAACCCGCCTACGGGCAGCCGATCGACGCGCCGACGTTCGAAGCCACGCGCACGTTCTTCGACTCCCTGATGCGCGTGCTGCACCCCTTCATGCCCTTCGTGACGGAAGAGATCTGGCAAGACCTCGCCCCGCGCAAAGAAGGCGAGTCGATCACCGTCGCCCCGATGCCCCAGCCAGACGAAATCGACGGACAGTTGCTGGCGCGGTTCGAGCTGGCCAGGGAGGTGATCTCCTCGGTGCGTAACGTCCGCAACCAGAAGAACCTGCCGCAGAAGGAAGCGCTGACGCTCAAGGTGATCGCCGACGAAAACTACCCGGCCGAGTACGCCCCCGTGATGCGGAAAATGGCCAACCTGACGGCCATCGAGACGGTGACGGAGAAAGACCCGGCGGCCGCAGCGTTCATCGTCAAGACGACGCAGTACTTCGTGCCGATGGCGGGCAAAATCGACGCCGAAGCGGAACGACGCAAACTGACGGACGAACTGTCCTACCAGGAAGGGTTCCTCGCGAGCGTAATGAAAAAGCTCTCGAACGAGCGTTTCATGCAGTCGGCCCCCGAGAAGGTGGTGGCCAACGAACGCGCCAAGCAGGCCGACGCCGAGGCCAAGATCGCGGCCATCAAGGCGCAACTGGAAGCCCTTTCGTAAAAAGGACGGACATGCCTTGTCCCGAATTCCTGCGGGGTTCGGGACAGGTACTTTCCACCGCGGCCATGCCGCAGACGAACCATACCCGCACCGCAGGGCCGGGTTTAACGACAACACGATTTGCCGACAATCACCATATATACCGACGGCTCGGCGCTCGGGAACCCCGGGCCGGGAGGCTACGGCGCGGTACTCCTTTCGGGACAGCACCGCAAGGAGCTGTCGCAGGGATTCCGCCTGACGACCAACAACCGCATGGAGCTCATGGCTGTCTGCGTGGCACTCGAGGCGCTCAAGTTCGACGGGTCGGACGTCACCGTGTACTCCGATTCGAAATACGTCGTGGACGCCGTGACGAAAGGCTGGCTCTTCAGCTGGGTGAAAAAGCGGTTCGCCGGTAAGAAAAACCCCGACCTGTGGATGCGCTTCCTGCGCGTGTACCGGCATCACAACGTCCGCTTCGTCTGGGTCAAGGGGCATGCCGACACCGTGGAGAACAATCGCTGCGACCAACTGGCGGTCGCTGCCGCCAACGACAAGGCGCATTTACTGGAAGATACGGGTTACGAACCCTGAAAAGGGGCGGACAGCATGTCTGCCCCTTCGTTTTTTTCGGTTCTAAACTCCCCGGAACTTCGCACTTTTAAGCCGGGAATTCCGAATTTCACATTATTATTCCTATCTTTGTCACGATTATCACATAAACTGCAAATAATCCGCCCGTAATGTTTAAAATATACATGAGGCTTCTGGGTTTCGCCCGACCCATCCGCAAATACGCCATCCCCTATTTCTTCTACTCGCTCTTCTACGCACTGTTCAATTCGCTCACGTTCCTGCTGATCATGCCGATCCTCAAGACGATGTTCGATGCGGATTACACGTTCGTATACGTGGAGAAACTCCCCCCGCTGGCGTTCAACCAGGAATACCTGACGGCGCTGTTCAACTTCACCTATTCGCACCTGTTCAACGAATACAACCCCGAAAACGTCCTGCTGCTGCTGGCCATCGTCACCATCTTCGTGAGCCTGCTGAGCAACCTGTTCCGCTACATGGGCGCATGGACGGTCGAGAACATGCGCACGCGCACCCTGCAGCGCATGCGCAACGAGATGTTCTCCAAAGTCGTGGACATGAACGTGGGCTATTTCAGCGACCAGCGCAAGGGCGACATCATCTCGAAAATCACCTCGGACGTCGGCGTGGTGCAGTTCTGCATCACCAACACCTTGCAGGTGGCTTTCCGCGAACCGTTCCTCATCATCGGCTATACGGTCATGATGGTCGCCATCTCGTGGGAGCTGGCACTCTTCTCGGTGCTTTTCCTGCCCGTCGTGGCACTGATCATCGGCAGCATCGTCAAGCGCCTGCGCCATCCCGCACGCACAAGCCAGCAGCGCATGGGCGAACTGGTCTCGACACTCGACGAATCGCTCTCGGGCATCAAGGTCATCAAGAGCTACAATGCCACGGGCTACGTCAAGCAGAAGTTCTACGACCTGAGCGAAGACCTGGCGCGGCTGACCCTTTCGATGGCCCGCCGCCAGCAGCTGGCTTCGCCGATGAGCGAATTCCTGGGCATCTCGGCCGTAGGCGTCATCCTGGTATTCGGAGGTTCGCTCGTATTCAAGGACGCGCTCAGCCCCGAAGGCTTCATCGCCTTCATCGCCATGTTCTCGCAGATAACGCGCCCGGTGCGCACGTTCATCGACCAGTTCTCCAACATCAACCAGGGTATCGCCGCCGGCGAACGCATCTTCTCGATCATCGACGCCCAGAGCGAAATCCAGGACAAGCCCGGGGCGATCGAACTCGACGGGCTGAAAGACAAGATCGAATTCCGGGACATCCACTTCTCGTACGACGGCAGCCGCGAGGTGATCGAAGGCATCTCGTTCGAGATCAAGCGCGGCGAGACCGTGGCCCTGGTAGGCCCTTCGGGCGGAGGCAAGTCGACCCTCAGCGAACTCATACCGCGTTTCTACGACGTGAAGGCGGGCGACATCCTGATCGACGGGGTCTCGGTGCGCGACTACACGCAGGACAGCCTGCGCGCCCACATGAGCGTCGTGGCACAGGACACCGTGCTTTTCAACGACACCATCGAAGGCAACATCGCCATGGGCAAGGCCGGGGCCACGCACGACGAGATCGTCGAGGCGGCCCGGATCGCCAATGCCGACTGCTTCATACAGGAAGCACCCGAAGGCTACCAGACCAACATCGGCGACCGGGGCGTCAAACTCTCGGGAGGCCAGCGCCAGCGGCTTTCGATCGCACGCGCCGTGCTGAAAAACCCCGAGATACTGATCCTCGACGAGGCCACCTCGGCCCTCGACACGGAGAGCGAAAAACTCGTGCAGGATGCCCTCAACAAGCTGCTCGTCGGCCGCACATCGGTGGTTATCGCCCACCGCCTGTCGACGATTCACAACGCCGACAAGATCATCGTCGTCGACCACGGCCGCGTGGCCGAGCAGGGCACCCACACCGAACTGCTCGCCAAGGGCGGCATCTACGCCAAGCTGATCGAATTGCAGTCGTTCGACTAAAAATGCCGGCATGTACCGATGAGAGGCGAGAAGGAGAAGATGCTGGCGGGCGAATGGTTCGACCCGCATGACGCGGAGCTGACGGCCGACCGCGACCGTGCCACGCGCCTGATGCATCGCCTCAACGTCGAATGCTGCGGCCACGGCGACGACTACCGCACCACACTCGGGGAATTGTGCCCCAACGTCCGCGGGTTCATCCGCGAACCTTTCCACTGCGACTACGGCTACAACATCCACATGGGCGAAGGTTCCTTCGTCAATTTCGACTGCGTTTTCCTCGACCTGGCACCGATACGCATCGGCTGCGGGACGCTCATAGGCCCCAAAGTGCAGCTGCTCACGGCGCACCATCCGTTCGACGCCGCGACACGCGGGACGGCCCTCGAAGCAGGCAAGCCCATCGTCATCGGCGACCACTGCTGGCTGGGCGGCGGAGTGATCGTATGCCCGGGCGTCACGATCGGCGACAGGGCGGTCGTCGGGGCCGGGTCGGTCGTCACACGAGATATCCCCGCGGATTCGGTCGCAGCAGGCAACCCTGCACGTATCATCCGCCCGCTCTAAATATCCCCAGACATCCCATTGCACCATGTTCACACCCGACACCCCTAATTTCCAATCCCTGATGCTCATGCTGGACGCCGCCCACATGGGTTGGTGGAAAGCGGATTTCCAGGCCGGCGAACTGCATGTCTCCGAATATATTGCCAAGCTGCTGGGGCTCGACGGCGACAAAGTCCGGATCGGGCAACTGACACACCTGGTTCGCGAAGACTACCGGATGCCGATCCACAACGAATTCATGGCGCTCAAGGTCGACAGCAAATTCGACAGGACGTTCCCGATCGAACTTCCCGAGGGCGAAGTCTGGCTCCACGCCCAGCTCGTCGGACGGCAGACCGACCCCGCAACGGGTACGCACCTTTTCGGCTACATGCAGCGCGTCCCCGTGCACGACCGGCGCGAAGCAGAAATCCTGACGCTCGAAAACAACTACCACACGGTCGTAAAGGAAAACAAGCATATGGACGTGCTGCTCGACCACCTGCCGATCGGATATTTCCGCATCCGGCTGCTTTACGACAGCGACGGACGCGCCATCGACTACCTTTTTCTCTCGGTCAACCGCGCGGCGCAGCAAATCGTGGGGATAGAACCGGACGCATATATAGGCAAGACGGCACGCGAGACCGGGCACCCCGTCGATGCCCATATCGACAAACTCGCGCACATCCGCCTCGGCAATTACAAGACCGACGAATGGTTCGCAAAAAAAACCAGGCGCCATTGCCGCAGTTTCCTGTACAATACGCCCAACGACGGAAGCGAGATTGTGATCCTGATCCTCGACATCACCGACGCCATAACGGCACACAAGGCACTGGACGAGCAGGAAAAACTGCTGCGCAACATCATCCAGAACGCCCCCGTCGGCATCGAGATCTACAACGACCGGGGACGGCTCATCGACATCAACACCTGCGACCTGGAGATGTTCGGGGTGAAAGATCCGGGCAAAATACGCGGGCTCAACCTGTTCGACAACCCTAATTTCCCGGAGGAGACGAAAATCCGCATCTAGCACGGCGAAAGTGCGGATTTCACCGCCCGTTACGAATTCGGAAAACTCGGCGGCTACTACGAAAGCACGCGCCCGGGGCATTTCGACTGGACGGGGCGCATACGCTGCCTGTACGACGACCGGGGCGAACTCACCCACTACCTGCTCATCAATATCGACAACACCGAGTTGCGGAAGATCCAGAACCGGGTTTCGGAGTTCGAAGCCCTGTTCCGCATCATCTCCGAATATGCCCAGGTAGGATATGCCAACTACAACCTCTACAACAAAGAGGGCTATGCGCAAAACGTATGGCTGCGCAACTACGGGGAGGCCGACTCGGCGCAGATCGTCGACGTGATCGGCAAATACCGCCACATCCACCCCGAAGACCGCAAGCCCCTGCTCGACCTGCTGACCCGCTTCTCCGCGGGTGAAGTGCAGTCGGCAACGGCCATCTGCCGCGTGCAGCACGACGACGGACGGAAAACATGGATCAAAACCCACCTCATCTGCCGGGACTACCGCCCCGGCGAACAGGTCATCGACATGCTGGGGATCAATTACGACATCACGGCACTCAAGCAGACCGAACAGGAGCTGATCGCCGCCAAGGAGCGCGCCGAAGAGTCCAACAAGCTCAAATCGGCCTTCCTGGCCAACATGAGCCACGAAATTCGCACGCCGCTCAACGCGATCGTAGGCTTTTCGGAACTGATGGCTACGGAGGCCGATCCCGACCAGCGCAAAGAATTCGCCGACCTGATCCTGGTAAATAACACCCTGTTGTTGCAAATCATCTCCGACGTACTCGACCTGGCCCGGATCGAATCGGGACGCATAGAGATCGTCCGTACGAAATTCGACGCCCGCGATTTATGCCGCGAGGTGGCCGAGACATTCCGCCTGCAAGTCGCCGAAGGGGTCGTCCTGCGGCTGGAAGACAGCCTGCCCCGGCTCCAGCTCGAGGATTACAAGCAGGGACTGCACCAGATACTCGGCAATTTCGTACGCAATGCCGTGAAATTCACGACAAAAGGTTCGATAACGATCGGGTTCTCGCAACGCCCCGGATGGGTACGGTTCTACGTCCGCGATACGGGCATCGGCATCCCCGAGGAGGAACGCGCCAAGATTTTCGACCGGTTCTACAAGGTCGACACCTTCACGCAGGGCACCGGGCTCGGGCTGCCGATCTGCAAGAACATCGCCGAACAGCTCGGCGGCCGTATCGGCGTCGATTCCGCCGTCGGCGCGGGGTCGTGCTTCTGGGTCGAAATCCCGGCCGGAAAATAGCCCGCTCCGGGCAGATGCCGCCACGGACGGAATAGGTGCAATTTTGCACGCTTTTCAAATCTTTTTTATATCTTTGCAAGTTGTCGGAAAAAGAGGAATCTTTCCGGCACTTCCGGCCATGCCGGCGTACGACCCCGAACGAAATAAAAAACACATATACCATGAAATTCAATGAGTATAAAGGCCTCGACCTGGCCCAGATAGCCGCCGACGTGCTCGGCGAATGGGACGCCCGCGACACATTCCACAAGAGCATCACCACGCGCGAGGGGCACCCCGCGTTCGTATTCTACGAAGGCCCCCCGTCGGCCAACGGGATGCCCGGCATCCACCATGTCATGGCCCGCACGATCAAGGACGTCTTTTGCCGCTACAAGACACAGCAAGGGTATCTCGTGCACCGCAAGGCGGGCTGGGACACGCACGGGCTTCCCGTGGAGCTGGGCGTCGAAAAGAAGCTCGGCATCACCAAGGAAGACATCGGCAGGAAGATTTCGATCGAGGAGTACAACCGCACCTGCCGCGAGGCCGTCATGGAGTTCACGGGGGCATGGGAAGACCTGACCCGCAAGATGGGGTACTGGGTCAACATGGACGATCCGTACATCACCTACGACAACAAATACATCGAGACCCTGTGGTGGCTGCTCAAACAGCTTTTCGACAAGGGGCTGCTCTATAAGGGCTATACGATCCAGCCCTACTCGCCGGCTGCGGGCACGGGGCTTTCGACGCACGAGCTGAACCAGCCGGGCTGCTACCGCGACGTGAAGGACACGACGTGCACGGCGCAGTTCAGGATCATCCGCGACGCGAAAAGCGAAAAGCTCTTCGGCGACGCCGAAGGGCCGCTCTATTTCCTGGCGTGGACGACCACGCCGTGGACCTTGCCTTCGAACACCGCGCTGGCCGTAGGCCCCGCGATCGAATACGTGAAGGTCAAATGCCGCAACCCCTATACCGACGAACCCCAGACGGTCATCCTCGCCAAGGACCTCGTCGCATCGTACTTCACCAAGAAGATTGAGGGAAGCTACCAGATCACGGGCGAAAGCTGGATGGGGCCCGAACTGGAGGGGATCCGTTACGAGCAGCTGATCCCCTGGGTAAAGCCGACGGGCGACGCGTTCCGCGTGATCGTGGGCGACTACGTGACCACATCGGACGGTACGGGCATCGTGCACATCGCACCGACGTTCGGCGCCGACGACGACCGTGTGGCCAAGGCCGCAGGCATCGCCCCGCTGTTCATGGTCGACAAAGCCGGCAAAAACCAGCCGATGGTCGACAAGCAGGGCAAGTTCTTCGTACTCGAAGACCTCGACCCGGAATTCGTAAAAAACAACATCGACGTCGAAAAATACAAGGAGTATGCGGGCCGCTACGTCAAGAACGCCTACGACCCGGAGATCGCCTGCGATGTCGAGACAACGCTCGACATCGACCTGGCCGTGATGCTGAAAGCCCAGAACAAGGCATTCAAGATCGAAAAGCATACCCACTCCTACCCCCACTGCTGGCGTACGGACAAGCCGGTGCTCTACTACCCGCTCGATTCGTGGTTCATCCGCACCACGGCGCTGCGCGAGCGGATGATCGAGCTGAACAAGACGATCCGATGGAAACCCGAATCGACCGGGACAGGCCGTTTCGGCAAATGGCTCGAAGGGCTGGTGGACTGGAACCTTTCGCGCTCGCGCTTCT
>ERZ827186.1890-NODE-1890-length-15625-cov-4.695119_pt1 | contig 15625 bp, 9 predicted proteins | sample MGYA00519918_ERZ827186 | MGnify/ENA primary metagenome ERZ827186 (study PRJEB31778, sample SAMEA3449275) | human gut metagenome | biome: human gut; feature: human-associated habitat; material: faeces | place: United Kingdom | collected 2010/2012 ... | reverse complement strand
TTATCATGAATGCATTTCAAAAAACAGGCGAAAAAATGACAAACTACAGATGGACGATCTGTGCGATGCTATTTTTTGCTACTACAGTTAACTATCTCGACCGCCAGGTACTATCGCTCACCTGGGATGAATTTATCAAACCGGAATTTCACTGGGATGAATCACACTACGGTACTATCACTTCCGTATTTTCTATTGTTTACGCAATATGTATGCTCTTTGCCGGTCGCTTTGTGGACTGGATGGGAACGAAGAAAGGATTCCTCTGGGCTATCGGCGTATGGTCTGCCGGTGCCTGTCTGCACGCAGTCTGTGGTATTGTAACAGAAGCACAGGTAGGACTGCACAGTGCTGCCGAACTTGCCGGAGCTACCGGAGACGTGGTGGTAACCATCGCTACTGTCAGTATGTACTGCTTCCTGGCTGCACGCTGTATACTTGCTCTCGGAGAAGCCGGTAACTTCCCCGCTGCTATTAAAGTAACTGCCGAGTACTTCCCGAAGAAGGACCGTGCTTATGCTACTTCCATCTTCAACGCCGGTGCTTCTATCGGTGCCTTGATCGCTCCGCTCACCATTCCTATTCTTGCCAAAGCTTTCGGCTGGGAAATGGCGTTTATCGTTATTGGTGGACTTGGTTTTATCTGGATGGGCTTCTGGGTATTTATGTATGATGCTCCTTCAAAGAGCAAGCACGTAAACAAAGCCGAACTTGAATATATCGAACAAGACCAGAATGAGGCCGGTGCAGGTCCGAAAACAGAGGAGAAAGACGAGAAAAAGATGAGATTCTGGCAATGTTTCAGCTACAAACAAACTTGGGCATTTGTCTTCGGTAAATTTACCACTGACGGTGTATGGTGGTTCTTCCTGTTCTGGACCCCGTCTTACCTGAACTCCCAATTCGGTATCAAAACTTCCGATCCTCTGGGAATGGGACTTATCTTCACGCTTTACGCAATCACGATGTTATCCATCTACGGTGGCAAGCTTCCTACTATCTTCATCAACAAGACCGGCATGAACCCTTATGCGGCACGTATGAAAGCAATGTTGATTTTCGCATTCTTCCCGTTAGTGGTATTGCTGGCACAGCCATTGGGAACATTCTCTCCGTGGTTCCCCGTGATCCTGATCGGTATTGGCGGAGCTGCCCACCAGTCGTGGTCGGCCAATATCTTCTCTACAGTAGGTGATATGTTCCCTCGAACAGCAATTGCAAGTATCACCGGTATCGGTGGTATGGCCGGTGGTATCGGTTCAATGATTCTTCAGAAAGTGGCAGGTAACTTATTTGTATATGCTTCCGGAACAACAATGGTTGACGGCAAAGAAGTGGAAATGACAAAAGAACTACTGGAACAAGGAGCACAGTTTGTACATCCTGCGATGACATTCATGGGCTTCGAAGGCAAGCCTGCCGGTTACTTTGTAATCTTCTGCGTATGCGCAGTAGCTTACCTGATCGGTTGGGTTATTATGAAAGCACTGGTTCCTAAATATAAGCCTATCGTATTGGATTAATCCGATATAATTATATAGAATAAAAAACAGGAGGGCACTCAGCATGAGTTTGTCCTCCTGTTTTTTTAACCAATTATTTATTCAAAAAGTTCCAAAAACAAAAAAGCCTCTTCTCACGAAGAAGGCTTTTTAGGTTTACTTATTCTTCATAGCCATCCTGTACTATTTTACAAAATATCTTGCACATTCAAACAATGAAGGATAGTAAACGTTAAGATGAAAAAAAGGGAAGTCTCACGACTTCCACAATTCTTCTAACCTTAAATCTAAATCTCTATGAAAAAAACGTATTGCAAAGATAGGGGTTTGTTCAACAAATAGGTGTTAATGAATTGCATAAAGAGAGAATAAAAACTAACGTCTGCAAAAATTATGCAATATTCCGGAGGCTCTCTATTAATTTTAATAAACTTTTATAGAGTGGATTACGCTCCAACAGCGTCGGCACACCTGTCAGCAGCATCTGTTTTCTTGCACGTGTCAAGGCAACGTTCAGTTTCCGGTCAATCAGAATTCCGTCTTCTTCTGTCAGATTGGAAAGGAATTTCAACTGATACGGATAGTTCACACAGAATGAATAAATAATCACATCGCGTTCACTTCCCTGAAAACGTTCTACAGTGTCAATCAATATCTGATTCAGTTCGGAAATGCCGAGAACTTCTATTTCCTTCTTGATCAAAGCTATCTGACTACGATATGGAGTAATGATCCCCAATGTGCGGGAGGCATCAAATGCTTCCGAGTGTTCTTTATAGACAGTTGCGGCCAGACGGGCAGCAATCTTTGCTTCCGAATGGTTTGTTTTAGCAGAAGAACCCATCGGTTCGGGCTGCGAAGGATAGAAAGACAGCCGGTTGATATTTCCGGAATCTTCCAGTTGATGCGGCAGTCCGACAGGCAGCAGCCGACCTTCATAGAAAGCTTGATTGGCGAACAGAGCCACTTCGGGGTGCATACGTCCCTGACGGCAGAGCATATCGTAAGTACGGTGGGCATCGGTATGCTGACGGGCTGTGCGATACAGTCTTTCAAACAGAGAATCTTTCAAGTTCTTCAGTCCGACAGCAGACAGGGCTTCATCGTATACTTCCGATTGTTCCGTATTCTGCAAGACGACAGCCGGAAGTTGCTTATGATCGCCTATCAGGATAAATTTGCCAACGCCCTCTTTTCCGTTTTCTCCTTTGGCACAAAGTATACCCAACAACTGAGGTTCCAGTATCTGAGTAGCCTCATCTACAATAGCCACATCGAAATGCTTCAATCGGAAAAGTTCCGGTTTGCCGGAGATAGACGCTACTGTACCGACTAATATACGACAGCGGTTAATACGTTCGCAAACCTCTGTACGACGCATACAGGTAGCAAGTTCATTCTCTATCAAATGATCCCGATAGTTCTCGTCACATGAAAGCTCGCTTCCCACACGAATAAAATCTACTTCCGGACGAATGGAAGAAAGTGCTTTACAGATTTCATCTACGGCACGGTTAGTGTACGAGAGCAATAAAATTTGGGCTCCTTCCTCTTTATAAAAGGTTTCGACCATCTTCTTCAGTGCACAAGACGTTTTACCGGTTCCCGGAGGCCCTACCAGCAGAAAATAGTCCTTTGCTGCTTTCGCTTTCAAAGCAATACGAGTAAAGTCATCGGCAGCTTCGGCTATCTGCTTATCCAATGCCACATCAAATTGCGGCTCCCGTTGAGAGAGCAGCAAATCACGACGCTCTTTTGTAGCAGACATAAAAGCATAAAGTCCCTGGTACATGCTACGGAAAGTAGTATCCATCGCATCGTGCTCAATAGCATAGAGGCTATCAGACGGAAGTACGGAGGAATTCTGCTGGGTAGCACGCAGACGGATGCAGATTTCATTCTCGTTCAGATAGTCGATATTGCCTTTGAATACCATCTTGTTGGTAACGTTATCCGTATCCGCATTCCGTTCGTAAAGCACGATGGCATCGCCCTGACGGAAGTTAGGGAGGGTGTGCTGCGCATCATCCGCCACCGTTCTCTGAAGTTCTCCGGACGGCACCAGCAACAGGTGGGATTTATGTTCGTCGGCTGCGTGATTCTCTTTAATTCTTAAATCATAGATGATCTCCCCCGATTCGCATTTCTCCGCCAAAGTGGAAAGCCATAAAGAAGCGGCTCCTGTACGTCCCTCATAATCCACATCACCGGACTTGGACGTATAAAGTTCCTTCGTTATAAAATTATAGAGTGCATAGAAGTAGCTTTTCTCTAAAGTGGAGAGAGATTTCAACTTCTCCTGGAAATTATCGATAGAAGGGCGCAGATACGTCTCCCAAAAACGTCCCGACAATCCCCGCTCGTTTAGTACCGAGGCTTTTATTTCTTCCAGTTTTTGTGCCGTATATTCCAGGCTGTTCCGCAACTGGATGCCATATTCATCCGCTACAATCCGGTTGCGCAGATCGATCACACGGCGGACCATTGCCCATGAAGGGCGGGAAGGATAAAGCAACGGATAGCGTGTATAGAGCAGATAAGCCTTTACCTTCCGGTGATCCATCCCCATCGAATATTGCAGAACTGCCTGATAAAGCAGCATCTGCACCTTATTATTCTCTTTCGGTTCCACTTTTCCGCGAATCGCATATTCGTCAGCCTTTCCCGATTTCATTTCGATGAAAGAAGACATATCGCGCTGCATATAGTCGAGCCGCCCTTGCAGGCCGAGCGCTTCACATATATAAGAAGGTTCGAGCACGGCATCCGTCTTGTCCAGTTCGTAGCCGGCGGCATGAAAAGTATCATTCACCGTCTCACGGATATGATCAAAATGGAGTTTGCAGTCATCAAAGAACTGACGTTCCTTCTCCCGATCACGCAGGTCGGCACAAGCAGCCAGTTCAATCGGATAACGCCGGAAAGCTTTCTGCATACATCTCAGATAATCCACCTCCCCTTCCGCATGTATCCACTCATCAAGGAAAAGGTTGGCTATATTTCCTAAAAGCAACGGGCGTGCATTCTCTATCGGCTGAAGACGGGAAAGGAAATAGTTTGCCGGATGATGTCCATAATCACGGTAACATTCTGCCAATGAACTGATATCAAGCAGATAATCCGGTTCAAGGACAATGAACGAAGGGGTCAGAATTCCTGCTTCGTCAACAGCGACATCCAGCAAGTTGAGTTGTGCATGGCGCCAGAGCAACTGACAGGTTTCCGCAAATTCTTCATTGATCTGAGGAATATTGTAACGGACACGCAACGGTTCGTCAGCTATTTCATCCAAAGGAGTCACATACAGATACTGCTCGTCGGAATACTGGAAACAGACGCGCATCCGCTGCACCTGCTTGTGTGCTGGAGGAGCTACGATATAAGTTGCATCCGTCCGGGGAAGCAAACGATACAGTTCCTGTGGAATATCTTCCTCAAAAAGTTTACGGATGAAGAAAGCCAGCGTTTTCGCATCCCGCAGAAGGTGTTCGCGGGTAGGTTCCTGTTGTCGGTTCAGAATGGCATTGGAGGTCAGTCGGAAGGTATGCAGTCTGTTTTGCTCCGCTACAGAAAGCCCCACTTTGGCCGCTACAAAACTAATTCGTGCGGAAAGATCGGTCATCTGCAGACTACCGTTGTGCATATGTAGGCGGCAAAGCCTTTCCAGCAAGTCGCGCATCTGTTTGTAGCCAATAGTCAGCTGCAAATGATCCGCCTTACAAACGGCTAAAAGAATTTCATAAGATTCTCTTCCTTCATTTTCCATACGACAAAAGGGATATTATAAAAATTACATGTGTGTGTCAAAAGTCAGCCTCAATTGAGTTACTATCGACTTTTGACACACACTTGGGGAAACGAACGATAAATAATTGGCTTATCAGACTTTTGCCACGCCTTCTTCTTCCTCTTCTTCTTCCAACTCAGGAACTTCCTTCTTATCCTTTATCATCAGAATACTCATTTCATAGAGCAGATAAAGCGGAATAGCCACAACACTCAGTGTGAACGGGTCGCCCGTCGGAGTGATGATAGCGGCAGCTATTACGATAATGACAACTGCATGACGGCGATATTTGCGCAGGAAAGACTTATTGACGACTCCCAGCAAAGACAACAACCAAGTCACCAGCGGAAGTTCAAAAGCCAGTCCCATACAGAGAATCAGCATCATAAAGTTATCGATATACGAATTGAGCGACAGAATGTTCTCGACTTCCGAACTCAGCTGATAGGTAGAGAGGAAACGGAGTGTCAGCGGATATACCATAAAGTATCCCATAAGCACCCCGATAAAGAACATACCGGTTCCTATGGTCAAGGCTTTCCTGACTCCTTTCCGCTCATTCGGATAAAGGGCCGGATTGATAAAACGCCAGACCTCAAAGAAAATATAGGGCATAGCCGTCACTACCGACATCCAGAAAGCTGTCGACATATGTATAAAGAAAGGAGCTGCCAAATTGATATTGACAAGCTTCACCTTAAACTCCTGCGTAAAAAATTCATCAGTCAAATCGAATTTCTGACCGATAAAGCGTAGTAAGTCGTAAAATACAAAATCATTATGGCAAGGCGCCAGTATTACATGGTCGAACAAATAAGGCATCGCTACGAAATAGCCGATTGCCAATACAAACCAGACTCCGATAACACGAAAAAGTACCCGACGCAACTCATCCAAATGATCCCAGAAGGTCATTTCTGCCATTGCTTATTATTTCTTAGCTGAATCTGCCGGTGCGTCGATTTCGTCTTTTGCCTTATTGATTTCTTCTTTTGCCTCGTTCACACCATCTTTAAAGCTCTTTACTCCTTTACCTAAGCCACGCATCAGTTCGGGTATCTTCTTACCACCGAAAAGGAGAAGAATAACAAGAGCAATAATGATCCATTCAGAGCCACTAGGCAAAAAGCCTAATAATAATAAGTTTGTCATATGTTTATTAATTATAGAGGTTTATTAGTTGGTGCAAATATAAAGAAAAACGGCAGACTATAAAAGAAAAACAGGAAACTATAAACGGGAAACGGGAAATAATTTAAGTATACCCGTTATCATTTACCGCCCATTTATCCATCGTTAACCTTTATAGTCTTCCATTCACTATTCTACTACATATAATTCTGTTTTTACCTCCTGCGCTTTAGTCCTGATAATAGACTCGCTTCACACGGTTCGAGATGCTGGTCAGCACTTCGTAAGGGATCGTCCCCAACTTATCCGAAAGTTTAGTTATCGGCAGGTCGTCACCGAAGATGACAGCTTTGTCCCCTTCCCTGCAATCGATATCCGTCACGTCAATCATACAGACATCCATACAAATATTTCCTACATAGGGAGCTTTCTTGCCATTCACCAGACAGTAAGCATTGCCACGTCCCAGATGGCGGTTCAAGCCATCGGCATACCCGATAGGAATTGCCGCAATGCGGGAAGGACGCGTCAGATGTCCCATCCGGCTATAGCCTACCGTATCTTCTCCGGGCACGTCCCGAATCTGAAGAATCGTAGTCTTAAGCGTACTTACATTATTGATAATCGAATTGTCGATCGGGCTTACCCCATAGAGTCCTATCCCCAGACGCACCATATCAAACTGCGCACCGGGAAAACGTTCGATACCGGCTGTATTGCAGATATGACGCAGAATCTTGTGTGAGAAAGCTTCCTGCAATTCCTGCGAACCTTTCTCGAACAGTTCAATCTGCTGACGGGTGAAGAAGTCGAATTGCGCCGAATCACTTCCCACAAAATGAGAGAATACCGACCGGGGAATAACCGCATTCTGACTTTTCAGACGACGGATCAACAACGGAATTTCATCGACGGAAAAACCAAGACGGTGCATACCCGTATCCAGTTTGACATGAATCGGGAAGTTGGTGATTCCTTCTTTCTCGGCCGCCTTAATCAGTGCATCGAGCAAATGGAAGTTGTACACTTCCGGTTCGAGTTTATAATCGAACATCGTTTTGAACGATGTCAGTTCGGGGTCCATGATGATAATGGAGGAGGTGATGCCTGCTTTACGCAGTTCGGAGCCTTCGTCGGCAACGGCTACAGCAAGGTAATCTACATGATGCTCCTGCAATGTTTTGGCAATCTCGTATGATCCGGCTCCGTAGGCAGCAGCCTTCACCATACAGATCATTTTCGTCTCCGGATGGCGGAGCATGGAGCGATAGTGATTCAGATTGGCAACCATCGCACCCAAGTTCACTTCCAGAATCGTTTCATGCACTTTCAGTTCCAGTTCTTCCGATACCAGATCAAAGTTGAATACGCGGGAACCTTTTATCAGAATGACTTCCGAATGAAGGGTTTTGAAAATGCCCGATCTTAGCAAGGCGTCTGTATCGGGGAAGAAGTATCGTTCCGGCGTACCTTCGAAGCGAGCGGCACACGAAGAAATCTCCGCTCCTACACCGATCAGCTTGTTGATGCCCCGGCTCTTTATCAGTTGTGCTACCCGACGGTAAAGCGTAGCCGTACTCTGCCCTGTCTCCAAAATATCCGATAAGATAAGTGTCCGTTTCAGTCCTTTCTTTTCCGAACGGCGTACCAGGAAATCCAGTGCTATATCCAGAGAAGCCAAGTCCGAATTGTAGCTATCGTTGATGAGTATACAACTATTCTTGCCTTCTTTTACTTCCAGGCGCATGGCGATCGGTTCGAGCCGTGCCATCCGTTCGGTAATCTGATCGGCAGGAGTCATCAGATAAAGACAGGCTGCCAGGCAGTTCAACGCATTTTCGATGGAAGCATCGTCTATAAAAGGAATACAGAAGATATTATCCATATCCAGATAGCGGTAAGCAATCACAGTATGATCTTCTTTCTTTGTCACCTTGCTGATATAAAGAGGGCGCTCGATATCCTTGCAGCTCCATGCAATCTCACGGGCTGTCAGCATCGACTTTGCCACACAATTACTGATCAGCTCGTTATCTCCATTATAGATCACCACATCGCAATCTTTAAAGAGTGTCAGCTTCTCCATACATTTCTCCTGCAATGAGAAGAAATTCTCCTGATGGGCACCGCCTATATTAGTCAGAATACCGATAGTCGGTTTAATCATGCGCTTCAAGGCCCCCATCTCCCCCATTTCGGAGATACCGGCTTCGAAAATGCCCAATTCGGCTTCTTCATTCAGTTGCCAGACGGACAAGGGAACGCCGATCTGAGAATTATAACTGCGGGGCGAACGGACAATGCAGCGGTCCGGACTCAATAATTGATGCAACCACTCTTTCACAATGGTCTTTCCATTACTGCCCGTGATACCGATTACCGGAATCTTGAAATTCTCCCGATGAGCCTCGGCCAGCTTCTGCAAAGCTTTCAAAGGATTCGCCACGATCAAGAAATTGGAGAAATCGAGAATGGAGAGTCGAGAGTTGGGAGTAGGCTGCGCACCATCCTGCTGCATAGCATTCTCCATTTTCCATTCTCCATTCTCCATTCTCTTAAAGTCTTCTTCCGTAACCACGAAGTTGCGCACTCCCCGATCATATAGTTCGGAGATATAGCGTGCACCATTATTACGTTTGGTGGGCAAAGCAAAGAAAAGGGTTTCTTCCGGAAAGCTCAAAGAGCGGCTATCTGTAAGTAGCCAATCAATCGTCGCTTCATGCTCTCCGACACGGCGTGCACCGATATATTCGGCTATGGATTCAATCGTATATGACATAGTTCTGTTTCTTTTTGAAAGTCTAAGTACGGGTATTTTCCGTTAAGTCGTTCTATTTTTAACACTATTTGTCCTAAAAAGCGTTGATACGCTTCCGACTCCGGATGAAAAGGCTTGTGTGACAAGTCTTTAGTAATATCTTCGATGGCAGTGATCACCTGCTTCGTTTCGGCAGAAAAGAAGGCCTCCGAAAAGCGTTCCCACAAATAACGGACAGCCAACGGAGACGGATGAAGCATGTCATCGGCATAATAGCGATAATCACGCAGTTCATCCAAAACGATCTCATAAGAAGGAAAGTAGAACACATGATCCGGAAAGAGCTGTTGCAGGCGGTCGATGGCAAGCAATAAGGTCGATTTACTCAACTGGTTGGCATGCATCCCGTCACGTATATGCCGGATAGGGCTGACCGTGAACAAGACCTTCAAGTGGGAATTGCGCGCCACCATACTGGTTATCAACGAAGTATATTCGTTCACAATCTCATCTACCGAAAGAATTCGGCGGTTGAAGCAGCTCTCCGGCAGTTTATGACAATTGGAGACTACCTGCCTTGTTTCTTTCTGTTCATATACATAGGCAGTGCCGAAAGTCAGCATCAGCCAGTCAAGTTCGTGGACCGAACGGTGGGCCTGCGACAAGCGAGTGTTTATCTTTTCAAGTACTTCCTCCGGCGATGACGCAGAGAACAAGCCATGATGCATCGGACTATGCCAGCACTCCTTATATAGGAATAAGTCTTTCTCCTGATACACCTTCCCCTTCAATATCTCCACCAAAGCCGTAGAGACCGACAGCGGATTATAGAGAATCCCGAAAGGATTCATGTCAACGCGAAATTTATTTTCTGCCAGCAACCTGCCCATGTTCTCTGCAAAACAAGACCCCATCAAAAGAATCCGTTCCGCATGACTGACAGGCGGCAAGCCCGCCGGTAGTTCTACCTTTGTTTGAAAATCCATATATTCTCCTTCTTTCGATTGTTTCTCTCTTGCAAAAGTACGACAAAGATACGATATTCCGCTTTATTTTAATCGCAAATCTATTCAAGACTTGACAAATGGCTTTTTATGTTGTATATTTGTAGACCGAAAACAGAAAATCAATGAATAACGGATATAAAAGAATAGAAAACAGGGATAAAATACAGTATCATATTACAACAAATACAGCTTATTCCTTCTCATTTTACTAAGGAATAAGACGATTGATATAGCCCAAAGGCTGCAAGCTCTATGAAGTTTGCAGCCTTTTTTGTTGCATTAATTCAATCTTTTTCCTACAAAATCTCATTTTAGAGTTTCTAATAAACGGAAGACACGTCTATAATAAACGATCATCAAATTTATTAATAACGATACGAACGTTTCTGCAAGTTCATGTTCTCTTTTTTCATGCAACTTTTATTTCCCTAATAGAGATGTCATTTGATTAGTAATATTAATCCACATTTCACATAATAAAAAGAAAGTTACAGTTCTTCCAGGAACCCGACGGCACATACTTCAATATACCAACGACCGAATGCCATTCCACCCTCGTACTTCGCTTTAACAATAAGAATTTAGGTAAAAAGAAAGGGCTTCCGCTTTCTTTTTCGTATTTTTGCACCAAATTTTCTCGAATCATGAAGAATGAACCGATATATAACTTGCTAAACTCAATCAACAGCCCCGATGATCTGCGCCGTCTGGAAGTAGACCAACTGCCGGAAGTATGCGATGAATTAAGGCAAGACATTATTAAAGAACTCTCCTGCAATCCGGGGCACTTCGCTGCCAGCCTCGGAACAGTGGAACTGACCGTAGCCCTGCACTACGTCTACAATACACCTTATGACCGTATTGTATGGGACGTGGGACATCAGGCATACGGCCACAAAATACTGACAGGACGCCGTGAAGCCTTTTCTACGAACAGGAAACTCGGAGGAATCCGCCCTTTCCCGTCTCCGGAAGAAAGCGAATATGATACTTTCACGTGCGGACACGCTTCCAATTCTATTTCTGCCGCTCTCGGTATGGCCGTCGCAGCCACCCGGAAAGGAGACGCCAAACGCCATGTAGTAGCCATTATCGGCGACGGATCAATGAGTGGCGGACTGGCTTTTGAAGGACTGAACAACGCATCTACCACGTCGAACAACCTGCTCATTATCCTGAATGACAATGATATGGCAATCGACCGCAGCGTAGGAGGCATGAAGCAGTATCTTTTCAACCTGACAACTTCTAACCGCTATAATCAGCTACGTTTCAAGCTCTCGCGTATGTTGTTCAAGCTTGGCATTTTAAACGAAGAACGCCGCAAAGCGCTCATCCGTTTCGGAAATAGCCTGAAATCAATGGCGGCCCAGCAACAAAATATTTTTGAAGGGATGAATATCCGTTACTTCGGTCCGATAGACGGACACGACGTAAAGAACCTGGCAAGAGTATTACGTGACATCAAAGATATGCAAGGACCTAAAATCCTGCATCTGCATACTATCAAAGGAAAAGGATTCGGACCGGCAGAGAAGCACGCTACCGAATGGCATGCTCCCGGCAAATTCGATCCCGTCACCGGCGAACGTTTCATTGCCAACACCGAAGGAATGCCCCCGCTTTTCCAGGACGTATTCGGAAATACACTGGTGGAACTTGCCGAAGCCAACCCGAAGATTGTCGGTGTCACTCCCGCCATGCCCAGCGGCTGTTCGATGAATATATTGATGGAAAAAATGCCGAAACGTGCTTTCGATGTCGGTATTGCCGAAGGACATGCAGTTACCTTCTCCGGAGGAATGGCAAAAGACGGGCTGCAACCGTTCTGCAATATCTATTCTTCTTTTATGCAACGGGCGCATGATAATATCATCCACGACGTAGCGATTCAGAATCTTCCTGTTGTTTTGTGTCTCGACCGCGCCGGACTGGTTGGCGAAGACGGTCCCACTCATCACGGAGCTTTTGACATGGCATGTTTACGTCCGATCCCTAATCTGACTATCAGCTCCCCCATGGACGAACAGGAATTACGTCGCCTGATGTATACGGCACAATTGCCGGACAAGGGACCGTTCGTGATCCGTTACCCCCGTGGACGCGGTGTATTGGTGAACTGGAAATGTCCGTTGGAAGAAATTCCGGTAGGAAAAGGACGGAAACTGAAAGAAGGTAATGACCTTGCAGTGATTACTATCGGACCGATAGGAAACATAGCTGCCCGCGCCATCACCCGGGCAGAAGCTGATTTAAATCTGTCTATCGCCCATTACGACCTACGATTCCTGAAACCGCTGGATGAAGAACTGCTACATGAAATAGGACAGAAATTCCAACATGTCCTGACTATTGAAGACGGGATTATCAAAGGCGGGATGGGTAGTGCTATCCTTGAATTTATGGCAGACAACGAATACAAACCGACCGTGAAGCGTATCGGTATCCCTAACCTATTTGTAGAGCATGGATCAGTTGCCGAACTGTATCAACTGTGCGGCATGGATGAAGAAGGGATTCTGACTAAAATAAAAGAATTTATCAATTGACATGAAGATTATTATTGCCGGTGCCGGCAACGTGGGCACCCATTTGGCCAAGCTGTTATCGCGCGAGAAGCAAGACATTATCTTGATGGATGATAACGAAGAGAAACTAAGTGCTCTTAGCGCCAATTTTGACTTGCTGACTGTTGCCGCTTCTCCTTCTTCCATCTCCGGATTGAAAGAAGTAGGCGTCAAAGAAGCCGACCTTTTTATCGCAGTCACACCGGACGAAAGTCGCAACATGACTGCCTGTATGCTGGCCACCAACCTGGGAGCTAAAAAAACAGTGGCGCGTATCGACAACTATGAATATCTTCTGCCTAAAAATAAAGAGTTTTTCCAGAAACTGGGAGTAGATTCTCTGATTTACCCGGAAATGCTGGCTGCTAAAGAAATCGTATCCTCCATGCGTATGAGCTGGGTACGCCAATGGTGGGAGTTCTGTGGAGGTTCTCTGGTTCTGATTGGTACGAAGATGCGCGAAAAGGCTGAAATCCTGAATATACCGCTGCATCAGCTAGGCGGTCCCAACATTCCTTATCACGTAGTAGCCATCAAACGCGGAACGGAGACGATTATTCCCCGTGGAGACGATGTCGTTAAATTGCATGATATTGTTTATTTCACCACTACCCGCAAATACATTCCTTATATACGTAAGATAGCCGGCAAAGAAGACTATGCCGACGTACGCAATGTAATGATTATGGGAGGTAGCCGTATCGCAGTCCGTACCGCACAATATGTGCCGGACTATATGCAGGTGAAAATAGTGGATAATGACCTGAACCGTTGCAACCGTCTGACAGAACTACTGGATGATAAGACAATGATTATCAACGGAGACGGTCGTGACATGGATCTGCTTATCGAAGAAGGGCTAAAGAATACCGAAGCATTTGTAGCCTTGACCGGCAACTCGGAAACGAATATCCTGGCCTGTCTCGCCGCCAAACGTATGGGAGTGGAAAAAACGGTAGCAGAAGTGGAGAACATCGACTATATCGGTATGGCAGAGAGTCTCGACATCGGCACGGTTATCAATAAAAAAATGATTGCTGCCAGCCACATCTACCAAATGATGCTGGATGCCGACGTTTCTAATGTGAAATGCCTGACTTTTGCCAATGCGGACGTTGCAGAATTCACCGTACCGGAAGGAGCTAAAATAACCAAACACCTGATTAAAGACCTAGGACTTCCAAAAGGTACTACCATCGGAGGAATGATCCGTAACGGAGAAGGTATCCTGGTGACAGGTGATACGCAAATCCTCCCCGGCGACCATGTAGTCGTATTCTGCCTAAGCATGATGATTAAAAAGATTGAGAAGTTCTTTAACTAAGTATTAAGTATCAAGTATTATTTAATAAATTACTTGTCTATGATTAACTCGAAGATGATATTCCGGATTCTGGGTTTTCTGCTTCTGATAGAAACAGCCATGCTGTTATGTTGTGGAGGGGTCTCTCTTTTCTATAAAGAAAACGACTTGCAAAGCTTCCTGATTTCATCAGCCGTCACTGCCTGCATCGGGGTTCTGCTGCTCGCTATTGGAAAAGATGCAGTAAACTCCCTGAATCGCCGTGATGGATATGTCATAGTCAGTGCAGCATGGGTCACCTTTTCCCTTTTCGGAATGTTGCCTTATTATATAGGAGGGTATATCCCAAGTGTCACGGATGCATTTTTTGAAACGATGTCCGGGTTCAGCAGTACTGGTGCCACTATCTTGAATAATATAGAGTCAATGCCTCATGGAATACTTTTCTGGCGAGCTATGACGCAATGGATAGGTGGTCTGGGTATTGTATTCTTCACCATTGCCGTTCTACCGATTTTCGGTGTGGGTGGGATTCAGGTGTTTGCAGCAGAAGCCAGCGGTCCTACTCATGACAAAGTGCATCCCCGTATTGGTATCACTGCCAAATGGATTTGGGGTATTTATGCCGGAATGACGGGAACATTAATTGTCCTATTAGTACTCGGCGGTATGAGCGTATTCGATAGTATATGTCATGCTTTCACAACTACCAGCACCGGTGGATTTTCTACCAAACAAGCGAGTATTGAATATTATCACTCACCCTATATAGATTATGTAATCTCTATTTTCATGTTTCTTTCGGGCATCAACTTCACGCTATTACTGTTGATGTTCAATGGAAAAATAAAGAAGTTCATTCATGATGCAGAGCTAAAATTCTATTTCTGGTGTGTTTCTTTCTTTACTATATTTATTGCAGTCTGGCTTCATCAGACTTCTTCTATGGAGATAGAAGAAGCGTTCCGTAAATCACTTTTCCAAGTGATTTCCTTGCAAACTTCTACGGGATTTGCCACAGCCGATTATATGCTTTGGCCTTCTATCCTTTGGGGATGCCTTGTAATAGTGATGATCATCGGAGCCTGTGCCGGCAGTACAACAGGAGGTATAAAATGTATTCGTATGGTTATCCTGTTTCAGGTTGTGAAAAACGAATTCAAACATATTCTTCACCCTAATGCCGTGCTCCCGGTACGAGTAAATAAGCAAGTGATTTCCCCTTCAATACAATCTACCGTACTAGCTTTCACCTTTTTGTATGCAGTCATTGTGATTATCAGTGTACTTGTCATGATGGGCTTAGGAGTAGGTTTTTTGGAATCAATCGGAACAGTGATCTCAAGTATAGGCAATATGGGACCGGGACTCGGCACATGTGGCCCGGCCTTTTCATGGAGTGAACTGCCGGATGCTGCCAAATGGCTACTCTCTTTCTTAATGCTCTTGGGACGTTTGGAATTGTTTACAGTATTATTGCTTTTCACTTCCGGTTTCTGGAAAAAGAATTAAGAAGGTTCTTCTTCAAATTCCGTGCTAGTAAAGCTCATTGAAAGGTTGATGGATAAAG
>ERZ827186.1889-NODE-1889-length-15640-cov-4.477960_pt1 | contig 15640 bp, 14 predicted proteins | sample MGYA00519918_ERZ827186 | MGnify/ENA primary metagenome ERZ827186 (study PRJEB31778, sample SAMEA3449275) | human gut metagenome | biome: human gut; feature: human-associated habitat; material: faeces | place: United Kingdom | collected 2010/2012 ... | reverse complement strand
CCCAAACACTGCCGTGCCGCCATGGGCGGCGGCGATCTGCTGCACTACATACAGGCCAAGGATATGAGGCGCATTTTCGGCAGGCTCCGCAGCGTTCAGTGCCGCCAGAACGGCAGCCGGATAGCCAATACCGTCATCTGCCACGGTCAGGCAGAAGCGTTCCCCTACCTGCCGGGTGTGCACCGTAATGTTCACCGGCTTTGGGTTATGCCGGACGCTGTTGTTCATCAGGTTTTCCAGCAGCCGTGCCAGCAGCGCCTCATCCACCGAAAGCACTGTCTGCTCTGCTGGTTCTTCCTGTTCCAGTGTGATCTCGCAGCGCTCTGCCAGCGGGCTTTCGCAAAACTGCGCCACCAGCTGCCGGAACAGCGGCCCTGCACGCAGATCTTTCCGGCGCAGGGGTTGGGCACCGTATTCCAGCTTACTGGTCAGGTTCAGGTCATCAATGAGGGTGCGCAGCTTTTCGCACTGGATGCGGATACCGGCCGCTTTCTGCCGGGAGCTGTCCGGCAAAAGTGCATCCTGTTCCAGCTGCTCCGCCCAGCCTAAGATCAGCGCCAGCGGGGTGCGCACGTCATGGCTGACCCCTGCGATCCACTGGGTGCGGGCGTTGTCCCGCCGGGAAAGCATCTCATTTTTGGCTTGCAGCTGCGCCCCGGTCTGGTTCAGCTTTTCTGCCAGTTCCCCGGCAAAACCATCCGTAGGCAGTTGAACGGTCTGCCCCTGCGCCAGTGCTTCCAGACCGTTTGCCACGGTCTCCAGCCGCTTTGCCCCCCGCCAGCTCAACCAGAAGCAGAGAACCAGACCCAGCAGCAGCATTCCCAGCGCTGCTGCCGGGAGCACCCGCACCATGCTCAGGGCAAAGTCCGGTGAGCTGTAAATGCTGTACTTCCACAGGCTCCCCTTTGGCAGCCCGATGACGAACAGTCCGTAGGGTTCTGTCCAGCAGAACACCGGGTAATCCGCCAGATACCAGCGGGCAAATTTGGCGATATCGCCGGGAGTGTAGGCATGGTTCAGCTCCTGCGGCAGGCCGTAGCTCCAGCGGATGTTTCCCACATTGTCCAGTACCATCGCCCACTCGTAGCCATTCATCCACTCCTGCGGGGTGCGTTCTGCCCCAAAGGCAAGCCCTTCGGCGGTCTCCACCATGGAATCCGCGATCTCGCTGGAGGAGTACTCCCGCTGCGGCAAGCGGCAACTCTCCAGCCAACCCAGCCAGCCCAGCACTGCAACACCGGAAAACAACAGCAGCAGAACGATGCCCACCGCCGCCAGCACATACCGCCGGATCAGGCGCACAAAGGTTTTCATGCTTCTTCCCCCTTTGTCAGCTTATAGCCGATGCCCCGCACCGTCCGCAAAAACTGCGGCGCACCGGGTTCAGCTTCCAGCTTCTCCCGCAGATGCCGGATATGTACCCCCAGACTGTTCTCGTAGCCATAGTAATCTGCGCCCCAGACCGCCGCACAAAGGGCATCATAGGTAACGATGTGTCCCCGGTTCTCTGCCAATTTCCGCAGCAGCGCCAGCTCGGTAGCGGTCAGCGCCAGTGTTTTGCCCTCTGGCAGGGTAACAATAGCATCATTCAGGTCTACGCACCGCTCCCCCAGCTGCAAAGGTGCCGGTTTTGTACGGGACAGCTCTGCCCGGTACGCCCGCTGCAAAATATGCTGCACCCGCAGCAGCAGTTCCTGCATCAGAAAAGGCTTGGTCAGGTAGTCATCTGCGCCAAGCCCCAGCCCGAACAGACGGTCGGCATCCGCGTCCCGTGCGGAGAGGAACAGCGCCGGGACATCCGCTTTTGCCCGCAGCGCCCGGAACAGCGAAAATCCATCCCCATCCGGCAAGTTGATATCCAGGATCATCAGCTCCGGCTGTTCCGCCGCAAAGCAGGCGCGGGCAGCGGCGCAGCTTTGGGCAGTTCTGATATGGCCATATCCTGCGCCCCGCAGCTGCTCACATAGCAGTGCCAGCAGCTCGGCGTTGTCATCCACGATGAGAAGCTTTGCATCATAAATGGTATCCATAAGGGCAGTTCTCCTTTCCCGCCTTTACTATACCACACTTTTTGCGCCGCAGCGGAAAACACCTGCAAATTTAAGGGTAAATTAAGCTGGCCTTCCGGTCAGTTTAAGGCAGCGGGTGTATTCTGGCATCGTTCCGAAAACCATGAATGCGAAAGGAGACCATTTATGAAACCTGTGATCGAGACCCATGCCCTTTGCAAAAGCTACCATAGCCGTCCGGTGGTGGATCATTTGAACCTGACTGTCCCGGAGGGCTGTGTTTACGGCTTTTTAGGCCCCAACGGTGCGGGCAAATCCACCACTATGAAGATGCTGCTGGGGCTTGTACACCCCACTGGTGGCAGTGTGGAACTGCTGGGGCACACCCTGAACGAAGCAAACCGCATTGCCCTGCTGCGGCAGACCGGCAGCCTGATCGAATCTCCCTCCGGTTACCTGCACCTGACCGCCCGGGAAAACCTTTCCATCGTGGCCGACTTGAAAGACGTGGACCGGAAGGACATCAGCCGGGTGCTGGAGATCGTGCACCTGACCAAAGACGCTGACCGGAAGGTGGGGCAGTATTCCCTTGGCATGAAGCAGCGGCTGGGCATTGCCATGGCGCTGCTGGGCAGCCCCAAACTGCTAATTTTAGATGAACCCACCAACGGTCTGGACCCGGCGGGCATTCAGGAGATGCGCAGTCTGATTGCTTCCATGCCGCAGACCACCGGAGCCACCGTGCTGATCTCCAGCCACCTGCTGGGCGAGATCGAGCAGATGGTGGATCAGGTGGGCATCCTGAACCACGGCAAACTGCTGTTCGAGGGTTCTCTGCAGCAACTGCAAAAGCACAGCCGGGGCGGCATTCTGCTGCGGGTGCTGGATGCACCCAAAGCCGCAGCCGTCCTGCAGCAGCAGGGAGTAAAAGCCGCTGCACCGGCAGACCAGCCGGACACCCTGCAGCTGCCCCCGCTGCCGGACGAAGCGCTGGCGGCACTGGTCTGCGCCCTTGCCGAAAGCGGCGTGGGTGTGGTGGGTCTGACGGCACAGACAAAGAGCCTTGAGGACATCTTCCTCAGCCTGACCCAGACCAGCGGGGAGGTGGCGTAAGATGGCAGCTTTCCGTGCAGAACTGCAAAAAGCCCACCGTCGGCACGACCTTGCTCTCTGCCTGTTCATCCCCGGCATTGTTGTGCTATGGGTGGGCGGCCTTGCCCCAGCTGACCCGGAGGAGCTCGCCAACGGTTACAGCGCCCTGCTTTACAGCCTGCCCGTCATTGAAGCTATTCTGATGCCGGTGATGATGGCAGTGCTGGCCTCCCGGCTGTGGGATATGGAGATCAAAGGCAACACCGCAAAGCTGCTCTACACCCTGCAGAGCCGCCGCAGCCTGTTTGCAGGCAAAGCGGTCTTTGGGGTGCTGGAAGTTCTTCTGGTCACGGTGCTGGAGCTGGCCTGTGTTCCGGTGCTGGGGCGTGTCCATGGTTATACCGAAGCCTTTCCCACTGGGCAGCTGGTCTACCTATTCATCTGCACGCTGGCGGTGGACACAATGCTCTTCTTTGGAGAATTTCTGCTGATGCTGTGGGTGGGCAATCCCCTGCCGGCGCTCTGCGTGGGCATTGTAGGGGCGCTGGTGGGGCTGTTCTCTGCTTTTATGCCGCCGCTTGCCAGTTATTTTGTGCCCTTTGGGTACTACATTCCTCTGAGCGCCTACGAAGTGGCGAACTGGGACAAGGCCACCCACACCGTCACCTACGGCACCCGCCCCTTCAACTGGGGGCTGCTGGCTTTCACCCTTGCGCTGGGCGCTGTGCTGTTTGCCCTTGCGTGGCGCAAGGTACAGGACGAGGAGGTATAAAACCATGCTGAAACGCTGTATTCTTGCGGAGAACCGCAAACTCCACGCATCCCCCATCTGGGCAATGTTCTTTGTGCTGCCCATTCTTTCGGCCACCTATGGCACCTTCAATTATCTGCAAAATCTTGAGATCCTCACCGACGGCTGGTATAGCCTGTGGACCCAGCACACCCTGTTTTATTCCATGCTCTTCTTCCCTGCCATGGTAGCCACCTATGCTGCCTACTTGTGGCGGCTGGAACATCTGGGGCACAACTGGAACCTTATCATGGCAAGCCCCGTACCGCCGCTGGCCCTGTTTGCCGCAAAGTTTGCGGTGGTGACAAAGCTGGCGCTGCTGACCCACGGCTTTGTGTTCGCGCTGTTCGTGTTCTGCGGCAAGGTATTTGCCCACCTGCCCGGGCTGCCGCCGGTCACCTTACCTCTGTTTTTACTGCGGGGACTGCTGGGTGCGTTGGCTGTCATTGCCGCACAGCTGGTGCTGGCCATGGTCATCCGCAGCTTTGCCGTGCCCATTTTTCTGGGGCTGCTGGGCGGCATTACCGGCATCTTTATCAGCTCCAAGGGTCATGGGCTGTTGTGGCCCTATTCCCTGATGCAGCTTGGTATGAACTCCAACAAAAGTGCGGATGCTCTGGCTGGCAGCTACGGGCTGTTTGCCTTCAGCTGCATCTTCTGGCTGGGGACAATGTTCCTTCTGGCATGGCTGCTTTTACGCCGGGAGGATGTGCGGGCATAAGGCACGGCAGTGCGCATGACGATTCCAAAAAATGACTCTGTGACACAATTTTCGCATCGCTGACAGACAGAAAAAACCTCCCCATGCAGTTGTCCTGCACGGGGAGGTTTTGTTATATGGGAATAGGGATGCTGCCTTAACGCTTATACTTTGCGGCGGTCTGCAAACGCTGCATGGCACGATCCAGCGCAATCTTGCTCTGGTAATACTCGTGCATACTCTGCTTATGCTGCAAGCGTTCATCGGCGCGGATGCGGGCGGCTTCGGCACGATTCTTGTCGATGTCCTCCGGGTTCTCGGCGCTGTCCACCAGCACCATCACATAGGCGGGGGTCACCTCGGCAATGCCGTCACCCACCAGCACATCCCGGGCTTTGCCGTCCACCACAAAGTGGAGGATGCCCATGTGCAGCGCCACCAGCACCGGGTTATGCCCGGCCTGTACGCCGTAGATGCCATCGCTGATGGGCAGGGTCAGATCCTCGCAGTCACCCTGATAGAACTCACCGCTGGACGCTGTGATGCTCAGCATGAACTTGTTCATCAGACGGCACCGCCCTTTTCCTCAGCCAGCTTCTTTTCTGCCTTTTCGCGTGCTTCTTCCAGCGTACCTACGTTGAAGAATGCCCACTCCGGCAGATCATCGGCCTTGCCGTCCACAATGGCGGCAAAACTGCGCACCGTATCCTTCAGGGGCACATACTTGCCCTTGAGGCCGGTAAAGTTCTCGGCCACGGCAAAGGGCTGGGACAAGAATTTTTGCAGCTTGCGGGCGCGCATGACGGTCAGCTTGTCGTTTTCGTCCAGCTCGTCCATGCCCAGAATGGCGATGATGTCCTGCAGCTCCTGATAGCGCTGCAGAATGGACTGCACCTTGCGGGCCACGCGGTAGTGCTCCTCGCCCACGATGTCTGCTTCCAGAATGCGGGAGGTGGAAGCCAGCGGGTCCACAGCCGGGTAGATGCCCTGCTCCACGATCTTACGGGACAGCACGGTGGTGGCGTCCAGATGGGCAAAGGTGGTGGCAGGAGCGGGGTCGGTCAGGTCGTCCGCGGGCACATAGACGGCCTGCACCGAGGTGATGGAGCCGTCCTTGGTGGAGGTGATGCGCTCCTGCAGAGCGCCCAGCTCGTTGGCCAGCGTGGGCTGGTAGCCCACGGCAGAGGGCATACGGCCCATCAGGGCAGAGACCTCACTGCCGGCCTGCACGAAACGGAAGATGTTATCAATGAACAGCAGCACGTCCTTGTGGGTCTCCTCACGGAAGTACTCTGCCATGGTCAGGCCGGTCTCGGCCACGCGCATACGAGCTCCCGGGGGCTCGTTCATCTGGCCAAAGACCAGTGCGGTCTTGTCCAGCACGCCGGAGGCGTTCATCTCGCCCCAGAGGTCGCAGCCCTCACGGGAGCGCTCGCCGACGCCGGTGAAGATGGAGTAGCCGCCGTGCTCGGTGGCCACGTTGTGGATCAGCTCCTGGATCAGCACGGTTTTGCCAACACCGGCGCCGCCAAACAGGCCGATCTTGCCGCCTTTGGCATACGGTGCCAGCAGGTCAATGACCTTGATGCCGGTTTCCAGAATTTCGGTTGCAGGTTTCTGGTCCTCAAAGCCGGGGGCCTTGCGATGGATGGGCCAGGTAGGGACGTCTGCGGCCATGGGGCCTTTGCCGTCAATGGGGCGGCCCAGGGGGTCAAACATGCGGCCCAGGGTGGCTTCGCCCACCGGGGCAGTCAGGCCGTGGCCCAGTGCGTTCACGGTCATCCCCTTGCCAAGACCCTCGCTGGCAGAAAGCATAATGCAGCGAACGGTGGTTTCGTTCACATGCTGCGTTACTTCCATCGTGCGCTCGGTGCCCTCAGCGGTCACTGTCAGCGCTTCCTGCAGGGCAGGCAGCTTGCCCTCGGTGAACTGAACGTCCACCACGGGGCCTGCTACACGAATAATTGTTCCCTGTGTCATACGATAGCCTCTTCCTTAATTTCAGAAGTAGATAAATGTTTGAACATTGTATCCCGATAGGGGATACAGTGCAAAAAGTTTAATAGTCGCTGGTTTGCACAGCAGAAGCACCGCCGATGATCTCGGTGATCTCCTGGGTGATTGCACCCTGGCGGGTGCGGTTATACTCCAGCTGGAGCGCGTGAATCATATCGGTGGCGCTCTTGGTGGCGGAATCCATGGCGGTCATGCGGGCGCTCTGCTCGGCGCAATAGCTCTCGGTCATGGCACCGAAGATCATGCCGTGCATGTAGATGGGAGCCATCTGCTTGAACACCGACCACGCATCGGGGAACAGCTCAACCTCGCCATGGGGATCGCCCAGTGCGGGCGGCAGCGGCGCAAAGTGGGAACGTTCCAGCGGCAGCAGCTGCAGCATGACCGGTTCAGCGGTCAGGGCGTTCTGGATCTTGGTGTAGATGAGGTAAACCTCATCCACCTCATCCGCCTTGAACGTATCGATCATGTCCGCCGTGATGTCACGCGCACGCTGCAATGTGGGGGCCTGGCCGCTGTACAGAAAATCTTCCACCAGGCGGGGGTCCTTGTGCAGCAGGGCGCGGTAGCCGGTCTGGCCCACCACATAAAAGCGGGCCTTGGGGTCATCGCCGCAGTGCGATTTCAGAAACTTGAGCAGGTTCTGGTTGTACGCACCGGCCATGCCTTTGTCCGCCGTCAGCACCAGATAGGCGCGGCGCGGAGATTCCGGGTTGCGGGTGTGGAAGAACGGGTGGACCGGTTCTTCCGGCAGGTGGGGCAGCACGCGGGTCATCGTCATCTGCATGCGCTCAAAGTAAGGCGAAACCGCCTGGTAATTTTTGCGTGCCTTGCGCAGCTTGGAGGAGGAGATCAGGTACATGGCATTGGTGATCTTCATGGTGTCCTGAATGCTCTCAATACGCTCCTTGAGCAGCTTAGTGGATGGCATGGGCATCGCCTCCCGCAAATGCGTTCCAGGCGTTCAGGATGGTCTGCACCTGTTCGGGGCTGAGCTTACCGGAAGCCTGGATCTCGTCCATCACGCCGGACGGGTCCGTGCGGAACTGACGCACAAATGCGGAGGTTTTCTGGCGCAGCTCGACGGTTTTGATCTCGTCGAGCACGCCGTGGGCGGCGAGGGTCAGCAAAACGACCTGCTCGGCGTCGGATTTGGGCTGGTACAGCGGCTGTTTCAGCAGTTCCATCAAAGCCTTGCCGTGTTCCAGCTGGCGGCGGGTCTCAGCGTCCAGGTCAGAGCTGAACTGCGAGAAGGATTCCATATCCTTGTACTGGGCCAGCTCGATACGCAGGTTGGCGTTGGCCTTTTTCATGGCCTTGGTCTGGGCAGCGCCGCCGACACGGGAAACCGACAAGCCAACGTTGACAGCCGGGCGGTTGCCTGCGTTGAACAGTGCGGTCTCCAGGAAGATCTGGCCATCGGTGATGGAAATAACGTTGGTGGGAATGTAGGCGGAAACATCGCCTGCCTGGGTTTCAACAATGGGCAGTGCGGTGATGGAACCGCCGCCCAGGTCGTCCCGCATACGGCAGGAACGTTCCAGCAGACGGGAATGCAGGTAGAAAACGTCGCCGGGGTAAGCCTCACGGCCGGGGGAGCGGCGCAGCAGCAGGGAAATGGCACGGTATGCCACGGCGTGCTTGGAAAGGTCGTCATAGACGATCAGCACGCTCTTGCCCTGGGCCATAAAATATTCGGCCAGTGCGGTGCCGGCATACGGGGCAATGTACTGCAGGGGGGCGCTGTCGCTGGCGGTGGCGGCCACAATGGTGGTGTAGCCCATAGCGCCATGCTTTTTCAGGTCCTCGGCCACGCGGGCAATGGAGGAAGCCTTCTGCCCGATGGCAACGTAGATGCAGAGCACGCCGGTATCTTTCTGGTTCAGGATGGTATCGGTGGCGATGGAGGTCTTGCCGGTCTGGCGGTCGCCGATGATCAACTCACGCTGGCCACGGCCGATGGGGAACATCGAGTCGATGGACAGAATGCCGGTGTGCAGCGGGGTGTCCACGCTCTGGCGCTCCAGAATGCCGGGGGCCTGCTTCTCGATGGGGTTGTAACCAACGGCTTCGATGGAACCCTTGCCGTCGATGGGCTCGCCCAGCGGGTTGATGACGCGGCCCAGGAAAGCTTCGCCGACGGGGATACCGGCGCGCTTGCCGGTACGGGTCACCAGGGTGCCCACGCCGACGGATTCGGCACCATCAAACAGCATAATGCCCAGGTGGGAAGGCTCAACACTTTCCACCATGCCCTTGGCACCGTTTTCAAAGGTGACGATCTCGCCGTACACGGCGCGGTCCATGCCTTCAACGGTAACAATGCCGTCGGCAGCGGACACAACCGTGCCTCCCTCGGCAGTGTTGGCGGCGGGCTTGTAGTCCTCCACGCGGGTCTTCAGGGTGGCCAGGTCGGGCTTGTCGCCGGTCATCTGGTCCAGGGCATGGCGGCCGGAGTTATCAAACACACGGTCGCCCACCTGCAATACATAGCCGGAAAGCAGGCTTTCATCCACGCTGACATCCAGCAGGACTTCGGTTGCATCGTACAGGGATTTCAGCTCGGCCTTGATCTTATCAAGGTCCTGTTCCCGCGGCTGGCGAGCGCAGTGCAGGTCGGCCTTTACAATGCGGTTGGCGGAGAAAAACTCGCGGCTGAATTCACTTGCCATTGCTGTCCCCCGCTTTCTGCAGCAGGTCATCCAGCAGGCGTGCATCGTCCTGCTGCGTCAGGTTGCGCGCCAACAGCTTTTCACACATATCGCGGGCCAGGGCGGAAGTTTCAGCATTGGCATCGCGCAGGCGGCGGGCATGCTCTGCTTCGGCAGCGGCTTTGCCTTCGGCCACAATCGCATCTGCCTGGCGCTGGGCGTCCTGCAAAAGCTGTTCTTTCTCTTTTTCAGCCTGTTTTTCGTAGGCTTCGCGGCGCTGGGCAGCTTCGGTATCCACATTCTGCAGTTTATCCTGCGCCTGTGCCAAAACAGCCTGTGCGTCGTTCTTTTTGCCTTCTGCATCGGCGATCGCATCATCGATCTGCTTCTGGCGCTGCTCAATCACGTTCATAACGGGACGGTACAAAAACTTGCGCAGCAGAACAAACAGAACCAGAATGTTGACGACCGTCCACAGAATATTCAAATTCAGTGTCAGCATCGTTTATGCCTCCGTTATCAGCCCAGGAACAGGATGATGAGCAGGGCAACAACGAAGCCGAAAATGGCGGTGCCTTCTGCCAGGGCGGCGCCCAGCAGCAGGTTCTTGCTGATCTTGCTTTCAGCTTCCGGCTGGCGGCTGATGGCCTCCGCTGCCTTACCGGTTGCAATGCCAATGCCGATGCCGGCGCCAATGCCGGTCAGTGCTGCGATGCCAGCGCCCAAAGCTACCAAACTTGCCATAATAAATTACTCCTTTTTATAATAATGTAAAAGTGGGAAAGAAAACGCAGGTCATTCCATCGTTTCTTTCATGAACAGGGAGGTCAGGAAGACAAACACATAGGTTTGGATCAGACCGTCAAACAAATCAAAATACAGGCTGAAAATTGCGGGGACAAAAGCCGGAACCACCAGTTTGATGAGTTCCATGATGACAAATGCGCCCAGAACGTTGCCGAACAAACGCATGCACAGGCTGGTGGGCCGGATGGCGATTTCCAGAATGTTCATGGGGGTCATCAGGGCAATGGGTTCCGCCAGGCTGTGTACAAATCGCTTGCCGCCCTTTGCATGGATGCCGGAATATTCGATCAGCACAATGCTCATAATAGCCAGCGCTGCGGTAACATTCAGGTCCTTTGTGGGGGGCTTGAGACCAATGATGCCGATCAGGTTGGAGCAGGCAATGTACAGTGCAACCGTGATCAGGTACGGCACATACTGTTTGCCGGCTTCGCCCAGCAGATCTTTGAAGAAGTTATCCATGGTTACCACAGCGGTTTCCAGGATGGCCTGGCGCTTGCTGATATGATTGACCTTGAGATTGCGTGTGAGCAAAATCGAAACGATCACCAAAAACGCCATGATGCCCCAGCTTACCGCGATGGATTCCGGGATGTCGATGCCGCCAAAAATGGGAAGGGTAAACGCCGTATCAACGTTAAGCTCCTCTTTTAAGGCGGCGGTCAGTTCGTTCATTATTCCGCCTCCTCTGGCCAGCGGGGCAGCTTGTGCGCCGGGCTGGCTTTATGTTTTGAATTTATCTGATAAAAAGCGCACCAAGGAGAAAAACAGAAAGGGGGAAACGGCGATGTTCCGTTTCAGCACCCTCCTTGCTGCGTTTTTTATGCCGCCATAATACCACCATTCCCTGCCATTTGTAAGTCCCTTGCCGCACATTCTGCCTTTTGGATATTCCGTGATTCTGACAGATCAAAAATACTGTGTATGATGCACAATAAAGCGCACTGAAAATTGAGCTAATTGCTGAATTTAATGACAAAAAATGCGGAAAAGTTCTTGATTTCAAACAAATCTTGCGGTTCTGTGCGGTTTTGATGGTGAGGGAAAGGAACGGTGTTTGTGCAAAACTGCCAAGGAGCGGAGATTCAGGCGATGCGCTCCGCGCCAAGGGCGGTTTCGGATGCAAAGCGGGTAGCCGCCAGCTTTTCCAGTGTGGCAAGCCGCACGCAGATGGTAAACAGCCGGGCCGCAGGTTCGATCTCCTCGGCGCTGGCAAAGCTGGGGGCAATACGGATGTTGCTGTCCTGCGGGTCGCGGCCATAGGGCCAGGTGGAACCGGCGGGGGTGAATTTGACACCGGCCCGGCGGCATAGCTCCACCGTGCGGGCCGCGCAGCCCGGCATGGTATCGAAGGAAAGGAAGTAGCCGCCGCGGGGTTCCGTCCAGCTGGCAATGCCGCTGCCGTCCAGTTCCTCGCGGAAAATGGAGATGACCTGCTCGAACTTGGGGCGCAGCAGGCGGGCATGGCGTGCCATATGGGCTTCAATGCCGCTTTCATTGCGGAAAAAACGTGCCTGGCGCAGCTGGTTGAGCTTATCGGGGCCGATGGTGGCAAACTTCCACACTTTGCGCAGATCGATCAGGTTGGCGGAACTTGCCGCCACGCCGCTGATGCCTGCACCGGGGAAGGAAACCTTGCTGGTGGAGCAGAACTCATACACCATATCCGGGTGCCCGGCATTGGCGCAGGCGGACAGGATGTCTGGCAAGGCGGCCGGGGCGTTGGGGTAAAGGTCATGCACGCAGTAGGCGTTATCCCAGAAAATGCGGAAATCCGGCGCTGCGGGTTGCAGGTGGGCAAAGCGCTCCACCACCATGGGGCTGAACACAATGCCGGTGGGGTTCTGGTACTTGGGTACGCACCAGATGCCTTTGATGGAAGCATCCCGCTGGACCAGGTCTTCGATCATGTCCATATCGGGGCCATCATTGTGCATGGGAATGGGGATTAGCTGGAAGCCGAAATGCTCCGTCATGGCAAAATGGCGGTCATAACCCGGCACGGGGCAAAGGAACTTGCGGTCCTTGACCTGCACCCACGGCTCTGCGCCCAGCAGGCCGTCCAGCATGGCGTGGCTGAGGATATCGAACATCATGGTCAGGCTGCTGTTGCCGCCCACCATGACCTGCTCCGGCCGCGCGCCGATCATACCGGCCAGCAGGGCTTTTGCTTCGGGAATGCCGTCCAGCCCGCCGTAATTGCGGCAGTCGGTGCCATCCTCACTGTCCAGCACGCTGCGGGAGTTCAGTTCACCCAGCATGCGCTGCGAAAGTGCCAGCTGCTCCGGCGCAGGTTTTCCGCGGGAAAGATCCAGCTGCAGGCCCTGCTGTTCGTACTCTTGGTAGCGCTGGCACAGACGGTGGTATTCCCGCTGCATTTCTTTTTTTGTCATATCCTGATACTGCATGGTGTCATCCTTCCTGGGCAATACCGGCAGGGCCGCTTGCTTACCTGGTGTAGCTGAAAACGAAGAAAATGACGAAGATTTCGCAAATGTGCGATGGATTCGAGGCAAAAAGCCGCAGGAATCCTTTGTGGATTCCAAGGATTTTTAACGCGGAATCCGGCCGCGTTTGTAGAAATATTCTAAATTTTCGACGTTTCAGGTACACCCTGGGGGGAGTATGCACGAACCCTGCCGGTATGCCTTGTTTTCTGGAACGGTTTGTATTATACTGTCGGAAAACACATTTGTAAAATATATGTTTCGCATGCAAAATATTTGTATTTGATATGGCAAAACGCAGGAAAAGAGGAAAAACTGTGAATGTAAACTATGAATATTACCGCTTATTTTACTATGTCTGCAAATATCACAGTATAACCCGCGCGGCCAATGTGCTGCGCATGAGCCAGCCCAATGTGACCCGCGCCCTGAACCGGCTGGAGGAACAGCTGGGCTGCAAGCTGCTGGTGCGCAGCACCCGCGGCGTGACGATGACGCCGGAGGGCGAGGTGCTGTTTGCCCACGTGGAAATCGCCCAGGAGCAGCTGCAGGCGGGGGAAAGCGAGCTGGCGGGCATTACCGCGCTGGAAAGCGGCGCGCTGACAATTAGCGCCAGCGAGACCGCTTTGAATGTGTTTTTGCTGGATAAGCTGCGGGAATTCCACCGGCGTTACCCAGGCGTGCGGCTGCGCATTGCCAACCATTCCACCCCGCAGGCCATCCGTGCGCTGGGGCGCGGGCTGGTGGATCTTTGTGTGATCACCACCCCGGCCCGGTTGGAATCCACGATGCGCCGTACCCTGCTGATGCCGTTCCAGGAAATTCTGATTGCCGGCAGGGACTTTGAATTTTTGCAGGGCCGCCGCTGGGCGCTGAAAGAACTGCAGCAATACCCTCTGATCTGCCTGGGCAGCGAGACGATGACCTATGCGTTCTATAACCAGTTTTACTTAAGCAACAATCTTGTTTTGCAGCCGGATACTGAGGCCGCTACCACCGACCAGGTGGTGCCGCTGGTCAAAAGCGGGCTGGGGCTGGGGTATGTGCCGCAGAATTTTGCCAAGGACGCCCTGGCCGCGGGGGATGTGTTTACCATCCAGTTGAAAGAGGAAATCCCCACCCGTCATGTTGTGCTGGTGCAGGATGGCGGCCGTGTTCCCAACGCAGCTGCGCGCGAATTTGCCCGGATGCTGAACAGCAGCGTTACGCAGCAGAATGCACCATAAGCGGACAAAATTGTGCACCGGCACCAGAAAATTAAAAATATCTGCGTCTGTTTTTGTGAAAGGTGATTGACAACTGCCGTGCGGAACCGTATGATAAAAGTGGAACTTTGCCCGGTGCAGCGGGAACCATGCGGTGCGCCGGATTCCGCGCAGAGGGACAGAAAATAATAGGAGGGATTGTTTTGAAACAATGGCTGAAAGACGCAGTTTTTTACGAAATTTACCCCCAAAGCTTTTATGATACCAACGGGGATGGCATCGGCGATCTGAAGGGAATTATCGAAAAGCTGGATTACATCAAAGAGCTGGGGTGCAACGCCCTTTGGATCAACCCCTGCTTTGATTCCCCGTTCAAGGACGCCGGGTATGATGTGCGCGATTATAAGCTGATTGCCCCCCGCTATGGCACCAACGCGGATGCCAAAGCGCTGTTTGAAGCAGCTCATGCCAAGGGCATCCATGTGCTGCTGGACCTGGTGCCCGGCCATACCAGCGAGGAACACGCATGGTTTAAGGAGAGCAGCAAGCCGGAAAAGAATGAGTATTCCGACCGCTATATCTGGACGGACTCCTGCTTTAGCGCCGGTGACGGTATGCCGTTCATTGGCGGCGAGACCGACCGCAACGGTACTTATATTTTGAACTTCTTCAAGTGCCAGCCTGCTTTGAACTATGGTTACGGCAAGTGCCGCGAAAAGTGGCAAATGCCCACCGACGCCCCCGGCCCGCGCGCAACGGTGGAAGCCGTGAAGGATGTGATGCGCTTTTGGCTGGATATGGGCTGCGATGGTTTCCGTGTGGATATGGCATCCAGCCTGGTCAAGAATGATACCCACCACAAAAAGTATACCTGTGCCATCTGGCGCGATATTGCCGCTATGCTGGACAAGGAATACCCCGAAGCCGCTCTGGTGAGCGAATGGAACCAGCCGCGCCAGTCCCTGAAAAACGGCTTTGATATGGACTTTATGCTGGAATGGCAGGGCAATGGCTACAGCTGGCTGATGCGCAATTATGATGGCGCAATAGATTCTGACCCGCATAACATCGGCAAGGCGTATTTCTGTGCGGATTCCGGCACGGGTATTGACAAGTTCCTGGATGACTGGCTGCCCAGCTACAAGGCGACCCGCAAGGACGGCCTGTACTGCTTGATTACCTGCAACCATGATACCATCCGCCCCTCCGCCGGTTTGACCCCGGATGAGCTGAAAATTGCTTACGCCATGCTGTTTACCCTGCCCGGCGCACCGTTTGTGTATTATGGCGATGAGATCGGCATGCGCTATCTGCCGCTGCCCACCAAGGAGGGCGGCTATTTCCGCACCGGTTCCCGCACCCCCATGCAGTGGGATAACAGCGCCAACAAGGGATTTTCTACCGCCGCAGCCGACAAGCTGTACCTGCCGGTGGACGATGCCGCGGACGCCCCCACCGTGGCTGCCCAGCAGGCAGACCCTGACAGCCTGTGGCATACCGTGCAGGGGGTGCTGAACTTCCGCCACAGCCACCGGGATCTGGATTCCGATGCGCCGTTCCATGTACGGTTTGCCCCCAAGGCAAAGGGCAGCTACCGCCCGTTTGCCTGGGAGCGCGGCAAGCTGATCTGCGCGGTGAACCCCGCCCGCGAGAAAGCAGAACTGCCCTTGAAGCTGGAAGACGGTACCCGCGTGCTGCATGTGATCGGCAAAGCCGAAGTGAAGGGCGATGAGCTGGTGCTGGGTGCACAGAGCTTTGCAATTTTGGGGTAAGCAGAATAGATTGCAAACGCAAATGTTAAGGCAACACCGCACAATTCCCGCCTGACGGCTTAAGCACCGCTCCGGCGACTGCGGCACGGCATCTGTGTTGCCAAAATGCTCGATAATGTCGGGTTGCGGTACCCGCATCGTGCTTCGGGGG
>ERZ827186.1885-NODE-1885-length-15666-cov-3.358081_pt1 | contig 15666 bp, 6 predicted proteins | sample MGYA00519918_ERZ827186 | MGnify/ENA primary metagenome ERZ827186 (study PRJEB31778, sample SAMEA3449275) | human gut metagenome | biome: human gut; feature: human-associated habitat; material: faeces | place: United Kingdom | collected 2010/2012 ... | reverse complement strand
TACATGATCAGCATATAATCCATGATTATAACTTCTTACGGTATTACCCGATGCATCACTCCATGTCTTTCCACTTATCTTTCCATTGACCCTTGTTGTCTGTACACTTAAATTTTGATAGTCCTTTATTCCAGTAAGGGTATGAATCTTTGCATTTTCATATCCATAGGAAGTTTCTGTCACTATATTTGTATCATCTGCTGACTCTGTTGCTTTGACCACACGATTTAATTCATCATACTGATAAGTTATTTTCAATCCATTTGGATTCGTTTCGGACGTTACTGTTCCATTTGTATCATACGATTTTAATTCTGATTTCGTAATCCCATCTGAAACTGTTTCAGATTTTATAGCTCTTCCCATAAAATCATAGGTCGTCATCACACTGCTCAGAATCTTTCCACTTCCATCTTTACTGATATTTTCTATTTCACGCCCCATAGCATCGGTCTTGACCACTGAAGTTTCTACTTCTTTTCCCTGTGTCACTGTCGTTGTCTGAACAGTTCCTGTACCTTCCTCCTGATAATCTGTTTGTGTAGTCGAATCTGGTTTTCCGTCTTTAGTTACGATTTCTTGCGTTTCTTGTCCGCACTTATCATATTTCCATTCTGTCTTTATTGATTCTCCATCTTTAAAAGATTCTTCTTCCCACAATAAATCTTCTGTTTTATCATCATAATCATATAATGTCTTAGACAGCCATTCTCCGTTTTCTGCCGTAACTATTTCTGAACTTGCCAAATATGGATGTTTTGCAACATTATAGGATGTCTCTGTAACATTGCCCATTTCATCTATTTCTTTTATAATATCGTCATTTTCATTATATTGAATTGTAGAAATGGCAAAGATTTTCTCATCTTCCTTATCTGTTTTTAAAAACTGTACCTGATGTTCGTTGTCTAACGTTTGATATTCAATAGATGTTTTGGTTGTAGTCACCAGATATTCATTTTCCCAATCACTTTCTGAGTTCTTTTTGTCATCATAACTATAAGTTGTTTCAACACCTCCTGCACTGATCGTCTTCAGTATTCTTCCATTATCTTTATCATAAATAAGCTGATCTTGTGCAATCTGACTTCCATCTGACTTATGAACAGATACTGTCGTACTTCCATCTCCATATGCTAATTCCTGATACTCTCCATTTGGTTTCGTAAGCTTCTCAGCTTTTTCTCCATCATATGTGATTTTATACTGATTACCTTTTGCATCTTTTATAACAGAAATCTTTCCATCTGCCCCATAGCTGTATGTCTGTTCAACACTGTCTGTATTTTCACTATTTTCATGAACTACTTTGACTAACTGTCCTTTTTCATAAAAATAATGCATTTTCGTTTGATCTGGTAATATAACTTCTTTCAGGAAATCTTCATTTTCTCCACTGTCATAATAAGATAGCGTAAGTTCTTTTTCTTTATTAGAAATAATCTTAGAAAGTCTTCCTCTATGATCATACTGATAAAGCAAATAATTATTATTCGAATCTTTCATAGATGTTACTTGTCCATTATGATCGAATCGATATTCACTCTGATCTTTCATTTTGATTTTTCCAATATTCGATACTACGATCATCTTTCCAGATCCGCTAGTTCCGCCTGAACCTCCTGACGATGTACTACTTCCCGGACTGTAACTCCTGCTGCGTGAAACTGCACCTGCAAAAATGTTTGTATCATCCACTTCCGTGTTCTGCATATATGCCTGGATTCTTTGATCTGTATTTTTACTTTTCAACACAGTTTCTTCTTTTTCAAAATCTACCTGATAATCTCTTGTCTCCTGATTTTTATAAATCCTGTCAGTTTTATTTTTTGGATGATATGTCAAATAAGTTCCATCACTGTCCTGAAAGATAATTTTATCTCCGACTTGATACAACTGTTTATGGAAACTATCATACCATCCTTTTCCTAACATACCTGCCTTGTCTGACTGACTGTTGTAAGTTCTTGTAAATCCAAGATCAAGAAGTGTTGATGGAATAGAAAAATCATCACAGCTGTAAATTAGATTACCTTTTGCTTTATCTATAATACCATTCCCATTTGGTGTAGAGAATTCCATTTCTCCTCTATATTCTTTACTTCCAAGCCATTTTTCATATTCTTCTTTCTTATCTTGTCCTGCTGATTCCGTTTCCGAATATCCACTGATTCCATTCACATTTCCTGCTGTCGAAAGTTTCATTGCACAGACTTTATAATAGTATGTCTTTCCATCACCCGTCCTTGTATCCATACAGTAAGAATCTTTTACTCCTGATTGCACAAGATTTGATGTATCTGGAGTAAAATCTTTTTCTTCTCCTCGATATACAAAATAATATATACTGTCTGGAATTTCTACAGGGTCCCAGTAAATCACATTTTTCCCATAAGATTTCCTAACTTTCACGTTTGTTGGAATATAATCTTCCGCCTTTGACGCATCCGTATAATAATAGGATATCTGCATCTCATCACTTTCATTTCCAGCTTTATCCACCGCTACAACATAAAAACTAAAAAACTTCCTTTTTGATGTTGCGTTAACCGGAAGACTTACCGTTGTTTCTGCATATCCATTTCCGTCTACATATCCGCCATTTATATATTCATCATCATCACTAAAACGATACTTAAAATAAGATGCATTTTCATCAGAAATTCGTACATGGAGTTTCGGATTCATATCACTAGAAGGTTCTCTTTGCAAATTTCCAGAATCAAATCCAATCTCTGTAATCTTCGGTTCTGTACGGTCTACCGTAAACCATGCCGCTGCTCCCCAGCCTGCAATATAACCATTATCTACTCCTCGCACAACAAGTTTATAATGATTTTCTTCTAAACCACTACAGTCAATATCAGCACTTCCACTTGCTGTTGTTCCAATCTTTGTTGATCCTGAATATGGGACATAATTACTATTTCCTTCTTCCCCGTTAACCCATGTTGCAATTCTATACTCTACACGGTTTAAAGAATGAGATGATATTCCTGCCCAGTTTACATGTAGAATATCTTCATCATTTACATATGATGGTGATACTGTAACAGATGAAGCCGTTGTCGGTCCATCATAATAAGTCACTGACATCTTTGGACGGTTTGATGATGCTCTGGAACTGTAAAACTGTCCATAACTCTTTGTCTCGTCCGCATTTTTTAACATCACACCATACGATGTGATCTTACCGGATGCACACTGTCTCGCATATTCCGTCAGATTAATGCTTCTTGCTTTCTTTGCAGTCCCTGTTGTTTTTACATTTCCATAATTCGTACTATATCCCGGGCGGTTACTCCATTTCAATCCAGATCTGGTCCAGTTTTCTGTAACTCTTCTTGCCTCGATTGTTTGTCCACTCTGGCTGCTTCCAGTTTCATACATCGTAAGCGTTGCACTGTCTACATATTTTCCTTTGATCTTTGCTGTAAAATCTTTAAAACGCAGATATGTCCGGTAGACACCCTGTTTTGATTTTCCAGCCATCATGGCTGTAACTCCATTGTCATAAAAGTTCGTATTTTTATAAGATCCATTAATTACATAGACATCCCAGAAATCCGTAGATCCGGTCCATGTGACCGTCGGATCGATCGTGACTGGATACTGTCTATCTTTGTCCTGAAAGTAATCTTCATCCAGATGCAGGGTTAACAGATATGAACCTTCTTCTCCATCTGACTCAATGTCATAGGAAAGATTCTCACTGTATGCCTTTCCTGTATGATCGTTCATGTTTGGAGCTTCCAGTGTTGCGACCAGATTCTCTGTTTTTTCATCTAGGAAGCTGATCCCGCCATCCAGTATATTTTTCTTTGGGACCAGTCCTTTTGCCTGAAAGCGGAATTTTAAAACATTTCCTTCTGGAGCTTTGGTCAGTACGATACTTTCCTTGATCCCCATGTTTAATGACTGGTAAGAAAATGTACATTCTTTCTTCTGGGATTCATAGGAGACTTTCACTGGTTTTTCTTCTTTCTCTCCCTGTGCATCTTCCACAGGAAGATCTTCGATCGCCTGTCGGTCCAGCTCTTTGACCGATGTCAGGGCGTCTTCCGTATCTTCTGCGGTTTCTTTTTCGGAAGATCCATCTGCTGAAATGCTTCTTACTGCTTCCTCTGCCTGTGAGACAGCATCTTCCACAGAGTCTGTTCCAGGATCCTCCGTTTTCTTCTCTTCCTCATTCTTTGTTTCCTGTCCATAGATCGGTGCAAAAGAGATCTGATATTTCCCATTTTCCATTAAGACCGGTGTCTCTTCGGACAGATCTTTGGGAAGATAATGTTTTTTATCTCCTTCTTTATTTTCATACTGATAATCCTTTAGATCCTCACCCTGCTCACTCTTTGATTCCGTTACCCTGACAAGACTTGGATCGTACTCCTGAAGATCTCCATTCTCATCTTTAAACCGAACATCCTGTCCGTAAAAGACCGTCTGTTTCTTTCCATCTTTCATCTGGAAAGTAGTTGAATCTTTCGTGTTCTCTTCTTCAACAACTTCTTTCTTCTCTTTCGGTACCGTTTCTGCTGCTCCTACCACAGTCGTTTCATTTACGATCGCAGACCATTGCACGGATGTAAAAACCATCGTAAAGGTCAACAGACAACTGACAAAGATCTTTGCATATCTTTTCATAAACATCCTCCTATGCTTTTCCATTGGCTGTTTTCTATGTTTCCTCACCCTTATTTTGATCATTTCCATCTAAGACAGATTCCGCATCTTCTGAAAGATAGATAACTCCCCATTGATTAAGTTTTATATAAGTTGATTATACAAATATCATATATTCATTTCAATCACTTTTATTTTTTTCGACATCTTGCACAAAGATGTCCTGTATTTTTTTGTCACTCTACCAATTGAAAAAATGTACTCTGTCGTTCCTGAATTCGTAAATTTTCCTTTTTTATCCTTATATTCTAAATCTTATATTATTTTTCTTTTGTTTCCTTTTCCGATATTTCTCGATAAAAATAACGATCCCACAGTTCAAAGACTGTGAGATCATCCTTCTTACTCTTTCCACAAAGCATCATCACTTGTTACAATTTTTATTCCTTTGTTGGTAAAATTATATAATTGATCTTTATTATTGATCGTCCAGATATTAATCTTTATATTATTTGCTTCAAATAACTGAATCATATCATCCGACAAGATATTTTTGTTAATACTTACATTAATATGATACTTCTTCATCCATGAGAGATCGTTCTGAGTAAAATCATGCCTAACATATTCTAATGGCATTTTACGTGCATATTTTCTCATATAAGTAAGCTGTTGTTTGTATTTACAAGTGACGACTGCCTGATTTTGCATTTTTGCTTTTTTTAGACTTTGATACAGTCGTTTGATCGTATCTTTTTTCATCTTTTGCTTGATTTCAATTACGGGCTTCATATGATATCTTTTACAAATATTCAAATACTCCTCAAGAGACGGTATCCTTAATTGTTTTTTTGTATATGATTCAATATTGTTTCCTGTTTTGATATAATATTTGTTTCGAATCTTTTGATATGTTAATTTCTTTTGATATACATTTTTTCCATATAATCCACACATACGATTTAATGTTTGATCGTGCATGATCACAAATCTACGTTTCCCCCTTTTATCCTTGGCAGTTTCATGGATATCACACTCCACTGCTTGAAAACCTTCTTTTCCTGCGGCTTCGAATGCAGGAATTGAATTCTCTGGTGCATATTTTGTATATCCTCTGTGAGCGACATAACATATATTATTTTCATTTGCTGATACATTCGTATTTAATTGCATGATCATACATATCATCATGCAAAATACTGTGAGGTACTTTATTGTTTTCATAAAAATTATTCTCCTTTGTTGGATATCCACAGTCAAATTGACTGTGGATATCTCTGGTGCTCTATTTTCGTGAACTACTCGGCAAATAGTCCTTATTTGATTGTTACAGTGCATACAAACTTCTTTTTGCCTACCATAACTGTGATCTTTGCTTTCCCTTTCTTTACAGCTGTAATTTTTCCTCTTGATGTCACTTTTACGATCTTTTTGTTAGAAGTCTTATATTTAGCCTTAGAAGTACATGTGATCGGGCTGATCACTGGTTTTAACTGATAAGACTTCTTTCGGTTCAATGTCAGCTTCTTTGATACGTTTTTAATTGCTGTACAAGTTACTGCTTTTTTCTGAACCGTCACATTGATCACTTTTTTAAGCCCTGATGCTAATGTGATTGTAATCTTAGCTTTTCCAGTTTTGTTTCCTGCTTTGATCGTACAGGTGCCATTGCTTCTTCCGGATACAGTAACGATTTTTTTGTTGCTGCTTGTCCATGAACTTATATAATCCCCTTTAGCAAGTCCTGTTACAACAAATCTGTTCGTGGACTGTCTGCGTTTAAGCTTCAGGGATGTCGCATTGACGCTCATCGTAGCTTTGATCTTACCACTGATTGTTCTTGTTTCTTCTTTGCCGCAGATACTGCAGGTACGTTTCTGGACTGCATCAGAGAATACATCATTCTCTTTGACAGTCTGCCAGTCACTAAATCTGTGTCCCGTAGATTGGATCATTTCTGTCTTTGTTTCACCACAATCTGCACAAGTGTATGTCTTAGAACCATCTTTTTCACAAGTAGCTTTCTCTTCACTGGTTACTTTCCAGTCATGATCGGATTTTTCTGTCGCAGAACCTTTTTTGATCAGCTCTCCACAGTCTTTACAATATACATCTCCGCTATAACCATCTTCTGTACAAGTTGCTTTCTTTGTGATCGTTCCCTGATCCCAATGGTGGGATGCAACTGGAATCTTTTCTGTTTTTGTTTCTCCACATGTTTTACAAGTATAAGTCTTAACACCTTCCTCGGTTTCTGTTGCTTCTTTTGTAATCACTCCGTTATCCCATGTATGACCGAGTTTATTGATCACTGTTCCGGATTCCAGTTTTGTATTACAGTCGGTACAGTAAGTATCTCCTGTATAGCCATCTTCGGTACAGGTAGCTTTCTTTGCGTTTCTTACTTCTTTGTGCTGATGTCCGGTAGCAGGAATGACTTCTGTCTTTGTCGTATTGCAGACAGTACAGGTATAAGTCTTTTCTCCATCTTCCGTACAGGTAGCTTTTTTGGTTACTTTTCCTTCATCCCAGGAATGCTCTCCTAATGGATTACTTAATGTCACATCTTTTGTCTCTCCACAAACGCTGCACTTATAATGTTGGATTTCTCCAATGGTGCATGTAGCAGGTGTCGTTGAGACAAGTTCCCATGAATGATCGACCTTGTCAAGCACATCGACCTCTCGATCTCCGCAGTTCTTGCAGATTCTGTGCCTTGCCCCGTATTTTTTGCACGTTGGAGCCTGATCAAGAACCCATTCGCCGTAATCATGTTCTTTCTCTACCAATTTTGGGATCACGGTTCCTGTTTCCAGTTTCTTACCACAATCTTTGCAGTAAGTATCTCCGGTGTACCCATTTTCCTTATATGTTGCATCCTTTTGATTCCGTACTTCTGTATGGATATGCCCAGTCGCAGGTGTCTGATGTCTTGATGTTGTAAGTCCACAGTTTTTACATACATAGTAGCTAACACCTTTTTCTGTGCAAGTAGGAGCTTTTACTATATGCTCTTCATAGTCATGTTTTGTTTTTGGGATATCTTCGGTCTTTGTTCCACCGCAGCGACTACAGGTATAAGTCTTAACTCCTGTTTCGGAACAGGTAGCTTCTTTTGTAATCTTTCCTTCATCCCATGTATGACCTAGAGCTGGTTTGGTTTCTACCTGTTTTGTTGCCTTACATGCTGGCCATATATCTGTTCTCTCACATTTATATGTTGTAATTTCAGGATTTTCGCAGGATTGTTCCTGTGTTACAGTCCCTTCCTTACTCCATTCATGTCCTAACGGTTCAATCCATTCATATTCTTCATAGTTACATCCTGGTACAGTACATTTATGACTTGTATATCCTGCTGTTGTGCATGTTGCTCCCTTGCTTTTTTCAGCAGTGCCAAGTTTATGTTTTCCTTTACATATAGAATGTTCTTTCAAGTAGTCATCCTGTGAGATATTTTTGTAGGTATCTTCTATCGTAGTATTGTCTGGTGCGTACAAAGTAAAAAAGTATTTCTGTCCATGCAATACTTCGCTTCCCGGTTCTCCGTCTTCTTTAAAGTAGGCATTTGTAGGGTCTACATAGTAATAAATACCGTCCATTTTAACAAGATTCCATGCATGCCCTTTTTGCTCTGAAATCGATGTTCCGTCCTCGTATAATGCTTTTAATCCAACTGCATTTGCCATATAGTAGAACAATCCTGCGTATCCGTCGCAAACTGCATATTTATCAAGCACCGCTCCTGTCATGTCATGTGGATATTCTGTACCAGCTGGGATATTAGGTTTTCCATTATAATGTGAATCATACGTCACATTTGAAACAATCCAGTTCGTGACTGCTTTAAATTTCTCATAATCAGATTTTCCATCTAAATTCAGATTTTTAATAACTTCATTCAGCTTCTTAACGGTTTGATCATATCGATCTTTTTTGGAACCATATCCGCCACTTCCAGTGACTTCACCTATATATGCTTTTTCAGACTCTGAATAGGTTATATCATAAATATTGGTTAATCCACCACCCATAGAAGCCATTGTATGTCCGCCTTTCGGATCACCCGTTTCTTCTTTATATACTTCATTCTCCAAATCTTTATTAACTTGATCATTTTCAAATCTTTCATCCTTTGCAGCAGAACTGATCTTTATAGGAAAACTAAAACTATACCGATCATAAGCATTTTCCTGAACGATTTTTTTTGTAATTGCTGAAAGTTTTTTTATCATTTCATCATAAGAAGAATATTCCAATGTTTTGTCTGTTGTACATTGTATATATCCCCATACATTTTGCTCGTAATAGAATCCATTTACGCTTGAATCAGCAATCTTTTTATATACACTTCCATCTTCTTCTGCATGTACATGAACCGTTGTGTTCGGTAACACACCAGTCGTTACCGTAGCCATAGATAACGCAACAGCCATCGCAGCTGCTGCCACTCGTTTTCCTTTTTTTACCTTACTCATAATCTACCTCCAATTTTACTTACCCTCTAGTTTTTTGCTGCTCAACATACCATTTGATCGTATCCAGACTAATAAAATCTTCTGTGCTAACAAAATAAGATCTAGTCCAAAGAGAACTCATTTTTGATAGTTCTTTAAATTCCTTTCTTAATATTTTTGATGTGTACTCTCTGATGCTCCCCATGATCCTTGTTATTGTTGTCTGTGGATATGCTCTTACATATAAATATACATGATCCACATCACATTTCATCTCAAGAATCTCGATCTGATCCTTTTCACACTGTTCCTTTGTTAATTCTTTCATTCGTTCTTCTACCCCAGGGATCAAAAATATCTTTCTTCGATACTTTGGGCAAAAAACGAAATGATACTTGATCAGTGATGTTGTTGTTTTTGTAACTTTATATTCTCTTTTCATACTCTTATTATAGCACAAGTATGTAGCTGTTTGCAAGTTATACAGCTACAATATATCAAAATGTTCAAAAAAAATCCTCCAATCCGAAATTGGACTGGAGGATAAAATTATCAGCTGCAAAACCACATACCTTTAGGTGTGTGGATACGCAGCGTCAATTAAATACTCTGCCTGATGGCAGGTTGTGCGTACTATGCCGTACTGTTACCATACGGTTGTTCCGACTTCAACTCGACAATGATAGAAAGGCTTTTTGCATACATATCACAAGGCTTTGCTTACTCTGACCTAACTTAAATATGTACGATAGAGCAACGGTCTGTTGCGTCAACCGAAGGTATCATGACCTAAATATCGTAGGAATCATTTCTGAATCCTGAGTCTGGTGAACTATTTAACAGAAGCCCACTACCTTTAGGTGGTGGGTAGTTCACATAAAAAGCCCCCAGACACATCACTAAATCGTGTATCTGGACTCTTTTCGTTATTCTTTCATAGAATTAATCAGGTCATTAATCAGTTTCGTGTTTTCTTCCACTTTCTTTGGATCGATCCCTGCCATCTCAAACACATTAACATGTGTTGAGTTAGGGCTTGTGTCTAACTTTATTATTTCTCCACCAAGCTCAAAGAACTTTTCAACTGGGATTCCTCGACTAATTACTGATTTTACAATTTCTTTATTAATCTCTTCATCTTGGTTTTTCTTCACATCTTTCTCCTTTTCTTTCTGTAATATACAAACAATCCTCCTACAATCAGAATGATTCCTCCTGCAAGTGGAAAATAATCAGTCCATCCGCCTGTCGTTGGCAGCTTCATTGAAGAATCGTTTGTTACCTCATATGTCAGATGATAGAAATAATAGTTGTCTCCCTGTTTGATCGCTTTGCTCGTATCGACATTCTGCTTATCGACCTCTGCCTGTGACAAACTTAATTTCTTTCATGACATCGTCTCCTGTATATGATTTTATTTTGCTTCATCATATTTTAGCATGTAAATATCATTCCCATAAAGTGTTGCCATCTGCTGCCACCATTTTTCACCGATCTCTGGGATTTCATCCATCTTTTCAAGTAGTCGCAGACATATCAGCAGCTCTTTAAATCCAACCATAAAAACATAATCTCCCTGCTTCATCTCAAAATAAAACTGATCTCTTTCAGGAACAAATCCACCTTCTGCTTTAAATGTTTCATCATCCTGTACTGCGGTTCCTGTAAGTTTTGCTATTTTCTTTTCATCGAAACATTTTTCCATCTTGTTCTTCTCCTCTTTTTACAGAAACGATCCCACAGCCCAAAGACTGTGAGATCATTATTGGTTTTTATTTTTTCTTTTTCAGGATTTTCATACCCTTTTTCTTTTTCAGATAATAGAATCCTGCTGCTAAGATCAGTACGAATCCACCGATCAGTGGAAGGTAAGTCTTGATATTACTGAATCCACCAGTTGATGGCAGGTTCAGTGTGGAATCATTGCTCACCTCATAAGTTAAGTGATAGAAATAATAGTTATTTCCCTGCTTGATCGCATTGCTCACATCGATATTTTGATCATTCACTTCGCTTTGTGTCACTGTCATTGGGATCGTTACATCGATCGGTTCTTTTAACAGTGTCTTACCGCTCTGTGTCTTTGTCTCTGTGATCTTATACTTATCCGGCAGTAATCCATCAAACTTGATCTCTCCATTTTCGTTTGTTATGTCACTTGCGATCTTGTTTCCATCGGAATCTTTGATCGTAAATTCCACACCTTTTAATCGTTTTCCGGAGGAATCTTTTTTAACTAATTTCACGGATCCACGGATCATCTGGTTAACGAAAGTTGCATCCGCTGTCAATTTTGCATTTCCCATAGTTCCTTCTGGTCCGATCTTAAATGTTACAGTTCCTTTGCTCTGGTCAACTGTTGCATTGGTGCTGTCAGATGTAAGTGTTAGGAGCTTAAAGTATTTCTCTCCACCACTCTCGCTGCATGTATAAGTACCGTAGATCAGATCATCGAAGGTTGCAGAAAGTTTGATCCTTTCTCCCGGATGAGCTTTTAACTGTTTTGCCACTTCATCCTTGCTGAATTCAACCTCTTCCTTGTACGTATGTTTCTTTCCATAAGCATCGGTTCCTTTCAGTGTAAACGTAAATTTCGCACTTCCGATATCCATGTTTAAGTTAGATGGATCAATCTCTTTCGTGATCGTTACCTTTCCTCTTCCCGGTGTATGGGTATTGGTTGCGATCGTTGTATCCGGATCATCCTTATCGGTTGTATAAGTTGCCTTATATCCGATCTGACTCTCTCCTGTGACCACACCTTCTTGTACTTCCTGCCATGTATAAGTGATCGCTTTTCCATTCTCTTTCTTTGGAACGAGCTTGGATGTCGCTTTCCATCCATTCTTTTCAGACAAGGTTACGGTATCTGCAACTTTTCCGTTTCCGACAAGATTAAACTTGACAGAATCTGGGCGGATACCATCGGAATCGCTGTTATCACTCCATTTCTTCTGAATGGATCTTGTGGTTGAATCTGGACTATGTGTATTTGTGATATCTGTTGAGATCGTTGTGATACCTGTAGATTTATCCGTTGATTTCTTTACTTCATATGCCACTTCATAACCTGTTTTGGCATTTCCGTTAACAACAGAGGATGAATCTTCTTTGACTTCATATTCATACTTTTCGCCAAGATCATCCGTTTTAGGAAGATCATTAAACTCTGCAGTCCAGTTATTGCTTGCATCTAAAGTTGCTTTTAATTTTGTATCTGTACCATTTTGATAAATTCTCACAACAACAGAATCTGGGCGGATACCATCACTGTTATTGCTGTCATTCCAGTTTTTCTTGACAACAATTCGTACTTTATCATTTACTTTATACTGATTTGTATAAGATAAAGTATAGGTTTTTCCATCCCATGTTCCCGTAGAATACTTATCAACTCTTTCGTAACCTGCTGCATTACAAACTTCACTAAACGTATAGTTCTTTTCCTCGCCACGCTTGATGTCTGTCTGCATTGCCCAGTTGTTATCTTTGTTCAGAACATAAGTCTTCACTTCATGCGTATTCTTATTTTCTGCCTTGATGGTCACTGATACAGGTCTTGTGTTCATGGAGTTGTTATCATCAATCCAATACTTCTTCACCTGCACATAATCTGATGGAGTGTTGACAATTGTCTTGGAATCATGTTTGTAAGTTGTTTCATCGGTATTGGTGTTTCCCTGGGATGCCACGTCGTGGATAAAGTCCGCGGCCGTATTGTTTAATACTTCTCCGCCAAATGTCAGCTTTTCATCGGACTTATTATATCCAAGTGGTGCTTCGATCTCTTCCACCGTATACATTTCTTTGCCAACACCGTCTTTTGCATAAATACCAGTTGGCAGTCCGAAGAATTCCAGATAACCAAACTGATCATCTCCGGAAACAGTTGTTGCGATCGTATCACCTTTCTTAAAGATCGTCTTTCCATTGCGGTCCACGATCTCACAGGCTGCTTTTAATGCAAACTTCGCACCCGGTAACATATTTCCTTTGTTGTCTGTTTTGATAAACTGAATGCTGTATTTCTGAAGCTTATCAGTCAGGTTCAGGTCGATGTTTACATGTTTTGCCGTATCTAAGGATACATCACTCGTATCATCAGGATCGATGACTTTGACTGTTGTTTCAATCGTCTGGTATTTTGCATATTTACTGGATGACTTAAAGCTGATCTGAACTTTCTGTTTTCCAGACATATCTGCATAGGTTGGATTGAAGCTGACATCTGCGTCCGTCACATCTTCCAGTGTTTCCTCTCCATTATCATCATAGAGCATAGAGAAGTCAAAATCACTGGCTTTGTATTTATCTCCTAACATAAAGTCTGTTTTTGGAGAAGCTGTGATCTGTAATCCTTTTGCTGCCACGTAATCATCCGTGATCTGTAACTTCTGATCCTGTGTATAGGTTGTCTTTAGTTCAGAACATCCGTAAAACATTTTGGATACATCTTCCACATTAGATGTGTTGAAACTTGATAAGTCGAGTTCTTTTAATGCTCCGCATCCGGCAAACATCTCAGACATATCCACGGTCTGTGAAGTATCAATGTTTTTAAATTTGATCGTTGTCAGTGCTGTACAGTTTAAGAACATCTTACTTGATACAGCGTTCATGTAGATGACCTGTCCGGCTCTCTGTGTGGATACATAATAGTTGTTTCCATCTTTCCATAAAACAACACTTCCGTCCTTGTTCTGGGAAACGTCTTTTGTCTGGACTCCGTCTGCTGCCTTTTCCCATGTAAACGTGATCGTCTCTGCATTGGCAAATTCTTTGTTTAAAGTTTCGCCTTCTTCCAGAACATAGATCCCTGTTGATGGTTTCGCATCTTCACTTCCCATTGGATCTTCCACATCCGGCGTTGTATTGTTTTTATTCAGATTGTTCATAGCATCTGGTTTCGTATCCCATGTGATATTGACTTCATGCTCTTCTTTATCAATGGTATATCCGTTTGGACCGGAAAGTTCTTTGACATAATAGTGGCCCTGATAGAAATCAGTCGTCTGTTTTCCATCGCTGCCTGTTCTTGTGAAAATCACTGGTCCGTCTTTGCTTGTTGTCTTTTCATCGATTTTTGTTCCCGCTTTCCATACAACGGTTCCATCATCTTTTGTGATATCTTCTTTGGCAAACAAGCCGTAAACAGCTCCGTTGATGTTATCATCTTCATATGTGAATCCTACATCTCCATCATGCCCTGTCAGATACTCTCCTTTCTTCTGTAAGGAGATCGAACCCATGACCGGTGTATCTGTCTCGTTTAAGGTTGCTTTTCCGTTTCCGGCATTGTCATATGTGATCTTGATACTGTCAGACTTTTCACTTAAGGTAAAGGTTCTTTGTTCTGTATCAAGATTGTAACCATCCGGTGCAGTTGTTTCTTTGATCGTATAAGTTCCATATGGCAGTCTGCAGGATGCTTTCCCGTCAGAGGTCGTTCCTGTTGTTAATGTTGCCACCTGATTCTTTTCACTGTCATAGACTTTGTAGACAGCTCCGTTTAACAGTTTTTTTGTTTCAGAGGATTGTTTGACAAGTTCTACTTCGATCGGTTTTTCATTATCATCGTAAGAATAGCTGACAGTCTTATTTTTGTTGTCTTTTGTTAAGACGATATCCTGATCTTCGATCCAGTCATGCTTATCCTGTTCTTTTGTGCAGCCATTTTCACCGGCTACCTGATGCAGGATATAAGCTCCCAGTGCTACTTTTTCGCTGGTCTTTGCTTTTCCGTCCTTTCCGATCGTCAGTGTTTCTACGACATGTCCATCCGCTTCTTTTAACTCAAACTTCGCTCCGACTTCTGGTACATATTCATCCGCTGCGACTCTCTTTTGCTTGTAGATCTCTACCCATCCGGAATCAGAGTATGGATCAGATGCCTCGATCTCATAAACATCCTGTCCTTTTTCCGTCTTTGGGTTATGATCTTTGGAATAGTAGATTCCCATCAGATCATATCCGTCAGCTCCCATGGTCTGAATAACGACAAATCCATTCTTCTTACTGTATTTGTCTAACATCAGGGCAGCTTTTCCCTCTTTGTTCGTTACGATCTCTCCAAGGATTGCTTTTTTGTCCAGGGAATTGATATAGTCGATTCTTTTTTGTGCATTTCCAAGATCCTGTTTTTCAATATCTTTGGTATAAGATGCATCCAGAACCGTAAAGGAAGCTCCAACTTCTGCCTTGCTTCGTTTATTCTTACTCATCTTCTTGATGATACGAAGTTTTGTGGAACCATAGTTCTTTAATACAACATTGTGATTGTATTTTCCTGTATCTCCATTCTCGATCTTGATATCTGCGGAATCCTCACTAAATTTATAGTTTGGAGTTCCTTCGATCTGATGAACATAATATGTTCCCGGATCCAGTTCTTTGGATTCTGCATATCCTTCCGTATTCGTTGTGATCGTATCGGCAACTTTTTTTGTTGCTTTGTTGATGATCTCAAACTTGGCTTTCACTTCTTCTTTTTCCTGATGGGTACCTGTCTCATCATCATCAATGACTAACTTCTTTATTACAGAGATACGGGCTTTCTTTGTTTTGTTCTCACATTCAAACGTATAAG
>ERZ827186.1881-NODE-1881-length-15693-cov-3.434966_pt1 | contig 15693 bp, 15 predicted proteins | sample MGYA00519918_ERZ827186 | MGnify/ENA primary metagenome ERZ827186 (study PRJEB31778, sample SAMEA3449275) | human gut metagenome | biome: human gut; feature: human-associated habitat; material: faeces | place: United Kingdom | collected 2010/2012 ... | reverse complement strand
TAGGATATCTTCTCTCTTCTCGGGCGTCTGTCTCTTAATGAATTAAATAGTAATTCTGTATACATTTTGACGCTATATTTCTTTTGTGCTATACTGATTATTAATAAAAAGGGAAGTCGGCTCTATTAGAGCCTATGGGGGCAATATTATGAAAAAGACGATTAACAGAATTATGAACTCGTATATTCAGTTCTTTAAAATAAAGAATTTAAACGTTCAGATTGTACTGACAGACGATATGTATACCTGTCAGAAAAAATATGGATTTAATAAAGAAGACTCTCAGACTCTTGATGAGGCAACTGCCCGCAAAAACTGGAAGCATGTAGCTGCCTGTATGAAATATCCAAAGCATATGAACGAGCCGTTTACACTGATTTTTAAGGAACCATATTTAAGACGTTCCCCACTTTGTGAAGTATATCGTCTTGTCTTCCATGAACTGACACACATTTGTGATTATAGAGACTATGCCCGACTTAATCACCTGACTTCCTACAGACAGTTATTTGATGACCCGGAAACAGTATTGTTCCAGCACTGGTCTGAGTATCACGCAGAACGCCGGGGCTATGCCGCATGGCTGAAACACCGCTACGGTATTCGCGTTAAATACGACATTAACAATAGTAAAGTTGATATCTTACATAAAGAAACAGTAAGTAATATTCAGTATTACGGCGAGCATTACACCAACACCGCCGAATACGGCTCTACCCGCCAGATTTATTTTACAATGCATCTTCTGGCTCGTATGAGTATCTGGATGCAGATTCTTCCTTATCAGATGAGTGATATTTTATCGAAAGACCCATTTGATTATAAGGGAATTGAGTGGATTAAGAAGCTGATGTATCTTTTCCATAAGTATCCGAATATTGATCAGATGAATGATCATTTTATGGAGATTGCTAAGATTGTTGCGGAGAATTTTTCACTTTCCAGAGAGGAAATCTGGGAAAAAGTTTCTTGATAAATTCTGATTTGCCGCAGGCAAAGGAGACGCCCCCAAAGAGAGAAGGAATATAACGATGGAATTTTTAGATATAAGAGATAAAAATGGGAATCCCACAGGTGAAGTAAAAGAACGTTCCTTAGTTCATGCCGATGGAGATATTCATGGAACTTCTCATGTATGGATTGTGCGGAAAAATGAAAAAGGCAGTTATGATTTGCTGTTACAGAAACGTAGTGAAAATAAAGATGCATTTCCAGGATGCTATGATATTTCTTCTGCAGGACATTTACCAGCAGGTCAGGATTATCTTTCTTCTGCATTAAGGGAACTGGAAGAAGAACTTGGAATTAAGGCAAAGCCGGAGCAGCTTCATTTTATGGGACTCCATGAGGGATGTTGCGAGGAAACATTTTATGGCAAGCCTTTTAAAAATCACGAAATCAGTCATGTTTATTTGTATCAGGAACCTGTTAATATAGAGGATTTAACCTTACAGAAAGAAGAAGTTCAAGAAGTATGCTGGCTTGATTTTAAGGAATGCTGCAAAAAAGTAAAAGATGGAGATAAAAAGTATTGTCTGTTTCCAGAGGAACTTTTGATGATAAAAAAATATTTACAATTCTATTTAAAATAAAAAAAACGCATCGACGTCATCAATATGACTCGATACGCACCATATAAAATCTGCAAAGCAGTTAAAGGGGAAAATTAAGATTTATATTTAAGGTCTCACCGCAATGGCTCAACTCTTCTTTTCAACGTTTCTTATTATATAATATTTTTCTTTTTTTTCAATTCACAATCTTCACAAAAAAATTTAGTTTTACTTCTTTTTTGTTAGGCGATTTCACATCCTATTGAAGTTTATTATCAAAATTGCCCTCAATTCCTGCTTTTCATCTATTTTTATTGTATTTCTTTTTCTTAACCTCATGTCAAAAAAATTTCTATTTATGCCCGAAAAATAGCCGAAGTCACCGCATTATCCTCTATTCAAACTGATTTTCTTTTGTTATAATAAAATAACAGAATTTAAGTTGGGAGGGAAGCAGTATGCAACATATGACGTTAAACAAGATTTCTATTGAACACATTACACTCGAACATATCGGTTTTGTTCATCACGGATTCGGCGTTGACTTACCTGATTATCTTCTGTAAGAGTCGTTTAGTTTTATTAAAGGAAACGGAACCGAAAGAAGGCATTATGTAAAACTGCTTCGTATCACTGCACGATAAATGCTCAACCGCATCTATTGCTTGCTAGAGCGTGTTATTACATAATGCCTTCTTTCGATTCCTGTCCTTAACAAATTACTATTTAATATTCTTCAATGCCACCATTCCGCCTCTCTTATACATACCCGTATTCCAAAGTCTTTTAAAATCAACAGACAGAGCTTCTCCATATGTATGATAATTTAAGTAAACTCTTTCTTCTAAGTTGATGCCTTCTTTAATTTTATTTTTATTCATTTCATTTGCCTGAATGGAAGCTGTGTGGATACAAGAATTTTTTATTTGACGCTGCTGGACTTCTTCTTTTTCTGTTTTATATCCTGTTATACAAAACCAATGCCAATTCAGATCCTTAAATTCCTTATCCCGATGACGAAGCATGAGATAAATTACCGGAAGATTTCTCTCGATTGCTTTTTTCACAAATTTCTCAGCTTCTTCATATGGTTTATCCCCATCTAGAGTCTCAAATTCAGCCCCATATCCACAATCCTTTAAATATTGTCCACACCCATCTGTAAACATAGAAAGTTTTGTGACTCCTCCGACTCTTGGATGAATATAGGGTTTCATTTTCATGGAGAAGTCCACATATTCTTTTCTAGTGAGATTTAATGCATCGCCGGGATAACATTTTTTCAGACCATAATTTCTCGCCAGGCAAATAGATAAATCGCAGGCAGCTAATGCACCACAGCCGCCAAGATACATCCAGAAGTCTGTGCACCATTCCTGATTGCCGCCGGGGGTTCCTTCTATCTGAAAATAATCAATATTTTTTTCTTGTTTCATAAAGTATTCCTCATTTATTACTTTTCCAACTTCTATATTTTCTTGTTATTTCTCATATATTCTTTATTATAGTAATTACGCTTAATACTATATTGATTAAATCACATAATCGATCCCGTTATTGCCACGCTCGCCACCGCTCCTGCTATCGTCGCAAACATCGCTCCCGGTAAAGTCCAACGTGTTTTTTTTATATTTACACTCATGTAGTAAATCGTAATTGTATAGATTACCGTCTCTGTACAACTCATCATGATTGAGACAATCATTCCAAGCCTTGAATCCGGACCATATTCTTTAAAAATATCAAGGACAAAGCTGACCGCTGCCGATGAAGAAAATATTCTTACAATAAATACGGGAATAACTTCTACTGGAATGTGCAAAAACTGCGGGAGCAAGCAGTTCTGAGAAAGAATCTAATGCTCCTGATGCACGAAAGATTCCTATCGAAACGAGTAATGCTATCATTGTCGGCGCGATTTCAATAACAATCTGAAAACCCTCTTTTACTCCCTTTAGAAAGCTTTCATATACATCGGTGCGATTAAAGAAGCCATATACAACAATATAGAACATGGTAAATGGCACGATAAAATCCGAAAAATAAAGAAGAAACTTCACTGTATCCATCTCCGTTTCTTCTTATTTTTTCTATTATATTTCTTTCCATTGTATCTTGTTATTTCTATTATTTTAATGAATACAATTCCTGCTATGGTAGAAATCATTGTCGCACAGATTGCTGGAAGTACAACCGCGGCTGGATTCACGGAACCGTATTGGCTTCGATAGGCAATCATGTTAATTGGGACAAGCTGCAATGATGAAATATTCAAAACAAGAAAAGCACACATCATATCGGAAGCTCTGCCCCCACCTTCCTCCAGCTTCTGCAGCTCTCGCATCGCCTTAAGCCCAGCCGGGGTCGCTGCCCAGCCTAGCCCAAGAATGTTAGCTGCCATATTAGCCGCTATGTATTCATTAGCTTTATGGCGGGGTGGTATGTCTGGAAATAGCCAGTGGATAAAGGGATACATTGTCTTTGCAATCTTTTTCATAAGACCACTCTTTACCGCTATTTCCATCATGCCGTTCCAGACACCGATAACTCCAAGCATAAAAATACATAAATTCACCGCCTCTGTTGAAGATGAAATAAAACTTTCTGTTATCTGCCCCATTGTGCCATGAAATGCCGCAAAGAAGATTCCTCCGGCAATCATAATCACCCACAATATATTCAGCATAAACCACTCAAACTCTCTCAACCTTTTTCTTCATTATATTGTTCCTGGCTTGTACGGTATGCTTCCATATCAAAGTAACCAAACTGATTCTTAACGGTATGTTTAATCTGATACATCGCAAAATCCGCATACTGCATAAATATCTTGCTGTCTGTCGTATCCTGTATGAATGTCCATTATCTATCTTTTATACACTCTAGGAACTCTCTTTCCTACATCACAAACAAATTCATAGTTAAAGCTTCCGGCAAGGTTCGCCATATCTTCAACACTGATATAATTATCCCCGTCTTTACCAATCAAGGTAACAGTATCTTCAAGCTTCACATCTGGAATATCTGTAATGTCTACCATCATCTGATCCATGCACACTCTTCCGACAATCGGTGCCTTCTGTCCGTGAATCAATACCCAGCCTTTGTTAGAAAGACTTCTTGCATATCCATCCGCATATCCAACAGATACTGTAGCAAGACGGCATGGATGTTCAACAATATAAGTCGCTCCATAACTTACACCTCGTTCCATCTCTGGCTCCATAATATTTACTACATGAGAATACCAGCTCATGGCCGGTGTCAGATCTAAATTAGAGAAATCCACTTCATCAGAAGGATACATTCCATAAAGAATAATACCCGCCCTTGCCATATCATAACGATGGTCTTCATATTCCATGATAGCGGCACTATTACAGATATGTTTTACTGGAATTTCAATTCCCGCTTCATCAAGTAACTGAACAAAATGATCATATCTCTCCATCTGACTTTCTGTGTATGCCTTATCTGTCATATCTGCACAGGATAAATGGGTAAATAACCCCTCAATCTTTATATTGGGCAGCTCTGCAATCTGCTTTACAATCGCAAGCCCTTTCTCATCTGGAGATAAACCGATTCTTGTCATTCCGGTATCTAATGCGATGTGAATTCTCGCCGTCTTTTCTGCCTTTACGGCAGCTTCAGACATTGCCTTAGCCGTATCATAGCAATAAATCGTCTGATCTACACCATACTCCAAATTCTTATAATAAAGAGAGGGGGAATTATAGCCAAGAAGCAAAATTGGCTGTTTTAATCCAGCCTTTCTCAGTTCTACTCCCTCATCAATTGTAGCAACACCAAAATAATCTGCAATATCATTTAAATAATGTGCTACTTCCACTGCACCATGTCCATAACCGTCAGCCTTTATGACAGCCATAGTCATCGCATTATCTCCTGTTTTCTTTTTGATATTTATATAATTCTCCCTGATTGCTTTTAAATCAATTTCACAATAGGTACGCAAGTATTCTTCCATGTTTGTCCTCTTTCCCTTACTTCTACAGTAATCCTGTAAAATCATACTTTACTCAGGTTACTGTACATATCTATATTATGTCACATTTAGTATACTTATAAATGGGCGCAAAACACCCCTTATAAAAAAGTCTATAAACAAATAAATTCTACCACATTTTTTCCTATTGTGAAGTTTTTTATATGTAAAAAATTCGGGAAATATAGTATCTCCCGAATTTTTCAATTATTTTGCTTTTATTATTTTACTTTTACTATAATTACTTTCTTTTTTCCATCACTGGTCTTTACAGTAATTTTACATTTACCTTTTTTCAATGCCTTAATAACACCTTTTTTTGTTACTTTGGCAATCCTCTTATTGGAAGAGCGATACATAATCTTAGCAGTAGAAGATGCCGGAATCTTCTTGGCTTGTATTTTATATTTCTTTCCCTTCTTTAAAGTAACTTTTGTTTTCTTCACTTTTAAAGACTTTGTTTTTATTGTTTTCTTAACTGTAGAACCTGAAGCTGGCTTCGTCTCTGGCTTCTTTTCGGATGTTCCCGGCTTCGTATTTGGCTTATTCTCGGATGCTCCCGGCTTTGTGTCTGGCTTATCTTCAGAGCTGCCTGGTTTCGTATTATCCTCTTCATCAGAACCATTTACTTCTATCACATACTTGCTCACATCTGGAACTTTTGTAATACTTGACCAGTACAACTCAGAAATTGTTCCATAGTTATCCTTGATTTCCTTGCCGTTTAGTAATGTCCGATTGGATGTCTTAGCAAGCGTTACCCCATCTGCGATTGCTTTTCCCGCAGTAGCACCTGTTTTTGGTATACTGCTGCATCCACCTTGTGCATAAACATTTTTTACAGAAACAGTACCATTACCGCTGATAGCATCTGCGCCATCATCATATGTACCGTTACCGCCAAATGCAATTAATGTTCCCTCACCGGAAATACTTCCATTATCCAAAATAATTCCGCTGCCGCCAACGGATGTTGTTGCGATATATCCTCCACCAAATACCGCTACTACGGAATCTTTTTTAATATCTAAGGAACCATTCTCAATACGGATCGCCGGCTGCCCGGAAAGACTTTTTCCTGTTGTTTCATCCTGTCCGGTTGCTGCTTCATCTCCCTTTACAAATACCTGCCCATCTACGGTAACCTTTCCTTTTACAACAATAACAGGATTCGTATTCTGTCTGATGATATGTCCATTTGATATAAAATTGGTGTTAGAATAAATAGATGAATTTTCTAAAATTGCTCCATCATTTAAAATCAACTGTCCATTAATTGAAGAACCTGTGAGAAACTGACTGCCATAATCATCATAGTTTGATGAGAACTTACCGCCATTTTTCACTTCAATATTTCCATGAATAGAAGAATCACGAAGAACAAGCTTTCCGCCATTCTCTACAACAATATTTACGCTGCTGAAAACTTTCATATTTACAAGAGTAAGATTACAGCCATCTGGAACAATCAATGTCTGTACTGGACTACCATCTACAGCATAACCAAGTTCTCCATAAGTTCCACTTGTATGAGAACCGTACCATGCTTTAATATCCTTTGGTACCGTAACGGTTTCGTTCTCTCCACCAAAAGAAGCGATTGCCCATGGCTCCATATCATACATATACTTTCCATCCGCTGTCTGCTTACAATTCTCAAGTTTAAGCTGCTTTGCAAGTACTTCTGTACGAGTATAAACTTTAAAATTCAGCTCATTACTTGTCGCAGTACGACCGCTCTCATCCGTTACTGTTACACTAATTGGATAAGAGCCGGCTTTTAACGGTTCCCCTGATAAAGAAAGAGAACTGTCGTGGACAGAATAAACACCTTCCATTCCGCAGGCTTCTGTATCAATATTTATCTTTGTTCTGTTCTTATTTACTGTGATTACTTCACTTAACGGCTTCCAGTCGCTGTTCTTCGGCTCCTGTCCATCAGGAAGAACTGCTGCTTCAACAATCACATCACTATTTTTATTTGTCGTAACAGAAGTAGAAGCTCCACTGATTGCATCATATTTCTTCTGTCCTTCTAAAGCACTTTCAAAGCTTCCTCGTATTCTTACATGAAGCGTATTAATTCCATCAGAAGGTCCTGAAGGAGTCTCTGCATCTGAATCTGTCTTTTTAACAGTAAATGTATCTGCTGTTGCCTTTATCACACGTAAGTACAGCGTTTCATAGCCTTCACTTTCAATCGTGAGAATATTTCCACTCTTTAACATACCATCAGAAGAACCATCAAAATAAAGTTTATTTTCATCTGTATTTCTGTAGTATGCTTCTCGTCTCATTAAAGATAAACGAGAACTTGCTTCTTCCCACTTTGTTTTATTTACAGAAACACTTTTTATTCCTTTGACATAGTCAGGTGCATCCGCAAAAGAAAGACTCTGAAAATCATAAACTACATTTTCTTTCATTGCTTCTATATTGCCGACACTTGCAGGATTGGCAGAGTTTGCCGCAAATGAAGGAATAAAGGATACTGTAAGTAAACACACTCCCAAAACAACACTGGCTAATAACTTTCTAACCTTCTTATTCATATCCGGTTTCTCCTATTTTACAGTTACTTTAACAACTGCTTTCTTTCCACTTGCTGTCTTAACAGTAATCTTGCATTTACCTTTTTTAACAGCCTTTACAACACCGTTCTTTGTTACTTTGGCAACCTTCTTGTTAGAAGACTTAAATGTAACTTTTTCTGTCGCATTGGCTGGTTTTAATTTTGCTTTAAGTTTAACTTTTTTGCCTTTCTTTAACACAATACGCTTTTTGTTAACAACAACTTTTTTGGCTTTTACAGTTTTCTTATCTGGCTTTTCTGCTGGTTTTGTATCATCTTTTTTACTTTCTGTTGTTTTGTCTGCTGGCTTTGGATCTTTCTGCTTTAAATCTCCATATTCTGCTCCACATACTTCACAGACTGCTCTCTTTGTTGTTGTAGCTTCGCCACCTTTATGTGCTTCTTTTTCAGTCGTAGTATCACAACCTTCATTCTGACATTTCTTCCAGTGATAAGATCCGTCAGACTCATATTTATCTCCATAGTTATGAGATGCGTACTCACCGTATTCTTCTCCACAGAATTCGCAAACTGCTTTCTTCGTACAAGTAGCTGTTCCACCCGTATGTTTTGTGTGGATGGCAACTGTTTTATAATCTTTACCTACTTCTAATACTAAGTCTTTATATCCTTCTGCAGAAATAACAACTTTGTTAGTATCTTTTGTAAATTCCTTATTTCCTATTGTTATATTAACCATGTTCACATATGCTCTAAATGTATCTTCTTTCATAAGAAATTTATTATCTACTTTAGTATAAGGTTCTGCATCATTTACTTTAATAGATGTAATCTTTTCCATCCAACTTTTTGTATTTTCTGAATTTGCAGTATATTCAGGATATTGAATAAGATACCATTCATAACCAAAATCTTTATCAAGTGTTGGAGTTTCCGTTGGTGCTTCCTTTAATTCTACCGTTGCTGTCTCCTCAGCCTGTACCGCTACCTGTGGTGCAACTGTTCCCACTACTGTCATTGACAGGCACATTGCACATGCCATAATGAATGAACTAATTTTTCTCATTTGTTTCTCTCCCTTTCTCTCTCTCAAATAAACTTAATAAAAAAACAGGTTGCCACTTAAAACTAATTTATGTTACTTAGTTCTAACATTAGTTAGTTTATTTTAAAGACTACCTGTTTTTATACTCCATGTCAATTCTACAGTTGATAACATTTCTCAACTATAGAATTCTTAAGAATTCATTTATTTAATTTTTAGAAAAAAGGATTACTTTTTTAACAATTCCTGATAAACATCCCTTTTACTTACTCCGCGGTCTTTTGCTACCTGTTTCATCGCACTCTTTTTATCCATCCCTTTTTCAAGATAATGTTCCATATGTTCCTGCACAGTAAGCTGATTCCACTCCTGTTGTTTTTCCTCTTTCAGTTCCTGTAAACTCTTTCCCTCAAAGATTAAAACATACTCCCCTCTTGGCTCGTTCTCCTCATAATAAGCAATCATTTCATCGAGAGTTGTCTTGCGCTTCTGCTCATATCGCTTCGTCAGTTCCTTACATACCGTCATATTTCGGTTACCCAGATATTCCCTGCACTCTTTCAAAGTCTTCTTTAAATGATGCGGCGCTTCGTAAATAATAATCGTTCTTGTCTCATTGCGAAGATTCTCCAAAATCTGTGCTCTTTCCTTCTTGTCATACGGTAAAAATGCTTCGAATGCGAATCTCCTTGTCGGCTGTCCGGACATAGTAAGTGCCGTAATGCAGGCACAAGCTCCCGGAAGTGATGTAACATTAATTCCCGCTTCATAGCACTGTCTTACAAGTTCCTCTCCTGGGTCAGAGATTCCCGGTGTTCCCGCATCTGTGATTACTGCGATATCCAGTCCTTCTCTTAATTTATTTACAAGATAAACTGCCTTATCGACTTTGTTGTACTCATGATAGCTCGTCATCTTTGTTTTTATCTCAAAATGATTGAGAAGCTTGATACTATTTCTCGTATCTTCTGCCGCTATCAAATCCACTTCTTTTAAAATTCGTACTGCCCGATAGGTCATATCTTCGAGATTTCCAATCGGTGTCGCACATAAATATAATGTTCCTGCCATTTTAATTCTTCATTTCTCCATATATCTGATAAATCTCATCGGTATAAGAACCATCCTTATTGTATACAATTAATGGGGGTTCTACCGTAATCCTCTGCTTACCACCTTTTGCAGCATCAATCAAAACCATATTTGGCTCTTTATCTACATAAGGATGTACGAGACGCATCCTTTTCGGCTCTAATTTATGCTGTTTTAATGTATAAATAATCTCCGCTAAGCGAAAAGGTCTGTGCACCATATAAAAATGGCCGCCTGTTTTCAACAGCCATTTTGCTGCCTTTACTACATCTTCAAGGGAACAGGTAATCTCATGTCTTGCAATTGCCTTTGCATAATCTGGATTCGTCAGACCATGTTCTCCTGTCATATACGGAGGGTTACAGGTCACCCAGTCAAAACTCTCCCTCTCATAGTCTGTCTTTATATTACGAACATCCCCCTGTACAATATGCACTTTTTCTTCCTGACCATTCATCTTCACAGAACGCTCTGCCATCTTGGCAAACTCTTCCTGATACTCTAAACCTTCTACATGAGCAAGCGGATATTTACCCTCCATCAGTATTGGAATAATTCCTGTACCGCTACACAAATCAATCCCTTTACTTTTCTTTTTAACTCTGGCATAATCAGAAAGCAGTACCGCATCAATCCCGAAGCAAAAACCATCTGTTTTCTGGATAATACGGTAATCCTTTATCTGGAGATCATCAATACGCTCATTTTCTTTAATTTGTACATTCTCCATATAAGTATCCTATTTTAAATCTTCATTTTCAACTACAATTAAGTGAAGAACCTAGCAATTAAACTACCGAAGAACTCTTCTTAATTTTTCAAACTTCTTATATCAACAAAACCAAAATTTGAGTATTATAAAAAATTATGAGGAATAAAACAATAATAATAACAGTAATTGTTATTATTCAAATTCTCTTCCCTTATTCTCCTCGTTTCATTAAAGCTTAGACTTTCTTTCCTTCTTCTCCATCGCCTCTAATTTTTTAAGCTCATCATCCATTTTTACTTTTTCTCTGCGCTTCCGAGGACGGAAAATCAAATCATCCACTTTATAATCTACGAGCTCCTTTTCTCCTTTTTCGTCAGTAACTACGAGCTTCACTCTCTGTCTTAACACGCTGACTTCGTGAACAACACCTTTTACTCCCGTATTCGTCTTTACTTCATCACCAACATTCGGAAGTTTACTGTTCAGATACTCATAAGTATCCTGCTCATTTTTCAGGCAGCACATCAATCTTCCACAAACTCCTGAAATCTTTGTAGGATTCAGAGAAAGATTCTGCTCCTTCGCCATTTTAATTGATACTGGCACAAACTCAGATAAAAATGTATTACAGCAAAGGCTTCTTCCACAAATACCGATACCACCTTTAATTTTTGTCTCATCTCTTACACCAATCTGTCTTAATTCAATTCTTGTCTTAAAAACTGAGGCTAAATCTTTTACCAACTCACGGAAATCAATTCGTCCATCCGCCGTAAAGTAAAATAATACTTTATTATTATCAAATGTATACTCACAATCAATGAGCTTCATTGCAAGCTTATGTTTTTTTATCTTCTCAATACAGATTTTATAAGCTTCTTTGCTCTTTTCTTTATTATTTTCCTGAATCTTATCGTCTTCTGGTGTTGCGATTCGGATAACTGGCTTTAAAGTTGCAATAATCTTCTCATCGTGAATCTCACGATTTCCTAAAACAACTCTGCCGTATTCTACTCCACGCGCAGTCTCCACGATAACATTCTGTCCAACTTCTACCTCAAACTGCTCTGAGGCAAAATAATATATTTTACCATTATCTCTAAAACGAACTCCTATTACTCTGGCCATTTCTACCTCCTGTTCTTCTTAAAACTCTCTTCTCGCTTCTACAATAAGCAACTCTAAAGTTGCGTCAAAATTCACATTAGACTTTATGCGGACTCTGGCACGATGAATTTTGCCTATAACATAATCAATTGCCTCTAAATCTAATTTATCTACCTGCTTTTTCAGATACGCATACTCATTTTTAAAAATAATTTTCTTTTTGGCAGCTTCAGCATTCACTGAATTATCTGCTTTCAGTAACATAATATCCCGAAACCACATCAGAAAAATATCGAAAAAGTCCTCAATTCTGTTTTTATACTTTTTATATTCCTTTACTTTATCTGCAATCTCGTAACTTTCTATCTCATGGATATACCGCAAAATGGACAGAGTCAACTCCTTTAAATCCTGAAATTCTTCTGAAGAAACGATTGCTTCTGCCTTTCCTATATTTCCAAGAGAAAATCCTGCTGCAAATTCTGCTTCTTCCTTAGAAACGCTACATTTTTCCACCAAGTATTTCTCAACAGCTGTTCCGGGTACCGGTCTTGTGGCAAGAAGAATACATCTTGAAAGAATTGTGTCTAAAAATGCTCCTCTGTTCGTAGTAAGTAAGAAAATAACTGCATATTCCGGCGGTTCCTCAATCGTCTTTAAGATGGCATTCTGCGCTGCAGCATTCATCTTTTCCGCCTCATCTACGATATAGATTTTATAAGGCCCCTTATATGGCATAATTTCTACCGTATTAACAATCTGCTCCCTTATCTCACCAACACTAATCACATTGGGCTTTTCATGAGAAACCCAAATTACGTCCGGATGATCATGGTGTTCCATCTGTATACAAGATTCACACTTTCCACAGGATTCCACCAAACCCGTAGTTTCCCGGCCTTCACACTGCAATATTTTAGAGAAAGCCTCGGCAAGCATTTTTTTCCCACTTCCCTTATCCCCCTCCATAATATAGGCATGAGAAATCTTTTTATGATGCACAGCAGTAATAAAATGCTCTTTTATTCTTTCATTTCCTAAAATCTCATTTAATTCAGCCATGACTTTCCCTCAAAATCTTTCTGTTAATCATCTTAATTCTTCTGCTAATTTTCTATTGGTACCTATTCTTTTATTGTTTTTTCTCAATGAATTCATGTCTATCGATTCTTCTTCTTCAATAATTCATCCACATGATTCCGAATCTTTTTCTGAATCGTATCAATGGATCTTCCACCATCAATCTTCATAACTTCCGGCCTGCCTGAAAGGACTTTTCGATATCCTTCCGATACCATATGATGAAAATCTATACCTTCCTGCTCCATACGATCAAGATTCTTCTGTTCTTTCTTTCTACGAAGTCCTTCTGCCTCTGATAAATCAATGAAAAAGATTCCATCGGGACGATAAATGCCGATTCCCGGCGCATTTACAGCCGAAACTGTAGAAATACCAAGTTTTCTTGCAATTCCCTGATAAACGATAGAAGAATCTACAAAACGATCGCTTATAACGATTTTGCCCTCTTCTAATGCTGGTCCGATTACTTCATGTACTAACTGCGCTCTTGATGCCGCATAGAGAAGCATTTCTGTTACTGGAGACATTTCTTTGTGTTCTGGATTCAGAATAAGCTGTCTTACTTCCTCTCCGATCACTGTTCCCCCCGGTTCTCTTGTTATGAGACATTCATAGCCTGCTTCCTCTAAGTATTCTTTTAATAAATTTATTTGTGTGGTCTTTCCTGAACCATCCGGTCCCTCCATCACAATAAATAATCCCTTCATCTAATAAAATCTCCCTTCAGAAGTACATGCACTTTTATTATCTGAATGTTATCTGACTTCTTCATCGTATTTTAGTCATAGTACTTTCAAACATGCTCTGGTACAATATTTTTATCATACTGCTTTTGCTATACTATCTATAAATCTTTTAGAACGATAATCTTATTACAGGACAATCCAAGTACATTATATCCATTATATAAATATTGACTGATATTTTCCACTGTTTCTTTGAGTATTTTTTCTCCAGGAACTAATATTGGTACTCCCGGCGGATAAATCATGACATATTTTCCTGAAACTCTGCCAGTAGAATCAGCCAACTCAACTGTCTCCATGGCTTTTCCCCGGCACTGCCAGGATTCTATGATTTTGGGAGGATATATTGTCTGCTCATTTTCTTTTTCTTGTATAACCTTATAGTGGTTATGAATTTTAGTTTCTATTTTGGGTTTGTTTTTATCACAAATTTCTATTTCAACTTTATCTTGGTTTTGGATGGCAATTTTTGTCTCATTTACAGCCTTATTTAAACTACGATTTTCCTTTTCTTTCTCTTCACACATTTTATCAATCTCAGAAATTGCCTTCCAAAGCTCATCAAAATCTTCCTTTTTATCACAGATAGAAGTCATGGCAATCCCATAAGTCAGGTTCTCCATCTCCAGTTCAATGTGATATTTTTCATATAATAACTGAAACAGCTCCTTTCCATTTATTCCGCAGCCCTTTACTGAAAAGACCAATTTCCCGTTATCATATGCAAAACAATTTAACTTTTTCTGATTGAGCAGGCTTATTTTTTTGAGTTGTTCACATTTTCGGCGAAAATTTTTAAGGTTATCCACATATTCGGCGAGTTGTCCCTGATTTTCTTTCATATACATGATTCCGTACTCAGCAGAAGCCATCAAAAGATACGATGGACTTGAGGTTTCATAAATATCGATGATTTCCTCCACCTGCTCTTTTGTCACGATGTCTGAGCAAAGATGAAGAACTGCTGTCTGCGTAAAGGAAGGCAATGTTTTATGCGTACTTTGAATCACCAAGTCAGCACCTTCCTGAACGGCACTGTCTGGAAAATACTTATGAAATATGAGATGCGCCCCGTGTGCCTCATCTACAATCAAAGGAATGGCATACGGCCGAGTTACTTCTTTAATCCCTGCTATGTCGCTCACAACGCCTTCATAAGTAGGTGAAGTCAGTACAACTGCCTTTATATCTGGATTCGCCCTTAATTCCCTTGCTACGGCTTCTGGCTTCATATCCTCGCATATATCATACTCGGCAGAAACATCTGCATAGCAATAGACGGCCTCCAACTGTAATAGCCTGATACAGTTATAGACCGCCTTATGACAGTTTCGCCCTATTAAAATCTTATCTCCCTGTCTACAGACCGAAGAAATGGATACCAGAATCCCAAGGGTACTCCCTCCAACAAGATACCATGATTCCTTACTTTTAAATATATCTCTTACAAGATTCATGGATTCACGAATAATGCCCTCTGGCTCATGAAGATTATCGTAATCTGTTATCTCTGTAATATCCATTTTTTCTACACCAAAAAAAGCCCCAAAATCAGCTCTTTTGTGACCTGGCATATGAAAAGGAATTCTTTTTTCTGACTCTAATTCTCTTAATTTATTATAGATTGGTGTATTCATAACTTATTTTTTATCTCTTCATCCTTTTAACTCTTCTTAGAATTTATGCTTTTTAAATTTATTACCACTTACCAGCCGACTATTAATAAGCTTATTAGACAAAAAAAATAGCTCAGTAAATAAAACATTTACTGAGCCTTCATGAGACATCGGGGATTCGAACCCCGGACAACTTG
>ERZ827186.1874-NODE-1874-length-15742-cov-3.197807_pt1 | contig 15742 bp, 11 predicted proteins | sample MGYA00519918_ERZ827186 | MGnify/ENA primary metagenome ERZ827186 (study PRJEB31778, sample SAMEA3449275) | human gut metagenome | biome: human gut; feature: human-associated habitat; material: faeces | place: United Kingdom | collected 2010/2012 ... | reverse complement strand
CAATACAATGCCTTTCATCGAGTCTTATTTGGTATGAACTTGTATATCGTTAGAAATGCTATTCGTTCCGTGCTCCCGTCCCGCTTCCTGCTATCCTACCCTGCCTCCTGAATCGCCTCTTGCTGCAAGTCGTCCATCAGGTCGGAACAACATTGTACCACGGCATAACTGATAGCGAGGTACCATGCATCGGAACGGGGTTTCGCTTGCGATGCAAACTGTTCCATCAACCGGGCGACTTGTTTCAGTCTCTTGGGAACATAGGGGAATATGCCAGGAATCCGCAACAGGTCATACCATGCACCGAACAAAGGAAGTTGGTCGGCAGTTATTTTCATAGGCAGGGTGAGCTGTTCGCTGTAATAATTGTATGCCTGCAAAAGCGTATCATCGAAACGGTCATCCCTGAATATGCAACTGTTGTCTTGTAGCAGGGCCAGTCGGCGTACGGCTGTTTCTTGTGAAATTCCTTCCCAACGACCATCCGTATCCAGTTCATTGATCCATTGCCTGCATTTGGTTTGGAAAAATGGATAATAGTCCAGTCCCGTGACGTCATCCGCAATGCTGCCCAGTTCATAGACAATACATGCCATGATGTCCAGTTCCTGTGCAGGATCGGGATTTTTCACATAACCGGCTAAGAGATCATTATACAACCTGCTGCACTCTGTGTCTTTTATTCCATAGACGGTTAACGTACTCTCTTTGGTCAGGCGATACATCCGTCTTAAACCGCTTGCAGAGGTTCGGTCAATAACCCTGTAAAGCGCATTGATTTTATGGGTGATCTTCTTCCTGTTTTCATAATCGTCGATGGCCGACACGCATATCAGATCGTTAACGGCGAGATACATCCGTGAGAGCGCATCCATCCGGCATGCGCTTTGCGCGCGGACACGATGATTATACAGAAACGGAAGAAGGTTCTTCAGTTTTTCTGGATTCATATTCAGGGGGATCCCTTTTGCAGGTTATATTTTTTCGACCAAATAGGCGGGAACGGTAGCAGTAGCAACAGCCACGAGACCTTCGATACAGACTACGACCTGCTTGTCTCGTACACCTTTGATTCTTTGGTAGATGCCTTCCACCCCCTCGAATGTGCCCCCGGTTATGCGTACGCGGTCTCCATGAGCTAAATCCACTTCCGAATAGGGTAAATAGAGTATACGTTCCTCACTCGTTCCCGCGATAGCGATGAAATTGCGCATCTGTTCGTCCGGAACGATGACTTTTGCGTCGAAACCTTTTTCATTCGGACGCATCAGGTAGCACAGGTTTGGAAGGCGTGTTTGTTTCAGGTCATTGAGTGCGGCAGCCGTGGAATGAACGAATACATAGTTAAATGCCAATGGTTGTTCATTCCACCTGAAACGGCCTGATGGTGTCCGGGTCTTGATTTTAACCATTGGAATGAAGTGTTCGATATGTAAGTCCGTTAATATCGATTTACATCCCAATATGGACCGACGCATACTCCGAAGGGCGTACCATTGTGTCTTTTCCGGGGCTTGTTTTTCATCCATATTTTCAAAAAAGGATGTTTCTATGGACTCCGAAACTATTGCAAATACAATAATATCAGATAATTACAGTCGAACCATAAATGCATATCTCTCGCAAAAAGACCCTATCTCTTGATAAGAAACGGGACTTTTACAATTCAAATATCCGAATTATATTTTTAACAACCAAACTATCTTAATCCTTTAGAAGTCTTTTTTGTACAACTAATACATTGTTTTTCATTGTTATACAATGTAGAAAGCTGGACAGATTCAGGTACTTATAGTGTCTGGAGGTTTATAATCCGGCTCTCATCACTTATCTCAATATTATAAATACAGATCGTATGTTGCGTATTCATTCAACCTTTCAATTAATTCAATGTGTTGATATATCTTGATTTATGACGCAAAATTATTTCTTATCAAGAAAGAGGAAAAATTGTAAAAGAGTAGGTTTCTTTACGTCGGTCTTGTCTGAATATATATCGGTTGTAACTGTGTGTATCATTTAATTCATTCCTATAGACAAGCTTCGAACTTCAACAATCAGGGGATCGGCCCTTTTTTATATGCGGAATTTGCGCAAAAATAATTTCCCCCTATCACATACGCGCGTATAAGAGGGTATTAGTATCGGCCTGCAAGCCTATTCGGTCATCACCGCGCGCATACAATACATAAAGAGTAAACCTATTGAGAAGCCTATTTTGACATCATTAACGCGCACGCGAACTTGAAAACCGAAACATGCCAACAAAGACGGTGAGGTTACGGTGAGGTAAAAACGAAGATCACATCGCACATGAATTTTTACAGGTGTAGGTAGTATAGGAGAGTACTGAATGTCAGATTATAGTAAATTCACCCGTGTACGTAATGTAGAAAATGTAGCAAGAAAAACCTTTTTCTGACTTCGATAAAAAAACGGAGCAATGGCACACCGATACGAATTGGAAAAATACAGGAAATACGGAGCCGGTACTAATGTCCTGCCTGTCACCGTAAACGGGTGTTTGTCAGGCATATCGACACCATAACAGGCGGATATCTATCCCCTGACGTGGGACGGGATTGCGGATACCTTTATACCCCCTCCAAAAGTATTTCCACAACCACCCGGAGGAAGAAGGACAGCAAGGCTACATCAAGGGTAAAAGCGGATATAATATGTCGAACAACCCAAAGGGTAAAATAGTAAATATTTGTCTTTAGTCCGCTAACTTACTGGATTAGTGCCGGGTCAAAATCTCGACTTCGGGCTACAGCCTTTCTTCGTTGGGATTGGTAGGAGATTCGAAATTACCGAATGCCCTCATATAACATTATCGTCTTTGAGCACTATGAAAGTTTATCACCCTCAGATAGAAAGAATGGGATCACGTTATTTTTCCTTGCTGCTTGTTGATCCTAGCAAGAAGTACGGAAAGGTGATCGCGGAAATATTCTAAAAATAAACAGCCACCTCAACGGGTGACTGTTCTTTTAAAATCACAGTTTGCGAGACCCCTACGTGTATCAGGTAGTTATTTTTTGATAGCCTTTTTAACACTCAACGGGCTAACGACCTTTTGGCCGGTTTGTGTCTCCAGTTCTTTACGGGCAGCACCGGCAACCCTACCGCCTCGTTGTGCAATCTGTTTGCTGTGTGCAAAAGTTTCGGGTTCTTCATTTTGGGAGATCTCAGTTGTGGAGGCTTCTGCAAGCATATTAAGGACTAATTCGAGGTTAGTCATATTATCCCGCAAACTCTCGGTTTTAAGCCCTTTATACTGCTTGTATTGCTTGGTGGTAAGCCCCGACCAGCTTTGAGTGATGACGTCGGTAAGGATAGCATATTGCTGGCCTTTTTGAATTCCCCGCCGCTCCCATTCATCGGTAAGCTCTTTGCGCACCTCGATAGATTTAAGCCGTTGATTAATCCAGTTGGCCGAATATCCTTTGCGGTGGTAATACTCCATCAGGCGTTCAATACCTTGTTCCGGATCGTCTATTTCCTCCAGTCGTTCCCGGCCTAATTGCGCTAACCATTGCTTGAAAGGTTCCGCCTTTGGGGATGGGATGGACTGGATAAGTCTAAATAGTTGTTCCACATCAGCCACATCGGTATTGTAGCTTTTTCCATCAGCAGATTTCATTTTGAGTTGTACGATATTTTCGTACAACTGACTTCCCTCTGCATTCAATTTGCGTTTTAAGTCACTCCAATACCGGCGAGGGTTGGCACTATCGGTCAATACCTCGATCACATCAATCACCGAGACATACCACTTTTCGGCATCCGAATCCCAAACAGAGCGCACCTGTCTATCCTCAAATAACCTTACAGCATCTTTCTTTGTCATCGTCCTAGCCTTTTAGCAAAGCTATAAAATTATTTCCCCTTCTCAAATTTGATCTGTTTACCGCAATGAGGACAGGTAATCGTATTTGTTTTTGGTTCGTCTATTAGTTCCGACACAGTCACACCCAAAGCGTTAGCAATTTTTTCCAATGTTTGGATCGTTGGATTACCGTTGATAGAGTTAGACAAGCTCACCCTATTTACACCTATAACTTCCGCGACGTGTTGCAAAGTGACCCCTTTCTCCTTACAAACTTCTTTTATCCTCAAATTCATGTCATGTAGTAGTAAATATTACTTTCACAAAGATGGTAAATAAATTTAAAACCATACACATTCAGATCAAGAGTAATATAAATCATTAAAATCGCTACTAAAATACTTGGCTTATACAATATTTATATTGCATTTATGACAAAAAACCACTACAACTATGAAATCCACGAGCAAATACAACAAATGCAGATTATGAAAAGAGCCTGAAATATCTACAAAGGCAACACCCGTATTCTTACAGCTTTTCTGCTGCTTTGCGCCAGACTTGGGAGGGTAAGCAAGCAACAAACGGGAAACCAAACGGGCCGCTATCAAAGCTAAAAACGCAGCGGCAAAGGCTGTACGGACCAGCAATGCAGATACCTATTGGACTACCGGAGCTATCGCCTATTACAGCAACGTCCCGTCAGGTCAGTACCTCGAAGACTAATCGTGTGACGGAAGTGACTATAACAAACAAACTTTTTCCAAATGCAGTAATAGACGTGTCCGGTCGCTGTGGGTGAACAGTTACGAGGTACTACCGCACGGAATAACGGAAACCGAGGAAAAGCAACTACACAGGCTATTATCCAAGCGTGTAAAGAAGTGGAAAACGAATAGAAGAACTCCACTCCTGGAGCTGTTTAATAGATGAAAAAACGGAATCGATGATTTACTTTTGTGTTCTATTCATAACAGCTATTGATATTACATAATACTCATAGGGCGGGAAATAACCCGCCCTTTTATAAGTGTTATCAATGTAGTGTTGGGGATTTAAAGTGATCTGCAAAGCATTTTCCCCTATCACATACGCGTGTGCGCACGAGGAGACACGAAGATTTTTTTGGAGGAACTTTATGCACTTGCAATCTCTTTCGCAATATTGGGATTGCGTTATAAAAATAATTTTCTCACATCACATACGCGCGTACAAGGGGTATCAGTATCGGCCTGCAAGCCTATGCGGTCATCACCGCGCGCATACATGTGCAAAAAAGGCAAACCTATCGAGAAACCGATTTGAAACTTATCCGGAGGGGCCATTTACCCATAAAAAAGAATAGGAACTACTTAAAGTAGTCCCTATTTTAGTCCCTCACACCGATAAATTTCTGACTATCAGTATTAATTGTTGACCCACCAGGATTCGAACCTGGAATGACAGAACCAAAATCTGCAGTGTTACCATTACACCATGGGTCAAGCACGCTGTTCACGGGGAACAGGACTGCAAAGATAAAGAATATTTTTTGATCTGCAACGGCGTGGTTTCAGCTTTTCACAGCAGTCCGGCCCGATATTTCAATTCCTGAGAACCTACCGCCCCATTTCAGGCTCCATCGTCTGTCGTCACACGATGCCGAACCTACCGTCATACCCGGATTCCTGCAATAATTTGCCCGGTCGCCCCCTTGTGCGAACGGACATACTCGGCGCAAGCACTGCTGCTCCTCTGATATTCCGCCGCATCACCGTGCAAAATACCGAACCAGTCGGCCAATTGCGCGTAGTCTGAAATACTGCGGGCGCCCCCGACCCCGATCAGGTCGCGCGCCTCCTGAAACTTTTCATAATTGGGCCCGAAGGCAAGCGGCAGGCCGAACGTCGCCGCCTCGAGGGTATTGTGGATACCAACGCCGAATCCGCCGCCGATATAACCCCATTTGCCGTAACGGTATACCGACGAGAGGATGCCGATCGTATCGATAAACAGCACTCCCCCACCGGCCAGGTCGCTCTGCGGCGTCAACTGCGTATAACGCAGACAAGGTCGATCGATCTGCGCGATCATTCGTTCGATACGGGCCGGATCTACCTCGTGCGGCGCCAGAATAAACTTGACATCCGGATTCGCATTGATCAACGCCAGTAACAATTGTTCATCCGGCGGCCAGGTACTCCCGGCCACGAAGACTTCAGCACCCTCGGCGAAACGCTCTACCTCCGGAAGCGCTTTTGCCCCCTGTGCAATGGCATAAACGCGATCGAAACGGGTGTCGCCGGCCACTTCGGCATTTACCGCACCGATCCCTTGGAGCAACTTCAGCGACTCTTCGTTCTGTACGAACAACCGGTCGAACGTACCCAGCACCCGGCGGAACAGCCCCCCCCACGGTTTAAAAAACGACTGCCCGGGCCGGAAAATCCCGGAGATCAGGTAAGCCCGCGCACCGCTGCGCTGCAATGCGAACAGGTAGTTGGCCCAAAACTCGTATTTGACGAATACGGCGATCTTCGGACGGAAAATCGAAACGAACCGCCGGGCATTGCGCGGCGTATCGGCCGGCAGGTAAAAAATGTAGTCGGCTCCCGCATAATTCTTGCGGACTTCGTATCCGGACGGAGAGAAAAAGGTCAACAGTATCTTCCAGCCGGGATGCGCGGCCCGGAACGCTTCGATCACGGGACGTCCCTGCTCGAATTCACCGAGCGATGCACAGTGGAACCAGATCAGGTCGGTTCCGGCCGTGCAATGATCCGAACCATCCCCCGTTCTTGTACGTTCTTTGGCCTCGGCACCACATACGGAAAGCGTATCCGGACCCCCGTCCGCCCCGCTCCTGCCCGCAACCGCCTCCGCCATCCGGGAGAAAATACGACGGCGGCCACGGCACCACAGCCGCGCCTTATCGTTAAACATCCCCGCCGCATGCAACCCGGCATCGAGCAGATAAATCCCCGTATTGTAAAACAGACGCATGCCGGTTATTTAAGAATATCCCGCAACCCCTGCGGGTTCAGCACGACCACGCTGTCCCCGTCACGGCGCACGAGGCGCTTCTTCGCCATTTCGTCCAGCACGGTTTGCAAAGCGCTTCGCGTAGCATCGAAATAAGAGGCGGTTTCGGCAATGTCGGGCATCAGCAGCGCGGAATTGTCCGCATGGGTATGGTCGAGCAGGTAATTCGCCACCTTCTCCCGGAGCGACCGGAACGAGAGGTAGTAAATCTTCTTCGACCATACATTGGCACGGTTCGAAAGAATGTCGACGAAATTGGACATGATGACCACATTGTTCTGCATCAATTCGAAGATATAGCCGCGGTGGATGGTCATGATCGTCACATCGCCGTCGGCGATCACATCGATCGGCAGTTTGTTGTAGCCGCCGAAAAGAAAGGCCGGTGCAATCAGTTGCGGCGCTTCGATCGGTTCGATGTCCGCACTGCGCCCCGATGCATAGGTCATTTTGCCGTGTACTTTCCCCTTGATGATAATCATGAGCCCCGAGTAGGCCGTGTCGCGTTGTGCGATCAGATCGCCGTCACGATACTCGCTCAGGGCGTATTTACCCTTGTCGGCGAGAATATCCTCTATCTGTGCCGCCGTCAGTCCCCTGAACAGCGGACACTCTTTCAGTATCGCATACATAAGCCCGTATATTGATATTACATAGTTTTCCTTTAGGTAAAGATAGTTTTTTTCCGGCAATTAACCAAGTCCGGAAAGCATACCGACCCGGCAGCAACCGACAGGGACAAAACACCTGCATCCGAAAGACGGGCCTCGCCGTTCCCCGGTTTCCCTCTTCCCCATTCCACTTACCTGAACAAACCGGCTGGCTGGCAAACCGGCAGACAAAAGAGAAGGGCTATCCGAATGGATAGCCCCTGCACTTATCGGAACGCACGATCAGAAGAATTTCACGCGGTTGTCTTTCACATTTGCAGCTTCGACGAGCACCTGCGAAACGCGCTCGGAAAGGTACGACAGGCCCATCGACTCAAGACGTGCACGCTCGCTTTCGGATGTCACGTTGTCGGTATTCTGGCGGCCCGTTACGTCGAACAGGTAGACGCCGGCCATTCCGACCACCGGTTTCGAAAGCGCGCCGGGTTGTACCGCGCTCACCGCACCGATCAGGGCCGGTTCGACACCGACGCCATTTACATAGAACGAATTGAAATCGACGTCGCCGGCCTCTTTGACCTCAGCTCCCACCTTGGTGGCCACAGCCTGCAGCGAAGTACCGCCCGACAGGCTGTCGGAAAGCATCTTGCCTTTGATCTGCTGGCGCAGGATGGTGGCGATGTTCTGCGAAACCGCAGTCAGGGGTGCGATTCCGTCCTCGCTGACGCCGGTCAGCAGTGCAACCACATAGTTGCCGTCGACTTCGGTGACGGGCGATACGTCGCCCTGTTCCGCATTGAAAGCCCAGCGCACGATTTCACGCGAGTTGTCCATGCCGCTGATATTGCGTTCGGTGTTGTGGATGCGGGCCACACGTTTCGAGAGCGCATTGTCGGACACCGCTTTCGCAAAGTTTTCGGCCGAACCGTTGGCTGCCGCGATAAACTGGCTCACCTTGCCGTAAACAGCCTGCTGCGTCGCTTCGCTCGGTTCTACTTTGTCGGTGATCACCGCGAGCTGCACCTTTTTGACCGGCTTGCTCTTGGAGGTTACCTGACCGATATGGATACCGAAACGGGTCGTCGTTTCGAAAAAGTCTCCCTGTTTGGTATCGAGCGCCGCCTGCGAGAACTCTTCGACCATCTGGTCGGGAGAGAAGACGCCCAGATCGCCGCCCCGGAGTTTGGCCTGGGGGTCGATCGAATATTTTTCCGAAAGCTCGGCGAACGAAGCGCCGCCTTTCAGCGCGGTCAGGATGCTGTCGGCCTGTGCTTTCTTGTCGGCCGGAAGGAGGATGTGGCGTGCGCCGATCGAATCGGGCAGCATCTTCACATCGGCAACGCGGGCCATCGTATAAACGTCGTTATCGAGTACCGGACCGTACATCTGCTTGCTGTCGGGACCGAATGCATAGCCTGCCAACGGAGCGGGCAGCTGATTTTCGGTCAGGTAACGTTTTACCGGGGGTATCTGCGAGTTGAGCGTTGCGAACTGGAACGGATTCTCAGCCGCAGCGAACTCGGCGGCCATCTCGTTCACCGTTTTCTCTACAGCCGCATAATCGTCCTGCGAAGGCAGCACGTCGAAGACCACGTATTCGATATCGCGCGAAGCGCTCTGGCGGAACATGCGTTCATGCTCCTTGTAATATTTGCGCACATCGGACTCGGGCACAGTCACCGTCGAATCGGGAATCTGGCTGTATTCCTTGAGGATGTAAGCGATGTTGCTGAGGCTGTTGGCATTGTTCACGCCCTGTTCCACTTCCAAATCGGTCACATAGATGCCTTTGCTCACCAGGCCCACATATTTGGTGAAGAGGCGCTGCTTGACCATCTGGTTCTTCATATAGTTCCAGATCATACCCGCTTTACCGGTAGGATCCTGATCCATGTTCGAAACGAAATTGCGCAGCATCGCGGGATCGTAGACCCCCGTATTGGGATTGACGAATGTGCCCGTGATCACCGGCGAAATGTAGTTGCCGTCGACCATGTCGACCTGCTCGTTCTCCGACACGAGAATACCCGCATCCTCGAATCCGGGTGCAAGCACGTACTTGTTGAGCAGGTTGTCCCACGCGAAGTTCTGCACCTGCATCTGCTCTTCGCTGCTGAGTGCGTCCTTGCCGGTCATCGTCTGCTGGATGCCGGTCAGGTAATCGACCTGCTCGGTGTACTCCAGATAACCGATCTTGTTGCCGTCGATCTCGCCCACCCGCATCTTGCGCGCATTCATCATGTTACCCGCAGAGGAGAGGTCGCCCAAAAGGAAAGCCAGCAACGCGATACCGATCACGATCGAAACGATCACGCCGCCCCGCGTCCTTAATGTGTTGAGTGTTGCCATATTTGAAAAGCGATTTGTTTTTGATTCTCTTCCCAGAGCCCCGCCGCCAGCGCAGGAGCCCGTAATAAGGTCCAAAGATAATAAAATTCCCCGTTACACATTACACGGGAGGCTAAAAATTTAAGCCTGAACGCTCTTTTGGGACGAAGTCCCGACCAGCGTGATACGCAGCAGCTCGATTTTCGACGACTCGGTGCGCAGCACGCGAATCTTGCGGCCGCCGTCGAGAATCGTCTCGCCCGCGGAAGGAATACCCTGGTAACGGTCGATCACATAACCGGCCAACGTATCGTATTCGTCCGATTCGGGGATGTCCAGATGATATTTTCCGTTGATGTATTCGACCTCGAGCCGTCCCGAAAAGATGAACTCGCCGTCTCCCATCTGTTTCTCTACCAATCCCGGATCGTCGTGTTCGTCCTCGATTTCACCGAAAATTTCTTCGAGGATATCCTCGATCGTGATCATGCCCGCCGTCCCGCCGAACTCGTCGATCACCACCGCCACCGAATGACGCTTTTTGATGAATGCGGTGAGCAGTTTCTGCACCGGCATACTCTCGGGCACATAGTCGATCTGCTGAAGGATTTCGTCGATCGTCGCAGGCTGCCTGAAAAGGCTTTTGGTGTTTACGTAACCGATGATCCGGTCGATGTTCTCCTCATAAACCGGCAACCGAGAGAAATGCGTATCGATAAAGCGCGAGGTGAGCTCCCGGATCGAATCGGTCCGGTCGATCGCTTCGATATCGACCCGAGGCACCATGCAGTCGCGCACGAGCAGGTCCGAAAAGTCGAGCGCGTTCTGGAACAGCCGGATATCCTTCTCGTTCTGCGTCTGCTCGCTGTCCTCGGCGGCCTCGTCGAGCAGATGCGCCAGGTCCTCGCGGTCGAACGTGCTGATCGACTGGTCGCGCCGCAGCGGCAGTCCGGCCATTTTGAGGATACCGACCGACACGAGCGTCGTCAGCTTGGCGACCGGGTAGAAAAGCAGATAGAAAAAGTAGACCGGCAGCGCGAAGCTCCGATAGTAGAAGTTCGGATTGAGCCGGACGACGGCTTTCGGCACGAACTCCGCCGCGAAAAGGATAATGGCCGTCGATACGAGCGTCTCGATCAGGTACGATCCTCCGTCGCCGGGCGAGATGCCGGCGGCATGCAGTCCGGCCTGGATCAGCACGCTCATCTGGAGCGAGTAGACGACCAGCGCGACATTGTTGCCTACCAGGATCGTCGTGATATACTGTCCGGGATATTTTGCGAACAGCCCCGCGATGTAACCGAACAGTCGGCTCCGTTTGCGCTCGATCTCCAGCTTCAGCTTGTTCGACGATAGAAAGGCGATCTCCATGCCCGAGAAAAAAGCGGACAATATCAGCGAGACGACGACTGTTATGGCGACCGAAAGCATGGTTATCTGAAGCGTGAGTGTCTGCGGCGGAGGGCGCGGGGCGAAAACGTCCGTTCCGCTCGGCACCCTCCTGCGGCAAAGATACAACAATTTATTTGCCTGAGTGTTTCCCGGGCGCGAATAAGGCGGCCCTTTCCCGTTCGTCGCGCGGGGGAATCCGGCGGCGGAGCCTTTAAGGACGGCGGCTTCCGGCTGCGTCGGCTTCCGGGCGGCCCGGACGGTCGAACCGTTCGAGTTTGACCGGCTTGCCGAGCATACGGGGTTCGTCCCGTCGTTTGCGCTGGTTGCGGATCGTGGCCGGATTGGCCACGCCTTCTCCCTCGCGGATCACCGGCACGTCCGCCGGCACGTCCGGTTTCGGAGCGGCTTCGGGGGCTTTCTCCGTCGTGTCGGAGCGGTTCGGCGCCGTCTCGACCGTTACCTTTCCTTTCGGGTTGCGTACGACGAACTCCTCGAAACGCTCGTCCGACTCGAATCCGTCCCCATAGACGACGTCCGTGTTCTGGGTGATTTTCGAATCGACGTTCGAGTAGACGAGTTTGGATTTCTGGTTCCAGAACAGCTGTTCGGTCTCGAGCTGGTTGCCCCCGGCATTGTGGCCCCGGACGTTGCCCTTGGCCTCCCACAGCTGCTGCTTTTCGAGCAATATGGCATAGTTGGCCGTCAGCGACGATTCGACCTGATGGGTCGAGTCGTTGTAGGTTTCGATGTGGATTCCCTTGCGAAACTCGGTATAAGGCTCCAGCGCATATTCGTAACGCTCCAGCAGCGGAGTCGTGAACCGATAGGTGAGATTCCCGTTCCTCGACAGGATGACCGTCAGGTCCTCGCTCTGCTGAGTCATCATGTTCCGTACGCCGTCGTCGTTCGCAACGGAGGTTTTGCTGTCGCAAGAGACGAGCAGCGCAGCGCATCCGCCCACCAGAAGCGCCGCTGCACGGCGGAGCGTATGTCGCGTCGGTTCTTGCACGGGAGGACGATTGTCTACTGATATTTGAAGCGCTTGAACCAGTCGTCTTCGCCGAACAGGCTCAGTCCGATGGATACTTTGATATAATTCTCGCGGACCATGGGGAACTGTCGGGTGCCGATCATGCCGGTAGCCGTCGTCCCCCGGCATCCCCATGTCAGACCGAGATTGACCGAGCTGAAGCCCTGCATCTTGATCGGGATGCCGACGCCCACGGACAATCCCACGTCGTTGATCTTATGGCCGTTGATCCGCATGTAGTAGTCGTTGTAATAGACTCCGAAGCGGTAGGTCCACCGGTTGAGGAATCGACGGATATCGATCGCGTTCGGGGTATACTCGACTCCTACGCGATAATACTGGTTGTTCTTGAAGACGACGTCGTCCTGCGAGTCGGGCGGATTGATGCCGTTCCACTGCTCCATCGAGTAGTCGAAGCCGACGCCCAGCTTATGCGTCTGATAGAACAGTCCCGCGCGCAACATGCCCGGCAGGTTTAACGACTGCTTTCCGTTGGAATAGCTGACCGTATCGGACTCGATGCCCGAAGTGTATACGATACGCTCGTTTTCGGGCTTCAGGTTCAGTTTGGGACGGTATGTCGCGCCGAAGGTGAGAATCCGCTTGTCGTTGCGGAGGATGTCGTACTGGAGGCCGAAGTTCATACCTATGCGCGAGATCGTCTCGCTCGACCGGCCTACCGCATTGCTGTACTGCGTGGAGGTCATCAGCGAGGTGACCGTCGTCGAGAAACTGCGGGTCGTCCGGCCGTGATAGTAGATCAGGTCGGCCCCGAGGGCGAGATGCTTGGTCACCTGAACGCCCAGTCCCAGCTTCGCCTGCGTGACCGTTCCCTCCCCCAGATAGTTATAGACGACATACTTGTCGTTGGCCAGCAGCAGCGGATCGGTATCTTCCATCTGCACCCGGTATCCCACGCTGCTCAGCGGCGTGACGCTGACGCCGAGCCCGACGCCCCGGCCCAGCGGCATGGCCAGCGCGATGTCCCGGACGTTGAAAGAGTTGTGGCTGGTTTTCGCTTCGGCGGTTTTCGAGTAGGTGTTGTTGCCTTCGATCCCGACGTTGAACAGAAAGGTCTTCCGTCCGAGCAGACTGTACGACGCTGGGTTGATATAATTGATCTTCATCGAGTTGCGGTACCCTACGCCGACGCCTCCCATCGACCGCATGTAGGCGGGTCCCTGTGTCGAGAAATCGCCCAGTCCGTAGAAAGTATAGGGCGAGAAGGCATTCAGGCTGCTGCTTTGCGCCTGCGCGGCGACCGGCAGCGCCAGCCATACCGCGAGAGCCGCTCGGATGATGATCTGCTTGCTATTTTGCATTATATTCAAGAATTCGGTTCAGGCCGTAAGCCACCAGGTCGTAAGTTGCAAATATCGTATTTTTTAGTCTTTTGGCAAAAAAATCGCTCTCTCCGCCGGTAAAAACGATTCTCAGGTCTTCGTAGCGCTGCTCCAGATCGCGGATATAGCCCTCGATCTCGTATACGATGCCGTTCACGACGCCGGATTCGATGGCCGACCGCGTCGAGTCTCCCAGCAGCGTCGGCTTCTCCTGCTGCGGGAACGAGCAGAGCGGCAGGGTGTCGGGGAAGCGGTTCAGCGCCCGGAAGCGGGGATCGGCGCCGGGAGAGATGTTGCCTCCGAGATATTCGCCGCGTTCGGTTACGAAGTCGATCGTGATGGCCGTTCCGAAGTCGACGATCAGGATATTCCGTCCGGGATAGAGGGTCCATGCGCCCACGGCGGCCGCGAGCCGGTCCGGTCCGAGCGTCTCGGGAGTCGCGTAACGGTTCTCGATCGGGACCGGTACGCTCCGGTCGAAGCGCAGGAAGCGGCGCAACCGTCTTCTCAGCAGGCTCTCCACCTCGCTGTCGGCCGTCCGGCAGGAGATGGCGATCGCGGCGTCGATGGCGGGATTCGCGTCGAGCACGCCGGCGACGAAAGCCGCGTCGGGCCGGTCGGTCTTCAGAAAGTCGACTACCTGCCCGTTTTCGATGACGGCCAGCTTGGCGAGCGAGTTGCCTATGTCGATAGCAAGATTCATCCTTGCAAAATTAGCGATTCCGTTCGTGCCGCGCAAGCCCGGCCTTGCCGCGCGAGGGATACCGGGGGCTACTGCGCGGCCTTTTCGGCCAGCTCGTGCAGCGCGGCCGTCGCCTCGGAGATATTTTTTATATTTCTAACTACCACGGAGAGCTTATTATTGTTCTGACGGAAAATAAATTTGCTCTCTGCGCGCGTAGCCGCTTTCAGTATGCCGCCGAACAAGTCGCTCTTGTAGTAGGCCGAATGCTGGTTCTCAATGAATTTCAGGATCATGATCCCGTTTTTGACGATCGCTTTCTCGAAGCCCAGACGGATGCAGGCCCAGCGCATCCGCACGACGTCGAACAGCTCGCGGGTCGGCGCGGGGACTTCGCCGAAACGGTCGCGTAGGTTCGCCTCGAAGACGGACAGCCGCTCCTCGTCGGCGATGTTGTCGAGCTCGCGGTAGAGCCTGATCTTCTCCGTGCTGCTGCCGACGTACTCGTCCGGAATGAACGCTTCGCGGTCGGTCTCGATCTGGCAGTCGGTGATGAAAGCGGCGGGCCTTGCCTGCGGGGAAAGCGCTTCCTGCGGCTTGTCTTCCTGCGGCGCGGCGGTTGCCTGCTCCTCCTCGCGCAGCTCGGCGATCGCCTCGGCGAGGATTTTCTGGTAGGTCTCGAATCCGATGTCGGCGATGAAGCCGCTCTGTTCGCCGCCGAGCAGGTTGCCCGCTCCCCGGATGTCCAGGTCCTGCATCGCGATGTTGAACCCCGCGCCCAGATCCGAGAACTCCTCGATGGCGCGCAGCCGCCGGCGGGCGTCGGACGAGAGCGTCTCCTCGGGAGGGGTGAGCAGGTAGCAGAAAGCCTTGCGGTTCGACCGTCCGACGCGGCCGCGCAGCTGGTGCAGGTCGCTCAGCCCGAAGTTCTGCGCGTTGTCGACGATGATCGTGTTGGCGTTCGGCACGTCGACGCCCGACTCGATGATCGACGTGGCGATCAGCACGTCGAATTCGCCGTAGATGAAGTCCATCATCAGCTTCTCCATCTGCTGCGCGTTCATCCGTCCGTGCCCTACGGCCGTCCGCGCCTGCGGACAGAGCCTGCGAACGAGCGCCTCGATGTCGGCGACCGTTCCGACCCGGTTATGAACGAAATATACCTGTCCGCCGCGCGCGAGCTCGAACTCGATCGCCTCGCGGATGATCTCCTCATCGAACGGGTGCGTCTCGGTCGCTATGGGTTGGCGGTTGGGCGGAGGAGTCGTGATGACGGACAGGTCGCGCGAGCCCATCAGCGAAAACTGCAGCGTGCGGGGGATCGGCGTGGCGGTCAGCGTCAGCGTGTCGATTTCGGCTCTCAGCTGGCGCAGCTTCTCCTTGGCCGCCACGCCGAACTTCTGCTCCTCGTCGATCACGAGCAGACCGAGGTCCTTGAACTCGATGCCCTTGCCCAGTATCTTGTGCGTGCCGATCAGAATGTCGATCTTGCCCGCTGCGAGG
>ERZ827186.1867-NODE-1867-length-15797-cov-3.198005_pt1 | contig 15797 bp, 8 predicted proteins | sample MGYA00519918_ERZ827186 | MGnify/ENA primary metagenome ERZ827186 (study PRJEB31778, sample SAMEA3449275) | human gut metagenome | biome: human gut; feature: human-associated habitat; material: faeces | place: United Kingdom | collected 2010/2012 ... | reverse complement strand
CAATGCGGTATAACCAAAAGCACTGCCTAGGCGCACTAAGCCAAGCGTAAGTTAATTCAGTATTCATCGCTTTTTTCTCTTGTTGTTCTGATTCAATTTTTAGTTCGCTTTTTTGAAAGGAAAATCCAATGACAAAGTTTATCCCCCGTACACTCTTTGCCGTTGTTGCGGTAGCAGTAGCTCTTTGCGCAGCGCTTGCGCTCACAGGATGCAGTGGCACGTCGAGCGATTCCGCTTCAGAAAATTCTGATGACAGCAAAGTTATCAAGGTAGCTGCGGTGCCTACTCCTCATGCAGAAATACTTAACAACGCTGTAGCACCTCTTTTGGAAAAAGAAGGCTATACCCTTGAGGTAACTGAATTTACTGACTTTCAGAAATTTCTCAAAGCAACAGAGGGAAAATATGACATCATGAACGTCCCTGAGATTCCAGAAGGACAGTTATCAGAAGAATTAGATGCACTGGGTATCCATTATATGGTATTACCCGATCTGGAAAAAAATGATGGGATGCTGCAGGTAGCAGTCTACCAGCCAGACAGGGAAAATTTTGGAGCATGGTATCAACGGCATATCCTGTCGCAGATGACAGGAGGGGAAAAAGATTTACAGCAGTTAAAGAATCTTACTTCTGGAAAAACAACAATCATTTCCTTCCCTCTTGAAGAGGAAGAAGAAATGATAAAGGAAGATTTTGAAAAAATGGGGATAAACTATTCCCAGCTTCCAGACCTTCACGTTGGGGATGGTGAGATACAGGTTGTTGTAGCCAATGCTGACCTCCCTAAAGTCGAATCATGGTATAAATTATATCGGGAAGATTTATTAAAAAAGGGCATGACAGATGTGCCTGCTATGAAAAAAATGTCGATGGACAATTATATGCAGACAGGACAGCAGACCGAATCAGAGTATATTGATACGGCTTCTCCTGAATTAAAGGCAGCGAATGCAAAGTATGAGGGAGAACAAAAAGGAAGAATAGAACAACAGATAGAAGCAGCCGAACACAATGCCATGAGACAGGAATCCTCAACAGCATATCTGCGATATATCAATGACCCGTCATATATCCCGGTCAGTATTGATAAAAGAACACTGGTTGAAAAATCAAATGTGATAAATAAGGATGGGCTGGAGAGATATAACCAGTTCTCGTGCAGGATACCAGGTACATACGGTAAAAATGAAAAGCAACTGGTCATTCCTAATGAACAGGTTTTTGAAAAGCAGAATGGCTCTTATATTGCTTTCCTGCAGAAAGATGAATCCCCGTTTGTTTTTGATGTGATAACAAAACAGGTAGACCGTGAGATGAGAAAACTGACAGGAGAAGAATTTGTAAAACGCTATTTTGATAAAGTAGATAAAACTGTTGAACGAAATGTGACATCATTACAAAAATATAAGGAAAACGCAAAGGCGAAAGATTTAAGTGATCTAAAGATAAAGATGCCGACTCCGCCGATCAAATCAAAATAATGTGCCGAATTTCGGTACAAAGAACAGGCAGTGATTATGCTGTCTGTTCTTTTATAGAAAAGGAGAAATATTTTATGACACAGAAAAGAAAACCACCCTGGGGGATGTTTCTTATCGGCTTAGTTCTTGTACTTCTTGTTTCCTATTATGCAGCAGGGCTTTTTTCACTGGAGGGTGTGACAATACAAAATTATCAGGATAAATTGACGTATATATTGTTGCACCCTTTCCGTAACTGGTTAAACAGTAAGACATCAGCAGTCATGGGGATTGCCCTGGTCGCATGGGCAATGTTTGTCTGTTATTACCTTACCTATTACCGTAATTTTCACCCGGATGCAGAACATGGTGTTGCAGAATGGGCAGACGTTGCTAAGACAGCAAAAAAACTCTATGGAAAAGGAGAAGAACCAGTTACTTTACTTAGTAAAAATATCAAGGTGAACGCAAAAGCCTTACCAAATATGCACATCCTTATCTTAGGAGGCTCCGGCGATGGAAAAACAACCTCTCTTTTGATACCGAATATCCTGCTTGCCAATATGACGAATATCATCTTAGATGTAAAAGGTGACCTGTTGAAAAATTACGGGGGATACCTGAAAGAAAAAGGTGTGACAGTAAAAAGCCTTAACTTTAAAGATATGTTACAATCTGACCAATATAATCCATTTGTATATATAGATAATTATACCGACATGGTAGAGCTTATCACAAATATCCAGACATCAGTAAAACCGCCAGATGCCCAAAAGGGTGACCCGTTTTGGGATGACGGTGTTGGTCTGTATCTGCAGTCTCTCTTTGAATATGAATGGCTTCAGGCGAAAGAAGAAAACCGTGTTGCATCCATGCCAGGGATTTTGGAACTGGTAAACAGGGAAACACAAAAGATAGATGAGGAAGGGACAACACAGTTACAGCAGGATATGTACAGATTACAAGAGAGGTATGGAGTAGATTATCCACCTGTGCGGGATTATAGAAAACTGAAGGAAGGAGCATCGGAAACAGTCCGTTCTATCGTTATCATGGTAAATGCACAGTTACGCCTTTTTGAAATCCCAGAAATCAAGAGAATCTTTGAAGGAACTGACGATATAGATATTCCATCACTTGGATTAGGAGTAGAGGGAAATCCAGAAAAAAAGACTGCCCTTTTTCTTGTTATGCCATCAGGGGATTCTTCCTATAATCTTTTTATCAATATGTTCTACACACAGTTATTCACTGTTTTAAACCGTATCGCAGATGATCGGAGAGATGGACAGTTACCTATCCATGTGCGGTTATGGGCAGATGAGTATTACGCTGGTCCAAAACCTTTAAACTGCGAAACGCTTCTGGGAGAGATACGAAGCAGAAATATGTCCATTGTTCCTATTTTGCAGGATATAGCACAGATAAAGACCTTGTATCCAAATGATAAATGGGAAATATTCACGGGAAACTGTGCAACAACGGTATTTCTCGGCAGTGGTGCTACTGCACATACAACACATCAGTGGATATCTGATATGTTAGAGGATATGACGATTGACAGCCGTTCCGAAAATTTAGGACATTCGCAGGGAGGAGGAAACCTGCAGATGAGCAAGGGTGGAATGAAGTTAATGACTCCGGGACAGGTCAGCCGGATGCCGAAAAATGATTGTATCCTGTTTCTGAAAGGAGAAAGACCAATCTATGATAAGAAAAACTGGTCATTTGATACAGAAGTATTTAAAGAAGCACAGGAGATAGCAGGGAAAAATGGTTATAAAAATCCTGTATATGTATCGTATGATGAAGAAAACAGGCAATACACTACAACCCGTTTCGAATCAAGACTAAATTATATCTCACAGGAAGATTATGAATTTTATGAAGAAAAAGCCAAGACGGATGATAACATACAGACATTCCAGATAGACGAAGATGCTTTTCTATATCTTAACTTCAACGAAACTCCGCAGCCAAGCCTTCGGGAGTTAGAGAAGATGGTGAAAAAGATACAGGTTTCAGAAAACAGTGAAGATGATGAAAATGAGGAGGACGAAAAGAAAGAAGATACTGTGCAGGATAGAAAAAAATGGGATTTATCTGGAGATATTATGGACTGTTTTCAGCGATATTCCAGTGAACTGTCGCAGGAAGAGCAGGAGGAAATCATAAAAGGTATCGAAGATGGCTTAACAGATCAGGAGATAAAGAGATATTTTGCCTTGTACGGAGCAGATAAAATGCAACAATACAGAAGGGTTCTCACGGCAAGAAAAAACAGAGGGTAGATACAAAAAAGCAGAAAAGACTTTAAGTCCTTTCTGCTCTTTTTTATCTCCTCTCTCCTAAATCTCTTTACGCCTGTCAACATGAAAAAATAAAATGTGCCGAATTTCGGTACACAAATAGCAAAGCATAATATATTTAAAAATTTAAATTTTTCCTCATAGAATTTATATAAAAATCCTTGATTAAAGAAATATTTGCGTTATTATTTTAAGACAAATGAATCAGGAGAATAACGATTAAAAAAGCCCCGGAAACAAATTGACATGTACTATTAAAGTAAGATATACATGTAGTACAAATGTAGGTATAGGCATAAAATTAAGGTGGGAATAATTTATGGGGAAAAAATGGAGACAATTAAAATATGAAGATAGATTAAAGATATATGCCTGGTTGCAGGATAAAACATCGGTTGCAACTATTGCAAAAAGGTTAGGTGTCTGCCGTCAGACAATCTATCGTGAAATAAAACGAGGGGAATTTGTAAAAAGAAATACGGATTACACGGAATCAACGGTATACGATCCATATGTTGCAGAGGAACATTATCAAAAAAAATTAAAGGAACGTGGACGAAATCTAAAAATAGGCAGTGATTTAAAGTTGTTACATTATATAGAAAAAAAGATAGTAGATGAAAAGCGTTCTCCGGCGGCTGCCTTACATGAAATAAAAAAAGAAGGAAAAGAATTTACAGTTACATTAAGTACCAATACTATATATAGTTACATAAAGAAAGGTATCTTTTTAAATATAACGATGGAAGATTTGCCGGAGAAGAAAAAGCAGCACAAAAAGAAAAAAGTAAAGGTACAAAAGAGAGTGCAGGCGGGGGATAGCATCAGCCAGCGTCCAGAACATATTGATTTCAGGGAAGAATTTGGTCATTGGGAAATGGATACGGTTGTAGGTCCTCAAGGTAAATCCAAAAAAGTCATGCTCGTTTTAACGGAGAGAAAAACAAGAAAAGAAATCGTGTATCTGATGCCTGACAGAAAGGCACAAACAGTTGTAAAAACATTAAACATGATTGAAAGAAAGTATGGAGAGCGATTATTCCGTGATGTATTTAAAACAATTACAATAGACAATGGAGTAGAATTTTCTGATGCAGAAGGTCTGGAAAAATCGAGAAGAAATAAAAAGAAAAGAACGAAAGTATATTATTGCCATCCATATAGTAGTTGTGAACGAGGTTCTAATGAAAATGCAAACCGACTAATCCGACGTCATATACCAAAAGGAGTTAATTTTGATAAGAAAAGTAAAACCGAAATCAAGGAAATAGAAACATGGATAAATAACTATCCTCGTAAGATATTTGAGTATGATACAGCAGAAAATCAATTTATTAATGAAATGGAAAAATTAACAGGATAAAGCTAAGAGGTGCATATAGAAAATGGCTGCCGGAAGACAGTCTTTTTTCTATGCACTTTTTTAAAAAAGATGACAAAAATAATTGTAATTGAAGCCGAATTATGTCATTATAAATAATGAATAACAGGTAAACAATGTTAAAAATTTTTTTGAAAAAATGTTGCAAAAAAACTTGACATTTTCGAAATAGATGCAAAATCTTTCTATTTATCAAGTATAACGGAAACAAACTATAGTCAGTATTATAAATTAACAGATAGTGAACAACAGAATTATCAATTTATGAAAGCAGTTGTTACAGATTCTGGTACTTCTTATGATGGAACGAATGGAACGGATATTATTTCATTAGAAGTGGAGAATCGTACTACATATTACAGAACTGAAAGTGGACAAAATAGAGAAGAATTACAGAATAAAACGCTTTATTTTGTTTACACAGAGATGTTATCGACAGTTGAAACGGTGGACAGCGCATCTAAGGGAATCAAGATTAAAATGATAGACTTAGAAGGAGAGGCTAATAAATATCTTAAGAATGGAGATAATTCAATTAATTTAGATGGAAATTACGGTAATGGAACTATTAAAAAGAACTTGCTGAAAAGACGTTTGGGGACAGATGGTTATCCGATAGCAAAAAATGGTGCAAAAAGTCTGTCTGGCTTATTTAAGGGGGCAACAGAAACAAACCACTTATTTATCAAAAGTATCTATGCTAATACAGGATACTATGAATACAGTAGTTTTGAAAATTATGCCTATTTAGATACCAGCAGTTCAGGTTCGACAGGCAGCAATGCAAAGGAGTTTAAGGTATATAAGCAGATAGGGACACCGAAAAATGAGGACTTATATTATTACAAACGTGGTAATTTTATGCCGTATAATTCCATCATTGATGGCCGTTTTTCAACCAATAAAAATTTGTACGATGAAGACGGAAAGGCCCTGACAGATACTGCTCCAAGAAAAGGAGAGAAGTTATATCTGGTAAACGGAACTCCAAATTACTATTTTGGAATGGAAGTATCAGCCAACTTTGTTCAGCAGAAGAATGGACAGGTCACACAAAATGGAAAAAAAGAGCCAATGGTCTATGAATTCAACGGCGATGATGATATGTGGGTTTTTATAGATGGGACATTAGTTCTTGACATTGGTGGTATTCACGATGCACATTCCGGTAAGATAAACTTTGCAACTGGTGTAGTTTCATGGAAAGATTGTGAGACAGGTAAAACACCAGTGGAATCTACTAAGACGATTAAGGAATTATTTAAAGAGGCAGGTTACTTCCCAGATGGAACTGCGTGGAATGACAATAAAGTTAGTGATTATTTCAAAGGAGATACTTTCAAAGATTATTCCAGCCATACGATGCGTATGTTTTACTTTGAGCGAGGCGCAGGTGCTTCTAATCTTCATATGAAGTTTAATCTTCCGGTTGTTCCAGATGGTTCGATTGAAGTAAAGAAAGAACTTTCTAACACAGATAAAGAAAAGTATGCGAATGTTCTGTTTAAATTTAAAGTATATGCACAGAAATCCAAAGGGGATGGAACATTTGAAGAAAATACTTATGAGGTACTAAAAGCAGCAAAGATGGCGGATGGTACTGCTGTAACTTTCGATGATCATGGAGCATTTTATTTAAAACCAGGCCAAAAAGCAACATTTTCTGGTTTAAAGGATAATCAAAAATATTATGTCGAGGAAATTGGTGTAAAGTCAGAAGAGTATGATGACATAAAAATTAATGATGTCACTTATACAGCATATACAGAAAATGAAAATGAGGAAGGGAAAAAAGTTAAAGACATCCGCACTTCGAAGGAAGTAGCTGAGAATCGAAGATTAGTTGTATTCACAAATAATTGTTCTGCAGCCAATAAAAGAGAGTTGCGTATAACCAAAGCGATGCAGGAAGGGCAGACGACAGACGGCACGTTTAGCTTTAGGATCTACTTAACAAGTACGGAAGGAGAATTGGTTCCATATGTAGGCCCATATTATTTATATTGTGTAAATGATAGAGGGGAGAATAAGACGGAGACAATTTACTATAAGAAGAATGAGAATGGAACATTAAGAGCGTTGGAGTTTGGAAAGGTGGAAGTAGCAGGAGATACAGACTCTACTGGTAAGGTTGCAGGGATTCCTGTAGGATATACCATCAGCATAACGCAGATTCTTTCAGGTACAAAGTTTAAGGTTGAAGAAATTAATCTGAATAATCAGGAATACAAAGTGCCAACGATAACGGTAAGTGACTGTAAAGATGTGGATACATCTAAGGAGTATACTGCAGAAGGAACGATTGAATTAGGAAATGATGCTTCTGTACTTGTTACAAATCATAAAAATTATAAAGTGATAAAGGCAGAAAAACAGTGGAAAGATTCTAAAAAATCGGATGGAACAGGAGAGGAAAATTTTGATTTAAAAGATGATTTAAAACCCAAAAGCACATTTTTAGGATTATATTACAAAGATGTTGCCCAGCCAGAACAAGTTAAAGAGGTAGACGCGACAAAACAATGGGCCTGCGAATTTGAAATCCCAGGTAATCGTAATCTTTCTGATTATAAAGTAAGAGAGGTTGTGAAAAACGGGGAAAACAATTACAGTCCAGTAGATAGCGAAAAATATATTAAACTTGGAAATTATATTTACCAGGTAACCTATTCAGAAAAAACGGAGACTTCTAAAGAATCTGAAGGAATAGAAGAAAAGACAGTTTCGGTTGTTAACACATTACAACGAGGAAGTATCGAGATTACAAAGAATAATGCCAATAAAGAAAAGCTTGGTGGTGCAGAATTTAAGATAACAGGACCGGATAATTACGAAAAAACTGTTACGACACCATTAGATGGACCGAAGAAAGGTGTTATCACTATTTCTGACTTACTTCCAGGAGAATATGTAATAACAGAAACAAAAGCGCCAGCAAATTATAACTTATTGGCGAATCCAATTACTGTTGTAGTAGGAACTACAGAGGGAGAAAGTACAAGTTCTGGATTTACAGTAGTGGGAGATTCGAATACATATTATTATAATTTGAAAATGGAGATAACGAATAACAAACTCTTTGATATGCCAGCAGCCGGAGGCGGTTTCCGAGCCACGATCTTTGGTGTAGGAATTATGATCATAGCCGGAGGATGGTATATCATCCGAAGGAGGAGAAGAATCATATAGAACGGAAATCTATTCTATAAGGTACTTATGACACTTTTATTTTAATATGACAGGGTTCATTCGCCCTGTATATATAGGATACTCGGGGACAAACAGTTTATGTTTCAAAAATAACAAAGAAAGCGGGGAACAAATATGAAGAAGTTATGGAAGAAACTATTAGCAGTGACAACAGCAGTGATGATGGCGATCACATTATTACCAGCAATGGCGAATGCAACTGAAACAGAGATAGAACCAGCAGCGCCGACGATTGATTATACTAGGAAAGGTAGTATTACAATCAAAAAAACAACAGGAGTAAAAAATGATGAAGTAGAAGCACTGAACGGAGCAGAATTTACTCTATATAAAATTGTAGAATTAACAGCAGATTCAACAGAAGAGAGTGAATTAGCAGTATCAGCAACAGTAGGAAGTAAAACATATTCTAAAATTAAGGATATATTGAATTTATCCGAAACAGATCAAAAGAGTGTAGCATCAGCATTTGCAAGTGCAGTAACTTTAACGCAAAAAGTAGGTGATGCTATAGAGACAGCAACAACAGTAGATGGACAGGATGGTATTGCTAAATTTACTAATTTAGGAGTTGGATATTATCTGGTTGTTGAGACAAAAACTCCAACAGATTCAACTGGAAAGACTAAATACGTTGCGAGTACACCATTTTTTGTTGCAATTCCGCAGGCGAATACAACAACAAAGTTTGGGGAGACGGCAACAAGTCCTACGACTTCATGGGTATATGATGTTGTTGCAACTCCAAAGAATGAAGAAGTAACAATCGGTAAGAAAATCAGTGGTATCAATGATGCTAAAACAGAAGCTAAAAATGAACAGCAGGCAACTGTAAAAGTAGGGGATAAGGTAGAATATACGATTACATCCATTTCTCCAAAGTATACAGATGAATATTTTGCTTATACAGATGCAAGTAAACTGCCTGTATATAAGATTACTGATACCTTATCAAAAGGATTAGGATATCAGAATGATATTTTAGTTAAGATAGGTAAAACGACTTTACAGGAAGGTATAGATAAAGATTATACTTTGTCAAAAACAACAAATGATGATAGTTCAATGACAATCGTAATTACCTTCACACAGGCATTCCTTAAAAATGAAGCTTATAAAGGTAAAGAAGTAATAGTTACATATACTGCAGAAGTTCTTCAGTCAGCAGAAATAACAAATCCTAATACTAATGAGGTAAGTTTGGATTATACAAATAAGCCAGGAGAAGAAACAAAAGGTATTCCGGGAGATGTTCCAAAAGTATATACATATGCATTAAATGTACATAAGAAAGATAATTCTGGTACAAATCTTAAAGACGCAAAATTTAAATTATATTTCGTAACTAAGAATGAATCTGGAGAAAATGTTTATACACAGATTAAAAATTTAAAGGACATGGATGATAACGGAGTGATTGCGACAGATAGCAAGGGTAATCTTACTTTAGCAGGTCTTAATGTAGGCGATTATGCATTAGAGGAAGTAGAAGCTCCTGCTGGTTATACTTTATTAAAGGACAAAATTTTCTTTAGTATTTCAGATTCTGATATAGATGGACGTTTAGATGAGGTAACAGAGGGAAGTACTATTTCTAATGTAAAAGATAAAGAAGAAAATAATACTGGTTATGTGCAGATGGAAGTTGTTAACAACAAAGGCTTCAACCTCCCAGCAACCGGTGGCCTGGGTACCTACCTCTTCACAATCGGCGGTCTTGTAATCATGGCTGGTGCAGCACTTCTTCTTATCGCTTCTAAAAAAAGAAGAGCATAATAAAAATGCACAGTAAAGAAGCATTTACAGAGAGAACATAAATAACCAGAACATATTAATTGAAGGAAAATGAGACAAAGTAAATTTTGTTTCTGAATAAGGATGATTGCCGAAAGGCATATTTACGGGGAAGCCATGTATGGCTTCCCCATGATTACAACAGGGTGTGAACGGGATGGAACAAAAGATTATAAATATAGTATTGGCCCTGTTTTTTTTAGCAGGATTAGGTGTTACATTGTATCCGGTGTTCAGTGACTGGTATATCAGCAGACATCAGGGGCAGGTAGTGGATAATTACGATAAGAAAGCGGCACAAATGTCGCAAAAGCAAATTAGTGAGGCCTTGAAAAAGGCAGTAGAATATAATAAAAAACTTCTTGGAAATGTCGTTTTGACAGACCCATTTGATCCAGAAGCGGTGGAAAAACAGAATGAGGATTATGATAATATTTTAAATATTGCTGGGGACGGTGTGATGGGAGCGGTAGAGATACCTTCAATTGATGTGTATCTGCCAATCTATCATGGGACAGACAGCAAGTCTTTAGAAAAAGGAGCAGGACATCTTGAAAACAGTTCTTTTCCGGTAGGGGGAAAAGGAACGCATTCAATTATTTCGGCCCATACTGGTCTGCCATCGGCAAAAATGTTCGATAATCTTACAGAGGTAAAAGAGGGAGATATTTTTTATATTCATGTATTGAATCGGACACTGGCTTATGAAGTGAATCAGATTAAGGTAGTTCTGCCGGAGAATATATCCGATCTGTTAATTAATAAAAATAGAGATTATGTAACGTTGATAACCTGTACGCCATATGGGATTAATAGTCACCGCCTTCTTGTAAGAGGGGAGAGGATTCCGTACAGGGAAGCAAAGAAAAAAGATAAATCTGAAAGCAAAACCAATAATATGTGGAAAGCGTATGCACTTGTAGGCGTTCTTGCAGTTGTCTTAATAATTTTATTATGGTATTATTATCGTATAAGACCAAAAAAGAAAAAAGCAAGGAAAAAACAGGTTAGGCGAAATGAAAAGTAAGATATTAGGAATACTGATCACACTGCTTTTTGTGGCAGGATATGCGACGTTGAATTATCCGGTACTTGGGACGCTTTATAATCAGATTCGTGAGGGAAAGGTAATCGACTCTTATGATCATGCAGTCCATACGATGAACAAAGAGAAACTTCAGAAATATCTGGAAGATGCGCAGAAGTATAATGAGATGCTGGCAAGAGAGAATCCACAGCTTTCTGATGCATTTTCACAGGAAGAGAAGAAGTCGGACAGTGCGTATAATCATGTTTTGGATATGGAAGAAAGCGGAGTCATGGGGGCTTTGGAGATTCCAAAAATCTCGCTATATCTTCCCATTTATCATGGAACATCGCAGGAAGTACTGGAAAAGGGAATAGGGCATCTTGAGGGCACTTCCATACCGGTTGGAGGCAAGAATACGCATGCTGTATTAACAGGGCATCGAGGACTTCCGAGTGCGGAACTTTTTTCTAACTTAGATCAGTTAGAAAAGAATGATGAATTTTATATTCATATTTTGGGAAAGACCCTTGCGTATAAGGTGTTTAATGTGGAGACAGTGAAACCGGAAGAAATGGAGCATCTGACTATCGCAAAAGGGCAGGACAGAGTAACACTGGTGACTTGTACTCCATATGGAATTAATACACATCGTTTGTTAGTTCATGCAAGAAGAGTACCATATAAGACAGAAAGTACTAACTCCCAGAAGAATACGTTATGGAGGTGGTTATTGAAGCAGAGGACTTTCTTGATTTCGACAGGAGTTCTTGTACTTTTGATTATTTACAGTCTGGTGCGTAGCAGGCAGCGAAGGCGGCAAAAGAGACGCAAACATAAAAAGAAGTCAGGCAGTAAAAAGAGAAAGTGATAAAACAAATCCATAACCAATCATGAAAAAGGAGGAGCAATTGATGAAATCTATAATAATTAAATACAGCAAATATATTCTTACCTTGTTAGCTGTAGCTGCGATGGCAGTAGGATTATTAATGCCGGCCCAGATTAAAGCGGCAGACAGTTATAACAAAGATAAGAAAGGCAGCATAACAATTAATTTAGATGATGTAAAGCAGGGAGACAGCATTACCAATAAGGCCAACGTTTCTATTAGCATTTATCAGGTTGCATCTATCAGTCATGATGGAGTAAATATTTCTTTTGATATTGTTAGTTCATTGAAATCTACAGGTGTAGATGTCAATGATATTACAACAAGTGATAAGAACCTGAATTCGGCGAAGAAGCTTACTACTGTCATTGACAATTCCGGTATTTCATCAGTAACAAAGAAAACAGATAGTAACGGTAAAGTTAGTTTTACGGATCTGGCGCAGGGAATGTATCTTGTCGAAGAAAAAGACAGCGCTTCTTATGGGATGTTTTCTCCATTTTTAGTTGCGATTCCATATATGGAAGATGGACAGAACTGGATTTATGATGTGGAGACTTATACCAAGGGAGTAAGTAATCAGCAGGGTTCTTTAGAAGTAACAAAGGCTTTAGTTTATATGGATCCGGAAACAGGGAAGATTTATAATCTGCAGGCGCCGAAATCTTATGAAGAGAATGGAGAGACTGTTCCAGGAGCAAGATATTATGTTGGATTGTTCTGCGATGCCGAAGGAACGATTCCTTATGGAAAGAATTACTTGAAGACAATTGATTTTAATGGAAGCCACAGTGAGACAATAAAGTATGATAATCTTCCAGACGGTATTTATTATCTGTTCGAAACAGATGAGAATGGTGTTCCATATGCTATGGGAGAGACCCATACAGAGAAGGATAGAACATATAAATGTGTAGTTGGAGATGGCTCCGGTGATTCTGCAGATAATAAAGTGCAGTTACAGGGCCGTCCACAGGGAAAGATGAATATCAGTAACGTATTTACTATTATTCCTGATGATTTCGTGGTTGTAGCAGAGCTGACCATTGAGAAGAAGGTGCTTGATCAGAATGGACAGCAGACAACAACAAATGATACGTTCTATGCTTCTGTCTACAAGCAGACAGGTTCAGACGATAATGTAGAGAATGAACTTATTCAGACAGTACAGTTACAGCAGAATGGTAAGGTGACTGTACCTGTTCGAGTTGAGAAGGATGGCAGCACAACGAAAGTTTACATAGAAGAGACAGATGCAGATGGTAACACGATTGATCCAGATAATTTTGCTTATAAGATCAGTGGTGAGGGCAATGTAGAATTATCTATGGAACAGCAAACTGGTACGATCACTCTTACAAATAGAGAAAAAGGTGACGAGGAGGAAGAGACAACCTCTAGTGAAGAGGAGACTACTTCAACAGAAAAGGAAAAGAAACCAACTAATAATATTAAGAAGTCTAAGAGTGGTAAGACTGGCGATACTACACCAATCCTGACATGGATTATCATTGGAGTGGCCGCAGCCGTTGTGATTATCTTCCTTGTAGTAAGAAGACGAAAAAGTGAATAAAGCGTGATATAGCGTTTTCAGTATGAAGATACTTTCCGTATATGAGTGAATTGGTTACCATTTTTTAACTACATTTTATGGATATCACTGATAATAATATATAGTTATACTGAATTTTAATAATTTTAAAGCAAGTAGAAAACTTCTACTTATATTCTTAAATTCCTACACCAGGCAATTTGATTCAAACAAAATCAAGCCAAAGAAAGTACCCGAAGAGAGAAGCCGCCCTATATCTATGGTCTTAGAACGAGGACTGAATGTGAGCCGTCAAGCGAACATTCAGCCCATAGTGATAGAGTCACAGATATAGGGCGGCTTCTCTCTTCGGGTGCGTCTATTTCTTATATGAATTAAATCAGAACAAATATTTGGATTTTGTCTGTACATTTGTTCGTATATTTGATATAATCGGAAACATACTACGATAAGAGGGAGGATTTGCTTCATGGACCATTTCGAATTAGTGTCGGACTTCGCGCCGACTGGAGACCAGCCACAGGCAATTGAGGAGCTGGTAAAGGGATTTAAAGAAGGGAATCAGTTTGAGACTTTGCTTGGAGTTACTGGTTCCGGTAAGACATTTACGATGGCGAATGTCATTGCACAGTTGAATAAGCCGACGCTGATTCTGGCACATAATAAGACTCTGGCAGCGCAGCTTTACAGTGAGTTTAAGGCATTTTTTCCACATAATGCGGTAGAATATTTTGTGTCTTATTATGATTATTATCAGCCGGAAGCATATGTTCCTTCTACGGATACTTATATAGAGAAGGATTCTTCGATTAATGATGAGATAGATAAGCTGCGCCACAGTGCGACAGCAGCGCTGATTGAGAGGAAGGATGTCATTGTTGTGTCATCGGTTTCGTGTATTTACGGCATTGGTAGCAAGAACGATTATGCGAAGATGATGATTTCGCTGCGCCCTGGAATGGAGATTGACAGGGATGAGGTTGTGCGCCGTCTGATTGATATCCAGTATGTGCGTAATGAGCTTGATTTTAAGAGAGGCAGTTTCCGTGTACGTGGAGATGTGCTGGAAGTTGTGCCGGTTTCTTCTTTTGAAGATGCGATTCACATTGAATTTTTTGGTGATGAGATTGATCGGATTATGCAGGTCGATGTGCTGACGGGAGAGATTAAGGCAAGTCTTAATTTTGCGATTATTTTTCCGGCTTCGCATTATGTTGTGCCGCAGGAACAGATTGAGCGTGCGGTGAAGACGATTAAGGAAGAACTTGACGAGAGAGTGGAATATTTTAAGGAGAACGATCAGCTTTTAGAGGCACAGAGAATTTCAGAACGAACGAATTTTGATATAGAGATGTTAAAAGAGACAGGATTTTGTTCTGGAATTGAGAATTATTCGAGACATCTTACGGGATTAGAGCCGGGGAAGGCTCCGTATACGCTGATTGATTTCTTTGGGGATGATTTTCTTATGATTGTCGATGAGTCGCATATTACGATTCCGCAGGTGCGTGGAATGTATGCAGGAGACCGTTCAAGAAAGCAGACATTAGTTGATTTCGGATTCCGATTGCCTTCAGCTTTAGATAACCGTCCTCTTAATTTTGATGAATTTGAGGAGAGAATTGATCAGATGCTTTTTGTATCTGCGACTCCGAATGTGTACGAGGGAGAGCATGAGATGCTCCGGGCAGAACAGATTATCCGTCCGACAGGACTTCTTGACCCGCCGATTGATGTTCGGCCAGTAGAGGGACAGATTGATGATTTGATTAGTGAGATTAATAAAGAGGTAGCAAAGAAGAATAAAGTTCTGGTAACTACCCTGACGAAGCGGATGGCAGAAGATTTGACTGCTTATATGAAAGAACTGGATATTCGTGTGAAATATCTTCATTCTGATATTGATACCTTAGAAAGAATTGAAATCGTAAGAGATTTGCGAATGGGTGTATTTGATGTTCTTGTTGGAATTAACCTTTTAAGAGAGGGATTAGATATTCCAGAGGTTACGCTGATTGCTATTCTTGATGCGGATAAGGAAGGATTTTTACGTTCAGAAACTTCTCTTGTACAGACAATCGGACGTGCCGCACGAAATGCAGAAGGACACGTTATTATGTACGGAGATACGATTACAGACTCCATGCGTGCTGCCATCACAGAAACAAA